>VOFH01004276.1_pt1 | contig 353839 bp, 307 predicted proteins | sample 5384091 | NCBI WGS metagenome assembly VOFH01 (sample SAMN12384727, study PRJNA508395) | human gut metagenome | isolation source: healthy gut G | host: Homo sapiens
GATTTTCCTCTCCGTGGCAAGAAGGTCTTCCTTAATATTCGTCGTCGTCGCTGGCTCTTAAAGAAGCATAATGAGTATATCTCTCGTAACTGGCGTATGGTGGCTGAAGGTACTCGTATGACGCAGGATTTTGCGTCTTTTTAAAAGAACTATATTGATACCTATCCGATCAGTTGCAAGCTCTTAGGTGTTTTATATGGAGTTGACGGGGATTTATTGGAGCGTCAATACCGTAACCATCTAAGTGGTTATCTCCATTGGGACCAACTTGTTCATGCAGAGGATTGGCTACTATTCGAAAAGAATATCGGTGCTTATATCTGTATTGATGAGGTAGCCCTCTCGCGTGGAGAACTCTATACTGTACTGACCAATAAAGAAGCTCACGGTGGTAAAGGTAGTATGATTGCCATCATTAAAGGTACGGACGTTCATACGGTCACTTCTGTCCTGCTTAAGCTCTCCCGTCGCCGCCGTTACCAAGTGCGCGAGATAACCTTGGATATGGCTCTAACATGGAGCAGATTGCACGCATCTGCTTTCCTGCGGCCAAACGTGTTACCGATCGCTTTCACGTACAGAAGTTAGCTTATGAAGCTGTGCAGGAGATGCGTGTAAAAAGCTCGCTGGGAGGCTTTGGATGAAGAGTCCACTCAGCTTGCTTATGCAAAGGCCTGTGGAAAGATGTATCATGCACCTGTTTTCGCTAATGGAGATACAAGAAAGCAGTTGTTAGCGAGAAGTATTTATCTGCTTTACAAGAAGGAATCCTTATGGACTCAGTCTCAAAGAATACGGGCAGAAATTCTTTTCAAGGAATATCCCGATATAAAGAAAGGATATTATCTGTCTATGCGGTTAGGCTTAATCTATCATCAGTGTAAGTTTAAGGATATTGCTTTGATACGCATATAGTTTAGCAATGCGGAAAAGGAAGAACCTCTTGTCAGCTACGCCTCTTAGGTTTGCTCTGAACAGTTTAATTTTAGCATTGAAAGATTCTGCCATTGCATTTGAAGAACGATGGTTGTAGAAATTCAGTATTTCATCATAGTGTTCATAAAAAGTAGCGGCAATGACGTTAAAAATGCATCCCTGCTTCTTCTACTTTATAATACCACCGTGCCATAGCCAGACGTGCAGCATCCTTTATGGTATTCCTTGAGAATATCATCCGCAGGGAATGGCACAAACCATATGCTTTTTTAACGTCAGGGTATTCTTCGAATAGTATTGCCGCCCTTTGTTTCTGCCTCTCTGTCCATTTATCGGCTGATTTGAAAAGTAAATACCGCGAGCGTATAAGCAACTCCCTACGGGTATCACCATTAGCATATCGGTATGGGACATAATCCTCGTTCTTCTGTTTAGCTTCCTCCATTTCCTCATTGGCCTGCTGTATGGCATCCCAACGGTGTTTGATGCGTAATTCCTGCACGGCATCACAAGCTAATTTCTGAATATGAAAACGGTCTATCACACGGCAGGCTTTAGGAAATGCAGTCCGTACGATCTTGCGCATGGAGTCTGAAAGGTCAAGTGTCACTTCTTTAACGGCATAACGACTTTCCTCGTCAATTCGCTGAAGTACAGCTATTACATCCTCCGATTTGGTGCCTGCCACAACTGCTACAAGAGAACACTCCCTTGTGCAGGCATCGCGGTTGGTCACAAAGGTGTAAAGTTCACCGTTTGAGAGCGATGTTTCGTCAATTGCCAGATGCGGTCCTATATTCTCTGGAAACAGCATCCATTCATCGGCATGAGATAACTGTTCCCAATTACGATATCCGCTGAGAACCTCCTTGTACTGTTTTTCGAATGTATGACAGTCTATATGATAGAATTCCTCAAGCGTACGGCAAGTCACTGGGGATGTCTCCATACGTTTCTTTTAAAAAAGATCCAAATTCTTTGGAGTATCTGGTTCCCTTGGCCACAATGTCGAGGTCGATGGGAATACTAAAGCTTTTTCCCTGTGCGTAAGTCCGTCCAACGCCGGCGTCTGATCTTGAGAATTACCTTATGGTCCCGTATGGGAAAGTCTGTCACATTTACAGCTTCCATAAAACCTTTGGATTCAAAATGTACGTCATTGCTTAACTTGGGATTCATCTTTTCATCCAGACTGATATGAATCTCTTGAGAGGTTTGTTCGACTCCAGAGATAAGAAAGTAATCTAATATCTGCGCAGGCAACACGAGGCTGGCTAGCATGTTCAAATAATCGTTTTTCATAATGCGAAGTAAGCAATACTTCACGAGTATAAAAAATAAGTTGCACCAGCAGATACTTGTCATCCAATAAATCAGCAGTTGTAACAACCTGATCGAAAGCAGCCAGTTTTTCTTTGTTCAAAGAGACGCCGCCGCCCTGTACCAGTTTGCGCATTTCGCCTTTCGATGCAAATACAGCCGCATTGTCTACGAACAAATCAACCGCCTTTACACCGGCAGCCAGCGCATCACGGGATACCTCAAACTGGGGAACACCCTCAAACACAGCCAGCAAAGTATCTTCGTCCAGCTTTTTCAACGCCTCCGATGTGGCATTACCGAAAAGAATGTTGGACGCATCGACAGCCGCGTTGTAGTCCTCTTCGGAGTGTACCATAATGGTGACTTCCTTAGCCAGACGCTTCTGCAGGACACGCAAGTGCGGAGCTGCTTCGTGCTCGGCCGTCAGAGCCTCGATTTCTTCCCTGGACAAAGAAGTGAATATCTTGATGTAGCGGGCTGCATCGGCATCGCTTACGTTCAGCCAGAACTGGTAGAACTTATAAGGAGATGTATAGCGGGGATCGAGCCATATATTGCCGGATTCCGTCTTACCGAATTTACCGCCGTCCGCCTTTGTAATCAGAGGGCTTGTCAGGGCAAATACCTCACCGCCATTGGTACGGCGAATCAGTTCGGCTCCCGTGGTGATATTACCCCACTGGTCCGAGCCGCCCATTTGCAGCTTGCAGCCCTTGGTTTCGTACAGATGCAGGAAGTCGTAGCCTTGCAGCAACTGATAAGTGAATTCTGTGAAAGAAAGACCGTCGCGGGCTTCACCGTTCAGACGCTTCTTCACCGAATCCTTAGCCATCATATAGTTTACGGTGATATGCTTGCCTACCTCACGGGCAAAATCAAGGAAACTGAAGTCCTTCATCCAATCGTAGTTGTTTACCAACTCCGCACGGTTAGGGGCATCCGAATCAAAATCCAAAAACTTGCTCAGCTGCTTCTTCATGCCTGCCATATTGCGCTGCAATGTTTCTTCAGTGAGCAGATTGCGTTCCGCCGACTTACCGGAAGGGTCGCCAATCATACCCGTAGCACCGCCTATCAGTGCCAACGGCTTATGGCCGCAACGCTGGAAGTGACGCAATATCATCACACTGCAAAGGTGTCCGATGTGCAGGGAGTCTGCCGTAGGGTCGAAACCGATATATGCAGTCACCTGTTCCTTTGCCAGCAGTTCTTCCGTACCCGGCATCATATCGTGGAGCATGCCACGCCATTTTAATTCTTCTACAAAATTCATCGAATGATTAACTATTAATTATTTGATTTATACTTTGTCTGCCACAAAAATACGACTCTTTATCCGAACAAACAACTCTTATTGTTTAAAAAAGACTTTGGCGATATTTTCCCGTATCGCTTCCGTGAGTTCCGCCAAAGATACGCGACGGACTTCGGCTGCCCGGCTATATAAATCCGCAACCGGTACGGAGCTCTCGTCAGTCTCCAGAAACAAGCGGTCGGCAGGAGTTATCCGCAGCGCCTCTTCCTGATATTTCTCCCCAAAAGAGAGATAAAACCCATGCCTCAGGCACTCCTCCGCCAGAGCCGGTTTCCCGCGAAAACCATGAATAATCCAGGGATTGGCCGGCTTTATCTGCTGTTTCAACTTCAGCAACTCACTCATAGCCTTTACCAAATGAATGACCAAAGGCTTGTCAAGCTCCACAGACAACCGCGCCTGATATTCAAAAACCTCCATCTGTACTGCCATCGGAGCATCGGCCAATTTATCCAGTCCGGCTTCTCCTATGGCAAGAACCTGCGGATGCCCGGCTAAAGAAGACAAAACATTCATTTCATTCCGAACAACCGGAGTAACGGTTGCCGGGATATGCCAGGGATGTATGCCTACCGAATACCACGCCCCCTCTTCCGGAACAAAAGTATCGGGATAACGGTTCGCAATAGCCGTTCCGGGCACAGGCGGCAAGCGATGCGTATGTATATCGACAGGAAATTTCATGGAACAGGATCATATCCGGAACCACCCCAGGGATGGCAACGCAATATACGTTTTACCGCCAGATAAAGGCCTTTGAAGGGGCCATGTTTCTTAATAGCCTCAACTGCATATTGAGAACAGGTAGGAGTAAATCTGCACGAAGGGGAAGTCATGGGCGAAATACACTTCCGGTAAAAATAAATAGGAAGCAACAGCAGATATGAAAGCAGGCGTTTCATGGTTTCAAAGGCGCTACGGCTACCACATTCGCATCCGATACGGTTACCTTCTCCACAATACGCGCCAAAGCAGTCTTCACCCTCTCTTCTATTACGGACGATTCCGTCAGCTGGTCGGAAAGGTAAATAAAGGCAATGGCCAACCGGCACTTCTTTTCTGCCAAAGCGTTCAACAGTTCATGTTTGTTTACACGGTAAGCCTCGCGTATCTGACGCTTTACGCGGTTGCGCTTCACCGCACGTTTGAAGCGGCGCTTCGAAACACTGATAAGAATGGAAGCATCCGCCTCCAGCTCCTCTACCGGCAAATACACCACACGCAACGGGAAGACCGAGAACGAACGCGAACCGCCCGCAAACATCTTCTCTATTATCTTTTTTTTATCCAGTCTTTCGACTTTATGTAAGGTATTTGCCATGAAGTATAAGGTATAATGTAAAATATAGAGGGGGATATGAAAAAACGGGCTACAGGTAGTGCTGCTAAGATTCCGCAGTCTGCCCGCCGCCCGTTATTGCTTCGTTACGATTATAAATGTATCCGACAGGCTTATAACTTATAATTCATAACTCATACTTCTTTTCACTTTCCCTTGTTGTTCTCCTTTATGAACATATCAAGCGCTGCCGTCATAGAGGGCGCCTGCACACTGGGAGCTTCCAAATCCAAACGGAGTCCGGCATCACGGACAGCCTGTGCTGTTGTAGAGCCGAATGTTCCGATTTTAATCTCTTTCTGCTCGAAATCCGGGAAATTCTTCTTCAAAGAAGACACACCGGCAGGGCTGAAGAATACCAGCATGTCATAGTCAAACTTTTCATCCGGAGTAAAATCATTACTTACCGTACGATACATGACTACTTCCGTATGCTGGATTTTACTCTTGTCCAACAGGTTCTTAATATCGTCTGTATGTACATCCGACATCGGCACCAAATACTTTTCAGTCTTATGCTTTATAATGGAAGACAACAGGTCATCAAACTTTCCGGTATTTCCAAAGAAAATCTTACGCTTGCGGTATTGTACATATTTCTGAATATACAAAGCAATCGCCTCCGTCACACAGAAATATTTCATGGTCTCAGGGATTGTTACGCGCAATTCCGTACAAAGATGAAAAAAGTGATCGATTGCATGACGCGAAGTGAAAATAACGGCGGTATGATCCAATATAGAGACCTTCTGCTGTCTGAACTCTTTTGCTGAAAGGCTCTCTACTTTGATAAACGGGCGAAAATCGATTTTCACACCGTACTTCTCGGCAATGTCGTAGTAAGGAGATTTCTCTGATGCCGGTTTCGGCTGCGACACAAGTACTTTCTTAATTTTCAACGTCCTAAAATTTTATTATCAAATAATCGTTTAGTTGTATCACTCCTTGGTATAGCATAAAACAAGGCATGATTTCAAGGGCACAAAAGTACAAAATTAAAAGGAAACTGCCATGTAAATTGCTACAAAAAAGCTTGAACCACTTATAGAACATCAATATTTTAGTAAAAAAGGCTAAAATCAATCCAATTATTACTGTAAGTTGCAGACTTAAATCGAAATAAACAATAAACAGCACAAACGGGAAAAGAGTGAAACCAAGATAATAAAGCAGGGTGGAATATGACTCAAGCCAGAGAGTCGTAGTACTTTCGTCAAAAAAAATCCAGCCTAACACAGAGTATAAAATCCATTTCAGAAATAAATACAAAAGACTTATCCCGATATAAAGCCCCAATAGCGCAAAAGGCGGAACATGATGCACCAATTCAGGCTGAATATCATTGCAGTAATTAAAAATGCAGACCCCGGAAAGTATGCAAGTCTGCAAAATCAACAATAGCAGGTAGCGCATATCACCTGCCGTTGAGGTTGCAAATATGCTGGTACGCTCACGATGCAACAGGAAATCCTTTACCAGCTGCAACAGAAACCTACGGCTACGGGAAAGCACATAGGCCGACAGAAAAAAACAACACAGCAGCACAATGGTGATGCCGTCGTCCATTCTCGGAGAATAGGGAATAGGCACACCTTCCGCTCCACCGGGTATCCATGCCGCCAACCAACTTATCATATCGCTGCAAACTTACGGATAGAGGCATCCCACAAAGGTACGGTATGTACCAGTTCAACCGCTTCCCCGGCTGTCGCGGCTACATGCCAGATGGCACTGTGCTGCGCACGCATGAAGTTTTCGTCTACAGCCTTCTGCAACATAGCCAGCAACGGGTCGAAATACCCCTTGATATTCAATATGACTATCGGATTCAGATACAGTCCCAATTGTTTCCAGGTAATGACTTCGAGCAATTCTTCCAAAGTACCGCAACCGCCGGGCAATGCAATCACGGCATCGCTCAAATCCGCCATCAGTTGCTTGCGTTCATGCATATTTTCCACCTCTACAAGCTTGGTCAGTCCTGTATGATGCCACCCCTGCTCAATCATAAAACGGGGTATCACTCCGGTCACCTCACCGCCTGCCGCAAGTGTGGCATCCGCCACCGCAGCCATAAGTCCCATATTACCGGCACCGTTCACCAAACGGATATGCCGCTGCCCCAACAACGTTCCCAGTTCACGGGCGGCATCAAAATAAACGGGGTCTATTTTAGTGCTCGAAGCACTGTATACACATACGGAGGTTATTTTATTCATCATCTTTCAGCTATATCAATTATTACCTTGTTGCAAAGGTATATGATTTTAAGGAGATTTGAAAAAAGAAGCTGCTCATTCTACCCCGGAATATTCCGAAGGCAGAAAGGCAGCTTTCTATAATAAATAGCTGTAAAGCTATGCTGATTACTGTTTTCTTTAACGAAGAACGGAGAATTAGAGGCCGAAAGCCGCTTTCACCTTATCAACGTAATCCAGTTTCTCCCAGGTGAACAGTTCTACAGTCACGTCTTTATCGCCTTCATAGCGAGACTTGAAGTGTTTGGTGACAACCTGCGGCTCACGTCCCATATGACCGTAAGCGGCTGTTTCCTGATAGATAGGGTTACGCAGTTTCAAACGGTCTTCAATGGCTTTCGGACGAAGGTCGAAAAGCTCATCGATCTTTCTGGCTATCTCGCCGTCGCTCATATTTACATGGCTGCGCCCGTAGGTATTTACATATATATTGATAGGACGCGCCACACCGATGGCGTAAGATACCTGTACCAGCATTTCATCCGCCACACCGGCAGCTACCAGGTTCTTGGCAATGTGACGTGCAGCGTATGCGGCACTGCGGTCTACCTTGCTGGGGTCCTTACCGGAGAAAGCGCCACCGCCGTGTGCACCTTTACCGCCGTAAGTATCCACAATAATCTTACGTCCGGTCAAACCGGTATCCCCATGAGGACCGCCGATTACGAATTTGCCGGTAGGATTCACATGATACTTGATATTATCGTTAAACAGCGACAATACTTTCTCGTGATGGATAGACGCGATGACACGGGGCATCAGGATATTAACGACGTCGTTGCGGATAATGCCCAACATCTCCTCGTCCGCCTTCAACTGTGCAGCTTCGCCGTCGTCGGCAGGCTGAATGAAATCATCGTGTTGGGTAGAAACTACAATCGTATCGATACGGACAGGATTGCCGTTATCATCATATTCGATGGTCACCTGGCTCTTGGCGTCGGGACGGAGGTAGGTCATCACCTTGCCTTCGCGACGGACATCTGCCAGCACTTGCAGGATGCGGTGTGCAAGGTCCAGTGAAAGCGGCATGTAATTCTCCGTTTCGTTGGTGGCGTAGCCGAACATCATTCCCTGGTCTCCGGCACCTTGTTCCATGGGGTCCTGTCGCTCCACGCCGCGGTTGATGTCGGGGCTCTGCTCGTGGATGGCGCTCAGCACGCCGCACGAATTGCTCTCGAACATATACTCGCCTTTGGTATAGCCGATTTTCTTGATTACTTCGCGTGCGATGAGAGGCATGTCAACGTACGCTTTGGTTTTCACTTCTCCAGCCAGCACTACCTGACCGGTAGTAACCAGAGTTTCGCAAGCTACTTTCGAACTGGGGTCGTAGGCCAACAGTTTGTCAAGCACAGCGTCCGATATTTGATCGGCCACTTTGTCGGGGTGTCCTTCAGACACCGATTCGGATGTGAATAAATATCCCATTTCAATTAGAAATTAAAAATGAATAATTAAAAAGGAGATGAGAAAAGCGTCATTAATGAGTAGGTATGCAAATCCCGGTACACCGGAGTACCGTCAGAAAAGGATGTGTTTTAGCATTTTTTTCCGTGGTTGCAAGCTACCCAAATCTTTCCACATATCGTTTTCGGCTGCAAAGATAAAGGTTTTATGGGAATATGGTACACAACGGGCAAAGTATTAACTAAAAAACACGCTTATTACTGCAAAATATCTATTTTTGCAAAAAAAGTGCGCCGATATCCCATCGCCGCACTCCCATAATCGTTTCTATATTGTTAACTTCAAAAAACTCAATTCAACAAATTTCGATAAAACCTCTCGACATCCTCCCATTTATAATAAGGAAACATATCAGTCTCTACCGGAATATGCACTTCATTCTCATTGTGCATAACCTTTACCAGAATATCCCCGGACTTCTCGTTCCGGAAAAAGATAATCTGTACATTGGCAGCCATAGGAACCACCTTGAAATCACTCCATACTTTATAAACCTCATAGGGATCACTAACTGCCACATTACAGTTTTCTATCCGCATCAACGCAACCAAAGGAATCACATTACCATCGTGCCCGAAGCGGAGAGTAGCGGCAATTCCCCCTTCCTGGATAGCCTCGTCAGCACTGTCCAGAATATTTCTTAACAGAGATTTGGCATTGGCCACTACAATACCTTTTCCATCGGCATGATTGGCATTCCCCACATAAAAACGGTAATTGACACACTGCCACAAATCAAATAATTCCTGTGCTTCGAACAAATCATAGAAAGAAACTTTTGTTTCAGCATTCTGCATGTCACTGGCTACCCAGTACATTCCCCACATCAGTTCCTTAGGATTTACTTTCTTTAAGACAAAGTGTTTATCCTTGAACAAAGATGCGACCAAACGCTCCGGATTGGTATGGGCTTCCTCAAATTTCCTGTATTCCTCGGCCCAAGGACCGTCCTGGGAAGAAGTAAAACGGTTGGATTCGTCGGTGTGATAATTCAGATAATCCATATATTTCTCACTTGCCTCATAAGAAATCCGCAAATCCGGATTCAGCTCTTTCAAACGGTCACCAAAAGCCACCATACTCATAGCACAACGCAATACAACGGTAGAACGGGCAGATATAAAGGGATTGCCTTTGAATACCTCCGGAAACGAAGCATACATTCTTTCAGCAATGCCGCGATGCTGCCTGACTCCCAATGGAGTCAAATCCCCGCCATGTCCTTCCGCCTCTTCCCATACCTTGAGCAAACGCCGGTAGGTATCTTCACCCAAACCGGTAAGCGCATGTGCACGATGCGCCTCTTCAAACAGGTCTACCAGCCATTTATAATCACGGTCGCCAATCAGATAACGGGAACCATGCCGTCCGTAATGACTGATATAAAAAGGCTTATATCCCTTAGGCGCTTTAGTCTGTGGCGCGAAATCCAACGGATATGCCCAATAGACTCCTCCCGTCTTCTCAGGAGTAGCAAACATCTCTTCTTTGGATGTCTGTGCCCCAAGCGGAGCACAGCACAGCACCATCAAACCACATAACAGAATTTGTTTCAGTTTCATCATATTTTTACTTTATTACTTTATAGCCATCGTTTTGCACCAGAGTAGGATTGTTCGTCAGTTCACTTTCCGGAATCGGGAACAAATTGTATTTATCGTCCACATCCGCCCCTAAGCGCACACCGTTTTTCCAATCCCAGTTATTCCCTTTCGTATATTTGCCGAACCGAATCAAATCGGTGCGCCTTGTCAATTCAGAAGCCAGTTCTTTCTGACGTTCAACCAACAGAAAGTCCAGATTAAGTTCATTGGCCGTAATTTCACCGGACACATCGGAACGCACGCCGTTTTTCGCATATTTACCGGACATATAAGCCCTTGTTCTGACCTCATTGACATACCCCAACGCTTCACTTTGCGTACCGTTCGCTCCGCGCAAAATGGCCTCAGCAGCCATCAAATAGGCATCTGCTGTGCGGAACAGCGGAAAATCAATGGAAGTATAGGCATCTCCCGAAGGACAAAGTTCATCCTCTTTCGTAACGTTTCTCCACTTGATATAACCGTATCCGCATGTAAACGTACTGGTCATATCCATATTTACATCCCATGTGTCTTTCACCTGATTGGGAAGGGCGGTCATGAACTGTGCTCTCTTATCTTTTTTATTATTTCCCCAAGTATCATTGCCGTCGAACATGACATCATCCGCATCGAACGCATCCACCAACGATACTTTAGCGCGGACATTACCCCAGCCTCTGGAGCCGACACCGGTCTTATAAAGTTCATCCATAGGACCGTTTACAAAAGCTTTCACATAGAAATTCGTTCCGGCAGAACTCTGTGCACGCAAGCCGTCCTGTACCAGCGGCCAGATAATCTCCTTACAGGTATTATTATCCGCTAAAAAGATTTCACGATAATCGGAAGCCAATGGATAATGCCCGTCGGCAATGACTTTTACCGCATAAGCATATGCTTCCTGGTATTTATTCTCATTAATCCAAGTCTGTGCATTCAGATACATTCGGGCCAGCAGGAACCAGCCGGCTACCCGGTCAACACGTCCGTACTCATTGCTTCCCGGAGCTTTCAGTTCGTTTTCGATAGCCAGCAATTCACTTTCTGCAAACTCAAAAATCTGCTTACGCGTATATTGAACCGGAATTTCTTTCACACCCGTATTTTCATCCACATAAGGAACCGCACCAAACAAATCGCAAAGCATCGAATAGCAATAAGCACGTATGAAGCGGGCTTCTGCGCGATAGCTCACATAATCATCTTTCATCTCTTCCCAAAGTCCTCTGCTCTGCAACTTGCCTTCCGTACATTCACGCAAAAGCTCGTTACAATAGGCAATACTCATATAAAGTCTCTGGTAAGTCCATGTAATGACCGAAGCATTGGAAGCATCCCACTGCAAATTCAAACATTTACGCAAACCGTTGGAAGAGGAAGGCATCAAAAAATTATCCGTACTCAACTCCTGCAAATAAAACAACAGGCGCACATAACCGGAATAGCCCTCATTAGCACCTTCGAGGTCGCCGTCACCTCCGTCACCACCTTTCTGCCCTGTCAGAACCAGTGATGCATAACACTTTGCCAAAACACCGGTGTAGCCGTCTTTTGTCTGGTATACCTTTTCACTTACCAGCTGGTTATCATCCAAAGGCATCGTGTCCAGGTCGCCCAAGCAAGAAACCAGACTTATGCCCGCGAAGAACAAAATAAACGAATAAGCAATTATATTTTTCATATTGTATAGTTTTAAGCCGTTAGAAATTTAAATTAGCACTTAATGAGAATACGCGCGGACGGGGATATACCTCTTTATCGATACCGCTGTAAATCTCCGGGTCGATACCGGAATAGCTTGTAAAGGTAGCAACATTCTGTACACCGAACGTCAGGCGTAAAGAGCTGGAGTTATTCCATAACTTCTGGAACGTATATCCCAAAGAAATATTGTCAATACGGAAGAAGTTGCCCTTTTCCAGGAAATAATCCGAATAAAGCTGCTGGTTCTGGAAACCGGAATCTTTGGTTCTGCGCAATATGTTGGAGAAGTTGCCCTGATCGCTGTACACGGATTGTACATACTGGTCGGCAGCCACATAGTTGTATACATAGTTGCCGAATGCCCCGTGTCCGCTGATGGCAAAATCCCAATTCTTATAAGTAAGCTGGGTATTGAATCCCAGATAGGAAGTAGGCAATGCGCTTTTGTCCGTAGCATATTTGGTTTCCGTGGCAGAGATGGAACCATCCGGCTGCACATACTGCCCTTCCATAGGTTTGCCATCATCGTCATAGGCCTGCTTTGCCAGGTAGAAAGTATAAGGACGCTGACCTACCATAAACACCTGAACTGTCTTGCCCGTACCGGAAATGGCTCCTGTCTGCACAAAATTGGCATCCGAATCGATAACATTCAGCTTCGTGATTTCAGAATCATTCCACGTATAATTCATGCCTACTGTCCATTTCCAGTTTTTTGTATGTACCGGCACTGCATTGATGGCAAATTCCAGACCTTTATTATCCATCTCGCCGATATTTGTTGTGATGACGGAAGAATAGTTGGTTCCTGAAATTACATTGATAGTATTCAGCAAGTCTTTCGTATGGCGTTGGTAATAATCGACAGAACCGTAAATGCGGTTGTTCAGAAAACCGTAATCCAAACCGATATTGTAGGTTTCGGTAGTCTCCCATTTAATATCCGAGTCATAACCGTTCGGACGATAGGTATAATACCATTTGTCTCCGAATTGATAACAAGATTCCGGATAAGATACCGTAAAGGTAGTCATATACGGATAGTCATTCAGAATATCCTGCTGTCCGGTCTGACCATAGCTCAAACGCAGTTTCAAGTCTGACAACACTTCCGAGTCGCGCAAGAATGCTTCCTGACTGATTTTCCATCCCAACGCTACGGAAGGGAATAATCCCCAGCGGTTATCTTTGGCAAAACGCGAAGACGCATCCGAACGTAAAGTGGCGGTAATCATATAGCGGTTGTCATACGAGTAATTCAGACGTCCGTAAAAAGAGAGCAGGTAATATTCAGACTCATAATGATTGGGCGAAAACAGTTCTTTTCCTTCCGGAGAAAGAGTGGTTGCATCGAATTTCTTCCAGAAATGCTGCCAACCGTATCCCGCCATTGCGCTGAAATTATGTTTTTCATTGAATACATGAGCATAGTTGGCATATAAGTCCAGCAAGTAGTTACGCTTGTTCTGTTTAGAATCATACACAAGCCCTGTACCGTCTTTCATGTTAGATGTATACATCATACCGGCCATATCGGGCACATTCTTGGTATATTTGCTTTTCAGCACATCATAACCCAAATTCGCATTCAACTGCAAATCCTCCAAACGATGTACCTTATAATTGATAGCAGCATTACCGATGGAGCGGGTCACTTTATTATGCAAATCCTGCAATTCAAGCTGTGCCACAGGATTATCGGTTTGGATAGCCATGGGGGAGTTTCCATTCATCCAGATGAAATAACCCAGTCCCGGTTCATCAGCACCCGTTGCACTTCCGGTCATAACAGGACGGGTAGGGTCATATCGCAATGCATTATTAACGACACTCTCATCTACTTTCTGATTGTCTTCATACGAAACCTTAACATTCAAATCAACGGTAAGATGGTTATCAAAGAATTTGGGTGATATACCGCCATTAAAAGTAAAGCGTTCGTAGTTGTTTGTTTTCACCACACCGTTCTGGTTATTATAGCCTACCGACAGACGATAAGGTGCATTTTTCTTCACCTTGCCGGAAACGGAAAAGTTGTGCTCTTGTCCGAATGCCGTACGGTAAATCTCATCCTGCCAATCCGTGGAAGCCGTCCCTAAAGTTACAGAACCCGGGACACCCGATACCGTAGGAACAAATTCACGGAATTCATAGGCAGAAAGCACATCCAATTTTTCCGTAATGGTACTTACAGAAAGGTTAGTGGAATAGTTGAAACGCAGATTGGAATCGGACCCTTTCTTAGTAGTAATCACAATCACGCCATTAGATGCCCGGGAACCGTAGATAGCAGTTGCCGAAGCATCTTTCAATACGGTAAATGTCTCGATATCGTTCGGGTTGATACCGCCGATTACGTTTCCACCACCTTCGATAGTGGAGTTATCCACCGGTACACCGTCAACAACGATTAGCGGATCATTGGATGCGGAAAGCGATGCACCGCTTCTGATGCGGATAGTAGCACCCGCTCCCGGAGCGCCGGAGCTTGCAACAACATTTACGCCCGGCACTTTACCTACCAATGCATCCTGGGCGGTAGTTCGCAGTCCCTTATTGAAATCATCCGGCTTGATAGCGGTTACCGACCCTGTCGCATCAGACTTCTTCACACTTCCATAACCTATAACGACTACGTCTTCGAGCATCTCACTATCTTCCTCCATCACAATTTTCATCATTGGAGAAACCGCCTTTTCCACATCTTTATAGCCGATGTATTTAATGAGTAAAACAGCTTTGGGGCTGCTTACAGTGATTGTGAAGTTACCATCTACATCACTGATTGTTCCATTTGTCGTCCCTTTTTCCAAAATATTGGCTCCGATAACGGGTAGATTGTCCCTGTCAAGGATATTGCCTTTCACAACTGTCTTTTGTGCAGAAACCCCTACACTGAAAACCAAAGCGAGTATCATAAACAGATACCGCCACTTTCCTCCAAAAGTCTCTGGATTTTTCTTGCCTTTCATAATGTTTTTAAATTAAAGTGTAACAAAGTATACCGAAAATCCGGTATGAATTAGATTGTGAGCGAAAGTAGATATTACAAATTCGCCGAACAAAGACACTGAATGAAAAAGTAAGTGAAAGGAAAGTATTATATAGGATAATACATTTATTTACAACGACATACCAAACACACTATATGTTGTAAAAGTAAGTCCGGAGGAAGTGTTTTTTAAAGCTTTTGTACCTGAACAGCCAGGTCTTTTCCGGGAACAATCGCTTTATTCCGCATTTTCAAACGATAGTTATATACGGTTTGAAGCGAATAGTGAAGGAAGTTGGCAATTTTGGAATTATCGTTGATACCTAAACGGATAAGTGCATAGATACGTAATTCGGGAGTCAGCAACTCGCCTTCTTTCACCTGTATACGTTCATCCTCTTTCAAAAGAGCATTGAACGATTCCACAAAATCCGGAAATATAGATAGGAAGATAGTATCGAACTTACTGATGAACAGTTTGAAATCTTCCGTTGTCGAAGACTGATTATGAAGCATTTTGGAAATATCCGCCATAGAACCGGTATTGACGATTTTCAGTAAACTCTTGCGGTTATTCTCCTGCTTATAAATATATTCGGAACAGATATTGAATAACAAACCGATATACTCTTCCTTAATATGGTTGGATTCTTTAATCTCTTCATTCATCCGGGTCAGATTTCCGGTCACTTCCTGTAAGCGTTGGTTCTGTTCGGCCAACGACTTCTTTACCTTCAGCAGATTATGATTTTTCTTACGAAGGAAAAAGAAAACGATTACCAATGCAATAACAAGTACGGATAAAGCCAAAAGAAAAAACAAGACCCTGTCTCTATCAGCCTTGATGCGGCTGTCATTAGCCGCTTTGATAATAGGAAGATATTCGGCAATATCTATTATGCGGTAACGGGCTTTCCCGAAGCTCACATCTTCCAGTGAACAGGAGATATAATTATAGGCTCTTGCAATGTCTCCTTCCTGAAAAAGCAGGATTGCCAATTGCTGCAAAGACATATATACTTTCTTGGCATTCGCTATGTCGGTAATGGAAGCCCGGATAAGGAAGTGCTTTGCCTGCTGTATGTCACGTTTGCCCAAATATAATTCCGCCAACAGATATTCCACCCTCGCCTTGTCGGGGTTCGTATCCGTACAGTGTTCATAATATCCGGTCAGTATCCGGATAGCCTCGTCCCATTTTCCCTGCAAACCCAGGCGACCGCACTGATTGGTCACATAACTGGCCGTATTAGGGTCGCTGATAGCTATCAAAGTATCTTTATAAGCCTTTATCTGCCGCATAAACAACCGCTTCCTGGAAGCCTCCGTTTCATCATTATAGCAGGACAGATAGGTAGTATGATACAGATAATAAAAGTAAGTATCCTTCCGTACCGCCCCGGTTCTTTTCACCCTGTCAAGAACATTCAACGCATTTTCATGTTTTCCTATCAGCGGCAACAATCATCAGCAGGGTACTGAGCGGCATGTGGAAGTTGGATATCATGGCATTGGCCACGGTAAAGTCGTACGGCGGGAAGATGAACTTGTTGGTCCAACCCTCGTATTCCTTCAAATGTCCGTCGGTGCTGACGGTGCTCTCGATGGCACGCATCACGGTGGTACCTACGGCACAGACTTGGCGGTTCAGGTCTTTGGCATGGTTCACAATCCGTACGGCTTCCTCGTTCACAATCATCTGCTCGGAGTCTGTCTTGTGCTTGGTGAGGTCTTCCACATCAATGTCGCGGAAGTTACCCAAGCCGGCATGCAGGGTGATGTAGGCAAAGTCAATTCCCTTAATCTCCATGCGCTTCATCAGCTCGCGGCTGAAATGCAGGCTTGCCGTAGGAGCCGTTACAGCACCTTCGTTGCGGGCAAAGATAGACTGGAAACGTTCGGCATCGTCCGGCTCTACGGGACGGTTGATGATACTGTGGGGCAGCGGCGTTTCGCCCAGCGCATAGAGCGCCTTCTTGAACTCATCGTGCGGACCGTCGTAAAGGAAACGAAGCGTACGCCCACGCGAAGTGGTGTTGTCGATAACCTCAGCCACCATAGAGTCGTCGTCACCGAAGTAGAGCTTATTGCCGATACGTATTTTACGGGCAGGATCCACCAGTACATCCCACAACCGGAGCTCTTCGTTCAACTCACGCAACAAGAACACTTCAATACGCGCACCGGTCTTTTCCTTGTTACCGTACAAGCGGGCAGGGAAAACCTTGGTGTCGTTGAAGATAAACACATCTTTGTCATCAAAATAGTCCAGAACATCCTTGAACATCTTGTGCTCAATCTCACCCGTCTTACGGTGCAACACCAGCAGACGTGACTCGTCTCTGTACTTCGTGGGGTGCAAAGCTATCTTCTCTTCGGGAAGCTTGAATTTGAATTGCGACAGTTTCATAATTAGTTATGAGTTATAAGTTATTTATTATTTATATCAGTCTGTTTTAGTCATAAGAGGGTATGAGTTATCCGGCAGTATGCTACACTTCATAGCAAATAACTCATAACTTATAACTAAATATCTATCTCCTGCGCCTCTATCCACTCTTTAAAATCGAGGGGATTGAGGCAGTCTGCCAGCCGGACGTCGCCTACGCGGGTACGCTCCAGGGCGGTGAGGTGAGCGCCGCTCTGCAGGGCTTCGCCGATGTCACGTGCCAGGGCGCGGATATAGGTTCCTTTGCTGCATACTACGCGTACCTTTATCCACGGTTCGGCAATATCCAGCCCGTCGTCCAGCAGCTCTATCTCGTCGATGACGAGCAACTTGGGTTTCAGCTCTACCTCCTCTCCCTTGCGGGCAAGGTCGTAGGCACGTTTCCCGTTCACCATACATGCCGAGAAGGCGGGAGGCACTTGCTGTATCTCGCCGATGAACTTCTTCAGCGTCTCCTCCACCAGTCCGCGGGTGATGTGCTCCGTGGGATAGGTGGCATCTATCTCATGTTCCAGGTCGTAAGAGGGAGTGGTGGCACCCAACCGGATGGTGGCAACGTACTCCTTCGTGTGATACTGGAACTCCTCAATCCGCTTTGTCGCCTTGCCCGTACATACTATCATCACGCCTGTGGCAAGCGGGTCGAGTGTACCGGCATGGCCTACTTTCAACTTCTTTACCTTCATCCGCCGGCAAATGTGGTAACGCGCATGTCCTACAACCTTGAACGATGTCCATCCCAGCGGTTTATTGAAATAGAGGACTTCTCCTTCTTTAAAATTCATTGGCCTCTCCCCTAACCCCTCCCCGGTAGGGAGGGGGATAAAATGGTACAACTTAATATTTTTCTCTTATTGATTTCCGGAGTAATCAGTCTTTCCCCCACACAAGGAGGGGACTTTAGCTTAATATGAGCGTTATGACACCGGCTATCGCGCAATAGATGGCAAAATAAATCAGCTTGCCCTTCTTCACAATATTTATCATCCACTTGCAGGCCAGGCAGCCCGAAACAAAAGCAGCCAGGAAACCTACCACCAGCGAAAGTGTCGGAATATCCCCTGCAACCGCCTCACCTTTCATCATCTTCATTCCATCCAGCAGTGCCTCGCCCAGGATGGGAGGCATCACCATCAGGAAAGAGAACTGTGCCAGCTTCGCCTTGTTGTCGCCCAGCAACAGACCGGTTGCAATGGTACTGCCCGAACGGGAAAGCCCCGGAAGCACCGCGCATGCTTGTGCAAGACCGATGATAAAGGCATCCTTCATGCTGATGTTCTCCTTCTGCTTCGGCTTATAATAATAGGAGAAAGACAGCAGCAGAGCTGTCAGCAGCAGGCAGCAGCCCACAACGACCAGTCCCGAACCGAAAATGGCCTCTACTTCGTCCTTGAAAAATACCCCCACAATGCCGATAGGTATCATGGATACCAGTATATTGATGACGTAACGTGTCTCCTCGTTCATCTGCCACTTGAACAGTCCCTTGAAAATCCAGTCAATCTCTTTCCAGAGTATCACCAGCGTACTGAACACCGTAGCCACATGTACCACTATCGTAAAAGCAAGATTCTCCTCTCCCTCAATACCGAACAATGCCGAACCGATGGCGAGGTGTCCGCTACTGCTCACCGGCAGATATTCGGTCAGTCCTTGAATAAGCCCAAGGATAAGCGCTTCAAACCATTCCAATTTGTTTAAGTTTTTAAGTTCTTGAGTTGCCGGAGGGGCTGTCCGGAAGCTCTGTTACTACTTTCTTTCTGATTATTTTTCAGACGCAGATAACGCAGATGACACGGATTTCTAATATTCCAATCTGCGTCATCTGTGTAATCCGCGTCTGAAAGTTTACTCCTCTGCACGACAGCTTTTAGGCTTGCGCAGCACGGCATATATCATGAACACAAACCCCAGCAGGCAAACTACCGGAGCCACCTTGATGCGTCTCACACTAAAAATGTCCGGCTCAAAGGTCGTCGGGGTAGACACGGGGCCGGTCATCAGAAGAAAACCAATGATAACCACCGCCATTCCGATGCCAAGCAGGATAAAATTGGTCTTATCAAAAGCGAATTTCTCTTTACTCATCTATACATTTACTATTTTACTATTTACAATTTACTATTTGGAGGCTGCGATAACAGTGCTTTCTCTCTATGCACTTCAAGGCGTTAAATATAATACAGTGTGCTTGCCTTCATTTTCAGATATTTGTTGATGGAAAGCAATGCACACAACCAGGTAATAAGCACTCCGAACACCAGTACGGAAACAGACACCAGCACCATCACCTCGGGCGTAATCACCTTGACCAACTCCGGTTCGTAGGACACCAGCCAATAGGCGGCTCCCCACAGAATGCTGTCGGCTATGAAAGCGGCCAGCACACCTATCCAGAAATTGCGCCGCAGAAACGGACGACGGATGAATGCCCAGCTTGCTCCCACCAGCTTCATGGTGTGGATAAGGAAACGCTTGGAATATATAGCCAGACGGATGGTGTTGTTTATCAGCGCAAAGGAGATAAACGTCAGTATCACAGCCAGCCCCAGCAGCATCAAGCTGATATTCCTTATATTATCGTTCACGGCATCTATCAAGTCTTTCTGGTAGAGCACTTCCTGGATATTGGTATTCTTTTTAATCAGTTTCTCTATTTTGGCGATGCTGTCCGAATTGGCATAGTCGGAATGCAGCTTGATTTCGATGGAGGCAGTGAAAGGATTGTAGCCGAGGAACTCTTGCGGGTCCGTACCCATCGCCTCAGTCTGCTCGCGGAGTGCCTGCTTCTTGGAAATGTATTCCGTCTGCTTCACAAAAGCCTCCTTGTCCAGCCTCTTCTGAAGCTTCAGGATGTCGCTCTCCTTCATGTCGTCACTGACAAGCACGGAGAAACTGATGTTCTCCTTGACGTACACGGAAAGATTATGAGCCGCGAGCACAAAGAATACAACCAGCCCCAACAGCAGTAACACCAGCGTCGTACTGATGCTGGACGTAATGAACTGCATGTCAAAATAGGATACCGAGTTATTCTTTCCTTTCATTATATCAATTATAAGTTACGAGTTACAAGCTACAAGTTATGTAAATCAGTCGCTATTAATCATTAATCCCTAATCCCTTTTCTCACCCTTTCTTCCTGAACACGTAAATCATGGAACTGCTGCGTTCCTTCTTCACCAACGCGCTGAACCAGGCCAGTGTACCGGTCACCATTCCCCGCAGGAAAGTACACGAGTGCCTCATGTGCTTTTCTGTCAGCATGGAGACGTAGAAGGCATCGAACGGCATGGGATGCCGCTCTGCCATGATGAAGCCATGCTTGGAACCGAATTGCTGGATGGTGCCCGGTGTGAAGTGCCACAAATGGCGGGGCACATCGTAGGCAGCCCAGTAAGCCCCGTATTTCTTTGCATCGAAGGAAGAGCAGTTGGGCACAGCTACAATCAGCACCCCCTTTTCAGTCAGCAGGGAGTGCAGGGTTTCCCACGTTTCGTTAAGGGGTTCCAGATGTTCCATGACATGCCATAGGGTGATGACGTCGAAACTGCCCGGTGCAAAATCTTTCAATGCCGTATGGGGTTTCACATCCAGATTGAAGTGTTCTTTGGCAAAGGCACGCGCCTGCGCACTCTTTTCCACAGCTTCCACCTGCCAGCCGCGACGCTGCATGGCATCGGCAAAGTAACCGGTCCCCGTACCCAAATCCAGCAGACGGCCCTCCTTGCGGTGTGCTTCACGGACCACAAGACGTGCCTTGCGTCCCAGCATATAGTTGCGCACCCAGTGGTACACGGAGTTCATCGCCCCCTTGCGGGTATCGGTATGTGAAATGTAATCAGGAGTTTCGTAGTAACGACCGATTTCAGCCTCCACGGGAAAGTCTTGCGTGAAAAGGAAACCGCAATCCCGGCAGCGGCACAAGTGGAACATTTCGCCCGAGGCATAATGGTCTACACATGTCAGGGCACGCTCCAAATGCGTTCCTCCACATACCGGACAAGCTTTTATAGTGAGTTTATTCATCGAACGTTCTGCCAATAAGGAAGTGCAGCCCAAATGAAACAGACCACACTATACCTAAATTTGGTGCAAAATAACAAATAAAAAGTGATTTATAGGGCTTCCATTAAGGAGATTTAAGAAAACAAACGCTTACTCCGGCCAGCCGGCGGAACGAATGACCGACTGTTCGATATTAAGCGGACAACTGTCCGATAATGAACAGTTTTCGAAAGCATTTATTCATTGATTATCAACAACTTAAATATTTGGCATGGGAATTGACTATAATTAGGCGAAGGCGTTTGAGAAAAAGATTAGTTGGAATGCAACCTTTTAATCGGGAACAACGTCTAAAAGAAACAGGTTTGGCAAACGGATAAGTACGCGCAGACACAAAAGTAAACAGTCGCGGATTGTAAATGGCAGCCACATCGATGCCACGGTGGTCGGGACTCTCAAAATGCACTATCCGGTAGCCCAATGAGGCGATAGGTTCTGTCTTTACCAGGTCCTCCAGGACTTTTTTGTTTTCTACTTCGGAGATGCCGATAATGGCGGGTCCGGCAGGACAATAGTCACGCGCCAATTGTGAAATCACCTTGGCAACATTCTGCAATTTCTGTTCGTATTTGACCTGTGTCCATTCGTACTTACCGCCCGGAGTAAAGTCATCATCGCCCGGATTATCCGGATTGTCTTCCGTATCCCACAGATTCTCCAGATTATAAAAGGCGGCAGCATATACACGCAGCTTGCCCTGTGCGAGCAAGCCGGTGGACAGGCATAATACCAAAAAAGCTGACAATATGAGTCGTCTGTTCATAAAGCGCAATTTTTTAATTACCGGTAGGAGTAGGTTCGATAACTGTTCCGCCGTTACCGGTATTGCCACCGGTAACCGCTGTTACTTTTACTTTTTGTATCTGCCACCTCAAAGCATTAGCCGTCGAACTCTTATAATGGAACGCAAATTGAATTTTCTTACCTGTATAAGTATCCAATTTAATATCACCGGAAGCAACGAACTTATTATCTGTTCCTGTAGAATAGGTAGGAATGCCGACTTCTGTCCATACGTCTCCCCCTTCTTCTCTTACTTCCAGTTTCAAATCTTCCAAATGCGTATCGGCAGCAAATGTTTTAAAGGTGTGGTCGAAAGTCAAGATTACACTATTTTTGCCTGTCAAATCAAGTACAGGAGAAACAAGACGGCTTTCAGAGGCTTGATTAGCGCCATTAACATAGGCGCTTGCCATCATATAATAAGTTTCATTATAGTTAGACGCTTTCCACACATAATCACTTCCCTGCGGAAGCTGGACATCCTCTATGGTAAATGCACCTTGCCCGCTCTCCTTGCCAAAAGACTCTTCAAGGATTGTCACCATCTCCTCCGGCTGTTCCGGCGTCTCATCTCCCCCCGGAGTTTCCGTAAAGTCCGCCACATCATCCGCACTTCTTACCGTAAGTTGCCAGCCTCCTTTGAAACGTCCCAGGATACCGGTTACGCTTCCTTTTCCTTTCGGCAGCTGATTGGCTGCAAAGTTGGCATACGAGCTGGTGCGTATCATAATGACATTCCCGTGACTGTCCTCTATGTTCTCTTCCCCATAGTCATCCTCCGGAGCAAAAGTGCCTTTTCCGCCATTTTGGAATGTTACGCCGGTAAATTTCACCAATTTGAACTTATAGCCGTTCACATCGGCATTCACCTTGCTGATATCATCTATTACAAGCGGAGTCACATTCTCCGGATTTGCCCAACTGTCTTTCTTCACGTGTGCCTGAAACTCTTCCCACGGTGTACGGTAAAGATACCCGTCGGGGTGTCCCAGTTGCAACTCATCGCCATACATGGAAAGGCTCAATCCTTTCAGGTCGATATAAACCGTCTGCCCTACGGGATAGTAATTATACACGCTGTTCTGGTCCACTTCCATTTCGATGGCGCCGGTTTCGTCCTGCAAATAAATCTTCTTGAAGATATTTCCCGACTCGTCATTGGCAGTGATAACGGCTTTCATCACTTTTTCCTCGCCAATGGTATAGGGAGCATCCTCCCCTACTGTTGCCCCCATAGCACGCAGTTCCTCTATCGTGGTATTGGCTGCCGGACCATCATACTTGGGCTCGTTCAAAGGCGGCGCATCATAATCGCGCTCGCAGGCTGCGAACACAAGAGAAGAGATAAGCAATAAGCTGATTCTATTGAAAAGTTTCATATTCTTATAATTTTTCTGATTATATAGGATTGGTTAAAAACGATAACTTACGTTGAGGAAACAATTCAGTCCCTGCATATAGTAATACTTGCCACCAAAACGCGTAGGATAGCTCAGGTCGGAACGGCCCTGTTCATAGCCGCCCGTACATATATCTTTCTTGTTCAGCAGGTTGTTTACCGAAAGGTTGAAGTTGACAGACTGGCGTCCGGGCAGATAGAATATCTTACCCACCGAAATGTCCACCGTATAAGCTGCCGGAAAACGTTCCTGCGTAGTCAGTGTACGGTAGGCCTCCATCTGTTCCGGATTGTAGGGATTGACGGAAGCATAGTTGGACGACAGGCGGCGCAACGGTGCAACCTCGATATAATTGCGGGCAAAACCGTTGACATTGGCTCCCAGGAACCAGTAGTTCACAAAGTAACGCACACCGAAAGTGCCGGCAAACTGCGGCATTCCACCCACATAAACATCTTTCATGTACACCTTTTCCTGATCCGTTATCTTACCGTTTTCGGAGTGCTTCACACCGTCGGGGTTATTGCTGTAATAATATTCGGAAATGGTTCCTGCAAGGTCGAAGCTCCAATGGTCGTCCAACTTGTAGGTAGCCCCCAGTTCCAGTCCGCGGTGAATGCGGTTTACACCGTACAACACGTGATTGATGAATGTGCCCTCTATGCCGTCGTAATAACTGTTACGCTCCATCTGGTCGTAGAAATTGGTTTGGAAAACACCGATACGTCCAGCCAGTTGGGGCATGGAGAATACATAGTTGAGGTCGGCGCTGAAGATGCGTCCGCTCTTCATGTTGTCGATTGTGCGGTCGGTGATACGGGGTGAGATATACGCCTCATTGGGCAGCGGCGCTTCGCTGCCGTAACTGATGTTGGCGGTCAGCATATGGCGCCCGTTAAACTTATAAGTGAGACCGCCCTTTACGGTAATATCGGTAAACTGATGACGGATACCCTTGCCATAGGAACTGTCCGGATAGCGTCCGTTGCGCATCTTTCCGTCGCGGCGGAAATTGGTATAAGTCAGCTTGGCTCCATAGTAGTAGTCCCAGTGCCGCGAAGTATAGCGGTTCACCGCCCAGGCATTTGCCGAGTAGATGTTCAGATTGAAATTGTAACCGAAGATACCGTCCTTATACACTTTACGGTCCGGACGGTTCAAGTCGTTCTGCAACTTGTCGTGGTCGCCCGAAAAATCGCGTTCGGCAAACTTGTCGATATCCAGCACATAGTTGCTGCCCAGCAGGTCGTCTACCGTCTTGAACTGGCGCGACTGCGTAAAGCGCGCCCCTACTCCCGCCGTCAAACCCAGATGACGGTTAAACTGCTTGTTCAGTGTGGAGTTGAACGAGGTCTCCAACAGGTCGCTGCGACGCTCTTCCACCATATATACGGCAGCACCGTTACCGGCACGCAGGTTATTGGCATTGGCCAGATAAAGGTTGTCCCAGTTTATCTGGGTGAAATCGGGACGTCCGCTACGCCATAAGTCACGGTACTGCATCTGCATATCCTCGTCTTCAAAATAAGAGGGCAGGTAGCGATAGTAGTCGGGACGCGGGTCGGGAGCGTTATACCAGTTCAGCGCCGTATTGCCATAGCGTGCATAATGCGCACCCACACCAGTGGTGAGCGTTGTAGTATCGTCTATCTTCCAGATATGCGAGATAACGGCGGTCGGGTCGAATGCGGTCACTACTTTCGCATTGCGTTTCTTGCCATTCTGGTATCCCCAATTAGGATTGTAAAGGTAGTTGTCGGTCAGCTCGTAGACCTCACGGTATGAGTTACCTTGCTGTCCGCGCTGTACGGGCGATACGAAAGCGGTCATCGAAAGGCTGTGCTTGCCGCCCTGCCACTGCTTCTCGGCAGAGAAAGCAAGAGCCAGGTTGTTGTAAAACGTACCGTCTATGTTTCCCTCGTGCGAATAGCGGCCACCTGCCGATGCGGTAAACGCCCATCCTTTTTCGTTGAGTCCGGTGGAATAGGTAAACATGCCCCGCAGGTAGTAGTTACGGTTGGTATAGCTCACGGTAGCCTTGCCGCCGGGAGTATAGGACGATGCACGCATATTTATATTTTCGGCACCGCCCAGTGCTCCGAAAGTAAAGGTAGAGGGTGCGGTGAAGTTGGTTACGTCACCGTTGCGGGTCATGTCATTCAATGCTCCAACAGAGGCATAATTAAACACTCCGCGGTTCTGGTCATTAAACTCCACGCCGTTGATGTATTTCAGTTCCTGCGAACCGGTATAGCCGCGCGGCGAGAAACGGGCGGGCGACAACTGGTAGGCGGCGCGGTTCAGAAAGACATCGTTAGAGAGGATTACGGTGGAGCTCACATCCTGCGAAGCGTTCTCCACATCGTCATCCACCATGCCTGCGTCTATCACGCCAATCATGGAGATGTCTTCGGTGGCATTCAGCTCGGTCACCTTAATGGGCTCAAGTTCTGTAACGCCCAGTTTTTCCACTTCAATGGTTACACTCTTCGGAGTAATCAATACGGAGTTGAGCTGTATGACATGGCTTCCCGGCTGCAAATTACGGAGAATGAAATTACCGTTTGCATCGGTAGTAACCTGTCTGTCCTGCCCGGTCAGAGTGACGATGACTCCGGGTACAGGCTCATTGCTCACTGCTCCGACTACACTGCCTTTCACCGTACCTGCACTTTGAGCAAAGGCGAGACAGGGGAAGAAGAATGTAATGAAGAACAGTAATTTTAGTTTCATACGTTAATTGGGGTATAATAATGAGTGATTTAAATCATAATTTGTGGGTGTGCCGAAAGTCTGATAAACCTTATATCCTATCATTCTGAATGAAATGCAGATTCTCTGAATGACCGAATGTAAAAAATTATCGGCATTTTAACACACCCACACAACAATGTGAATTAATCGCTTACTTCAAGCAATACTAATAAAATATCATTTTGCGATACCTGTCAGACTAACATTATCAATACGATAACCAGAGGTATTAGTTGATTCTTCACTGGTAAACTGAATATAAGAAGCCCCATCAGGTATTGCCAATGTAACAGATTGGTACTTATTTTGCTCAACAATAGGCATATCGGGTACATCTACATCACCCTTATCTGTTAAAACCTTAATAATATTTTGATTTCCTGCCCCATTAGCAGTTATTTCATATTCTAATTTTAGACCTGTATAATCAGTTGCAAAACCCTCTATCTTCAATGCACTGTTTTTTCCTGCTGCAAACCATACATGACCATCTAATGTACTTGTAGAACGTACACTTGCATTACTATAAGATCCTGACATTAATGGGTCGGTAAACACGAGATTAGCATTTTCCCATCCCTTATAGACATCTACAGAAGGCCAATGATTACCTTTTTGAGGCGTTCCGAATCCTTCAGAGAACAAAACGGTTCCTTCACCGGGTTCCGGTTCCGGCTCTGGTTCAACAGTGCCTCCACCTTCACCATCAGCTACCACTTTCACTTCATCTATTTGCCAAGTAGGAGCACCATCAGCAGTACTTATATATCTGAAAGCTATTTGCTTATTCTTTCCTGTATATGCACTTAAATCTACAGTGGCTGTCACATAGTTATAATCAGTACCTGTTCCATAAGTCGGAATCTCAATTTGAGTCCATCCCGTAGCATCGGTTGTAACTTCCGTTCCTTCATCAGCAATCCAAAGCGTCATTTCTTTGGCTTTATCCACTCCATATTTATGAGCATGACTAAATGTTAAAGTAGCTTTCTTAGCAGCAGATAAATTAAGCACGGGAGAAACCAGCCACCCTTCGGAAGGTTTATTTTCTTTATTAATAAAAGCACTGGCTTTCATAAATTGCTCCGATTCTTGAGTTACCTTATCTGTGTACTCAGCCCACGCCCAAACACGATTACCTCCTACGGGTATAACAAGATTCTTTATAGCAAATGCTCCTTCATTTGTATCGAACTTCTCATCCAACAACACCTTTTCTCCTTCCGGCTGCTCACCGCCACCTTCACCAAAGTCCACATTAATATCGCCACCAGGCTGGTCTGTCCACGATTCAATGCTTGCTCCGCCCATAGTAACGGCAGGTTTACCGTTTTCCGTGGATAAAGTAGCAGTGTACGTGTACTTATATCCGGCCTCAAAACCGGCACCGCCATTTACGGAAACAGGCCATTCGAAAGTCTTACCGTCCAGCACGAATGTCATCTTGACGCCATCCAGTGTAGTGGTAGGCAGGATAATAGCCTCAGCAGTAGTGCCATCGGCACTGACATTCATCTCGATATTGGCTTTACTCTCTTTAGCTGCCAGCGTACCGTCAGCCAGATTAAAATCGGCTTGTGTATTCATTCCGGAAAGAGAGATTTTCAATCCGCTTATATCGGGAAGAGTCTCATCGCTACCGACAGCAATCACAATCTGACTCAGTTTATGTTTGAAAGCCAGGTCTACAGCCTCTCCGGCAGCAATTGCCTTGGCATTATCAGAATAAAGCAAGTCTACTTTGGCAGGGTCTGCCTGATTATCTACAGACACGGCTAAAGTCTTACCGTTTAAAGATGCGGAATAAGGATAATAAGCAATGAAATTTGCCGTTCCTTCTTCCGGATACCTCAATGTCTGTCCCGGAGCAGCCGTAAGCGTACCGCCGTCCGATGCAACATATTTCTTGTTGGCAAATTCAGCAGTTTGCGTCGTCATAAAGATACCTACCTCATCACCATTGCTCCAAACGTCTTTGGAAGCTTTGGTCTGCAGGCCGTCAATGCGGGAATTGAAAGTAACGCTGTTACTGTCCAACCATTCACTATTGTCATCATTGTTAGTACATCCCGTAAAAACAAGGGCTGACAATGCGCCCATAATCAATAAATTACTGACTCTCATAATGATTTGTTTTTGAGATTGGTTTTGTTTTTATGTTGTCTTAATTGAGTACCTTTGTACAGTAGGATTATTGCCATTTGGATAAATCCAATTGGCTCTTTGTGCTCTCATCAAGTCCCGGGAAGAACTCAAATCCGGTATTCTTTTCCAAATCACTGACGGAAATAGCATAATCCATATAATTCCCCTTTGCAACCGAAGCACTATTGTCTATGGCAAATGCTATGGTATGATAAGTCCCACTTATCCTACGAGCCAATGCCTTAAAATAATATTGGGGTATCGCCATTCCTTTCTTATACTGTATATTACTCTTGGGAGGCACAGCACCGGTCACTACGAACAATGTATCCGTAGCTTTACTCCAGTCCCGAACCCTATCTTCAAGTCTAACCCAAATGTCCTGATTCATACTGCTAATCTGCGGAGTAACATTCGTAAAGAAGAAAGTATCCTCATTCGTCGGTTCGTCACAAGTACGATCACCGCTCGGAAGCTGATGTCCTTTGTCATAACCGTCTCCGAAGCCGGACTTAAGATTAACCTGCCAAGATTTATCTATCATATCATCATATCTCCACGCATTGGTCCTATCCTGTTTACCCATACACTTTGCATACAGCGGATATGCCACCCAATAGGCAAACTTTAATTTTTGGCTGTAAAACAAACTGAAGTTACGAGAAGTACTTCCGTTTTTATCAGTCCAACCATTTCTCATATAATGTGTTATATATTTCAAATCGCTTCTTTCCAAATCAGCTTTCGTTATAACCGGTGTCTCAAACCACTTGGCATACTTAGGCGCTTCAGGATCTACCGTTGTATTTCCCCCTGTATTACTGATTCTCAAATTAAGCGTATACCTTGCTCCTGCCTCAATATTTCCCGCTATATTTGTTTCAATCTCCTTATCTTTCCCGTTGACAGATAATGTAATTTTCAGTTTTCCTTCAAAGGATTGCGGTATCAGCACAGCATCCGCCTGCGTACACTCTTTATTGACGCACATGGAAACAGCTTTTTCTTTTTCTTTTTCTTCAACATCCCATCTAATGTTATCACTCTCTTTCGAAAGGTCTATGGTAGCCTTGCTTATCAGTGGCTGCACCGTTGCTTTGATGCCCGTTAGCGAACTGCCGTCGGCACTGCTCAGATTCAGCACCAGTTTTGCCAGCAAATGGCGGAATTGAAGATTGCCGGTAGGGGAGGTCGCAGTTCTGCCTGTCAGGTTAACAGCTGCCATCAGGTCTATATCCTGCTGACGGCTCTGGTCTGTCACGTCAAGGACATACTGGGTATGGTCCGTCACTTGCTCATCATACGGATAATAAGCAATGAAATCCACCGCCGTTCCGTCTTCCGGATAATAAACGGCATTGCCCGCTTTTCCCACGAAATTGCCGTCACCCCGTGCGGTGACATACGCTGCATTGGCTTTAAGGACCTTTTTATCGGCATTGTCGAGCATAAAAAGACCGATCACATCATTCGCTTCCCACGAAGCATTGACCGCTCTCGACATCACCCTGTCATCTATGACAGATGTAAATGTGGCTTCCGCAGCCTGATTACCCTGCGGCAATTCAGCAAATTTACTTTCACAAGCCTGAAGAACGATAAACAAGGATAGAAATCCGATTGCACTTTTAATTGTCATACTGAAAAATATTAAATATCTTACAATTGTTTTTATTGAACTGTTTTCTGTTTTTTTAAAATAAGTGCATAAAATTATAAAATAAAATACACATAAATAAAGACCCGGAACAAAATCTGCATAGCATACAGTAAAAAAGTCCTTTTTTACCAAAAATATGACAATAATATGAAAATATAATGTCAAATATAAACCCTTCCCATTATAGACCCAACGGGAAATAAACAAGAAAATAAAAAGAATAGGATAAAAACAACAACTATACAGGTTAGAAATATCAAGTAAAAAAACAGAGCATCAATAATAAAAAATCCATTTAACAATAAAGATAGCGTCAATCGAAATATCTAAAAATGAATAACCTGTAGTTTGTTTTTGAAAAGTGAATTATTTAAAAAGAAAATGCCGTGAGTTTGCTCCTGAAATGCCAGGCATTTCAAACACAAATGCCGGGCGTTTTCATGACAAACACACGGCATTTCGGGAGTAAACTCACGGTATTTCGGAAGCAAACCCGCGGCATTCCGGAAACGGACCTTGCAGGATAGTAAAATTGCGTTTTTTACGCTTCAAACCGATCAGTATTTATACTGACTGGTATTATTATATTTATATATATATTATATATATCACTTGCGGTAATATTACCGGTAAAATTACCGGCAATATTACCGCAAAATCACACTTCTTTTCCTTTCAGCGTTGCCGAACTGCTTTCCGTGATTTTCACATTCACAAAATCGCCCACGCGATGCGTACCCCTATCGAAAACCACTACCCGGTTCTGCTCGGTACGTCCGAAGAGCTGGTCGCGCGAACGCTTGGACACTCCCTCCACCAATACTTCGTAGGTTTTACCCACGCAGCGGGCGTTGGCTTCGGCAGAAAGGCGGTTCTGCAAAGCGATAATTTCATTCAGACGGCGGATCTTCACCTCTTCCGGCACATCATCCGGCAAATGCTTGCTGGCATACGTACCCGGACGCTCGGAATACTTGAACATAAAGGCGGCATCATAACCGCATTCTTCCATCAGGGAAAGAGAAAGCCGGTGGTCTTCTTCCGTCTCACAATGGAAACCGGAAGAATATATCCGTAGACAAGCCACAATCGGGGATGATGCGGCGGATGGCTACACGCTCCATATACCACTCGCGGTATACTTGCGGTTCATCAGCTTCAGGATGCGGCTGCTCCCACTCTGTACCGGCAGGTGGATGTGCTTGCACACATTGGGCACTTCCGCAATGACCTGGAGAGTTTCATCGCTCATATCCTTAGGGTGCGAAGTAGTGAAGCGGATGCGTACGCCCGGTGCAGACTCTGCCACGGTGCGCAACAGCATAGGGAAAGTAACCGTCTCCCCGTCCGCCTTCTCGAAGCGGTACGAGTTGACATTCTGCCCCAGCAGGGTCACTTCCTTATAACCCTTTGCCACAAGTCGGCCACTTCATTCAAGATACTTTCCACATCACGGCTGCGTTCCGCGTCCGCGCGTATAGGGGACGATGCAGTAGGTACAGAAGTTATTGCACCCGCGCATGATGGAGACAAAGCCGGAGATGTGGTTGCCGCAGATGCGCGAGGGTATGACATCCCGATAGGTCTCTGTGGTGGAAAGCTCCACGTTAATGGCTTTCTCACCGGCTTCCACAGCCGCAATCAAATCGGGCAGAGTAAGATAAGCATCCGGCCCCACCACCAAGTCGACATGGTGGTTGGTGATTAAGTCGTCCTTCACACGCTCTGCCATACAGCCCAGCACACCCACTATCAGGCCGCGTTTCTTCTTCTTGAGCGAGTGGAAAAACTCCAGACGGTTTAGAATCTTCTGCTCGGCATTGTCGCGGATAGAGCAGGTATTCATAAACACTGCATCCGCTTCCTCCAGTGTATCGGCCACCGAATACCCCGCCATCTGCATCACAGAGGCTATCACTTCACTGTCTGCCACATTCATCTGGCAGCCGTACGTCTCGATGAACAACTTTCTGTTGTCATCAGCAGTTGCAGATTTAAAGTCTGCTCCCGTTACTTTTTCCATAATCAGTTCGTTTAAAATCAGTTTATATCATAAGTTGGTATCTGTCATCCGGAGCGCAAAGATACTTCTTCCCTCCCAATAAACGGATGAAATGAAAGAAAAATGCCATTACAAGTTGTCAATCTGCGCCTTATCAGCTAATTTATGTTAAGAGAGCAAACATTTTCCGAGTGTTAATTTGGCATAGAGCAAATTAATTCACAAATTTGTGGAATGAAAGAAACATTAGATTTTTCATAGTTAAGGTTTAGGTTAAAAAAATTAAGGGGAGCTGTGAAGCTGCCCTTTTTTATTACCAATTCCTTGGCTGTAATCAGATTAAATAATTAACTTTGCCCAAAAGCAAAGATAAGAGATAATTGCACTATCTTTGGGTGGAAAATCAAAAAGAATATGGAAGATGTCTTCAAGTTTCTGTTAGTTGCGGCTGTCATAGTAATCGGACTCGTCAAGCAGTTTAAGAAAGAAGCAAATAAAAATGCTGACAAGAGTCCCGACATACCTATGCCCGACGTTGACAACCCACTGCCCGAATACTGGGGCGGAGATACTTACGGAGGCTTTATTCCCGAAGGCCCCAAGCCGGCAGAAAAGCCCAAGCCGGTATCCAAACCGTCTGCCAAATCCAAGCACACTTCCATAAAGGCTTCCCCTCCCTCCCCGGCATCCCGTCCGCAGGAATCCGATGAAGTAACGTCCGAATACGGCATCCACTCGGCAGAAGAAGCGAGGAAAGCCATCATCTGGTCAGAAATACTTCAACGGAAATATTAAAGACAGTCGATAATTGCAGAACCAATTACGAGCCCCTTCAGAATCTTTACACGAAAAAATAACTATTATATTATGGCACTCAATTACATTTCGGCAGCAGAAGCTGCAAGCCTGATTAAACATGGCTACAACATCGGCCTGAGCGGATTTACCTCCCGCAGGCACAGCCAAAGCCGTTACGGCTGAACTGGCAAAAATAGCAGAAGCGGAACATGCCAAAGGAAACCCTTTCCAGATAGGCATCTTTACAGGAGCTTCAACCGGCGACTCCTGTGACGGTGTCCTCTCACGCGTCAAAGCCATCCGCTACCGTGCTCCTTACACAACCAACGCCGATTTCCGTAAAGCCGTGAACAACGGTGAAATAGCCTACAACGACATCCACCTTTCACAGATGGCTCAGGAAGTCCGTTACGGTTTCATGGGAAAAGTAAATGTCGCCATCATCGAAGCCTGCGAGGTGACTCCCGACGGTAAAATCTACCTGACTGCTGCCGGAGGTATCGCTCCCACTATCTGCTGCCTTGCCGACCAGATTATCATAGAGCTGAATGCAGCACACAGCAAAAACGCCATGGGCCTGCACGACGTCTACGAACCGCTCGACCCGCCTTACCGCCGCGAAATACCTATCTACAAACCGAGTGACCGTATCGGACAGCCTTACATCCAGGTAGACCCGAAAAAGATTGTGGGCGTCGTGGAAACCAACTGGCCGGACGAGGCACGTTCGTTTGCCGCCGCCGACCCGCTGACCGACAAAATCGGACAGAACGTGGCCGACTTCCTTGCCGCCGACATGAAACGCGGAATCATTCCGCCTACCTTCCTGCCGCTGCAATCCGGTGTGGGTAACATTGCCAATGCCGTATTGGGTGCTTTGGGACGTGACAAGACCATCCCCGCATTCGAAATGTACACAGAGGTTATCCAGAACTCCGTTATCGGACTGATTCGCGAAGGCCGCGTGAAGTTTGGCAGCGCCTGCTCACTGACCGTAACCAACGACTGCCTGAACGGTATATACGAGGATATGGACTTCTTCCGCGACAAGCTGGTTCTCCGCCCGTCGGAAATATCCAACAGTCCCGAAGTGGTGCGCCGGCTAGGTATTATCTCCATCAACACGGCCATCGAAGCCGACCTCTACGGAAACGTAAACTCCACGCACATCGGCGGAACCAAGATGATGAACGGCATCGGCGGAAGCGGTGACTTCACCCGCAATGCCTATATCTCCATCTTCACTTGTCCGTCCGTTGCCAAGGAAGGTAAAATCTCGGCTATCGTGCCGATGGTTTCGCACATGGACCACACGGAGCATGACGTCAACATCATCATTACCGAACAAGGTGTTGCCGACCTGCGCGGCAAGAGCCCGAAAGAACGTGCACAGGCAATCATCGAGAACTGTGTTCATCCGGACTACAAGAATATCCTGTGGGATTATCTGAAACTGAGTCTTTCATGGAAACATCGCCATATATCCTGCCTTGAACCACAGAGAAAGGCAGCCGCGCCACGCTGCCTACCAAAGAATCCAGCGCCTCGTCGTCAAACTCAGGGTCGAAGCCGCCGACAACGTATATATCCCCTTTCAGCGTATCACGCTCAATCACTCCCTTATACCAGACTTCCGTACGGAAAGGCTCGTCCGCCTCAGGACGCGCAAGCGCCGTAATCGTAGTCAGCAGCTTCATCGTAGAGGCCGGACGGGAAAGTTTATCCGCCTGATAATCATACAGAACCTTATTGGCGGTCAGGTCGTATGCTGAAACAGATACATTGGAGCCTGCGGGCAATTGATACTTTATCAATGTATCCAGTTGCGAAGACAAAGAGTTTGTTTCAGGTGATATTCCCTGTGCAGGCAATACACAGGGAATCAACGTCAAAATCAATACAATCGGGAATAAGCAATATTTTCTCATCTTCTTACAAGCTATCATTCAGTTTCTCTGTTATCCGGCTGTTTCCGGCAACCGGACAACAAAGAAACGATAACCGCCGCAGAATCGCAAGTCATCAGCTTCACGATTTTCATAACACCCCGTATTTTGTCTATCAAAGCGCTTCCTTAAAGATTTCGCCTACCGTAGGATGCGGGAATACCATCTTTTTCCATTCCGAGGCCGTCAGTTTGAGTTCGACAGCCATACCGGCCAGCGTGATAATCTCCGAAGCCGGATTGCCCAGCACATGTGCTCCCAAAACGGTATTATCTTCCGCCAGCAACAACTTGCACATACCGTTAATGCCCTCATTCTCCGCGACAAAGCGACCGGAATAAGCCATAGGCAGCTTGACGGCACGATAAGGAATACCCTTTCTTTGCAAGGCCTCTTCCGTATCTCCCACACCCGCAATCTCAGGATTGGTATATACTACACCGGGAATAGCCCTGTAACTCATACAGTCTTTCTTCCCCAGTACGGCATGTACCGCCACTTCCGCCTCGCGCACAGCGGTATGGGCCAGCAAAGAAAATCCGGTTAAATCCCCGCAGGCATATACCCCCGGAACGGAAGTCTGCATCTGTCCGTCCACCTGTATATTTCCGCGCGCCGTTTTATCTAAATTCAGGTTCTCCAATCCGAAGCCTTTCGTTACGGGACGGCGGCCGACGCTCATCAATAATCTTTCCGCAATTACACAACCCGCACCTTCGGCATTTTCATAATTTACCTGTATCTGCTGCGTGTCTCCATTTCCGGACGCAACTTCGGACAGTGCCACCACCTTTGTGTCCAGCATGAATTTAATGCCGCGCTTGGCATACTCCGCACGAAGCATGGCCGACAGCTCCTTGTCCATTCCACCCAATATCTCGTCCAGCATCTCGATGACAGTGACCTCTACCCCCAGGCTGTTGAAGAATGAGGCAAACTCCATACCGATTACCCCACCACCGATAATGGCCAGTGACTTTGGAAGCTCCTTATTGTCCAACGCATCGCGATGCGTCCAGTAAGGCACCGTATCCACTCCGGGAATGGGCGGAATAAATGTTTCCGAACCTGTGCAGAGCAATAGATTATCGCATTCATAAGTTTCGTCACCGCACAGAACATGATTCTTATCTATGACGGAAGCCTCGCCGGTCACAATGGTTACATTGCCGGCAGTCAGTTTTCCTTTGACACCCAACACCAGTTTCCGCACAACCTTCTGCTTGCGTGCTATAATCTTGGACAAATCAAACGAAACTTCCGACACGCTGACCGCGTATTTGGATGCGTGGCATGCATTGTCATACGTTTTTGCAGAGTACAATAAAGTCTTGGTAGGAATACACCCCTCGTTCAGACACACTCCGCCAAGATTCCGCTTTTCAAAAAGCACAACACTCAAACCGGCCTTTCCGGCTGTTTCCGCAGCCGTATATCCCGCAGGACCGCCGCCGATAATGGCAACTTGATATTTCATAGTTCTTACATTTATGGATTTCAGGACATACGCGCATAACGGAAATCCGCCTCATCTGCAAGAATTCGACCTGCACAAAGAAGGCGGACACTCGGAATTCCGCATCCTGCACCACAAGGACAATACGGGTGCGGAGATACAGGAAAGCCTGATTGAAGCCGTGAAGCAGCACCCCAACATCACCGTATTTACCAATTTCTTTGCGGTGGAAATCATTACGCAGCACCACTTGGGCATTATCGTCACCCGCTATACTCCGGGTATCAAATGCTATGGTGCCTATGTGCTGAACGAAAATACCGGAGAGGTGGATACGTTCCTCTCCAAAGTAACCATCATGGCTACAGGCGGTTGCGAGGCTGTATACCGCAACACCACCAACCCGCTGGTGGCCACGGGCGACGGCATCGCCATGGTCTACCGTGCCAAAGGCGCCGTAAAGGATATGGAGTTTATCCAGTTCCACCCCACCGCCCTCTATCATCCGGGCGACCGCCCCTGCTTCCTGATAACGGAAGCCATGCGCGGCTACGGCGGCGTGCTCCGTACCATGGACGGCAAGGAATTCATGCAGAAGTACGACCCGCGTCTTTCACTCGCCCCGCGCGACATCGTGGCACGTGCCATCGACAACGAGATGAAGCAGCGCGGCGACGAGCATGTGTACCTGGATGTCACCCACAAAGACCCCGAAGAAACCAAGAAACACTTCCCGAATATCTATAAGAAATGCCTCAGCATAGGCATCGACATTACGAAAGACTACATTCCGGTAGCCCCTGCGGCACACTATCTCTGCGGCGGTATCAAGGTAGACCTGGACGGACAGTCCAGCATCCGCCGCCTGTATGCCATCGGCGAATGCTCTTGCACCGGTCTTCACGGCGGCAACCGCCTGGCTTCCAACTCGTTGATTGAAGCGGTAGTTTATGCCGATGCAGCCGCCAAGCATGCGTTGAGCGTATTGGAACGTTATGATTTCAACGAAGACATCCCCGAATGGAACGACGAGGGCACCATCTCCAACGAAGAGCGTGTGCTCATTACGCAAAGCATGAAGGAAGTGAACCAGATTATGGAATCCTATGTAGGCATCGTCCGCAGCAACACCCGCCTGACCCGCGCATGGAACCGCCTGGATATTCTTTACGAGGAGACGGAAAAACTGTTCAAGAGCAGCAAGGCCACCCGCGAGCTTTGCGAACTGCGCAACATGATTAACGTAGGATACCTGATTACCCGCCAGGCCATGGAGCGCAAGGAAAGCCGCGGACTGCACTATACGATAGACTATCCGCATCCGCAGAAATAACGGTTATGGCACACTTCAACGAGTATCTGGACTTTTTGGAACTTTCTCCTTTGATTAAACATTTTCTGCAAAACGGGAAAAAATGTCTTTACAAGAAAGGAGAGTTCTTTTGTCAGGCAAGTGAAGTGTGCCATAACATTGCCTATATCTCCCAAGGAGGTTTCCGTTACTTCTACCTTGATACGGAAGAAGACAAACATATCATCGGTTATAGTTTTGAAAAAGATTTTGTGGTAGACTATGAGTCATTCACAAAACAGACACCCGCCATTGTTTATACGGAAGCAATCAAGGAGAGTACCGTCTATCAATTATCTTATAACCAATTGGAAGCATTTTGGGCAGCAAGCCAGCAAAACCAGTTATTAGGAAATAATCTTTCTAGAGTACGCTATCAAGAATTATTGAGAAGATGTCCCGACATCGTTCACCAGATAAGTCTAAAGGAAATCGCTTCTTTCCTGAATATCTCTCCATATACCTTAAGCCGCATCCGACGGGAAATAACTTTCGGATAAAAAGATTAATTTCTTGCTTCAAGGCAAGAAATTGCAATTTTAATATATTTATTTTTGTCAAAATATTACAGACTGCTATCTTTGTAAACAACTATTATCTAACCTTATAGCAGACTGACATGAAAAGCAGTTGTATCTATACATGTATACTTTTGTGCTTGTACGTTTGCAACTCACACGGACAAACACTTGATGACAACATTGTCATTACACAATGCAGCGACTCCTATATCTTTATGGAAGAAGACGGTATTCCTACCGTACGCAACAGAAAAGAAACATCCTATGAAGCCACAAGAATGGGAACTGCATTGCAACCCTACACCTACTACGGAGAATTCATTTCATTGGACGGAGCTTCCGCCAAAGGCGGAGGAAAGGCAGAATATAAAAGCATCACGCCGGAAAATGTCTTCTTCGACGACAGCAAGATTTGCTTCTTCAACATCAATCTCGACCGTAAAGGAAAAAAGACAGAAGTTACGTTTAAGCGTACTTTTCATGACCTGCATTATTTTACACGAATCTATTTGGGTGAGGACTATTTTATAAAAACAAAGCAAATAACATTCATCATTCCGCAATCCCTCTCCCATTTCCGGTTGACAGAAAGGAATTTTACTCCTTCTATTCACTGTGAACGCGGCATCAACAGTGCCGGAGACTCCTTATTCACTTATACCGTGACGGACATGCCGGCTATGAAAGACGAAAAACATATGCCGACATCAGGTAAAATATACCCCCACATACTGATAACCGGCTCATTTAAAGATGTTCACGACATGTACCGGTGGTCTAACGGACTGGCACAAGTAGACTGTAACATACCCGAACTCGACAGTCTATTAGCAGAAATCACCGAAGGCTGCCGCACGGACATGGAAAAAATACGTAACACATATGCCTGGGTACAACAAAATATCCGTTATATCGCTTTTGAAGCAGGTATATTGGGACACAAACCCGATACTCCCGCAGAAGTGTTGCGTAAACGGTACGGCGACTGCAAAGGAATGGCAATCTTGCTCCGTACATTGCTGAAAGCACAAGGTTTTGATGCTCGCCTTACCGATATAGGCACTGTAGACATCCCCTACCGGATGAGCGAAATAGCTACACTTGCATCCGTCAATCACATGATATGCAGCCTTATCTACCAGGGAAAGACCTATTATCTGGATGCCACCAACGAATATATAAACGCGGAATTCATACCCGAAAGCATACAAGGAAGGGAAGCTGTAATAGAAAATGGAGAAAACTGTATCGTGCACACATTGCCCATGCTGAACAGCAGTGCATCTACAGACAGTTTGTCCTATATCTGTAGCCTATCCGACAAGCAAACGAACAAAGTATTGCAGGGCAATGTAACCCGTAGCTGGAGTGGAGACATGAAAGAATTTTTCCTCACAGCCTACCATGAAAACGATAAAAGCGGTCGGAAAGAGTATCTTCCCCGTATCCTGACCGGAGATAATCACAATTATCAGATTAATTCGGTCAGTTGGATACAGCAGGAACCTCAACAGGAATGGGCTGCTCTGACCGGAGAAGTAATAAACAGCAGTGCTGTACAAATAGCCGATAATGAGTTTTACATAGAGCTGGACCTTCACAATGACCTGTTTGACCAACCGATAGACACCGCCAAACGCATCCATGATTACGAGCTCCCGCTCCGTTGCCGCATCGTACGCCACACAGAACTGGAAATACCCGCAGGCTACGTACTTTCTTATTGCCCCAAAGGCATCTCAATCCATACGCCGCAAGGTATACTCTGTTGCTCTTACAAAACAGAAAGAAACAAAATCATTTTCCGGAAAATAATGGAGATAACCGAAAAACGTATTCCCCGCAACGAAATTACAATCTGGAATACACACTTGCGGAAATGGGCTGATGCATCCCACGAACAAATCATCCTCAAAAAACAATAATAATGAAACAGAACATGTTATTCCTGATGGGGGTGTTGGCACTTTTATTAACCACCCCTAATGCCAATGCCGATGACAAAGAGAAATACAAACTCTTTGCAGAGGAAACGAGAAAAGAAGTCTGGGCATTGAAACTGCCCGAATTTACCAACACGGCTGTTCCCGATAAATATAAAGATGAGTCAGCCGTCATTCTGGCAGCACACAGCCGGTTGGAAATCACCAAAAAGACCCGCTTCAACGTCGGCGCCTTCCTCGGAGGATTTCATTATATCGACCGTGAAGTAAATTGTCGCGACTTATATCGTATGCTTGTGCAAATTAACGATAAAGCCGCTTTGAAAGAGTACTCCGAATTTGATTATAAAGCGGAAATACGTAAAAAAGACTGGCGGTACGACGAAAACTACCAGCAAGTACTGGGCGTACGCATCATCAAACCAGACGGTACCGTAAACGAAGTAAGCACCGACGAATACATGACAGCCACCGAAGGTAAGAAAGACCAGGAACAACTTCAGAAACTTGCCGTACCCGGACTGGAAATCGGTGATAAGATAGATATTTTCTTCTTCAACTACACTTCATTGGAAAACCACAATCTCGACCCATTCGTCTTCCGGTTTCGCCAAAGCCACCCGATGCTTTCCTATACAGTACATTGCGAGATAGATGACAAACTTACTACCCAGTACCGTACTCTGAACGGTGCACCGGACTTTAAACAAAGCAAAGACGAAAACGGAAACATCCTGCTTGATGTGGCTGTAAAGGATATAGAACAAACCGAACCCGACTTATGGTATAACCCTATGCAGCAAACTCCAATGACATTGATGTACATTACCAATAGCAAGATGAAAAAATACACCTATATTCCAAAAAGCACCACAGAAAAAGGACTACAACCCAATCCTGATGCGGCTGCCATACAGGAAGACGACTGGGAATTTATAAAGCAAGCTCAAAAATATAGCGGATATGGCGGTTTAAGTAGCCCCAAGAAAGGTATCCGGCTTCTCCGCAACGTAAAGCAAATAAAGAAAAAGACTGGACAGACGAAAAAAAAAGCAGATTTCATCTACAATTACTATCGTTTTGCATTGTTATCGGACATTAAAAGTGATTGCAACAACGAGCTGTTCATCATCTATTTTCAGGGATTGCTGGATTGGGTGGATGTTCCCAATCTGTTTGGAATGGTTACCAACGAAGACAAAGAACCGCTTGACAAACTGACGAATTACCGCAATACCACCTGGCTTCTTGCACTTCCTGAAAGTCAGAAATACTATCTCCCGCCTACAGCCTACCTTATTCCCCATGAAATTCCTGCCCGCTATCAAGGCAGACAGGCCATCCTGGAACCGGATAAGAAGAAAGCCAAGAAGCTGAATACAAAGGCCGAGCGGGAACATTTCAATCTGCCGGCAGGTACAGCCGATGATAACCAAAACATCACTACCATACAGGCCGACATCGACAATACGCTGCTCACCGTCAGCCGGAACGAATACCGCACCGGAACACAAAAAGAATACATGCAGTCTGCATTGGTTAAGCTGGAAGATGTGGATGCAGCCTATCGGCGCCTGCTTAGCATTGATAAGGAGTTTGCCGAAGAAGTAGGCAAGAAATACGCGGATGATCTTCGAGAAGCATTCCGAAAGGGCCGCGAACAGGAAAAGGAAGATTATAAATGGGAAATAGACTTCTACCACGGCGAAAATGCCAAAGAGTTGCTCGGCTATCAGATGCAATGTTTGGGTAATCGTCCGGACAGCGCAGCCTTTATTTATAACGTTCGTTATACAATGGATGGCTATATCCGAAAAGCAGGACCTAATTACGTGCTTTCCGCAGGCAGACTCATAGGTGAACAGACGCAGATTGAAGGTAAGGAACGTAAACGCTCCACCGACATTTATATGTCCGCTCCTCGCACTTTCCAATGGAATATCACTGTAAATCTTCCGGAAGGATACAAAGCGGCTCCCGAAGGAGTAGAGAAGTTAAATGTAAAAGTAGAAAACGAATGTGGTGCTTTCATTGCAAAAGCCGTTACAGAAAATGGCAAACTTGTATTGAATATCCTCAAACGATATAATCATAAGACAGAACCGGCTGCCAATTGGGAAAAACTGCTTCAGATTCAAGATGCTTCCAAAGCTTATGAAGCACTTTCCGTAGTACTAAAGAAATAACATTATAAATAAAAGCGGCCGAAAACCGGTCGCCGAATGAACCAGAATACAAGTTGCAGAGAAGATATGAAAAGGCGCGGATTATACGAAACGGACAAAATATGCCGTATGCTTTCGTATAATCCGCGCCTGAATCCGGTATTCGGGCAGATGTACCGGTTATCAATAGTTTTCCTTCTTCACCTCGAAGTAAGCCTGCGGATGCAAACAAGCCGGACACACCTGAGGAGCTTCCTTGCCTGTGTAGATGAAACCGCAGTTACGGCACTGCCATACCACTTCGCCTTCCTTGGCGAAAACAGAAGCGGTTTCGATGTTTTGGATAAAAGCACGGTAGCGTTCTTCGTGTCCTTTTTCAGCAATGGAAATATTACGGTACATGGCGGCTATTTCGGGGAAGCCTTCCTGCTCGGCCACATCGGCAAAGTGAGGATAGTCCAACGACCACTCTTCATGCTCGCCTGCAGCGGCAGCCTGCAAATTCTCCAATGTAGTGCCGATAACTCCTGCGGGATAAGATGCGGTGATTTCTACCATACCGCCTTCTAAAAACTTAAACATACGTTTTGCATGTTCTTTCTCCTGATCGGCCGTTTCGGTAAAGATAGCGGAGATTTGCTCGTAACCCTCTTTCTTTGCCACACTTGCAAAATAAGTGTAGCGCATTCTTGCTTGTGACTCGCCGGCGAATGAAGTCAGCAGGTTCTTTTCTGTCTGAGTTCCTTTGATACTCTTGCTCATAATTCTTTTTTATTAGTTAATATAATTCACTAGTGTCCACTAAAAATTAGAGGACGAGTTAAAAATTATAATTACTAAATAAATTTGGTCCATCAAGACCGCTTTGTTCTTTGACATCATTGAATTTAGTTTTGCTGAAGAGATTCTTTAATGGAGTCTTGTCTGTAAGAGAAATGCCAAGAATTTGTAGAACCTCGTATGTCGATCTATCCAGTTTCATATCATGTTGCATGATAGCCACAAGACAGTAGGCAATGATTGCTGAGTAGACTTGTATCTTTACAGCGTTCTGGGAAGTACCCCAAAATTTCTTTATTTTAAGGTGTTGCTTGAGCCATTTAAAGAACAGTTCCACTTGCCAACGATTCTTGTAAAGTTCCGCCACTTGTAAGGCTGGAATATGTTTTGCATTTGTCAGATAAATGAACTCCCGTTCGTCTTCTTCATCCCAAAACCTCACTAAACGAATCGTTTCAGGATATGATTTTTGGGTATAGAAACCGGTAAGTTCAATCTCACAGTCGGACAATATATTCTTAGGCAGACGTCGTTTCCATTTGAGTACTTTCGTTTTAATATTTGTTTTAGCCCGTACAACAAAGAACGAATCCATCATATGTATCTTATAGAGACGATGATAATCGTTATATGCACGGTCGAAAACATAGAAAGAGCCAGATTCATAAGGTATTACATCCATTGCCTTGACATCGTTTATCTTTGCTTCGGTTATATGGACAAAGGCAGGCACTTGAGTCTCTACGTCATACAACGTGTGGATTTTTATACCTCCCTTATGTGTACGAAAGTTAGCCCAAGGAAACAGCTTCAGACACAAGTCAATCGTGGTAGAATCGAAGGCATATACATTTCCGTTTAGTTTGAATATGTCATTTACTCTTTTTCTTTCTGGCCTCGCTTATCATATAGAATGCGAAGTCCTCAAAGATACGGTAGTCCCGGTTTTCATTTGCTTTTGCAAGGTTACTCTGAGTGACATGTTTCCCAACCCCAAGATGGTAGCATTTCTCTTGATGTGCATTCAGCGCAACAATCAGATCACGAAGACTTTCGCGGTTGCACAATTGTCCGAACATCAAAGTAAGAAGTTGATTCCAGCAAGTAAAATGCTTAACATACTTGTTGCCATCATACTTCTTTACGATACGGAGAAACTTGTAGTTGTCTAAAAACTCAACCATTTGGGCGAAAACGTATTTGTCTTTATTCATATACAGCCTAAGTTAAGGCTGCAAAGTTATGATTTCAAATCGTTGCGCAAGAAAATCTCTTGTAACAAACTGTAATTCAATTATTTCAAAGAACTATTTGCGATTTTTAGTGGACAGTAATGAATATAATTACGTATAGATTGTTCGTATTTGCTTTATTTACAGTACAAAAATACAAATTTAGTTTTAATAATCCCCATTTTGCCTCATCGGATTTATCTATCACTCAACAGACAGCGTCTATTTCGTTTCATAAATCCGACGAGGCTGTTTTTTAATGTCCAACCCATAACAAGTAATCCGATAGTAATAACAAAAAACGGCATATTTATGTTCGGGCATCCGTAAAACAATCATCTGCCATACCCGAAACAGGTTATCGGCAAAAAGAGCGGAATACGCGGCACCTGCTTAAATATCATTCTTCCGAAGGCTCTTTCTCAGACCGTTTTCCGGTTTATAAGGAATATAGCAGGCTACGTAGCGGATAAAAAGAGAAGAACAGACCGGAAAGGAACTCAAAAGAAGCTGAAAAAATACTTTTTGGAGAAAATTTAAACAGGCTCTTATAGTCATTTGCATTATTTTACCTAATTTTGCAATCTCTTTTCAAAAAGAGGGTGCACCGACAAATCGGATGGACACACCCTCACAGGTAAAAACAAAGTTTCTAAAATACAATGAAAGCGTTCGAATTCAAGCCAAAGCTATACACGGCTTTAAAAAATTACTCGAAAGAACTCTTCATGGCAGACCTGATGGCCGGTATCATTGTGGGTATCGTTGCCTTGCCGCTTGCCATTGCGTTCGGTATTGCATCAGGCGTATCGCCCGAGAAAGGTATTATCACGGCAATCATCGCCGGTTTTATCATCTCCCTGTTAGGAGGAAGTAAAGTTCAGATCGGCGGCCCTACCGGTGCGTTCATCGTCATTATCTACGGCATTATCCAGCAATACGGAGAGGCCGGGCTGATTGTCGCCACACTGATGGCGGGTGTCATCCTCATTCTTCTGGGAGTATTCAAACTGGGGGCAGTCATTAAGTTTATCCCCTATCCTATTATCGTAGGCTTTACAAGCGGTATCGCCGTTACTATCTTCACCACCCAGATTGCGGATGTATTCGGATTGAATTTCGGCGGAGAGAAAGTTCCGGGAGACTTCATCGGGAAATGGCTGGTTTATTTCCGTCATTTCGATACCGTCAACTGGTGGAATACGGTTGTCAGCATCGCCAGCATCGTTATCATTGCCATCACTCCGAAATTTTCGAAGAAAATTCCAGGCTCGCTCATCGCCATTATCGTAGTGACCGTAGCCGTGTACCTGATGAAGATGTATGGCGGCATCGACTGCATCGACACTATCGGCGACCGTTTCAGCATCAAAGCCGAACTGCCCGATGCCGTAATGCCCGCGCTGGACTGGGAAGCGATTAAAAACCTGTTTCCCGTTGCCATCACGATTGCCGTACTGGGAGCGATAGAGTCCTTGCTGTCCGCCACCGTAGCCGACGGTGTTATCGGTGACAAACACGACTCCAATACCGAACTGATAGCTCAGGGCGTTGCCAATATGGCTACTCCCCTTTTCGGCGGTATCCCCGCTACGGGCGCCATTGCCCGCACAATGGCGAATATCAACAACGGCGGCAAATCGCCCGTGGCCGGTATAGTACATGCGGTGGTGCTGCTCCTGATTCTTCTGCTGCTGATGCCGCTGGCGCAATACATTCCGATGGGCTGCCTGGCAGGCGTACTGGTGGTTGTGTCCTATAATATGAGCGGCTGGCGCGTGTTCAAGGCATTGTTGAAGAATCCGAAATCGGACGTTACCGTGTTACTGATAACCTTCTTCCTGACAGTTATCTTCGACCTGACAGTTGCCATCGAAGTGGGTCTGGTCATCGCCTGCGTGCTCTTCATGCGCCGTGTGATGGAGACGACCGAAATTTCGGTTATCAAGGATGAAATAGACCCGAACGCCGAAACGGACATCACAACGAATGAAGAGCATCTTATCATCCCGAAAGGCGTAGAGGTGTACGAAATCAACGGCCCTTACTTCTTCGGCATTGCAACGAAGTTCGAGGAAGTGATGGCACAGCTCGGCGACCGCCCCAAAGTACGCATCATCCGTATGCGCAAGGTTCCTTTCATCGACTCCACAGGTATCCATAACCTGGAAAGCCTTTGTAAAATGTCGCAGAAAGAAAAGATAACCGTCGTGCTCTCCGGCGTAAACACAAAGGTGCATCAGGTATTGGAAAAGGCGGATTTCTACACGCTTTTAGGCAAAGAGAATATCTGCCCCAACATCAACGTGGCACTGGAACGGGCACACAAATTGGTTGAATGACCCGGCAATTGCAAACCGCCTCTCTTTAATTACAGGAAAAGACAATCGTATCGTCATGGCAAAAAGAAAAAACAGCAAGAAGCAATCTCAAGGAGTGATTTACCTGATAGTGCTGGCATGTCTGGCACTCATCTGCCGTGAACCGATAGCCCATGCGCTGCAAGACAAGCTTCCTGTAATTAAAGAGAGGATAACGCAAAAAGCAACACCCGCCATCACCGGAAGCCCTCTGCTTCCCGCCCCCCTGAAAAACGTGCCCGAACAGATATTGCACCGCAAGGGCTATATCACTTCGTACAACCGCGAACACAAGATACCCAACTGGGTGGCATGGGAACTGACACCCGAAAAACTGATAGAGCGGGAAAGCCGTACCGACAAATTCCTGCCCGACCCTGACCTGCCCGAAAGCCAGGCTGTGACTACCGATGACTATAAACGCTCCGGCATGGACCGCGGACACATGTGCCCTGCCGGTGACAACCGCTGGCACTGGAAAGCCATGCAAGAGAGCTTTTACATGACAAACATCTGCCCGCAGAACCACAATCTGAACCGTGGCGACTGGAAAGAACTGGAAGATGCCTGCCGCCTGTGGACAAAAAAAGAAGGAAAGCTATACATCGTATGCGGTCCTGTCCTTTACCGGCAAAAACACCGTACCATAGGTAGGAAACACAAAGTTACCGTGCCCGAAGCTTTCTTCAAAGTCATACTCAGTACCCGCAACGGGCATCCTAAGGCCATTGGCTTTATCTTTAAAAATTTATCAGGAAATCATCCGTTAAAAAACTATGTCAACAGCGTGGATGAAGTGGAACGCATCACTGGCATCGACTTTTTTCCTGCTCTGCCGGATGATGTTGAGAAAAAGGTTGAAGCCATGCAAGATTTAAATTTATGGAGCTTTCGCTAACTGTTAACCTTTTTTTAACCCTACGGATTTAAACATGAAGGTGTGTCGTAATGCACGATTCACCTTCATACATAATGACGGCATATAGTACCTTACGCCAACGGGAGGCGAGGTAGAAAGCCAGCCAGAAGAACAGAAAAAGGAACTCCAACGTATACAAGAAGAAAATAACCGATTGCATAACTAAATCAAAAACCTGCAAACCTATAAGGAAAAGGCGCACCGGGAACTGTGCCGGATGCGTGATAAATCTTTCTTCAGTGTTCTAATTAGCTCCTTCCATTACTAAAAAAGGGCTATGCCTTCACAGACATGCCCTCTAAACATTGTTAAACTTTAACAGTTCTTCTCTTAAAATAGAAAAGACTATGAAATTTATTTTGAGAATTTTATATTGTTAAACAGAGGTGTCAAAACATCTCTAAAAATCTCGGACTTCATTTTCTATTTCTTCGGGTACCTTATCGCAGCGTTCAAATTTTTGTATATCTGATGGAGTATCTTTTATAGTCCAAATCATGGAAGTGGCCAAAAGATTGGTTACGATATAGGAATTAGCCCATTCACCATTGCCAAAATCATAGTTCCCACTAATGACATAGCCTAAATCCTTTTCTTTTTCAATTTCAAAACTACCCGTCTTGAGATTAGAGTACATACTGCTAAACTTATCATACATTTTATAAGTCTTATCCTTGCGGCTGAATGTAATGTAACAATAACTGCCTTCTTGCAAGGGGGCGCCGTTCCATTCCACTAACTTCCAGGTTCCGTCCAGATTAGCGGCTGTAACGTCCAATGTGGCCAGTACTTCCTCGTCATCGTCACAGCCTGCGAAACAGAAAATCGTCAAGAAAAGCGTCATTATTCTGAATAAGGTTTTCATATTTCTTGTTTTTATTTTTTTAGTTTTTAATAATTACTTCTATCGTTTTTTCCGAAGGTTTGCCTATCACACCATCTATAATGAGAGAAAGATGTTTCTCCTCAGTATGGAAGCTGGGCAATTTTGCCTTATCAAGTGTAATCACAAGATCACCTTCCTGTCCGGGAGCAAGTACCGCAGGCTCGGTATGGAATTTTAGGCATGAAGGCAGCAATAAAGCATTCAGTTTAAGCGGATGATCTCCACTGTTGGCACATGCTATGCGCTCAATGGTTGTCTTTCCTGCTCTGCTGAATGACACCTGCTTGCGTGTAAGCCGCAGATGTCCCATATTTTGAGGCAGGTGTTTCCATTCATCAGACGAACTGACATAGCCGCATAGTGACAATCGTGCCACAGGTGAAAAATCGGACAGATTGGTATATACCAATGCTTCTGCATCAATTGTGCCTGGTCTGTTCTTGGGATGAAAAGTCAGACTAATACTACTTTCCTCATTGGGCACCAATGGCTTTTTGCTGAATCCGGCAGCAGTACAACCACACGTAGTAGTAACTTTGTTCAACGTAATGGTTTGCTGACTTACATTCTGAAAACGGAAGTATACGGTTTTGGGCTGACTTTTTTCATTTAGAGTACCTACCGACAGGCGGCACGTATCAAAATGAAGAAACTCCCCGGCTTGCTCCAACAAAACTGGATGTACCTTGGCTTCTATCTCCTCACGGGACATTAACCGCCATTCCTGCGCTTTTATTACAGGAATGGAACCGGTTAACCCGCTCACAAAGAGTGTCAGTATCATCAACTGTCGTTTCTTCATGTCTATTTAATCTCTCAATTATAACCAGCCATTCTCACCAGCATTTTTACGAACAGTAATGGTTATTGTCTGTGATTTACTGCCAGCCTGGATAGTCACAGTCGTACTACCGTCTGCAACGCCATTTACAGTCAATATTGTCTTGTCTACACTTATAGTTGCGATATTTTCATCGGCAACGGTACAACTGTAGCTCAAGCTTTCTCCATCTATAAAATAACGGGCCAGATCAATAGATGTACTTTTCCCCGTTGCCAGATATACATTTGGTACAATCATGTCTGAACCGTGATTACCAATAGCCTTGAGCAATGCACCGGCATCTACCAGCCTACCCATTTTTCCTTTACGCTCTACCAGATTCATCAAAGTTGGAGGAGCACCAAAAGTTGTGTGATTGTAATAATACAGTTTTTCCACTTTTTCATCGTAGAAGTTATAGAACTGGTCATTGGCAGTTTCTTTCATCAGTTCAATGAACTCCGCTGCCTTGAAATGGCGACGCTCTTTCACTGCATACGACAGACCCAGGGCTGCTACACCCGATACGTGGGGACAAGCCATGGAAGTACCTTCCATATAGGCATAGTACGGTTGTCCGTTCTTGATACCTGTAGAGAGTATCAGACCTTGCGTTTTCCCTTCCCAGGCAAACTGGTCGTCGGATACTCCTGGCGTGCCGTAGTAATCGCCGTCACCGCCTGGTGCACAAAGAGTAATCTCTTCACCATAGTTGGTATAGCTAGACGGAGTATAGTCGGCAGCAATGGCGCTGACAGAAATACATTTCGAATAGCCTGCAGGGAATGAAGAAGAAGGCGCATATTCGTTACCTGAAGCAAAGATAGCCAAACCACCGTCTATCACTCCGTTGGGTGAACCGGCATTGTGGATGAAGTAATCCAGTGCTTCCTTTTCCAACGGATACTGGTTTACCCAGTCCTGCTCGTCTTTCGGTCCGGGAGTATAGCCCAACGCCTCGTTAGCATCCGGTGAGTTGTAACCCCAGCTACACTGCAGAATCACAGCACCATTGTCAGCAGCATACTTGATGGCTTTTGCTTCGGCTGCCAAGGTACATCCATACGTACCGTCGAACAGTTGGCAGGTCATAATCTTAACTCCTGAATTTTCTGTTCCGTCACCACCAGCAATACCTCCTACGCCTTCGTTGTTGTTATTTACTGCTGCAATGGTTCCTGCTACGTGAGTACCGTGACCGGTATCTTCTGCAGATGTCCAACTGATTATTCCGGTATTCTTCACAAAGTTATAGCCGTAGCGGTCGCCTTTATAGCCATTTCCGTCCTTGTCTTCAGTAGAACCGACTTCTTCGGCCTCATTGGTCCACATGTTGCCAATCAAATCCGGGTGGTTCCACATTACACCTTCATCGAGTACTGCTACAATGATGGATGGGTCTCCTTTACAAAGTTTCCAGGCTTCGCCGCAATTTACGTCTGCACCGGGAAAGGCTTCGGCACGTCCCTTTTTTTCAAAATCATAATCACCTGTATTCTGGTAATGCCATTGGTGTTTCAGTCCCGGGTCATTGAAGGTTAGTCCTTCGCTGGTTCGGGTCACATGTTGCAAATCGTTAGCCGAAAGATACAGAGGTTTTTTCTTCGGGTCGTAGGCACGTTGAATGGTAGGGTTACTTTGAATCTTGGAGATTTCACCCAGCTTTCTGAGTTTCCGGGCAGCTTCTTTCAAGTCGGTGTCTTTGTCAAAGCGAACGATATACCACAAGTGCATACCTGCTTCACGGGTACGTTTTTCAGTTTTAGGATCTACCGGGAACACTCTTTCAAAGTGATAGGCACCCAGAATGTTGAGCACCTCATCGGTCGAAGGAATACCCGACCGGGTGGATACCCCACCAGCACGCGTCAACGTCTGGTCCAGAATATCACTCATTTCAGGGACGAACTTGATAAGCAGTTCGCCGTCAGCAGCTCCCATGGGAATTTCAAGTTCAGGAACCTGAGAGGTGGCATTGTCTGCCACCCACTCATTGTCCTGACAAGAAATGACCGATAGAGCGCATGCTAATGCATAAATATATACTTTCTTCATAGGTTATTTCTTTTATTCTTCGGGGTCTGTAATTTCTTCATCGCCTTCCACCTCGTACTTGTTTCGGTAGAGTGGGAATGCTTCGAAGTAATATTCAAAGTTGGTAGGTACGTTACTGAATTTTACCGGTGCACCTTGAGAGTCGTAGCCCATCTCCTGCTGGTTGAAAATCAGTACTTCAGGAAACCATTCCATCAGTTTCGGGTGATAGAGCAACCATTTTGGCAGTTCTCCGGTGAAATAGTTCAGATTAAGAGAAAGCCTCTTCATGTTCGGCAGAATCTTTGGAATTTCCGGATGTTCACGCAGATAGTTTAGCGTATCGCCATATTGCTTCAGGTCTTCTTCTTGCCATCCGGGTCGTCCTTCGTAAGTAGGCAGTGTGCCTTCCAGATAGTTATAAGACAATACCAACTCTTCCAAATTCTCCCACAAGAACAACTGATCTATTTCAGTGGGGTTTTCGTTCATGTTGATGTGGAAGCCCAATTCGGTGTCCTTGTCATATTGCGAATCTTTCAGACTGTTTACTGTCCAACGACGGTTACCGTTGAATTTCAAGCTTTTCAGTTTTTTGAAATCATTTTTGTTTAGCACTTCGGGCACACGGGTAAAGTTGTTGGCACTCAAGTCGAGTACTTCCAGTGAGCTGCCCAGTCTTGAGAAGTCTTTGGGCAGGGCTACCAATCCGTAGCCGCCAATTTGAAGGTTCTTCAGGTATTTCAGCTCACAGATGTCGCTACCCAACTCAATGTTCAGCAGCATAGTGTTTTCGTTACCATATACTTGAAATGTTTCCAGGTATTTCAGGTACTTCACTTCCTGCGGGAGTGATTCCTTCGTTCCCACGGTACCGAAATTCACAGCACGTACCCGTCCCACGGCTTCCGGTGCGGGCAAGCCTTCGGCATTGCGTTCCCACAGCTTCACGTTTTCCCAGTATATCATATTCTCACTGGAGTTAATGCTGATACCTGATGCCATACGTTCGCAAATGGTCAGGATGGCCAGCGAGTCGCCTGCGCGGTCATCGGTAATTTCGGGCGATGCCTCTTGGGTAATCAGGATGGGAGTGACAGTCACGTCATCAGGGTTTCCTCCGTCTTCCAGAATGGGCTGGAAGTTGACTCTGGCCTGACGTTCTATCCATTCCGGGTTCATGTTCCATTCAAAGCGTACCTTGTAGCTTTGAGGGCGTGCACTTTCTATGTTGAATGACGGCTCGTTCTTCTTATCTACGTAAATCCAGTCTTCCAGTTTTGCGCCTTCTTCATTTTCCGTCAACCATTCATAGGTTATCTTGAAAGAGACGTTTGCCGTGATGATGGCTTCAAAGTAACGTTTCTCCAGCACATCGGAAGCCTTTATCTTCACATCAGCTTCCTTTACATGAATCATTTTTCCGTATCCCAACTGGGTGACAGTAACAGTTTGCGGACTTTGTCCCTTAGGCATGAAACAGATTTCTGCTTCACGCACATCATTTTGTAAAGCCTGGTCTATAGTTATTACACATTCTGTATTTCCGAATCCGTTGGCCGGTGAAATGCTTAGCCACGGCTCAGATGATTTAGCCACCCACTCTCCTTCCGAACTAATGGTGACTATCTCCTTTCCTCCTTCTGCATTGGCGGCTATTTCGGTCTTGCTTAGGCTGAATCCGCTGACAGCAACATTTTCGTCGTCGTCGCAAGCGGTGAACCCTCCCAGACAGAGCACCAATCCTAATGCTATTTTAAGTAACTGTTTCATTTTCTTTTTTATTTCATTTATTCTAATAAAATATCACACCCCTGGATGTTTTGTGTCTTATCGTAGATAAGCTGGTATTGTCCGGCTTGTATATAGGGACACACGGTAGTCAGGTCGATTGAAATGTTCGGGTTGTCCTTGATTTCAAAGATGCGGATATAGGGTGATATGGTATCTTCAATCTTGCGCAAGTCGTTTGAGCCGATGAAGAATGCCGACAGGCTGGGACACTTGTAAAGCCCTTCCGGCCATTGGCTAAGACAGCGTAATCCGCTTTCGTCACGCTGGTGGCGGATACCGAATACCGTCAGGCTGCTGCAGTTCAACGGAGCTACCGGGAATTGGGAGAACTGGTTGTAGCTGAATTCTATACCATAGACATAGGGCATGTTCTCAGGAAGGAAATCCTCGAAAGGTATCTCTTTCAGTTTGTTGAACTGGAAGTCCAGACTGGTCAGCAGGTATGAGTTCTTTCCCACCAGGTCTCCTTTCTTGATGGTGGTCATACCGTTGCCACTCATAATCAGTACGGTTAGCGGAGAACCTTTCTTAATCAATGTACCGGGGAACTCGGTCAGGTGATTGTACGAAAGGTCCAAGTTGCTGGTATTGATACCGCGGTGGCTATCTCCGTCCTCAAGACCCGTAATCTGGTTGTGCGAGAAGTTCACCGAACCGATGGTATATTTGGAAGCGGCGTTGAAGATATTGGGTACCTCTTTCAACTGGTTGTACGAGCAGGTGAAAGATTCCATGTCATAGTATCCGCAGTAATATCCGTCCACATCTTCTATCTTGTCAATCTGGTTGTAGTCCAGATAGACCTTGGACAGGTTGATTTCCTTACCGAAAGCATGTACGGTACTTATCTCATTGCTTGTCACGTCGAGCATACCCAGTTTCACCATCTTTTTCAGCTGGTCGTGTTCGGGGGTAGCTGTCAGTTTGTTGTAGCCCAGGTACAATACCTGAATCTTGTCACCGCTCTTACCGTCGATGAAGTCATTCCAGTTGTCCAACAGCACATCGCCCGGAATTTTTTGGTTGCAGGCCACATTCAGCATTTGGAGTTCAGGCAGTTCTGCTAATATATTCATCGGAAGGGTAGTCAGCTCCTTGCAGTTGTAAATCTCCATGTCGGTAAGCATGGTGAAGTTGTTCCAGCTCCATTCTTCCTCCTCTTCTTCAAATGCTTCGCGGTAAGCCGATAGACTGGCATCATCCACCAGTTTCGTGCAGAAGTTATCCGCCACAATCGGGGAATTGGCAATGAAGAAGTTCTCCAGCTTAGTACAGCGCATCAGAGCCTTGGAGATACCGGTAATCTTGTTGGTCAGATTTCCAAACTGCACGTCTTTCTTGTCGATGCGGTTGCTTTTCACGATAGGCTTGAAGTTGGGATTGGCGTTGATACCGTCAATCAGAATGTCGGACAAACCTTCGCGTACGTCACGATACAAGAACTTCTGCTCGTAGTCCATGCGGATTTTCAGGCGTTGCTCTTGCGTCATGTTGTAAGTTACGTCCTTGAACAGGTGTCCGCCCACCAGTTCGTCGTGTGCACCCAAGTTCAGGATGCGCAACTCGGTCAGCTGGCCGATGGCATCGGGCACTATGCCGTTAGCGCCGAAGCCCGAAATTACGATCGATGCTACCCGGCCGTTATCCAGCAACTGTACTCCCGGCTGGTAACCCCACATATCGATTTCCTTGTCAAAATTCCAGTTGCAGCCCATAGGTGCAGCTTCACCGTAGTATTTCCAGTTAGGACCGTCCAAAGCCTTCCAAATTTCTTTCAGAGCCATGTAGTCCTTCAAATATTCAGCCGTTGCACCCAACTGGATGGGTACTGTGGCTTCTGATTCTTCGTTATCTTTCACAAAGAAGGTTTCTGAAGTAGGTACGGTAGCTATTTCCAGCAATTTGCTGGTTTCACATTTCTTGTCAGAGTAAGTAGAATAGGAACTAATCTGATAGCTACCTGCTTTCAACCATACGGTTGTGTCGCAGAGCGCATAACTGTCTTTCAGATTTTCCACATACTTCACCTGCACTTTTTCAATGGTAGTCACCTCTTGCGTAAAGAGGTTCTTTACCGTAATATTGATACCCTTGATATTAGCGAACGGGTAATCTTCATAGCCACTGTTGGCGCGAGATGCAGCTTCGGTTTCCGGCAGGCCGTGTTTGACCAGCTTGAAGTTGACCAACCCGCGGGCTACTGCATCGACAAACAACTCTTGTTCTTTAAGTCCGCCAGCCACTACACTGAATTGATAGTTACTGGGTGTACCGGCATAAATCTGCTTGTTCAGTTTGTCATACAGATAGTAGCCAATCAGTTTGTAGCTGCCTGCCAGCAGTTCCAGCTTGTCACTGCGCAGACCAAATTCAGCATTGTCAGCATTATAGCTGTTGAGCATCAAGGTTTGTTCAATGGTGTTTCCGTTGTAGAGCATCACCACCTTGATTTTCTTGGCATCGTCCAGCTTATCCAGCATGTCGGTGCCTCTCGTTTCTGCTCCCTTGGTAGCAGCCGATGCACTCTTATAGATTTTGAACTGCACATAGCCGAAGGCAGTCTGCTGCAATTCATCATCGTCATCGGAGCAACCGGTGAATACCGTTGTCATCAGTAAGAGCCCAATGACAAAGGGAATGAAGTGGAATAATTTATTTAGTTTCATTATCACTCAGATTATTGTTTAGGTGTTATAATCAATACTTTCTTGTTTTCCCTATTTTGGTCTTTGATAATAATGTGGATTTCCTGTTCCAAAGTGTATGCATTTGCAAAATAGATGGTCAGTATCTTACCATCCTCACAAGTAATACTGTGCTCATCAGAGTCTTCAAATTTATCTCCTCCTTGGAGTACTTCGAAAGACCAGTCACTTCCGTTTTCACCTTCCATTAATACATCGCAGCTGAATCCCATTTTAGTATCTGGCAGCGGCATGGAATAGATAAGTTCCGTCTTATAGTTTTGTACCAAATCCTCTTCAGTCACTTTCGTTAATTCAGCTTCTACTGGATTCCACATTGCATCATAGTAGGTAACTTTGAAAGCTTCTTCCTCTTCAGTACCCTGCTCTTTCTTGTCCTTTTGGACAAAGTTCATCAACAGATTGTTTTCTGTATAGGCATATTTCAGTTCTTGAGTACCCGTTTCCGGATTCATTTCAAATAGACCATTATCTCCGAATGCATCTTCTGCAATCTTTTCATACAGAGCTTTTGGGAATACGAATACATAGCCCGTACGTTCTTCGCTACTTTCATCTACTGTGATACGAACTTTTCCGTTATCATACTTCTTCATATGCATCCAGTCTACCTCATCTTCTGAATCAGTGCTGACTTTATAACTACCTTCCTGATATTTTTCTACAAAAATAGGCTCGAAATCATCATTCAGAGCAGTAACTTTGTATTCTACAAAGTTTCGATATTCGCTGGTTGATTCTTCTGTACCCGATACACCGGTGCTGGTTTGCGTAAAGGTATGACCATCCAATGAAACATTCCAGTTCCATTGGCTAGGACCTGTGTAACTCATGGCTTCCGGATTCATACCTTTGTAATTTACCGGATAAGTAAAAATGCTCTTTCCTTCTTCATCCTGGAAGTTGATGTTGCCTGTCTGTTCATACTTGCTGAATTCAGGATGGCCATCCACTACTTTGATACCGAATTCCACTTCTTTGTTGGCTGCACCTACAAGTGCTCCTCCTTCAATATCCAGCCATTCCGGACGGTTGGTTGCTGCAAAGGGGAAGTTGGCTACAGCTTTATAAGTGATATAATTGCTATAACCGGCTTCGATAGCTTCGTCTTTATCTATTTCTACCCAGGCATCGCCTTCACCTTTTTTATAGAGTTTCAACGTACGTCCGGTTGCATTACGGGTTACTTCGGCCAACACGGCTTCCTGTCCGTTCATACTGATGGTAATGGAAGCAACGGTTGTATTATCATAGTCCTGACCTTCGTCAGAGATACCAATGGTTACGGTTTGTTTACCAGCCTTGCCCGAGATGGAATATTCCTTCACACCCTCTGCAGCTTTGGCAGCCGGAGTTTCTTCCGTAATAAAATAACACCATGTGCTGGAGGAAGTCAGCGTCCAATCGGCTACAGCATCAAATGTCAAGCTTTTAGTCTCACTGGCTGCACCGCCAATTGTTTGCTTTTCAGGGAAGGTTACAGTTGCTACGTTGTCATCCTCGTCGTCGCAAGCTGTTACGGCAAAAGCCATCAGCAGACTGATGAAGAACCATCCCAACGTAAATTTGTTCTTTTTCATCTTATTCTATGTTTTTTTGTTTCTAGTAAATTATTTCTTTTCAAAATCAGTTTTCACCGTTTCAGATACCTGCATGCTGCCTTCCAGATACAGCCTCTTGGCTTCATCGTTGCTTATCCATTCAATGGCGTTAGCAAAAGTTCCTACTACATTGTTGCCAGCCATGCCCGGTACATACAGTGTGAAGTACTGGAAGATGAACTGTTCGCAGGTACTGTAGTAAGATACACCGCTGCTAGGCTGATAAAGGTGAAGATAACCATCGCCGTAGTTGGTACCGAAAGCTTCGGCTGTAGAGGCAAAGGTCTGTTCATCCATTTCAATCAGCGGATTCAGGATGTCGTTTGTCGTGAAACGGATTTTCACATCGTAGCCATCGTAGAAGAAGTCCTTCATGATAATGGTATTTTCTTCTTCGGAGTCGATGATTGCCTTGATCAGACGGTTATCTACGTTGGGCATAAATTCCTGCATATACGTAGAAGTCAGCACGGCATATCCGTTGAAAAGATTGATGTCGAACGGACAGCATTTCTGTAGGATAACCTTGGCTTCATAGTTCTTTTCATACAAATCCCATTGGTCAGCTTGCTGCGTGAGCAAACGCAGGGTGAGACCCAGCGAGTCGGTAGCTGCAATGGCATCGTAATTACCGCGGATGCGTACGTTGGCAGCCCGTTCACCGGCCTTGATGGTAATGGTGTTTGATTCAATAGTGTAGTGTTTTCCCTCAATGGCGTTGCTCTTTTGGTCTATAACCTCTACGGCTACCGTGCGGTCATAGCTACAGGCTTCTGTAGCGGCTACAGGAATATCGAAGACTTCTTCGTTGTTCTGTACAGCCAGTACAGTGAGCGTATCCGAGAACAGGATATAGTTTGGACCGTCATAGCTGGGACGCTCTGCATCGCCGCAACTGGTGATGGCGCACATCAGCAGTGCCAGCATGCTCATCAGTCCGTAATTTATCTTTCTCATTGTTATACTTATGCTTTATAAATGATGAATCTATTCTTATTTATTGCTCTCGTTAGGCTGAATCTGGCTACCCGGTGATTCCAGTTCGTGTTTCGGAATGGGCCATACAAAGCGTACGTCATCCGCTTCAATCTTCAGCGAACTACCGTTGGTCAGTGATTGTTCCTGCGGTTTGCGTTCGAAGCCTTTGTGCCAGCGTTTCAGGTCTTGCAGGCGGAAGCCTTCCATATACAATTCGCGCACACGTTCTTCTTCGATAATTTCCAGCCAGTTTTGTTCGCTGACCGAGATACTTCCGTTACCGCCTTGAAAGCGGGCACGACGTAAATCGCTGAGGTCTTTGCTGGCACCGCTGTAATTCTTCTGATTGGCGCGGGCTTCTGCACGAATCAGGTATTGCTCTGACAGACGGAATACTTTCGGCATACATATATGCAACATATTCTGAGCTATGAAAGATTCATTTCCGAAATATTTGGCTACCAATGGCCACTGCAGTCCGTGCGGATAACCGGTAGGCTGTGTCACGAAGTTGGCTGCAAAACGCAGGTCTTGTTCTGAATAGAGGTTCAGTACCCAAGTTGCCGGTACATAGTCGGGCTTAAAGCTTTGGAAATCGTAGTTGAAGAAGATCTGACCTAAAGCGCCGCCGTAGCTGCTGATTGTCATACCCACTTTCCAGATAATCTCGGTACTTTCGTCATTCGACCACATATACTGATAAGCGTTCTGTGAGCTGGTTATCATATCGTTCACATTGGACAGTTTGTAGTATTTGCTGTCAATCACCTTGGAAGCGTATTTCTCAGCGTCTTTCCAGTTCTGCATGTAGAGAGCCACACGTGCACGAAGTGCATAGATGGTGTATTCACAGAAGTAAGGTGTGCTGTAAAGAACTCCATCGAAATCATCTTCCAGCTTCAAGTACTCGGCTGCTCTTTCCAAATCATCCAGAACAAACTGATAAGAGGCTTCCAGTGATGAACGGATGGTAGGTTCGTCACCATCGTAGTGCGACTTCAGTACCACACCCAGTTCGTTGGCTGCTGTAGCCGGGTCGTAAGCCTTGCAGAAGAGTTTAATCAATTCTGAATAAGCCAGTGCGCGGGCAAAGTATGCTTCTCCACAGTATTGGTCCAGACGATCCAAGTCATCGTCGTTAGTAGTATTCTGACGTACTCGGTCTACGTTGTCCAGCATAAAGTTACAGCGGGTAATAACGTTGTAGAGTCCGGCATATACCGATTCATATTCGGGTTCCGTAGCCAGGATATTCCAGCGCCATGTATTACCAAACTGATTGGAGTAGCCGTTCACGGCATAAGCCAAATCCGCCTGGATATCCGGCAGTAGGGTCAGATAGCCACTGTATAACGCTCCGTTCAGCCAGGAAGCGTAGATACCAATTATGGCCTGGTCTACTTCATCCACAGTGGTGATGGCCTTGTCGGCAGGCACCATATCATCCGGATACTTGTCCAGACAAGCAGTGGTGCTGAATACCAGAGTGGCCATGAGCAGATATATTTTTATATTTTTCATTTTTCGTTGATTCGTTAATTAAAAATATTAGAAAGAGAGTTCCAAACCGAACGAGTATTGGCGCGACATGGGATATTGTGCCTGATACATGTTAGTAAATGCTTCCGGGTCAAGTCCGCTGAATTTGGTAAATGTAAGCAGGTTCTGACCTTGTGCATAGATACGTGCGTTAGTGAAAAAATTCGTCTTTTTCATCCATTCTTGCGGGAATGTATAGCTGATCATTAAATTCTTCAAACGCAGGAAAGAGGCATCTTCCAGGAAGCGCGAGTCCATCTGCGGAGTGACTCCCCAACGGGGAATGTCTGTCACGTCGCCCGGTTTCTTCCAGCGGTCGTAGAGCAGGCGCTTGGACTGGTTGAATCCGGTATACAGACCATTACTCTCTTCGAAGAAGCGGTCGTTGTTGAACATCCAGCGGTCAGCTACCCAACTGAACTGGGCATTCACTGAGATACCTTTCCATGTAAGGGTAGTACCGAAACCGCCTTGCCAGGGAGCCAGGTAGTTCTTACCCACCATCACCTTGTCCGATTCTCTGAATTCGGTGGTAAGGTTACCCTCTTTGTCATACCACAGAGGATCACCGTTTGCAGGGTTCACACCGGCATAGCGGTTGATGTAGAATTCTCCCAGCGGACGACCAACCACCCATTTGGTGGAAGTGTTGGGCAATTCGTATTCCTGTACACCGTTATACAGTTCCTTGATTTCATTCTTGTTATAGGATACATTGGCACTGAGATTCCAAACAAAATCTCTCAGACGTAATACGTCTGCATTGATGGCTAGTTCCACACCCATGTTGGTCATCACACCGATATTGTCCCAACGGAAACCGTTGTTTCCTTCAGAATAAGACTGTGGCACTTCCATCAGCATGTCACTGGTACGCTTGTGGTAGAGTTCCAAATCTACATTGAAACGCTCGAAGAATCCCAAATGAAATCCTAAGTTCGTGGTCCAGGTTGTCTCCCAGCTTAATTTTTCATTTCCTTTCTGTTGTGGAGCGATACCGGCCGCATCCATGTAAATCCAGCCACCGCTGGCCAGTGCCAAATGGTCGAAGTTTGGAATTTCAGAATTACCTGACGTACCTGTACTGAACGATACTTGTGCATTGTGCAGCCAGTCGTATTTTTGCAAGAAACGCTCTTTCTTGGCATTCCACATCAGACCTACTGACCAAAACTTGCCCCAACGGTGATCCTTACCGAAACGTGAAGAGGCATCAGTACGTAGACCAAGCTCCACATAATAACGGTCATCGTAATTATATTCCGCACGACCGAAGAAAGACAGGAATGAATAAGCTGTTGTATTATCCTGCCAGCTTGAGGCACGTGTACCTGAAGTTACGTTGGTCAGGAAGTCGTTATTTTGACCACGTGTTGTCACGTTGAAACCTTCAGCCTGGTAGTCCACCCCTTCCTGGCCCACCATTACATTGAAATGATGGTCGTGTCTTACATCGAAACGGTAGTTCAGCGTATTGGTCACTGTCAGGTTAAGAATATCGTTCGACTGACGACCGGCTACTCCCAGACCGTTGTTCAACTGATAGCTCGGGAATGATTGCATGAATCCGGTAGAGTGCGTATAGTCTGCACCGAACTGTACACGGTAAGTCATGTTCTCTATCGGCGTTACTTCAGCAAAAAGCACGCTCAATACCTTATACTTCTTGTTTGTCACCGGATTATTGTCCATCCATTCAATCGGATTAACCGTCGTACCGGTCCATCCACCGTTGGCATTGGTTGCCAGTGAACCGTCGGGATTATACGGATTCCAGTAAGGAAGCATGAAGCGGCAGGCAGAGATGGGCGATGACAAACTGTAACTACCTTGATCGGCCTGCTCCACTTCTTCATAGGCAACCATGGAATTGGTACCCACTTTCAACCAGTTGCTGGCTTTTACCTCTGCGTTGGCACGCATGGAGTAACGGCGAAACGTAGAGCCTTGAGCAATACCATCCTGATCGTAGAAACTTCCTGAAACGAAATAGTTCAAGCGTTCGGTGGCGCGGTTGATAGAAAGGTCGTAGTTTTGTAGCATAGCATTGTCATTGAACACCATATCCCGCCAATTTACGTCGGTCTGGCTCAACAAGTCATAGTCTTGACCGGCATCCAGACCGACTTCCTTTTCAAACTGAATACGTTCAGCCGTGTTCATCAGGTTCCATTCACCTTTAGCTAACTGTGAGATACCCCACTGTGTACGTAAGGTAATGTGTGCTTTGTCCATAGACCTTCCGCGCTTGGTGGTGATTACTACTACACCGTTAGCAGCACGGGCACCATAAATAGAGGTAGAAGACGCATCCTTCAGTACAGAAATATTTTCAATGTCACTCGGACTGATAGTGTTGAAGTCACTGCTGGAAATGGGTACACCGTCCAGAATGAACAAGGGGGAGGTACCTGAAGTGATGGAGTTGGTTCCACGGATTTGAAAAGCCGCTGCCTTGCTGGGTTCACCCGAGTTGGACATCACCATCAAACCGGGGGTCTGTCCCTGCAGGGCTTGGTCGAAACCTGCGGCAGGTACGCTTTCCATTTTCTCTGCCTTTATTGTGGAAACGGAACCGGTTACCGTTCCCTTTTTACGAACTCCGTAGGCTACTACCACTACTTCGTCCACCAACTGTGCATCACTCTTCAACGTGATATCCAGCTTTTGTGTCTGTGGAGTCACTACGTGCTGTTGCTGCTGCATACCAATGTACGAGTACACCAAAGTAGCCTGCGCAACGCCTTTGATCTCAATGGAATAATTACCGTCTATGTCGGTAATCACACCATTATTAGTACCCTCTTGCATGATGGCTACTCCAATTAACGGCTCATTGCCTTCCTCGGCAATGACTTTACCTTTCACCGTAAAACTTTGGGCGAAAAGCAATTGGAACGCCATCACAGCAAGAGAGACGAACAAAAGAATTACTCTTTTCATCTCTGATTTTTAAGTTAATGATATAAATGAATTGTTTTTAAATGTATATAATTCTTTTATGCATCCGAGAAATGGATGAACACACTTGCTACATCTTGTCTCTTCGTTCAACATTTCTCCAAACAGTCAACATGACATCAAAAAATATATTATTAGAATATTCAATAAAACGGCTCATGATTGCATTTTAATTCATTACTGTCCACTAAAAATCGCAAATAGTTCTTTGAAATAATTGAATTACAGTTTGTTACAAGAGATTTTCTTGCGCAACGATTTGAAATCATAACTTTGCAGCCTTAACTTAGGCTGTATATGAATAAAGACAAATACGTTTTCGCCCAAATGGTTGAGTTTTTAGACAACTACAAGTTTCTCCGTATCGTAAAGAAGTATGATGGCAACAAGTATGTTAAGCATTTTACTTGCTGGAATCAACTTCTTACTTTGATGTTCGGACAATTGTGCAACCGCGAAAGTCTTCGTGATCTGATTGTTGCGCTGAATGCACATCAAGAGAAATGCTACCATCTTGGGGTTGGGAAACATGTCACTGGAGTAACCTTGCAAAAACAAATGAAAACCGGGACTACCGTATCTTTGAGGACTTCGCATTCTATATGATAAGCGAGGCCAGAAAGAAAAGAGTAAATGACATATTCAAACTAAACGGAAATGTATATGCCTTCGATTCTACCACGATTGACTTGTGTCTGAAGCTGTTTCCTTGGGCTAACTTTCGTACACATAAGGGAGGTATAAAAATCCACACGTTGTATGACGTAGAGACTCAAGTGCCTGCCTTTGTCCATATAACCGAAGCAAAGATAAACGATGTCAAGGCAATGGATGTAATACCTTATGAATCTGGCTCTTTCTATGTTTTCGACCGTGCATATAACGATTATCATCGTCTCTATAAGATACATATGATGGATTCGTTCTTTGTTGTACGGGCTAAAACAAATATTAAGGCGAAAGTACTCAAATGGAAACGACGTCTGCCTAAGAATATATTGTCCGACTGTGAGATTGAACTTACCGGTTTCTATACCCAAAAATCATATCCTGAAACGATTCGTTTAGTGAGGTTTTGGGATGAAGAAGACGAACGGGAGTTCATTTATCTGACAAATGCAAAACATATTCCAGCCTTACAAGTTGCGGAACTTTACAAGAATCGTTGGCAAGTGGAACTGTTCTTTAAATGGCTCAAGCAACACCTTAAAATAAAGAAATTTTGGGGTACTTCCCAGAACGCTGTAAAGATACAAGTCTACTCAGCAATCATTGCCTCTGTCTTGTGGCTATCATGCAACATGATATGAAACTGGATAGATCGACATACGAGGTTCTACAAATTCTTGGCATTTCTCTTACAGACAAGACTCCATTAAAGAATCTCTTCAGCAAAACTAAATTCAATGATGTCAAAGAACAAAGCGGTCTTGATGGACCAAATTTATTTAGTAATTATAATTTTTAACTCGTCCTCTAATTTTTAGTGGACACTAGTGATTTTAATTCACATTAAAAAAGATATGCAAAATTACAGTATTATTTTGATTGTTAACTATATAAAATAAAAACATGAAAAATGTTTTAAACTTCCCAAATTATAATACTTTCTTTTTGTCAACTAAAAAGAAAGTATTTAACGGTATGAGCCGCATAATTGCTTACTCCAAATCACATTTCATGTTAAAAATTTGTATTTTAGTAGAATGGTTAATAATAGAAATCATAATATAAAAAATACAAACATGTGGTAATAAGAACTACTTTTTCAGTTTTGTAGATGTTTCCAGATTTACAGTCAATCATCAGATGAAAAATCTCACCAAGTTACTCCTAATGTCTTATGCTGATTGCTCCCTTTTGCTTTTATCCCTTACGTTTTCCTATAATCTTTTGATTATTACTCGTATTCAGATCTTTCATTATGATTTGTTACACATAAATGATTTCTTATAAATATAGCTGTAAAAGGGAACGTCTGTGAAAGATATCCCCTTTAAATATTTTTCAATAAGAGACACTCACAGCCATCCCTGCTTCCCTCACCAATGCTGCAATACGATCCAATTCCTCATGAGTAGCCTTTTGCAGGTCATGGTCGGGAGTTTCCCGGTCAATAGTATAAATCATTACCTGGCGGGGAGAAATCTCCTTGACGGCCTCTAACCAGGGCAAAACATACTTATCGGAAGTATTATCCATATCCTTATCTCCAAAACCGCCTTTCAAGAACATGGTTTGGATAATACAGTTACCTTTAAAAGCCTTCATTCCCCCGATTATCCCGCGGACGGAATAATGTCCTGCCGGACGGTCGAGCTTACGGATATAAGCTTCGTCTGCCGTATCCAGTTTCAGAATATTGTTATCCACTTTGTTCAAAGCCTCGAATACGGTAGGACGATGAATGAAAGTAGAATTGCTCAATACGCTTACCTTGGCTTTCGGAAAGTATTTGTCGCGCAAAGCAAGCGTGTCTTCTATGATTTCAGGAAAATGCGGATGTGCGGTCGGCTCTCCGTTTCCTGCAAAAGTCAGTACATCAGGGACGGGTCCGTTTTTCTGCATATCCTGCAGACGGGCTTCCAATGCGGCACGCACTTCTTCGCGTGTGGGGAGCGGCTTCTTGGGACGATGGTCGGAATTAAACCCGCACTCGCAATAAATGCAGTCGAAAGTGCACACCTTACCGTCTTCCGGCAACAGATTGATTCCCAAAGATACTCCCAAACGGCGGGAATGAACGGGACCGAATATGGGAGACGGATAAATGACAGTCATTTGATTTACTATTTACAAATTATGATTTAACAGCAGCGATTGGCGGTTTTCCGATATTTCAAAGACAAACCGCGTAATCAGCACAGCAAAGATAAGAAATAAACATCCAGATATTTCCAAAAATACGGCAGTTATTCTTCAAAACTTAACACGAAACTGCATCTGCAAGTCTGTTTTTGTATTTCCTTCTATCAAATCGTTACCCGAACCGATAGTTTCACGGTCCCGGTAAACGGTTTGCCCGAACTTAACGAGAAACATAAAAGTTTTGTTCAAATCACAACGTATATGAGCGGAATAGCGAAAACCTCTGCCGTAGAAAGAAGGAGTATAGAACGTATAAACCAATCCTTTTTCGGAAGCATAAATCCGCGAATCGTAATCGTCCGTATGGAAATAAGTACCTTGTACGGATACGACCAAAGGGAATCCGGAAAAAGTATAAGCGCAGGACTGGGTACATTGCCAGCCTTGTTTTCCTTCAAACTCATGCCCTTCCCCACTCTGCTGGCGAAAACAGTTGTAATCGACCGTGGTACGGCATGCAAAAGCTCCTGGTGTATAAGCAAGCCTGCAACGGAGCTTGTGATGAAAGACCGGTAATGTCACTTTCCCGCCTGTTCCCGACACATCCCTCTCCTTGCGCTTATACCGGTAATTGAGATATAGCAATAAGTTTTTCTGCGGAGAATAGGTAGCCTGAAACATTCCGTCTATTCCCTGCGAAGCCTTGCTGATACGATACTTCCACCAGGGGAAAGAGAACATATCCAAAGAAGCGAAAAACTTCCAATGCGCCCAGGGAGCAGCTTCCGTAGCCAGATACCAGCCGTTTTCGTTTTGCGGAGCACTTCCCTCGCCGAACGAACGCCCGAAGAAAGACCAGTAATCGTGGGAATAACAACGATGTATTAACAGCAGTTGATAACCTGTTAATAATCTATATTTCAATTGATTCAGCAAGGCATATCCCTGTTTGCCAACAGCCCCCTCTCCTACCCATACCAACTTTCCCCAACGGTATTTATAATCCACACCCAGATTATAAAAATCATTTCCATGCAAGTTGTATTTCGCATACTTCTTTAAATCCGGTTCATAAGGATGACTGAAACGATAATAAATACCTGTCACCCCCACTTTCAATCTATTTTTTTCGTAAGTGAGGTTACCACCTGCCGATTGCATGACAAACGCATTCATTTTATCCGCCTCCTTCTCCGTACGATGTAAGCCTGTTTTGTAAATGGAAGCGATTTTTCCGCCTTTCACCACCCCATCCATAGAACGGTGCGAATAAAAGGCAGAAAGTTCTAAAAAACGAAGAATTTCCACTGTTACCGCCGTTCCGCGAAAATAGTTATACGAATCCGTAGAGCTGTGTTTCCGGATTCCCCCTCTGCGGAATTCGGATGCAGACATGGAGAAAGTTTTTCCTAATCCAAAGTCTGCGCCAATCACCAGTCCCAGACCGAACCCCAGTTTATAATTGCCCAATGCCAAAGCTTTCAGCCTGCCCCTGTTTTTGAGTAAGCCGTAAAACGAATAATAATCATATCCTTTCTTGTCATGCAAAGCAAAGAACGGTTCACCGGCATCCTTCTCTCCCGTTATTCCCGCCTGAAAGTAATCTCCATAACGAAAACTGTAACGCAGTGAATGGTAAACGGCAGGTCCCAGATAGTTTTTCTCATATCCCTTGCGGGTATATAAAGGGATATCCAGACGTGTCAATACTTCTTGCCCGGCATACTTCAATACCGTTTTTAAAGAAGGATAGCGGGAAGGGGCCTCAACGGTCTTTATGCAGACGAAAGGTAACAGCAGTTCGATAGTCTGCCTGTCCATCTCCGCCACCAACTGCAACTCATAAAGAGTCTGCATCTGCCCGTTTATATAAACATACGCCAAAATATTTTCTATTTGAATATCCGTAAGGAAAGGAAATTCCTCCAATTGCCGTTTTGTGGCGGCATTGATATTGACAGGTTCTTGCAGACGAGCGGAAAGCACTTCCAGTTCATCTTCCCAGTTTCTCTCTTCTTCATCGGCGGAGAGTTGTTCCAGATTCTCTTCCCACAGGGATAATGTCGCATTTTGAGCTACAAGCATAGGAGTTATTAACAGCATACTCATAAAAACTCCTATCTTGATTAGGGTCATCTATAATAGTGTGTTTCCGGATAATAGGCAACGAAGTTACCTTAAATTAGTTAATTGAACAAGGAAAAATGAACATGATGTAACAACATTACGCAGAATGGTGTACTTTTGCGCTATGAGCAAACGGTTTAACATAGTAATACTCATAACATTTCTCTCGGCAGGAGTCCTGACTTGTCATGCCCAGCAGCAACCCCAAACCGGTGCATCCAAAAGCATCTATCTCACTCCTATGTGCGTGTACAACGGCGATACGATTCCTTACGTGAAACTTCCTACCGTTTACATCTTCAAACCGCTAAAATTCAAGAACAGGCGCGAAATGGCGAAATACTACAAATTTAGGTTATCAACAGCTTCAACAGAGTTATCAACATATTTCCAATCTACGGTAAATTCCGCTCCCAAAGCCGTCTTGTGCATTTCGGCATGGGGTGGAGTAGCCGTAATGCCGCACAGATAGATACATTCGATGCGAAAAGCATCCGAAGTGCGGAATACGGAACCTATATTATGCAAACTGCGGATATTATCCAATACAACTACAAGCGGCAGTTTTTCCGCTTCCTTAAACTCCTCTGTACTAATGCGGTTCAGTTCAGTTATCTTCAGTTTACGCATGACAATATACTTTTAAATCTCCCTGCAAAGATACTTCTTTCCGTTCACATCCCTGTTAATAACCGTTGAAAAGGTGTCAATAGCGTATGGAAAGATTTTTAAAAATAATACTTGCATTATTCAAAGGTCTGCATATTACAGCAGTGAAACGAACAAACCAAAAAAGTTAAGGAGAATTTTCCAGGCTTCATTCAACATATTTTTCAGCCTGGTTTCATCGGTTTATAACTCTAAAGTTATTAACTTTGCATATTATTAACAACATGTTAATGCTGTTTAGCAGAAGTCTTATTATCAACGGATAAACTTAAAAACCCCGGTTTATAAGCATAAGAGTAAAATTCAGCTTGATACTAATAACTTCATGGGCAAGAAAATTCGGATTTATTTGTCCACACTATTAACAGCCTATCATCACTATCAAAGGATTTTTAAAGAAAGAAGAGAAATAAAAATTATTATTATGGATAATCTGATAGAAGCTATCAAGCAACTGAAGAAAGAGAAGAATGCAATCATTCTGGGGCACTACTACCAGAAGGGTGAAATACAAGACATAGCCGACTATGTAGGCGACAGTCTGGCTCTGGCACAATGGGCGGCAAAGACGGAAGCCGATATTATCGTGATGTGCGGTGTCCACTTCATGGGTGAAACGGCAAAGGTACTTTGTCCCGACAAGAAGGTATTGGTGCCCGACATGGCGGCAGGCTGTTCGTTGGCCGACAGTTGTCCGGCAGACAAATTTGCACAGTTTGTCAAAGAGCATCCCGGACATACGGTGATATCCTATGTGAATACAACGGCTGCCGTAAAGGCTGTTACGGATGTAGTGGTAACTTCCACCAATGCCAGACAAATCGTAGAAAGCTTTCCCGAAGATGAGAAAATAATCTTTGGCCCGGACCGGAACTTGGGTAATTATATCAACTCCATTACCGGAAGAAATATGTTATTATGGGACGGGGCGTGCCATGTACACGAACAGTTCTCGGTTGAAAAGATTGTTGAATTGAAGCAGCAGCATCCCGGTGCAGTGGTATTGGCTCATCCCGAATGCAAGGGCCCGGTTTTGAAGCTGGCGGATGTAGTAGGTTCTACGGCGGCTTTGCTGAAGTATGCAGTGGCACATCCCGAAAAGAGCTACATTGTAGCTACCGAAAGCGGTATCCTGCACGAGATGCAGAAACAATGCCCGCAGACAACATTTATTCCGGCTCCTCCCAACGACAGCACTTGTGCCTGCAATGAATGCAGTTACATGCGGCTGAATACACTGGAAAAGCTTTATGATTGTTTGAAAAACGAATCACCGGAAATAAAGGTGGATGCTGAGATTGCAGAAAAAGGAGTGAAACCGATTAAGAGGATGTTGGAAATATCGGCTCAACTGGGAGTTATAATGTGCTGATATGCTAATGTGCCAATGATTTGCTAATTGGCTGCGCTGTCACGCCGAAAGGTCATTAGCACATTGGCACATTAGCATATCAGCACATTAAAAACATTATCTCATTAAGAACTTACACAACTTGTTAGTGGCCAATGCCCGGTGACTGATTTTATTCTTCAGTTCATTCCCCATTTCTGCAAAAGTCTGCGTATATCCTTCGGGAATGAATATGGGATCGTAACCGAAGCCTGAAGCGCCTTTTCTGTTTTTCGTGATTTCTCCTTTCACGATGCCTTCAAACAGATGTTCCTTTCCGTCGATGATAAGTACAAATACGGTACGGAATTGTGCCTTACGGTTCTCGATGCCCTCCATATCTTTCAGCAACTTCTTCATGTTTGCTTCCGAATTGTGTGCATCGCCGGCATAACGGGCGGAATATACACCCGGTGCCCCACCAAGGGCCTCCACTTCCAAACCGGTATCGTCGGCAAAACAGTCCAGATGATAGTTATCGAAGATATATCTTGCTTTCAGCAAAGCATTTCCTTCAAGTGTGTCTGCAGTTTCCGGAATGTCAGTATCGCATTTGATATCCTTCATGCTGAGAAGTTCGACCTTCTCTCCCAAAATGGCAGTTACTTCTTCCAGTTTGTGTGAATTGTTGGTGGCAAATACAAATTTCTTTCTCATATTATGTTCTCCTTATACTTGTGGCTTATACAAGTCCCTATTTCACTTTCAACCGGTCGAAACCTTCTCCGTATACACCGATGACGGAACTTTGGGAAATGAAAGCGTTCGGGTCTATATCTTTCACCATCCGGAATATTTCTACCGATTGGCGTTTGTAGGCAAGGACGACCAGTACCTTCACGTTGCGTTTGCTGTACCAGCCTATACCGTCGAGTACGGTTACACCGCGATGAGTCTCTTTGGTGATGCGGTCGGCAATCTTTTCGTACTCTTTGGAAAAGATAAAGAATTGAACGGATTGCCGGGCACTGTTGACTATGTAATCCAGTACAAATCCGATGACAAACAAAGTTACAAAACCGAATATCACGCGTCGCCAGTCATGGAATACCACATAGCAGGAACTGATGATGATAACGTCGCAAGCCATAATCATGCGTCCCAAAGTGACGTCGCGGTATTTATGGATGATGGCTGCGATAATGTCCGTACCGCCCGTACTTCCGTTGCAGTTGAACACTACGCCCAGACCCGCACCGCACATGGCCGCACCTATCAGGCAAGCCATGAAGTCTTGTCCTTCGCCCAGCAGTTGGGGAGGGACGCCGTCCGAACCGTTCACCAGCAACTGGAAAAACCATAGGAAGAAAGTCAGTCCGAAGATGGCAAATGTGGTCTTGATACTGAATTTAGGTCCTAAAATCTTGATGGCAAACGTCATCAGGACTGCATTAATGATGAAATACGACCATTGGATAGGAAATCCAGTAGCATAATAGATGATGGCTCCGATACCCGTAGTACCGCCGGTCGTAATCTGATAGGGAATAAGGAACGCAGCCCATCCCAGTGCATAGCTGATGAGTCCCAGAGTGATGAAGACATAGTCTTTCAACTCTCTCATCACTTCCGCTTTGGTTGGTTTTGTGATTTGCATATTTGTTATTTGATAACAATGTTTACAATCTTCTTGGGTACTACGATTACTTTGACGATGGACTTGCCTTCCATCCATTTTTCAGAACGTTCGTCGGCCAATACAGCAGTCTGGATGGCATCCGATGCCGCATCTGCCGGGAACTCCATGTTGAACCGTGCTTTTCCGTTGAAGGAAACGGTGTAGTTGACCGTATTTTCCACCAAGTATTCTTCGTTGCATACCGGCCACTTGGCATCGCATACGGAGCCTGCATTGCCCAGTGTCTCCCACAACTCTTCGCATACATGCGGAGCAAAGGGAGCCAGAACGATGATAAACTGGTTCAGGATTTCCTTCTTGCTGCACTTCATTCCGAACAACTCGTTTACACAAATCATAAAGGCACTGATACTTGTGTTGTAAGAGAATTGCTCGATGTCTCCTGTCACTTTCTTAATCAGTTTATGGAGGGATTTCAGTTCTTCCTTGGTGGCAGGTTCATCCGTTACCAGATAATTGTCGTTGCGGTCGTAGAACAGTGACCAGAACTTCTTGATGAAGCGGTGCACACCGTCTATTCCGTTTGTATCCCACGGCTTTGATTGTTCTACCGGGCCGAGGAACATTTCGTACATGCGGAGAGTGTCGGCACCGTATTTGTCGACAATCATGTCGGGATTGACCACATTGAACATGGATTTACTCATCTTTTCCACAGCCCATCCACAGATGTACTTGCCGTCTTCCAGAATAAACTCGGCAGTTTCGTATTCTGGACGCCATGCCTTGAAAGCTTCAAGGTCCAGAACATCATTGGATACGATATTCACATCTACGTGGAGTGGGGTAGTGTCGTACTGGTCTTTCAGATTTAGGGACACGAATGTATTGGTATCTTTGATGCGATAGACGAAATTGCTCCGTCCTTGAATCATACCTTGGTTCACCAGCTTTTGGAACGGTTCTTCGGCTACGGAAATGCCGAGGTCGTACAGGAACTTATTCCAGAAACGGGAGTATATCAAGTGACCGGTGGCATGTTCGGTACCGCCTACGTAAAGGTCTACATTGTGCCAGTACTCATCCGTTTTCTTGTCTACAAGTGCCTGGTTGTTGTGTGGGTCCATGTAGCGCAGATAATAGGCGCTTGAACCGGCAAATCCGGGCATAGTATTGAGTTCCAGCGGGAAGACGGTGATGTTGTCTATCTTTTCGTTTTCTACGACGCATTTGTTTACGGTATTCCAAGCCCATTTTGCGGCATGTCCCAATGGAGGTTCACCGGTTTCGGTAGGCAGGAATTTGGCTACTTCGGGCAGTTCCAAGGGCAGGGCGCTCTCGTCAATCATGTAAGGCATGTTGTCCTTGTAGTAAACCGGGAACGGCTCGCCCCAATAGCGCTGGCGTGAGAAGATGGCATCGCGCAGACGGAAGTTCACCTTTACACGTCCCAAGTTATGCTCTTTCACATATTTCTTGGTAGCGGCAATCGCTTCCTTGATGGTCAGCCCGTTCAGTGAGAGGTCGCAATAGGGAGTAACGCCTTCGCGTGGAGAGTTGCATACAATGCCTTCCTTGGCATCGAAGCTCTCTTCGCTTACATCGCAGCCTTCTACCAACGGACGAATTTCGAGACCGAAGTGCTTGGCAAAAGCATAGTCACGGCTGTCGTGCGCAGGCACAGCCATGATGGCACCCGTACCGTATCCTGCAAGTACATAGTCGCTTATCCAGATGGGAACTGCCTCACCGGTAAAGGGATTGATGGCATAGCTTCCGGAGAATACACCGGTAACGCTACGGTCGGCAATACGTTCGCGTTCGGTACGTTTCTTGGTGCGTTCCAGATAAGCGTTTACTTCATCTTTCTGTGTGTCGGTGGTAAGTTGCTGTACCAGTTCGCTTTCGGGAGCCAATACCATGAAGGTGACGCCGAACATGGTATCTGCACGGGTGGTGAAGATAGTGAATTCCAAATCGCTGTCTTTTACCTTGAATTCTATTTCAGCGCCTTCGCTGCGTCCTATCCAGTTCTTTTGGGTTTCTTTCAGGGATTCGGTCCAGTCGATGGTATCGAGTCCGTCCAGCAAGCGTTGTGCATAGGCAGATACACGGAGACACCATTGACGCATCTTCTTTTGAATGACGGGGAAGCCGCCTCGTTCGCTTACGCCGTCCACCACTTCATCGTTGGCAAGTACGGTTCCCAGCTGAGGGCACCAGTTTACCATCGTCTCGCCCAGATAGGCTATACGGTAGTTCATCAGGATTTCCTGTTGTTCCTTTTCGCTCTTGGCATTCCACTCTGCGGCGGTGAAACTCAGTTCTTCGCTGCAAGCCACGTTTATTCCTTCGGTACCGGTTTGGCTGAATGCTTCAATCAGTTCCTGGATGGGACGTGCCTGCTTTTCATCGTTGCAGTAGTAGCTGTTGAACATCTTTTGGAATGCCCATTGGGTCCAATGGTAATATTCCGGTTCGCAGGTACGGATTTCGCGGTTCCAGTCGAAAGAGAAACCTATCTTATCCAACTGTTCACGGTATCGGTTGATATTGTTGACGGTCGTAATTGCAGGGTGCTGTCCCGTTTGTATGGCATATTGTTCTGCTGGAAGTCCGTAAGCGTCATATCCCATGGGATTCAGTACATTGAAACCTTGCAGTCGTTTGTAGCGGGCGTAAATATCCGAAGCAATATATCCCAGCGGATGACCTACATGCAATCCCGCACCGGAGGGGTATGGGAACATGTTCAGTACATAGTATTTTTGCTTTGTTTCGTCTTCCGTCACCTGGTAGGTTTTGTTCTCCACCCACCGTTTCTGCCATTTCTTTTCAATCTCTCTGAAATTGTATTCCATAGTGGTACTTATTAATATTTTGTTGAAAACATTGTTTATTCAATGGTTAAAACCGGTTAGTATTCGGTTAATATCGGTGCAAAGTTACGGGTTTATTTTCAGATTTGTAGCGAAGTAACATAAAAAACAATGGCAAATCCTCATGGTTCCATTCTTGTACATATCCGTATTGCCGACGGTTTTTTCCATATCAATGCCGATTTCCTGAATCTGCCGGAAAAGGGTAGGGTAGCCATGCTCCGTCAGGTGGCGGACTTGAACCTGAATAAATTGTTATTGCCCCGCTTCGTAAAGAACGGTGATAAGTTGAATATGGAATATGTTTGTCCGCTTTCACAGAGTCATCCGCATAAAATGTATTTCGTGCTTCAGAATATCTGCCACATAGGCGATAAGTATGACGATGAGTTCTGTACGAAATTTGGCGCTACCCGCTGTTACGAGCCGCAGGTGACTCCGTATCCGCAGGAAGAGGTAGACCGCATTTATGAAGGCATACAGACATTGGGACGCGAAACGTTGGAGGCACTCAAAGAGTATGGGGCCGACCGCCGGTACGGTTATTCGTGGAATGTGCTGGATACCGCTTTCTACCAGATTTCCTATTTTGCACATCCTCAGGGACAATTACTGAACGACCTTGACAAGGCAGTGAATGATATGGATGCCGACCTGCCTACGGAAGAGGTTGTATCAAAAGGAAAAGCATTTCTTGAAAAGCTGCTTGCCGTTCCGAAGGAAAAACTGGCGGAAGACCTTTACTACACGGACACGTTGGTATCTGCAAAGCGCCGTTCTTCCCTAAAAAACGTGCAGGAGAATTTTATGAATGTCTATAAAGAAGCCACCGAAGCCATCCAGTCGGAGAATTATGAACGCAGTGCGGTACGCTTGCTTTATGTGTTCTACGAAGCTTATTTCTATAATGATATGCAGGACGATATCAATGCCGTTATATCAAAAGCTTTGAAGAAGGCAGGCAACCGCTCTTTGGAAGAGGCCTCTGAAATTCTTTACAACGCTATGGACAAGATTATGGAAGGCGATTTGGACGATGAGGATGAGACGGACTTTGCTGCCGGCATGGAACAGGTGCAGAAAATTACGGAAACCATGGGAAGTGACGACATGCAGGTGTTGCAACAGAAAATGGCGGAAGCCATGATGAGCGGTAATATGCAGGAATACTCCCGGCTGATGCTTGAAATGCAGAAGAAGGTGATGGGAATTATGAATTAACTTAACGGTATCTAAACTATATATTATGGATCAGAACATTTATAAACTCGTATATAAGGTGACACATGCCGGCGGTTCCGGAAGCTGTTTCTATCTGAAATCTTATAATCTTTTTGTAACGAACTACCATGTGGTGAACGGTTTCCATACTGTTGCCATACATGATAACGACCGGAATCCTTACCTTGCCAAAGTGGTGCTCGTAAATCCTTCTTTGGATATTGCCTTATTGGCTGTGGATGCAGACTTTTCAGCTCTTCCCGAACTGAACCTGGCTGCGGACGATTCATTGGCCATCGGCGGAAAGGTCAGTGTAGCGGGGTATCCTTACGGCATGCCTTTTACGGTAACGGAAGGGTCGGTTTCCTCGCCCAAGCAGCTTATGGAAGGAAAATATTATATACAGACCGATGCTGCCGTAAATCCCGGCAATTCGGGTGGACCTATCTTCAATGAAAACAGTGAAGTGGTGGGAGTAACGGTAAGCAAGTTCACCAATGCGGACAATATGGGGTTCGGTGTACGTGTAGAGGCATTGCGTAAGCTTTTGGAGTCGGTTGACGGGGTTGACCGCAATACATTCCAGGTACAGTGCGACAGTTGCGATGAGCTGATATCCGAGGAAGAGGAATTTTGTCCTTCCTGCGGCGAAAAGTTGCCGGAAGAAGTTTTTGCAGAGCGTGAACAGTCGCCTTTGAGTGTGTTCTGCGAACAGGCCATTGCCGAAATGGGAGTTAACCCTATCCTTGCGCGGGACGGTTACGATTCGTGGACGTTTCATAAAGGGAGTTCGGAGATTCGTATTTTTGTGTATGAAAACACTTATCTGTTTGCTGTTTCTCCCATCAACCTCTTGCCTAAGAAAGAAGTGGAACATGTATTGGACTATATCCTGAGTGAGGATTTCGCTCCCTATAAACTGGGCATTGAAGGCCGGCAGATTTATATGGCTTATCGCATCCATCTGTCCGACCTTACGGAAGAGTCGGAAGATGAAATCCGCAAGAATCTGGTGAATCTTGCCTTTAAGGCCGATGACATGGATAATATGCTGGTGGAACAGTTCGGATGTGAGTTTTCGGAATATTCCAAGCAGGAAGCATAACGGCTTTAGCCGGAATTACAGGATAGAAGAAGGTGTGTCCGATTGAATTTCACGAATGCGTGTTCATATCACAATAGCGCACCTTCTTTTATTTGGATTAGAAAGAAAAAGTATTCTATGAATAGAGAAAAATGGATACAAAACAATAAAGAAACATCAGTCGGATACCTGCTTTTCCATTTTCTTTATTTGCTTTGAAAAATTATAACGTATATTTTTATTGATATATAAATATACCCTTGCATACCTCTTTATATATCATGATAATGAGTTGTAAAATAAATATTTATCGGGTGTGCAGTATCCCGTAATTATACCCCTTGTCCGTTTTCTTATTCAGTACCTATCTTTTATTTTTGTCCTATAAGCCCGTTGGTGCGTTATACGACTGTTTTCAACTTTTATAAAAAGTAATAATTATGGATAAAAAGAGTAGGATTTTGAAAGAAAGAGCTATGAAGAAATGTGTGGCATTGATTTCTTTTCTGATGTTTCTGCCTGTTATGGTACAGGCACAGAAGGAGTATCCGATTGAGCAGGTATCGGCTATCAATGTGGGTGACGGACGTATTCTTTTTCGTGACCTGAAAACAGAAAAACCCTTGAACGGAGACCACCGCATCATAGACGGTTATCACTCTGCTTATATACAGGCTGAATTTAGGGACGGTTTTTACAACGGCAAGTATGGAGAGTATGAATACAACAAGCTGAAATGCGACGGTACATACAAGGACGGCAAGAAAGACGGTGTATTTAAGATGTACGATAGCGAGGGGCGTGTGCAGGAAGAGAAGTCCTATAAGGACGGCAAGCTGCACGGCGCCCATAAAACCTACTTTACTACCGGCAAGGTAGAGCGCGAGGTGAACTACCGCAACGGCAAGCAGGATGGAAAGGATATGGTTTATGAGTGGGACGGTACGTTGCGCAGGGACCATACTTATAAGGACGGTAAGCAGGTAGGCAAACAGTTTACTTTCCTGAAAGGGACGTACGAACTTTATGAGACGGAATATTATAATGAATACGGCATGAAAGACGGTGAATACTCCTCGATGTTCACTTTCGGACAACCGCATATTCTGGGGCATTATAAGAACGACCAAAAGGACGGCCGGTGGATCGAAATTGCCGAAAGTGGTGATACATTGTCCGTGAAGACTTACGTCAACGGCAGGGAAGAAGGACTGCATATATCGTATGACCGTAATACGGGCGCCCGCAGCCGTGAATTTTACCTGAAAGCCGACCGTAAGGACGGGCTTTATCGCGAATATAATCCTGGCAATGGAGAGCTTGTTTACGAAGCGACCTACCAACACGGCCGTCTGCATGGTAAAGAGCGCCGGCTGATTGTTACCAACCGTTATGATTATTGGGAAATATCCACTTATGTAAACGGGCGGAAAACCGGACTGTTCGAGTCGCGTTACGTGAAGAACGACGCCGTTCGTGAAACGGGCGAATACCTCAACGGCAGACGTGTAGGGCGGTGGAAAATGTATGACATAGACGGTAAGCTGGAAAAAGAGTGGGAAGAAACAAAACAGTACCGGGATGAATGAGATACGCTATTCGAAAGTGCTTGTCGTTTTGTGCTGTCTGGCATTGCATATTGCAACCTTGTCGGCGCAAAATGACAGTGTAAGATTCTTCAATGAAGTAGATACGTCTTTTTGCAAAGTGCATGTGGGGCAGGATGTCCGGGTCGGCTATTACAGTACCGGAGAGATTTACGACATGTCCGTTCCCTGGTGGGACGACTGTGAGGCGGAGCTGGTGTCGGGCCCGCATTCTACGCGGTCGTCAAGGACTTCTTTTGTAAACGGTAAGCAGGAGAATCTTTCACTCCACGGAAACTATTACATAGTCCGTTTCAAGAAAGCCGGTTGGGTTACTCTGCCTTCGGTACGGGCCATGACAGGAGGGAAGATGCGTACCTGCTCTACGATGAAGGTCTGCGTGCTTCCTGCAGAGAATATAGAAGAAGTGGTCTGTAGTGTCAGCACCGAGCCTGAAACACTCCGGCCGGGAGAAGTCTTTAAATTCGTCCTGACCTGCAACCGCCATCCCGATGAGAGCAGACCCGAACTGGAGCATCCCGGTATCAGGCAACTGTCGTTTTCCACCCGGTATAGCAAGAAGGACGGGAAAGAGGAGTATGCGTTTGTGTACAGAATGGAAGTGGTACGGTCCGGAAGCAATATTATCAGAGTCAGGAAGTTGACCTTCGGCGGTACGGACTATCCGATAAAACCTTTTTTGCTGAAAATAGACGGTGAGACCTATTTGTAGGAAACCGGCTGATAACCGTACTGCCATGAGTAGGAAAAAGCAAAGATTGAAGCACACACCCAGACAGCGGTGCCGTGAGGAAAGCATACGGGCGGAGTCTGCCGGGCGAAAGGGCAGGATTGCTTTGTGGAAGATTGCAGTTCCGGTGATAATCGTACTGTTTTTGCTGCATTGCCGTGCCTGGCATCCGGAAGAAGCATGGTTGCTGCGCACGGCTTTTTCAACGGGCAGCTATCAAAGTCTGAATGCGGTTGTCGCTTCTGTTCTGTTCGTTATCGGCATGGGGGGGCCGGATGCTGTATGTGTATCTCTGTTGCGGCCGGGACGAGAAGAAAGGAGCAAGGCGGTTGGGGAGAAACATGCTTTACGGTTTGTTCTGGGGGGCAGGTTTGTCGGCATTGTGTACGAATGTGGTAGTCGTTTCTCTCTTTTGGCTGAATGCGTGCTTTACTTCCGCCGATAAAACCTGCGACTATAGGATTATAGCCGCCAAGGTGCACGACCGTAGGCCTAAATCCCGTTCTTCGCGCTATTCCGCTTCCTGGCTGCTGAATACCTTTTCGTATGGCGAACTGTTTGTGGAAGGAGACCGGTACACATGTGTCAATGTGTCGCCCCGCATGGCACGGCAGTTTGAAGGTTCGGAACGTGTTTACCTGAAAATAGACCTGGCGGACGGTTGGCTGGGCTGGGGAGTCGTCAAGGGAATACATCCGGTAGCAACCGTGTATCCGCAGCCGCAGGATGAAATCCGTTATTCTGCCGGTGCGCAGGCCGGGGTGGCAGCGGGTTCGTCCGGGCAGGCTAAAAAGAAGCACACTTTTCTGTATACATGGCAGGATATTCATATATTTGCTAAACTGCGTGGCATAAATCTGTCGGACACGGCACATGTCAGTGTAAACCGTTATGTGGATGCAAGCCGGGATATGCCGTTATGGGAGATTGATGTACGCGACTCCGTGCAGCCGGATAAAGTGAAGGTAATACTTGTGCACGGGGAAACCGGTGAAGTGGTAATGGATTCTTATGAATGACAAATTTTGGAACGATGAGGTATAAACATATAATTTCGGTTGTTTTGTGGAGTATGTTTCTGGTAGCGTGCGGTCCCGACCGCCGGGTAGCGCTGGCGGAAAAACTGATGGCGGAGAAAGAGACGGACAGTGCTATCGCCGTGATGCAGGAAATCAAAGAGCCGCAGAACAACCTTACCGACCGCGACTATGCGCTCTACGCTTTATTATTGTCCGAAGCCATGCACCGGAAACAGCAGTTGAATGCGGAAACCGATACATTGCTGCTGCCGGCCATCAAATATTTCAGTGAGTCGGGAGATTCTCTGTATGCCGAACGGGCGTTGTACTGCAAGGCGCACCTGGACAGGCGGCTGTACCGCATGAAGGATGCCATGCAGTCTTTTCTGAAAGCCTTGCTTTTCCTGCAGGGAAGCGGCAATGACGAGCAGCTCTACAGGGTCAATACATGGCTGGGAGTCGTCTGCCTGAACCAGGAAGAGTATGAGGGCAAGATGCGCTATTCCAAAGAGGCGTTGAAGGCGGCGTTGAGGATGGACAATCTGTTTTACAAGAACCTGGCGTTGTGCGATATCGCCACCGGCTATTACTTTCTGAACAGGCTGGACAGCGCCCTTTATTATGCACAGGCCGCCTATGATGCGGCAATAGCGGATTCCCTGCCGTCGCAACTACCTCATGTATATACCGATTTGGGCAGTATCTATGCCAAAATGGGAGAGAACGGAAAGGCACTGGAGTATATAGACAAAGCTATCGGATTGCGTTCCCGTAAAGATACCCTTGCCATTCTCGGCCTGTATGCCGATAAGGTGGATTTGTTCGGGAAGCTGGGGCAGTATGACTCCGCTTACCATTATTTCCGGAAAGCCGTTGCCAGCCCGAATTTGGCAACACAGGCGGATGCCTATAACCATATGTCCGGAGCGTATTATAAAATGGGACGGTGCAATGAGGCATACTCTCTTCTGCTGCGCTTTACGGAACTGGCGGACAGCGTGAGGAAGCAACGCCATACGGCGGAAGTCATTGCGTTGCAGGAGCTTTACAAGCACGAGCAACTGTCCGTGGAGAACCTTTATTGGCGCACTCAGGCCGCCGAAAGGCAGAGCAATGTATATCTGATGGCTACCTTGTCCCTGTTGTCGTTGTGGATAGCAAGTACCATTTATTTCTTTTATTGGCGCAACCGCCGCCGGCTGGTGGAGCAGCAGCACCAGCTTGCCAGTCAGCAGGAAGAATTGCATCATCAGCGGCAAGTGACTACCGAGAACTTGCAGCGTATGGCCGAAATGGAGCAGAAGGAAGCCCGGCTGAAGGAGACTTTCTTCAGAAGGCTGAACCAGCGTATCGTTCAGGAGATAGAGAAGGGAAGCAATATCCTTCTTTCGGACGATGACTGGGAAGACATTGTGCAGAACGCGGACATTATTTTCGATAACTTCACCAGGCGGCTGCAACAACACTATCCTGCTTTGAATAAAGAGGATTTGCGCTACTGCTGTATGGTGAAGATGCAACTGTCACAACTGGAAATGTCGCAAATCATGCATCTGGAGAAAGATTCGGTAAAGAAGCGCCTGAAGCGTATTCGTATGGAGAAGATGAAAGCGGACAGCGGTGTGACGCTCGAGGAACTTTTGCGCCGGTTTTAGCGGTTGAAGCCGGATATGCGCGGGCGTTGCGGGTGTATGACCTTATATGTAAATTCTAATTATTTAGCATGCTTGAATATTAATCAAATACGCTTTTCAATTCAGTTACTATAATAGGTTATTTGTCCGAATTTTGTCCGAGGATAATGAAAGTAATTTATTTATTTACTGTTTCTTACCTATTACTTTTTCAATATCTTCTAATTTATTCAGTAAAACAGATTCCAAATTGGCAATAGCGGTGGTCTGCATGAAAGCTCCCAAAAGTTCGGGGTGATTCTCCGCATAGGATTCGCCCAATTTTTTGTTGATAATGTTAATTGCAGATGTCATATAGAAGGTGGTTTCATCTAAAGATTGTTGCTGAAGTGCTGAATAAGGTTTCTTTTCCATGGTTGGTATTTTTTATAATGTCCTTTTTATTTATATTTTGGTTTTATTTCTTTGCAGAAAAACGAGATTATGAATAGAGATTTACAGTTTCTTTTGAACGGAATATGTTTGGGTATAAATATTATGTGCCTAATTTTTAATATATTAATCTATCTAAAAGATAGTCTTAATTGAAAAAGTTCACAATTAGGGCTATGGCATTGATAATGCCAATAATGATATTGATATATGTAGCCCACATTTGAATTCTATTAGTCTTGAGCGTGGAACGTTGCACTTTTATCTCCAATTCGTGCTCAATTTCCACCTTACGCTTCATTTGCTTCTTATGTTCCAAGTATTTGATAATGTTACCATCGAATTGTTTCATGATGTTGATACCAATATTACTTAGCATAAGCCTATCGTTTTCTGCATTACCTTCTGGTACAAGAATTCCATTTTCTGTTAGGAACTGTAGTGCAAGCTGGCTTTGCTCGTAGTCTCCGTTATGATATTCATACATAGCATCTCCCCAATCGTTACCATCCGGATAATATTTACTGAAGCGTTTGATGCCTTCATTGACTATTTGGTAATTTATCTCTACCATTTTAATACTTATTAATTATATATTCTATTTCTCCAAATCTGATCCGCTTGCATCGGCACATGTTACATTGTTTTCCTTTGGGACATCTTTTTTAATTTCCTTAATTCTACCAGTCAATTCTCCTACTTGTAAAAGCAACTCTTTGTTTTCTTTGTTAAGCTGGTTGTTTTCTTTTTCAAGCTGGCGACATCTGTCAATTGCGTAGGCCAACGAAATATCCTTGTTCTCTTCTTGTTGGAACATTGTTCCTTCTCCAGTCATTATCCAATGCGCATTTAGAGTTTTACTATTTATTAGAATATTTCTAATTTCATCAGGCCTAAAACTAACCTTTCCTTTTCTGACTTCAGATATTTTAGTAGAAGCCATTCCTACAGCCCGAAGATATTCAGCTTCGGATTTATATACTTTAATATCAGTAAGATATGTTATATATTCAATAATACGTCTGTCAATATCTGTTTTCTCCATACTGAAAATATTAGAAAAAATCTAATAATAAATTTTGATATTTAGAAAAACTCTAATACATTTGCATCATGTTAATAAATTCACGTAGCTAAGTTAGTTAAACGGGAGATTAAATCAATAGAAACATTTAATAATTTATCAATTATGGTATTTACAGACTATATGAAAAGCTTGCCTAATCAGCAGCAAGAGACTATCAAGAAGTTGGCAGAAATCACGTGTTCCACTCCGGCAGCAGTGTATCGTTGGATAAATGGGGTTAATCCACCAACTCCCATTAAGCAAAAGATTATAGCCGAATATCTTGGCATGAGTGTAGAAGAACTTTTCCCTTCTAAAAATGAATCCAATAACTAATATCGAGTTCTATAACACTCCTGAAGGAGATGTCATGATGAAAGAATTTGGACAACCGGCAATTGTACTCAAGGATACTGATAGGGCAACCCTTGAGTATATGCTTTCCGTTATCAGGGACCGATATCCGAAAGCTCATACCCGGTTGATGAAGATTTATTCTGCCAGCACAATGAATAGGTGGCATTATGAGTTCCGGGTGGTTCATCGTTTCATCCGTTGCAATTTTGGGGAATATGACCAATATAATCTCGATATAAATAAAGACGGTCAGTTTGTATTCGAGGAAGTGAAATGTCCGCTGCGAGGTGAATGTGAAGATGAGGATGTGATTTGCCGTCCGGAACTTGATACTCGGCTTACTGAGCGTGAAATGGATGTATTCCGCTTGATTGCTTCCAACTGCCAAACGGATGACATTGCTGCAGAACTGCATATTTCTCCTTGTACGGTGAATCGTCACAGGGAGAATATAAAAGCAAAAATTAAGGTACGTAATGTAGGTGAGATGATTTCTTACTGGCATCAGAACCAAATGAAATAAGTTCGCCGTGAGGCGCGCCATGTGTGATTATTGTCATGATAACATTACTATGAATAGGCTGTTGGCAGTCTGTGAAGATAGCCCAGCCGAAATCCCGTACTACGTCCGAATGGTAGCGGATAATATGTGACATATAGGTGCGATTGGGGTTCGATTCCCCTATACGGGACACATTTATTAACCAATAAAACTGAAGATTATGACAACAGGAAAAACAGACAGAGGCTATGCCTCAATTTCCACTCCGGACGGTAAATTCAGAATGTGGCTGAATAAACCGACGGCTTCCGGAAAGATAATCTGCTCTTGTGGATTTTCTTTGAAGCAGAAACTGCCATTTGTAGATGCCATCAACACATTAGGTTATGTGCAGGCAGATGAAGTCCGGCTGATAGACGAGGATTACAGTACATTGATTTTAATTTGTGTTCAATCCTCTGACGGAGTATTTGAGCGATTGATAGAGGATATTCCGGAATTGATGGAGCAATATCTTGTAGGCCATGATGACTATGGATTGTGAGTTGAATGTTGAAGTCATCGAGGCATTGGAAGCGGAGATAAGAAATAAAAAGCTTCCCTTACATGTACAGAAAGGAATCATGTTCCGGGAATCTGAGAGTGACACTCTGATGATGCCTGTACAGATAGACTATCCGGATGATTTCGATTTGAATGAAACTCTTTGTGAGGTGATAAACAAAACTTATAACTTAAAATAGATAATCATGTACTTCTTTATAGATAATATTAAGACTTATGCCAGTGTCAATAAGAAAGGAAGGGAATTACAGCTATTTGTACGACAGTTCGACCGGCATCTGATTGCTGATGAATGTTCGTTGGATGCACTGAAATGTGACATCGAGCACCAGATAAAAATAATGAATGAGAAATATCCTCGTAGCCGCCCTGTGCTGCTGGATGTGTTTAATAGTGGAAAAGATGGACAATGGACCATTCTTGTAGAGAATGATAGCGACAGCATTGTCTGTATTATATCTTATAAGAAAGTATTAGGTTATTATGCCATAGTAAGTAAAATACGTGAATTTACAAAAATAGGCTGATGTTCTATGGTTACTAAAACAACATTCAAAAGAAGTTTCCGGATGTTAAAGTCCAGAAGTTGCAAACCGAAGTAGTGTTTAGCAGAAAGCATGTAGAAGATGCAGTTTTACAAATGTGCGGAATGATGGGTTTAGGATTGCTTTATTACAGTTATTCCAATAAATGGATAACGGTCTATACTTCCGAGAAAATGAAAAGGAATGGACAATGGAAATATTAACGGCATTACAATGGGCTAAAAAGGGTTTTATACCCAATGAGGGGGCGGAAGGTACAGAACAATGGACTAATTGTTATTACTCTGCCAAAGCTGTCTATTTCAAAGACTGTGAAGTACATGAAGATAAGGAAGCAGCAAAAGCCATCCTCTCTGCCAAAAGGAAGGAATATCGGGATGTAGCCAAGAAACGGGAAGAGAAGAGAAAACAGAATGCCGAATACCGGGGGAAAATGAAAACTCATTGGCAATGGTTACAAGAGGGAAGAATTCCTGACCCTCATGCACGTTGGAGAGTTGGAGAGGAATTGAATAGAACTTATAATACCTGTTCTTATGGCAGTAAATACTGTTATTGCCATGAGAGATATACCCATGAGCCTAAAAATGATGAAGAGATACAAAAAGCCATTTTGGATTTTCATAAAAACGGAGATAGCTGGGGCTGAATATAAACAGTATAAAGATGAAATGACAAAATAAATAAAACTGTATAGAAATGAATAAAAAGGAAATATCAATGAAAAAAGGTCAGAAAGTACGCATCCTGCGTACAAATCAGATAGCGACAATCGTCGAAGTGGAGCTGATTCGTAAGAGTGGTAAAGTACACAGATATTGCCATCTGAAGATGGATAAAAAGCCGGACTTGTGGATGGACGCTTCAGAACTGGGTGGATTGGTGGAAAGATGCCGGATAACTTTCCACGATGACAGAGGACAGGAACTATACTTTGATGTGGAGCGTGATTACCGCAAGGAGAATTTGAGTGTGACATTGACCGGGAAAAATCCGGAAAACCTCAAGGAGCATCACGGAATCAACATTATGATGGCCGAAATGTTGTGCAGAGGTTTAAAAACATATAAATAACGTCCTTGATAACTCTTTTGCAAAACAATTCCTTTGTATCCGCTCAATGCTTAGAATATGGATTTATTTCAATATTTTCCAGACAATAGTCAATCTTGGATTCCGTCTTATATCGAGTCAATGGGGATGGAGAAATTGGCGGAATACTATAATAAAGTGTTCATCAGGCTGTATGGGATGCAGCCTGGTGAATCTTTCCGGGTGCTTGAAAAGGTTAGTCCGGAGAATTATGACCTTTTCATGAAATGTGTGTATTCGTGTTTGTGCGAGTTTGACTTATACGGAGTACACAGCTACTATTTAGAAGAACAAGGCACTGTCATCCTCAGGAGATAGGGCCGAATAGATATAACAATGATAGACGAAAGGATAATAGAACAAATCATCGACCGTGCCGACATAGTAGACGTGATAAGCGAATATGTCGAACTCAAAAAGAAAGGCATCAACTACCAGGCATGTTGCCCGTTCCATCAAGAAAAGACACCCAGCTTTGTCGTGAATCCGGCGCGTGGTATCTGGCACTGTTTTGGATGCAGTAAGGGTGGGAACGTTATAGGTTTTCTCATGGAGCACGAAACCATGACTTTTCCGGAGGCAGTCCGTGCACTTGGAAAACGTTACGGTATCACCATTGAGGAAGAAACACTGACTCCAGAGCAAGAGCAAGCACGGATGAAGCGAGAAAGTATGTTCGTTATCAATCAAAGATGCGCCGAACATTTTCGTAAAAATCTGCTTGACAAGGCTAATAAAAATGCGTTTGAGTATGTCAAAAGCCGCTGGGGGATGGAATTCTCCGAAGAGATGGGCATAGGATTTGCTCTTGAAAAATGGGATGATTTACTCAAATTTGCCCAGGTTTCCAGCTTGTCCATTGAACTGATGAAAGAGATGGGGTTGTTGAAAACCGGGGAGAGAGGTAATATCTATGATGGTTATCGTAATCGCATAATGATTCCCATTCGTGACAAGTTTCGTAGGATAATAGGCTTCACCGCTCGTGACTGTTCCGGAGATAAATCGGCGGCTAAATATATAAACTCCAACGAAAGTGACATATACCATAAACAGGATTCTATTTTCGGTATTGATACGGCTATACGTCAGGCTGCCAAAGACGATAAGTTCTATTTGGTAGAGGGTGCTCCCGATGCGATGCAGCTGAAGCGGATTCGGGTTAATAATGCTGTGGCACCGCTTGGCGGAGCATGGACAGAAAGTCAGATGGAACAGTTTAAGAAGTATGCGACCAAGGTCTGTTTTCTTCCTGATGCAGACCCACCTAATTTTGAGAAAGGAGAAAAATTAGGTGCAGGTATTCGCAATACGATGCGTAACGGTTTGCTGGCCATGAAATCCGGACTGGGTGTATCGGTCAAGGAGTTGCCTCTGGGAGAAGCGCAGAGCAAGAATGACCCGGATACCTATTGTACAAGCATACAGAAGTTTCAGGAATTAAAGGAAGTCGATTTTATTCCTTGGTATGCCCAGCATATATTTCAGGATGTAAACACTACCGAAGAGCGGAGCGATGCCATCAATACTATTAGTGCAATGGTTGTGATGGTCAAAGACGAGGTAAAAGAATCTATGTACCTCAAGCAGCTGCAATCTTTTTATGAAGATAAAAAACTGTGGCAGACGGCCATTAACCGCGCGAAGAAACTGGACAAGGCAAAGCAGGTTATTAGTGAGAGCAAGAAAATAGACCGTGACCTGCTGGGTAAATACGGTTTCTATGAAGAGTACAACGCTTACTTTGCATTGGCTGGTGAAACAGGCAAGCCGGTACAGTGGAGTAACTTTATTATGATGCCTATGTTTCATATCAAAGACTCCTTGCTCCCCAAACGTTTGTATCGTATCAAAAACCAGAATAAGCAGGAAGAAATTATTGAGATGAAGCAAGAAGACTTGGTTTCACTCTCCAAATTCAAACAAAAGGTAGAAGGGTTGGGTAATTACATTTGGCTGGCTTCCGAGAAAGAACTGACTAAATTGAAGATGTTCCTTTACGAGCAAACAGAAACAGCTCTTGAAATTACTCAACTGGGGTGGCAGCGTCAAGGTTTCTTTGCGTATGGCAATGGCTGTTTCGATACTGAATGGCATACCGCCGATGAATACGGTATTGTACGCCTGCAAGGAGGTAATTTCTATCTGCCAGGATGTAGTACCATTTATCGCGATGATATTAAATTATTCCAGTTCGAACGGCGGTTTGTGTATACTTCTTATAATAATGTCAGCTTGAGGGAATACAGCGACAAACTGGTGCAGGTATTTGGCGATAATGCTAAAGTGGGTATCTGCTTCCTGCTGGCTTCTCTCTTTCGGGATATAATCGTTGGACAGACGAAAAGTTTCCCCATTCTGAACTTATTCGGTCCGAAAGGTAGTGGTAAGTCGGAACTCGGTCATAGCCTGATGTCGTTCTTCATCATCAAGAATACACCGCCCAATATCCAAAATGCCACCATTGCTGCATTGGGTGATGCGGTGGCTCAATGCGCCAATTCTCTTGTACACATTGACGAGTACAAAAATAGTATAGACCTTGACAAACGGGAGTTCCTGAAGGGGATTTGGGATGGTACCGGCCGTAGCCGGATGAACATGGACAGAGATAAAAAAAGAGAAATTACCTGTGTGGATTGCGGTGTGATTCTATCCGGGCAAGAAATGCCGACAATAGACATTGCCTTGTTTTCCCGACTTATATACTTAACTTTTACAAAAACAGAATTTTCAACATCAGAAAAAAGAGCGTTTGACGAGTGCAAAAGCATTCGGGATTTGGGACTTTCACATCTAACTTTACAGCTGCTGCGTCACCGTGCAAAAATGGAGACAGATTTCTCTACTAATTATCGCCAGTGTATGGATGATTTAAACGACCGCTTGAAAGGCGAGTCCATTGAAGACCGCATACAACGAAACTGGGTGATACCATTGGCTGCGTTCCGCACACTTGAAGCTGTACTGGATGTACCATTCATGTATCGGGACCTGTTGGGCATCTGTGTCGATGGTATCATCCGGCAGAACCGTGAATGTAAAAGCAATAACGAACTGGCTAATTTCTGGAATGTGGTCAGTTACTTGCAACAAGATGGCGAGATATTCCTGGAGGCGGATTTTCGGATAGATTATCTCTCCAGTCTAAAGACTAATAAAGTCAAAGATTTGGTATTCAAACAGCCGCGCCCTGTTTTACGAATGCAAACCGATCGTATCTTTATGTTGTATAAGAAGTTTGCCCGCCAGGTAGGTGACAATGCATTACCTACTGAATCACTGAAATTCTACATCGAAAACTCTAAGGAATACTTGGGCGTGCAGAACTCAGTCCGTTTCAAGAACATACAAAAGGGGGTTGAAGTCACTAAGGAAGTAGAGGTCGACGGTAAAAAGTACTATCGCAAAACAAGTAGTACGAAACAAGCACTTTGTTTTGACTATACTGAGTTGATGGAGAACTACAACATCAATCTCAATATTGACATGGGAGTATCGGAGATAGAAGAAAGTGATGCTCATTATAAAGCGAAAGAAAACGGCAATTCTCCATATATGTTTTAAAATGTCTATCATAGTTGTGAGAGAGGCCCTTGCCTGTGAAGGTAGGGGCTTTTTTATGCACTTTCTATACTCGAATATAGGCTTTATTTTGAGGGAAAAAATACTTCTACACTTTCTACACTTTCTACAATGTTATAAATCAATGTATTAGTATATAAAAACGACTTCTATACATTTCTACAACTTTCTACAAAATGCAGTTTTTCTATATTTCTTCTACAAAATGGCACTTTATAGACAGATTTTCTACACTTATTACCCAATAATAAAACCGTTATATTGTTGATATATACTTGTTTATGCAGATTGTAGAAATTGTAGAAGGTGTAGAGGGCAAAAATGTATTACTTTATGCGTTGAATTTTGCCGGAAAAATAGCGGGCAATATTATATATAGTGACTATATTTGCATAGAAACCAACTATTTATGATATGAAACCTTATGTAACGATTGAACTGCAACCTTATCTGCATGATTTCCTTTACCATGAATTTGGGTGTACGAGGGGAACTGACGAATATATACAGGTTACATCGGCCAATGACCTGGGCAAATTTATTCAGGCTATGGTGACAGTCAGTGACCGTCCGCCCCAGCAGTCCCTTAAGGACCATCCGATAAAGCTGTGCCTTCCTATCCGTGAATGGAACCATTTTATCCTGAAAGAGAATTTTATTTATATTCCGGAGTGGAAACAGCAGATGCTTCGCGACTATATCGAGGCATCGTTCCGCATCCGTATTCGTGAGTACTTTGTTTCAGGCTATGAGAAAGGGTATAAGCAGGATAGGATTATCAAGGCCTTTCTGGCTGCCTATAATATCAAGGCCAACGCATTGAATTATGATGCGGTGAAGAAGTATGATTACCGTAATCGCCGGCGGATTGTCAAGGAAGTGAACCATGACATACAACTGACCCTTTTTGATTAACATTATTTAATCTGTTAAACTTTAAGTAAAAAACGGATTTTCAATTGAATATCACTTAAACTTTTAACTGAAATGAATCAGGATGACAGACGGTCGCAGGTATGCGGCATGTGTTTTCTTCCGATAGCGGATGCTTCGGTTGGAAATTTTCCAGGTGCGGATTTTATTAGGGTCCGCGGTGACTGGGAAGTTATCGGAATATCTTCCGGAGAGTTTAAAGAGAGCTGCGATACGTCCGGAGGCGTAGTGAAACAAGAGCTTAAGGCTGTTGTTACGGATACGGGAAAAGCCAATATGGGGAGAATACAGGAGCTGGTACGGCAGGAAGGGCTGGTGCTGCTCGATTTATCGAATGGTGACTGCAAGGTGGTAGGCACGGACCAGTTCCCGGTGTCGTTCTCAACGGAATATGCAGGTTCTCCTTTGAAATTAACCCTCTCTTTTAAACGTGATAGTGCGGAGTTTGCCAAAAATTTAAAGTCCTTTTAAGCGGGTAGCGCTGTTGTATCTTTGTATCGTTTATTAGTAGATACAAATATAATGGCGTTTTCAAATTTATATAGTGCGGTCTGTCGGGGCAAATGGTTCGTTTCGTTCCGGGAGGTTGAATCCAACCTGCTTGTTGTCGATAAACTGTTGGAACGCGACTTTGATAGTCAGGATACCGGTCGGTTGTCTGAGCGTGAAGCTATACCGCTGATGATTGCGACAAAAGATGGGCGTAGCGCAAGACTCGGCAATAGCTTCAGCGATGCTCCGCAAGGTAGTACGGCTATCATTCCGGTTCATGGTACTATGCTGAAGTATGGTACGTATTGCAGTTACGGGACAACGGAATATGCGGCCCTTATTCGTGACGCGGCTGACTCGGCTAATATCTCTTCTGTTTTGTGTGACATCGATTCCGGTGGCGGTGCAGTGGATGCCATTGCACCGCTGGTCGATGCCATTCTTTATGCAAAAAGTAAAGGAAAAGCGGTTGTTGCACATTGTGACCTTTGTGCATCGGCTGCTTATTATGCTGCTTCCTACTGTGATGAGATTATTGCCTCGAATACCATATCTGCCGAGTTCGGCAGTATCGGTGTGATGATGAGCTTTCCGGATTATGCTAAGTATTATGAAAATGCCGGTGTTAAGGTGCATACTATTTACTCCAATCTTTCCGATTACAAGAATGCTCCGTTTGAAGCGGCCAAGAAAGGTGATTACGCTTCCATCCGTGACGAAGAACTGGACCCGTTGGCAAGGGATTTTCAGGCGAATGTCAGGAAGAACCGGGGTGAATGTTTGAAGCAGGAGACTGAAGGACTGCTTCGCGGACGCATGTTCTATGCGGAAGATGCGCTGAAAGTTGGACTTATAGATAGTATCGGTAACCAGGATTATGCTGTACGGCGTAGCCGGGAAATCAATGCGGAAATGACAATTAACAATTATATCAACTCAAAATCCTGAAAGTATGTTTGGAAAAGTAATGAGCGTGGTACTTGGCTTTTTGGGCATCTCGGCCTTTGCGAAAGACGAGAAAGGAAAATCAATCCTTCTTTCTACGCAGGAAGAGCAGTTGAAGCAGAAGTACGGGGCGGTATTCGTCGAAGCCTTTAAAAAGGATCTCGCCGAATTTGAGAAAGAAGGTAGGAATGCAGAGGAAGCGGTTACCGATGAAGTGAGAACGGAATTGGAACGGGAGCGCGACAGTAACGCGACAGCGCTTGCCCAGGCACGTAAATCCTTGAAAGAACTAGATGATAAAGTGAAAGCTCTGAAGGATGAGATTGCCCAAAAAGATGCGCAAATAGAAAAAATGACAAAAGAACCGGTTCCGGATGCCGGTCAGCAGGTTGATGGGGGTAAATCAGAGATGGGTAATAAGTTTAAACCGGACATGAGTCTGGCGCATAACCGCTATTTGGACGCAGCCTTTAAAGGTGCGGCATACAGTGGTAACTCGACCATTGAGACAACTGAACTCCAGAAGGAGTTTGGGAAGTATGTATCTTCGGAACGGATTGAGATACTCAAAGGACTGATGGGTACTACGGAGTCCACGAAGTACATGTCAACATTGGTAACGGATAAGACGGAAGTACGTGCGCAGCAGGCTGCCATTGATTCAGTGCTTCAGCAGTTCGTTCCGAAGTGGACGCCTAAAGGCAAGTCTAAGTTCACTCCGCTGACAATAAAGAACTACAAGTGTAAAATCAACGTTCCCATTACGCCGTCGGACATCATGGAGGATATTCTCGGCTATCTGTATGATGAGAACTTGAAACCGGAAGATATGCCGGTAGTGAAATACATCTTGTATCAGCTTATATTCCCAAAACTGGACGAGGAACGCGAAATCGCATTGGCGGTTGGTGAGTTTAAGGAAACTTCGGCTACAAAGGACGGTGATGCCGCTACGGATGCTAATGACGTCATGGACGGTTATGTCACCCAATTGAAGAAACTCAAGAAAGCGAATAATGAAGCGATAACCTGGCTGCTCGATGGTGAGAAGCTTGAGGATGCGACACTAGTTGACCAGATAGAGAAAGCGGTTGAGGAAGTGAAACCTCTGTACAAGAAAAAATCCATGTTTATCCATGCGGACCCGGACTTGGTAACACGTTATGGTAAGGCATATCGTAAAAAATATCCTTGGCTGAAGAATGAGGACGGTGAGAAAATCAAGGTCGATTTTTCCAAGTTCTCATTTGTGCCGCTTGAAGGCATGCGAGGTACGGGTGTGTTCTTCATCACACCGAAAGAGAACTTCAAACATCTGCGCAGTAAGGACCCTCAGAGCGCAAAAGTTTGGATGCAGGGAGAGAATTACGATGTGAAGATTTTTGCGGAATGGTGGGAGGCTACCGGATTTTGGCTGGCTGAAGCTATTTTCGCTTATCTGCCGCCGGCAGAAGAGGCTTCTGTTTCTTCGGCTTCTGATGATGGCATTTGAAATGAAAGGAGGTATATATGAGTGAAAACTATACAATGGTATCAGTACCGAAAAAGACATCGAACGCCGGACGTCCGAAAGGGAAGAAGTCCTATGTCATGCTTTTCCGTTGGGAGGACGTTAAGACCTGCACCCGTGATGAAAAGGGCGTGAAGGTGACCGCTTTTGAAATGGCGGAAGGTAAAAAACCGATAGCGGTGTATGCTACGGATTCTACAATAAACATCTATCATACCAGTGAGGGGGAAGATGATGCGCGCGGATTCATTCACCACGTGGATTATGAGCATCCGGGTACGGAGCTGGAACATGATGAGTTTGTTAACAACAACATCAACGAGAACCTGGGGGCGATTGTTTTCGGGTGTTCGGGGGATGATGCGAAGATTGCCGGAACACCGTGTACTCCGCTCAAGATGACCAAGGCGGATTCTCAGGATAACAAGGAAGGGGATAAGAATACCATAAATCTGGCCAGTTCTTTACGCGGTGGCACTATCGGTCATATAGCCAAGAGCCTTATTCCGGCAACGGACAGCGAGGAAATCAACGCTGTTTTAGGATTGCCGCCTGCTTCGGAATTGTCGTCTGACGGAGACGGAATGTAGTTTTGTTTAAAGGTTGGTTATAGGAGAGGCGTTTGCTTGGCATGCGCCTCTCTGTCCTTTTATAGGATATTGATAGGGGATATTTTTGTATCGAATTAAAAAAATAAATTATGGCAACGAAAAAGAAAACTGAAAAAGATGAGTTAACAAAGGTGGATACCACCCATGCAGATGTGAATGATGGTATGGCAGCGCCGGAACAGGAGACTTTGTCTGAAATGGAAAAAGTGAATGCTACGGCTCAGGACCATATAACGGTTGTTATTCCTTATTGCAGGGAATTTGCTCAGGGCAGAGAGCTGCTGTATGCTTTACGCTCCTGGCAGGAGAATGTACGTTTCGGAATCAATGTGGTGGTCATCGGTGACCGTGAGGCTTGGTTCAGCGAAGAAATTACCTTTATCGAGCATCAGCGTGTATCCGATAATGCGCAGGTTGATACACTCGCTAAATTGAGAATAGCTGTAGCTTCTCCTGAAGTGACCGGATATTTCATCTGGAGTAATGATGATATCTATGTTATGAATCCGGTTGCATTGCCACACATCGCACTTCCTAAAGTATCGGGCAAGCTTGTTCCGATGAGATTCAAGGGACTTTATGCGGAGAATATGAAACAGACCGCAATGTTGTTGGAAAAGAACGGTTTGCCATGCCTGAATTATGAGACCCATACTCCGGTATTATTTGATAAAGAGCGGTTGACTGCGATGTTTGAACGGTTCCCGGAATTGGAAAAGGGAGGTTACCTGTTTACTTCTGTTTATTATAATTCCCATCCATATCCGACACAGCCGGTGTATCTTGATTGGAAAACCGACCAGGTGTTGCTGCCTGTAGTATCGCAGAGTCCGGATGAGAATAAGGTGGTTGATATCTTATCCCGTAAGGTGTTTATGAACAATACCGTTTCGGGGTATTCTTCTTGGTTGGAAAAATTCCTTGATAAATGTTTCCCGGTTTCTTCCGATTTTGAGAATTGAAGGGAGCTTACGGGAAGTGCTTCACGGAGAGAGCCGCTCTCTTTCCGTGAAGAATTTCCGTTCCTGAATGAACCGGACTGCCCCATGGAGCTGGAAGCGCTTGTTTCGCGTAAGTTCAGCAAGTATCATGCTTATGTGCGGTTACACCGGAAATTGCGCGATTGCACCTCTTTGGAAGAATGCGCTACTGTCAGTCGTGAACTGATTGATAGCTATATCGGTAATCGGATGATATGGGAAGAGTTGAACTATTACAAGGAAAACCACTCGCTGTTGGGGAAACATCCGGCTTTTGCCGAGTTCCGCCGCAGGAGTGAGCTTCTGAAACTTCCGGTCAAGGAACTGGTACGTAGGCTGAGACAGGTGGAGAATAATATTTGGCGGGTTAAGTCGGAACTGGCGAAAGGGGATAAACCGCATTTGGATGCGATTCGCCGTGAAAGGTTGGCCGGCTATGAGAAGGAGCTGGCAGATATAAATCGTCTGTTGGAATGAGTTATTATTTTAATTTGGAGGAACTCCGGAAAGAAATGTCCGATTCCCGTATTTTCACCAGACGTTTTGAAACAATGTTGACGTTCAAGCTGAATAGCTTGAAAGAATTATGCGGACGTTTGCCTAAGGAAAACGAGGCGTTTTTTATCGAGACAAAAAAGAGTTTTACGGCATTTACCTTTATTGTGTATCTGATAAAGCATGCAGGGCAGGTGAATCATTTGTATGTAGCGACCTATTCGACGAATGAGCGTATCATTAATGCGCTGTTCCGCTGGAAGGAAAAAGGATTTATCGGCGTCATTCATCTCCATATTTCGGAAACGATTAAGTTCCGGATGCCGAAGGTATTTGAACGGCTGATGCAGCTCTACCGGGAAGGAACGATTGAGTTGTCTTTCTCCTGGAGTCATAAGAAGATAACCTGTCTTGACACAACGGCAGGTTATTTTGTTGTTGAGGGGTCGGGAAATTACGGGGAAAATGCAATGGAAGAGCAGTATGTATTCTTAAAAAACAAGGAAGTGTATGAGTTTCGTAGCGGACGAAGTGGTAAAATGGCGTGAAGATCCGCCATGGTTTGACCGGATAGACATGGATGAACTGGGACGGCTGGCCGGTATCGGTTATGAGCCGAAACAGATTGCAATGTATTACAATGTTCCGGAAACGGATTTTATCTGGTATTTCAACCTTGTAGGGTCTCCGTTGAAATACCATTATGAACGTGGGCAGTTGTTGCAACGGGCCAAAGAGGGTTTGGCTATGGCTGCCAGTGCGGAGACGGGGGATAACGTGACTCAGGCGCAGCGGTTTGATAAGTTCCGCCAGGCGACCGGGTATCGTAATTCGATTAGTAAGATATTTTATGACGATATAGGCTGATGTTTGAAAAATCTTATTTTGAGACCTTGCAGGACTACATTGCTTCAGGATGTACGATAGAACTGACCGGTGATGAATTGGATTACTATAATGCGCTGTATGCCCTGGTGGGGATAAATCGTAAATATGGTAAGGACAATGCAATCGCTTTCCTGATGCACGAGCCGTTTAATGTGGAACGGATGCGTGCCAGGCAGATGTACAGTGAAGCCATTAATCTGTTCTACCTGAATGATACCATAGAGAACAATGCGCACCGGAACATGGTGTTTGACAATCTGATGAAAGCTGCCCATGTGGTTCTTCAGAACGCAGTTAACTCCAAAGACATGGAAGTGTACGGCAATCTGACCGTACAGGCTGCCAGGATTAAGCAGCTTGACAGACCGGACCCGGTGAAGCCGAAAGAATTGGATGAGAAGCCTTTCAAGGTGTATGACCTTGACCCGGAAAAGGTGGGGCTTCCTTCTGCCAACCGGAATCTGTTGGCTGCTCAGATTGACTCGATGCCGGATATACCATCCAGGGAGAAGGTACGGCTGAAACGTGATGCCAATGTGGTTGATATTGATTTTGAAGAAATGCTCGATGACCAGGAAGAAAAAACTAAAGATATTGGATGATGTGGAACTGCGCTATTCCAATTGGATGGCTCAGCTCATATCGGTTATGATGCCATGGTCGCTCTATTGGGTTGCCGGGCGTGCTTCTGCCAAAACAGTGCAGGTGCTTGCGGAACGGGTGCAGGAAGTTGCGCACGATTGTCCGGGTGCGCCGTTTGCATGGGTGTCGGATACCTATTCGGATTTGCACAAGAATATCATCCCCTCTCTTATTGACGGGTTGTCTATGCTGGGGTGGGAACTTGACAGACATTATGTGATAAACAAAGAACCGCCTCAGGAGTGGAAGGAACGGATGTACAACGTGTGCTCCGATTGGAGAAATACAATGGTGTTCTACACCGGCTTTAACTTCACTTTTATCTCATTGGACCGCCCGGCAATCGGTGCGGGACGCTCTTATGTAGGCGTATTCGGGGACGAGGTGAAGTATTTCCCGGAAGAAAAGTTTACGAACTTGCTGAAGGCGGTGCGTGGCTTTCGGGTGAAGTATGGGGACAGTGTCTGGTATCGCAGTCGTACCCTTACGACCGATATGCCGAACCCGAACCATTTGGGCGAATATGACTGGATTTTGAAGCTGGCGAAGCAGAATGATAAGAAAAAGATACTGCTGATGCTGCGTACCGGTTTTGTCTACAATGAGACGAAAAGAGAATACCTGGCCTGCCTGCAGCATTATAATGAGCTGAAGAATAGTTTCCGGACCGATAGGTCTTTGGAGGCAAAGCTGATGGCCGCCGGGCGTTCCCTGGAACTTGCCGGAAAGAACATGAAACGCTGGGAAGCCCGCTGGATAAAGACGCGTCGTGGTGTATCGTTTTTTTTCATATCTTCTTCCTATGTGAATGCGGATGTATTGGGTGAGGACTGGTTCACGGATGAGTTTGCGGAAGGGCTTGAGGGTTTGGAATGCAATGTGCTTTCCATCATTCCGAAATTGGAGGCTGGCCAGATGTTTTATTGTAATCTGGCGATGAAGCATTTTTATTCGGACGGCTATCTGAATGAAGTGATAGAACGGCATCCGTTCGGGTGGGAACAGGACTGTACAGTTCTTCGTTACCTGGATGTGAGCAAGCCTCTGGAAGCAGGCATGGATGCGGGCAATATGCTTTCCATGGTTTTTGGGCAGAGGAGCGGGCATATCATGCGCGTGATGAAAGAACTGTACACGCTTCCACCGAACAGTGTGCGTGTGTTGGCGGATAGGTTTCTGTACTACTTCAAACCGCACAGACGTAAAATACTGAAGCTGTATTATGACCGTGCCATGAACAACTACAAAGGGGTAGGTGCGGATATGGCTACGCAGATAAAGAAGAACATAGAAACGGATGCTGACGGTAATCGTACCGGATGGCAAGTGCAGCTAATGTCTTTGGGACAGGGGAATATCGGCAGTAACCTGGAATATCGTTTCTTTATGGACTTGCTGAGCGGGAACCTGGAGCGCAATCTGTTTTTGTTGTTGATAGACCAATATAATTGTCCGAACCTTAAGTCGGAAATGGAAGTGACGGAAACCAAAATAGCGAGCGGTCCTAACAGTGCCAGTCTGATAGTCAAGCAGAAGACTGGGGATAAATTGCCTACGCACAGACTGCCTAAGGAGTCTACCAACTTGACGGATGCACTGAAATATTTCATATTGAGAAAGGAATATATTCGTGTGTGGAGGATAGGCAGGAGTGTATCGGGTGCTGCCTCTGTATAACACTTTTTTTTGTTGATTTCGTTTAGCCTGGCCTTGTTGTCCGTGAGGATAGCAGGGCTTTTTTGTATGGTGTGCCGGTATGGGTGGGATAGGGCGCACTACGGGCACGAAACTACGGGACTGTAAATATTTTGTCATATTTCCGAATGCGGGCGGGCGGCTGCGATTGCAAACGGACGACGGCGCGGCTCGGGCAGCAAGCTGTTTCATTCCTGCGATTTTATCACAGGAATGGGGTTTGTTCTTTGTCTTTCAATGGAATGTAGTTTTCTAAAGGGCGTTTCTCGGTTGAAAAACGCCCGAATATGGTGGGAAGTCGCCCGTAGGAGTGGGGGCGCGCGAAAATTCCGTGTGGTACGCTTGGTTATAGATACTGTATAGGGTACAGGCATAACCAAACTTAACCACACGGAATTTTCGCGCGTTTTAGCGGTAGAAAGCAGTGCTTTCTGTCTGTTTTTTGCACCTATGCAGGTACGCCCGGTATTGTCTATTCAAAGGATGTACCGGGCAGAGAGGTATTTTTTATTTTTCCGTTCCTTCAACCACGGCGGGGGATTTGTTTAAAGTTAAAAGGATATAATTTTATATCTTTTATCGGATGAATATTTGTAGGATATAAAATTATATCCTATCTTTGTAGTGTAATCAAAAAACAATATGATATGCCAACAGTTTTAATTTTATTCGGATTGAAATTTAAAATCTACACAGCGGAACACCAGCCACCGCATTGCCATGTCACCAGCCAAGACGGGCAAGCCAAGTTTGAAATCAGAGACGAAGTCAAATTGATAGAGAACAAAGGTATGAAACCTAAAGACTTGAGTTTGGCAAGAGCGATTTTAGAGGAAAATCTGGAAGTTATCCAGGAAGAATGGAAAAAATTGCATGGGGATTTTTAATCCCCCATGCTTCTCAATATAAAGAAGGAGGTTGATATGAAGATTATTAAATTATGGTTTGAGAATGGTAGGATTTATGTAACCAATGACAAGGAGGAGACTTTGTACCAATCTTTGAAATTCTATCCTCGCTTGTTAGTGGCTACCGATGAGCAACGTGCAAAGTATGAATTTGAACCGTTTGGTATCCATTGGGATGACATAGACGAAGATATGAGCTATGAAAGTTTCTATTATGATGATACCAAAGAACCGGCCCCTGGCATTCAGGATGCTTTCCTTTCACATCCGGAATTGAATATCTCGGCGGTTGCCCGGAGGATGGGCATTCAGCAGAGTTTGTTGGCAAGCTATATAAAGGGAACGAAAACGCCCTCACCGGAACGTAAGAAGCTGATATTGGATACTATCCATGACATTGGCAGTTCGTTACAGGCTGTATCATTTTAGATAATTGGTACATGATAATGATATACTATATTGTTTGACGGCAAAGAGACTTTTACGGGTTGGAAGCCTCTTTTGTGTAGATATTGCAGCTTTACCGATGAGATTTGTTCTTTTTGTAAACTGATGGCGAGCATAGTTTTTCAAAGATGGGGATTTTTTTATGGATGTTTCGCAAAAAAAATCTTTTTTATTTTGTCATGTCAAAATAAACCTACATTTTTGTAATGCTCCTAAAAATTAGTGACTTGGTTTCAATATACTGAGAAATATAACATGAATCCCTTATCAAGACATAATCCGTGAAATCGGGTTAAGGTTGCACTAATACCTTTGGGCATGTTTTGATAAGGGATTCACCATTTTTTTAATGATAGATTATAATATAAGTGTATATCTTGCTGAAAAACGTTTTAGGAGAAGGCTAAAAAGTATAGCTAAAAGAAAGAAACGCAGGAAAAAGGGAATTCTTGAGTTTGACAAAAATAGGTTATATTTGTTAGCAGCAAAAAAAATAAAGTCATATGAGGATGCTTTAGTCGTTTTTCTGCCTAGAAATTTATCATATTTGGTTTATGATACCAAAAGCCCTTTTTATATAAAAAAATTAGAAAAAGAAAAATCTAAGAAGGTACGGAACTTTGAAGTTCCAGAATGTTTCTCTATAATAGAAAATGAAACAGAAAGCTATCTTCTTTTAAGACAGATTATTTCTGCATTTATATATCAAACTTGTGATGAAATATGGCTTGATTATAAAAAGTGTAAGAAGGTAGATTTGGTAACACAAGTTTTTTTGGATGCCATTCTATTGGAAATAGATAATTTCATAAAGAAATGCAAAAAGGGAAATATATATAATAAGTATGTTAGACTAGCTTCTGTAGGAGGTAAGAATATAGACGATAAAAGTGTAAATAGGTTGCTTAATTCTGTGGGCTCGCCTACAGAGTTAATAAAACGGCGAATTTTATATAAAGACATTATTCCATATAGATTAAGGTGTTTTGATGGAGAGGGACTCGGACATGAAAGTATGCTGGCCCAAAAAGAAATTGATACCACAACGTTACTGGATTATGTAAATAGCTGTCTGAAAAGAGTGAAAAAAAAACTTAGTCGAGAAGCTATGAGAGATTTAGGTTGCGTCATAGGCGAAACATTAATAAATGCAGAAGAACATTCTTCATTAAAATATAGATATTTAATAGGGTATTTTGAGGAGTGTATGGATGGTAAAAGACATTTTGGTATGCTGAATTTGGTGATTTTGAATTTTGGACAAACAATTTATGAGAAATTTAAATATCCCAATGAAGATTCGTCTATAAATTTTGACTGTTTGGCAAAAATGAAAGAGTTATCAGACAGTTTTAAATCTCGTAATATTTTTAAAAAAGATGCCTTTACAGAAGAAACATTGTGGACGCTATATTCCTTGCAAGAGGGAGTAAGTTGCATTCCAAAAGAAATATGTAAAAGAGGAAATGGTACAATTCAATTTATTGATAGCTTTTTTAAATTGAAAGGAAATGATAAAGCTGATAATATTTCGCGGATGTATCTTTTATCTGGCAATACAAGAATTGAATTTGATGGTACTTATAAGCTGGTAGATATAAAAGATGAGAATGGCACTTCAAGAGGAATTATTTCTTTTAATAAGTCGGGTAAATTAACAGATGTACCGGATAAAAAATATGTCTATACAGTACCTAACTATTTCCCTGGAACAGCTATCTTTGCAAAGTTGTTAATTAACGATGATGATTTGAATAATGAACAAAATTAATAACATAATTGATTTAGAGGACTATAGAAGCCAAATTGGGAGCGTAAAATCTAAAGTTTTTACAGGAAGGGATCGTGGAGAAGATGTTCGTAACAAGAGTCAATTAAATGACTTGTTTGAACATTTTGATAAGGTAAAACTAATCATTCCTAAAGATATATATTCCATAACTCCGTCTTTTTTGGAGGAATTATTTAGAAATGTTGTGCAAAAGTATGGTCGTTCCATTATTGAACAAAAATTAGAATTGGAAACGAATGGCTATGATTTGCAAGGCCCTTTAGATGAAGCTGTTGAAAGAATTCTTCAAAATAAAACAGGTTTAGATAAATAATAGAAATGAATATGGTGTTTATCGATAGTATATCAGTAGTAAAAGATTCCTTATGTTCTATAGCTACTCCTTCACCTGTTTTACAAGAAGTTCATTGGACAGACTGGTTAGATATTGTCTATAAGATAGCGATGGTTTTGATAGCTCTCTTCAATATTTGGTTTGCTATTACGATACATAAATTGAAAAATAAGAAAGAAGATAATTTTAAAGAGGCCGATAGAAAAATTGCATTGCTTAAGACTTTGATACTAGATTATAATTTGAAATTTGTATATGATTTTTTTGATAGTCTTGAGTTGCATTTAAATGAATTGAAAACAAAAGAGGCGAATAAAAGGAATATAGAATCTGATATACAAGCAGATTTTAAAAAGTTAAATGAAAAATTTATAAATCTTTTATCTGCTGTTGATAATGGTTTGTATGGAAAAATTTTGCAAATAGGAGATGATTGTAGGGATAAACTTGTTACCAATATAGGAGATGCTGGCGTTAATTTGTATGTTGAGTCCCAATATGTAAAATTAATAAAGAAACCTTATGAAGAAGCGAAAAGAGATGTTAAAGGTTCTCTTTAATTATAAAGGTATTTGATGATTTATAAAGCGGAGCAAAAAACTCCGCTTTTCTTTTGCCATATTAAATAAAATGTTCATCTTTGCACTGCATTCCATTTTGAACAGGCGGAGAGATTCGCCAACTTTGCCGTTGGCATTTTTTATGTCCAATGGTTAACATATAAGTTCCGACCCCCGTGTGGAGCGTTAATGCGCCCACTGCCTGTTCAAGGTGGAATGCAACGGGAAAGCGGAACTTTTTTGTTTATAGGTTTTCTGATTTTTGGGAGAAGTTCCCTTTCCCGTCTTTTTATTACATATTGTTTCATTTTAATCGCATTCCAAAATGAAAAAAAACAACTTCAGGTGTATTGTATGCACCGCAATCCACAGGGGTACATATACCCGAACGTGTCAATGCTCTGAATGAGCAAGTCAATAACCTGCAAGGCCGTTACTATCGTAGCCTGGCTCCAGACTGCGAACTACACGGTTCTTCTGACCGCTGGTATTTCGGCGCCATCCTTTCAGCTTGTACAGGGTTTATATTTCCACCTTTGTTTGTAGTTACTGCTTTGTGCGTTTATAAGGCAAAGAAGTGCCGGAAAGGGGGTAAGGAATGACTAAGGACGAATACATCGCATTCCTGGAAAGCGAAAATAAGCGATATTGCAGCGAAAATAAGCGATATTACAAAGAAATACAGCAGCTTACTTTTGAAAAAGGTTTCCTTAGGGGTAGACTTATGGAGATATACGAGCGTAATCCCAGGCTGGGCATGACAGTCATAAAGGGAGGCAAGTATTATGAATTGGCACAGAAAGGAGGCGTAAGATGAACGAGGCAGTACAGAATAGCAAGAATATATACACAATAGAGTATCAGCTTCAGGTTCCGGTGTCGGATGGATTGAGTGCATTGTTCCAACAGATAGAGGAATTGCGGTCGGAGTTTGGAATAGAGCCTTCAGACAACTGTATTGATGTGGAGATACCATGTCAGAATAAACATATTCATTATACGGTTAAGGCTACGATAGATTATTCGCGGAAGGATGCCTTGTCGGTACTGGCCGGAGGCATGAGCGAAGCTGATTATATTATGCGCCACATAGCTTCCTGTACGGATGATAACGGTAATATTCTGACTGGTGCAAACGGCGGTTTGGCCAAGTTTTCCGTGACAGATATTTATTAGAATTTGAAGAAACATTTTTTTTACATTTTTTTTTGAGAGTCGGCGGTCTGTGAAGATAGCCGGCTTTTTTTATGTCCTTTTTCTTAAGAATGCTTCAGGATACCTTTGCATCGGATTAATTGTATAGCAATGGGAGCACACGCAGAAAGAATGATGCAGGGGCAGAACCGTGGAAGCTGGCGGAGCAAAAGCAACTTCTTCGGTAACCGTTATCCGCTTGATGTCGTTATCGAGGGAGATGCCGGTTATACGCAGCAGTTCGAGCGTCAGCAGAATAAAGAGGCGGTTGCTGAATTTAATGCGAATGTGAAAGCATGGGGGAAAAAGGTTGACGATGCGCTGCGGTTATCCGTAGCACGCTGGATTGATACGGATAAGAAGCTTTCCAAGTCATTGAAGCAGAATTATCGTCACTATGGTAAGACACCTATGGACGGGCAGGAGATAACCAGTATCGGGTTTGGTTTTAAAGCTGAAGGCGTGTATGTACATTTGGGTGTCGGTAAGGGGTACAATATGGAGAATGGTACACGCATTCTCACCAAAACGACGGATAATGAATGGAAGAGAGAACCGAAGCCCTGGTTTAATCCTGTTATTGAACAGCATATTCCGGAACTGGTGGCGATTGTGAAGAAGTACTGCGGGACCCTGCTTGTGAATACAACGAGAATATATATTAATACATAGTTATGAGTGATATAAAAAAGAAGATAGGTAATTTCAGCTTTGTGGATACTGCTGCCGGGCAATATGCCATTAATATGAACTGGAGTCAGAGCATGAGCCAGTTCTTTGATGCAGGGACGCAGGATTGGGACGGTGAGCCTGTGACGGTGGCCGGGGTTCGGGTAGTTCCCTGGGGCCCGGATAACAACATGCCGAATGCGATCCGTGATTTGCTGGAGAAAAATAATCTGGGACCTGGCATTCTGGACCGTAAGACAGGACTGCTGTACGGTCAGGGGCCGATGCTCTACCGGGTGAGGATTGAGAATAATGAACGTATCCAGGAATGGCTGGAGGATGATGAAATTCAACAGTGGCTGGATAGCTGGGATTATAAGGAATATATTCGTAATAATCTGGTGGAATATACGCACATGAACGGGCATTTTACCAAGTACTATATGGGCAAGGGAGTGCGTATCGGCCGGCCATGGGTGCAGCGGCTGGAATCCCTGCACAGCGGGGAGGCCCGTTTGGTCTGGCCGGATGATGACAGCCGGCGGCTGGAAAACGTGAAAGAGTTTCTCACAGGCGATTTTGAATCTTTCCGGAGCCGGACTTTCCGTAAATATCCGAAGTTTGACAAATGGAATCCGACCAAATATGAGACGGCTGTCAAATATCACTGCATGCGTAGTTTCGGTAGGAGCATGTATGCCATTTCCTGTTTTTATGGTTCAGTTCCCTGGCTTGAGAATGCGAATAATCTGCCGGAAATCATTCGTCATTTGAATGAGAATATGATTGCCGCTGCCTATGTGGTACACAGTCCTCAAGAGTACTGGAATCAGAAGCGTGAACTGATTATGACCATGCACGAGGATTGGGATGAAGCGAAGATTCAGAAGGAAATGGAAAGATTGAAGGACGAACTGACTGAAGCTATTGCGGATGTCATGGCGGGCAAGAAGAATGCCGGTAAGTTCTTTAGCTGCGTGGATTTCATGGATGATTTAGGACATACGCAGAGTTGGAAGATAGAACCGATTGAAATGAATATCGACAAATACATCGAGGCACAGGCGAAGATTTCCCGGATTGCAGATAGTTCTACGACCAGCGGTTTTGGACTTTCCCCTGCATTGGCTAATATCATTATTGACGGTAAGAGTGACAGCGGAAGCCAGATGTTGTATGCCCTCAAGATATTCTACGGTGCGGATACACAGATACCGGAAGAAATTGCACTGGAGGCTATCAATGATGCCATACGGATAAACTTCCCGCATAAGAAAGGGATTTTCCTCGGTATCTATCGGAAAGTGATAAATAAGGAAGATAACGTGTCGGCCCCGGACAGACCGACTAATCAGGTATAGGAATTATGAAACAGAAGGATATTGATTTCCCGGATTGTTGGGAAGAAGTGAAGCCGTTGGAGTGGCTTCACTTGCTCAAGATACGCAGCAGGCTGATGAAACAGCCGGGAGTGGCTTTACTTGATGTGAAACGTGAGTGGTGTGCCTATGTTCTGAAGAATAGAGGGTATCGTTTTAAATCGAAAGTGGAGGATATGCTGTTGGTTGATAAATTGGCGGCTACGTTGGGTTGGATGTGGAAGGTTGGAGAAGATGCCGTTGAACTGACTTATGACAGTACGGAGAATCTTCTTCCGGTGTGGCGGTATCTTCGTGGTCCGGCCAGTCATGGAGCTGACCTGACTTTTGGGGAATTTCGTCAGGCGGTGGCCGTGATGAACAAGTACAATGCAGGCCGGGATGCTGCCGACCTTCGTGCATTGTGCGCCATTCTCTACCGGAAACCGGTCAAGGATAAGGGGTGTATCCTACGCGAACCGTTCCGTATGCAATATATGTCCCGTTATATGGGATTGGTGCGTGATATGCCTGAATGGGTGCAATGGGGCGTTTACGCCTGGTTCGCCTATTTTTGTGAATATTTGTTTTCCGGAGTTTTTATCATCGACGGGTTGGAACTCTGCTTCGCTCCGGTATTTGAACGGAGCAGGAAAAGTTCGGATGTACAGCCGGGAACCGCTCAAAGTCTGGGTATGAACAGTGTACTTTATTCAGTTGCCGAAAGCGGAATCTTCGGCAATGCGGATGCGACTGACGATACATTACTGCTACGGGTTATGATGAAGCTGCTGGACGATAAACAGCGGGCGGATGAAATGATAAGGAATCTTAAACAATAGTTATATGATATTCAATAAGAACAAAAATGGTGCTAAGGAACTGCGGGAACTCACAGGCAGCTATTATGCCAATAACTCCTTTTCCAAGATTTCCGGAGACATAGAAGTTGCGACTGAAGAACTTACCGTATTGATTGGTGAACCGGTTATGCAGTTGGCTGAAAAATATTATCAGAACGGAGAGGATAATGAACTGGTAAGGAAGGTTCAGCGGCCGATTGCCATAATGGCAACACTCCGGATGTACCAGAAGAACGACCTCAGCCATGAAGATGATGGCCGTAAGTTCAAGATGGCAACGGATAACAGTGAAAAGCTTCCCTGGGAATGGCAGCTTGACCGTGACGACGCGTTACATCTGGAGGAATATTATCGTTCCGTGGATGCGCTCATCCGGTATCTGAACAAAACCGGGCTTCAGGAATGGATGCAGACGGATACCTATAAGCTCACTCAACGGCTTATCATTCGTAATGGAAACTCCTTTGACATGTATTTCCCGATAGAGAAGAGCGAGCGCACGTTTCTCGTGCTTGTACCGTTCATTCGTGAAGCTCAGCGGTTGAAGGTAGAACGTGCCTATGGGGACGGATGGGATGAACTGCTGGCAGAAAAAGCGGTTCCGGAGAGTGATGTACATTATGCGGCATGTATGGCTGTTGCACTGTTTGCTATGGCGGCAGCTTTGCGTCGTCTTCCACTCCGTATATTTCCCAGTGGGGTGATACGCGGCTATATGGCAAAAAACGGAATGGCGGACAGCCGGATAGCCGATACGGATGATATTGTACGGGTAGCGGAATGGATGGAGGACGATGCTGCTGTTTGGTTGGATGAAATGAAGCGGGTACGTGACGGGATAATTCCGGTGTATGACCTGCTTCCAAAAAATGATGAACGGAATAAATACTGCCGGTTATGAATGTGATACAGAGACCTAAGCCAAGGGAGTTCTGCGCGACCATGCGTGAGTACATTATTGATACGGACAGTACTATAACCTTTTCCGTGAGGTATGGCGGGAAGACTGTTTTGGAAGAGGAATATTCCCCGGATGCCGATTTTAAGGTGCGTACCCGTGGATTGGGCAAGTTCTGTGAACTCGCTTTGTGGGGAGTATGGTGTTCCGGGGAGAATACGACCCAGACAGATGCGGCAGGAGACTTCACGTTTCTTATCAATGGAGTGGAGGATATGACTTGTTTTGTCATGTTCAGCCGTTTGGTCACCCGGAAAGATGCGGAAGCTCCGGGCTGTTTGAGTGAGGTAAACCGGAAAGTGACGTATCCTGGAGCAAAGGAATATGTAAGCGGTTTCCCGGTCGATGCGTCCGGAAAGAAAGGAATGAATGTGACAGCCTATTGGGATGACGGAACAGAGGAAACCCGTTTCGTAGCTGCCGGCAGTAACGATGATGGGGTTTATACGTTCGATACGGGTCCGGATGTCGTTTCCTCTCTGTTTGAGAAGCCGGACATTCTTCAATACAAAGTGGAGGTATCAGGCGGTTCCCTGCTGTTTGTCATAGACCGGACACGCTATGCTGAAGCATGGTGCTTCCGCTTTAAAAATGTATATGATATGCCGGAGACACTGACTGCTACCGGTGGCCTGAAAATGGCAGGAAATAATGAAAGTGATATGGCTGCCATGTATGGGATAGACCGAAAGTTCGGTGTTAAGGTTACGGATGAATATACGGTTAACAGCGGGCGTATATTCTTCCAAAGCGATTATAAGCTGTGGCATAACCTGCTTAATTGTCAGGAAGCTGGCATTCTTGTTAATAATGAGTGGTTGCCAATTGTGGTAACCAAACAGAAGTTTGAACGGGAATTTCGCAAGAGTGTTTTGAAAACAGTGGAGTTCAGCTTCCGGCTGGCTGATCCGGAGCAGAATAATTTGATAGGCTATGATTGATATTGTAAGATACAGGGAGATGCTGCTGGAAATCAGGCAGCGTGTCAATGTCAGGTCGGAAAAACCGATTGAGGGGATTATACTGGCAGTACGGGAAGGGCATTTGCAGAAGAAGCTGAAGGATGCGGAGGGTATCTGGCTATGTGGTAATTTCCCGGATGCGGAATTGAAAGGCGGGATGGATTGCCATCAGGAATCCAACCAGATACTATTGTTTCTGCTGGAGAAAGTTCCTGCAGGGGAAGAAATGGATGAGGAAGAGTTGCAGCATTATGCGCTGTTGCAACGTATTATGGAGCTGGTAAAGAAAGAATTGCAGGCAATGGACTTCGTATGTGGCGAGTTGAGTCCGGCAGATGGAATGCTGACCGAATGGGAGTATGATGTTTTTGGTGGGTTTAATGGGCTGAGTATTGGCCTGAAACTGGTAGATTGATATGACTGAGTTGTTTATAGATGGGATATCGGTAGTGTTGCCCGCGGCTGTTGAGATACAGGTGAAGCGTGAAAATCCGTTCTTTACCAAGAATGGGGAATATACCTATGATATAGAACTGGCTTTAACCAATGCCGTTAATGCCCGGTTGTATAATCATTTGCATAGGCTTAACTCCATAAAGGAAGTAAAGACCAAACGGAGGGCTGTACTGATAGCGGACAACCGTGTGTTCTGTGACGGTACTGAAGTGATTACGGGATGGACGGAGAAGAGCGTTTCCATACAGATAGCATCGGGGAACTCGGAACTCAACTATTTTATCGGTTCTGACAAGCTGGTTTCTTCTTTGGATATGGGTAGTGCTCCCATGCCGTCTGCCGGACGTAAGAATAGGTTACTGGATAAGATGTATCCGGAAGTGGAATATAATCTTCCGCCCGTGTTGGCCGGAGAAACCATGATTAATCCGTTCGAACTCGAATATTATCTTACAGAACAAAAATCCGGGGAAAAGGCAGGGGTGTACACGGAACTCTCTTTTAAAGAGGTTGCAGACGGTATATATATTCCGATGCCCTATATGGCTACTGTCATGGAGAAGATGATACAGGCACTTGGCTATCAGATTGTAGAGAACCAGTTTACCGATACACCTTGGAAATACCAGTTGATTATCCATGCCCAACAGACAACGGAATACGCCAAGATGTTTCCCGGCTGGACTGTGAAGGAGTTTTTGGAAGAAGTTGAAAAACTGTATGGTATCCTCTTTATTATAGATAGCCGGAAAAAGAGCGTCAGGATAATGCTTTCCGCAAATTATTACGTAGCTCCGCCGGTAGCCTATTTGTCTTCTGTGAAGGACGAGTACGTCGAGGAAACGGAAGACGAGGAGGAAGACGTGAATATCGGCATCAGGAATGTGAAATATGATTTGCCGGATAGTGAGTATTACAAAAAAAGGAGATTGCCGGACGCATTGATGGAGATGGCGGAAAGAAAAAATGTGGTCGGAATAGCTGCGGTACATGATTTCTTTGCTAATAAGTCAAATGGTATGGAGCTGGTAACGAATACCAGCACAGGGATAGAATACATCAGGACTTCCTTTGAGAAGGAGGATATAGGCGGAAAACCGCATACCTTATATCGGGGATGTCCGGTCAATGAATATGCGGATTTGGTCTATGATGCCAGCCGGGATTTCGTTACGTTGGAGATGATACCGGTACGGCATGGGGCAGTACCGATTAAACAGACTACGGTACAACTGGATGGGCGTGTTACCTATGCAAATGTATTGCGTATTGTTCCGGTCTTGGATAGTGCCGGTGACTTGACAGCTTCGGATGAGAATGTAGAGGAGAGCACCTCTTCTCAGGGTATTGAAGATTATATCAAGAATAATAATTATGAGGATGATACGTCAAAGAGTACGGTTTATTTGGGCTTTTATACGGGCATTAAGAAACAGACCGGCTATTTGCGTAGACCGGACTCAGACCCGTATCCGACCGTATATACGGACAACATACTCAATAAGGGACTGATATTCCACACTTCGTATTCAGGTATGGACGATGCGAAGATGAGCCTGGCGGGGGAGTCAATGGAGCTGAAGGTGATTTCAGAGCATCTGTATAAAGAGGATTATGATATAAAGAGAGAGAAGAAGTTTACATTCCATTGTTACGACCCGAATATTTATGACATACGGAGTGTTTTTGTTATACACAATAAACGGTTTGTTTGCAAAGAATGTACATATATGATTGATGCGTCCGGACGGAAAGGAGCCTGGGAAGGTGTGTTCTATCCGATTTCCATAAGTGATACGGAAGCGTTGTCACGGTGGATATTGACGGATGGCAAATGGCGTGACGGTGGTGTCTGGTTGGACAATGGCCGTTGGCTGGATGAATAGTTTTTTTGTCTGAGTAAGAAGTACCCGGTAGTCTGTGAGGATAGCCGGGATTTTTTTTATTATTGATAGAAATATTTCTGTTATTTCTTTGCTGTTAATAGAAATATTTCTATCTTTGCAGTGTCAAACAATAAATGAGATAAACATAATGAAGTATTCAGAATTTCATCGGAAAATTCTTGCGGCTGGTTGGAAGTTCAGCCACGCAGAAGGCAGCCACTACTTCTATACGAAGAACGGAAAGCTTTCGGAACCGGTTCCTTATCATGGAGCAAAAGAGTTTCCAGAACCGCTAAGAAGAAAAATTGCAAGGGCTATGGGGATTTAATCCCCACCCCCCTTTTATATAATAATCTCAAATAGTATCGTTGTATCATGGAGAAAATAATAATGAATATTTGTGCAAGTTCCGACAGCTTCGGGGCTTATTCAGAAAACTGCGAAGGTATTTATGCAGCAGGGGGGACTGTGGAAGAGTGCAAGAAAGATGTTGAGGTTGCCATTGCCTTGATAAAAAAGAACTTGCCCGAAGAACGTTGGCCTGAGCAAATAAAAGGAGACTATACGCTGGTGTGGCATTATGATATACAGAGCCTTTTGCTTTATTATGGCGGTTTGTTATCTCTCTCAGGATTGGAGAGACTTACAGGCATACATCAAAAACAACTGTGGTCATATATGCACGGACGTTCAAAACCCCGTATTCAGCAAAAACAGCGTATAGAGAAGGCATTGCACAGCTTTGCTAACGAATTGGCGGATGTATCAGTATTATAAGCTTCATTTCATTGTTATTGTTTGACACCATTGCTTTGCGATGAGGTAGAGGTCTTCCATTGTGGGAGGCCTCTTTTTTTATGTCCTTTTTCAAAGCTAATCGCCAGGATACCTTTGTCTTGGTAAAGTAGTATAGGTATGGCGATAAGCATAAATGATTTTAGAATGGCAATCCGGATTGATAATTCGGAAGCCAAAACAAAGTTTGCGGAAACAAAAGAACAGATAGCGGCTGTAAGGGCGGAAATGGATAAGCTGGCTGCGGAGGGCAAGAAAAACTCTGATGAGTATAAGGCACTCAAGCAAAGGCAGGATGAATTGAATAAAAGCCTGGCTGAATATCGTAAAGAAGGAGTACGGACATCGTTGTCTTACGCCGAACTGCGTAAAGGGGCTTCACAACTCAAACGGGAAATGGATAGGGCTATTCCCGGAACTGAAGAATGGAAGGCTTTGCGTCAGGATTACCTGTTGACCAAAAAGCGTATGAGAGAGCTGGAGGTGCAGGCGCGTGACACCCGTTTTTCCCTTTCAAAAATGGCGGACGGGTTTAACAGGTATGCTGCTATTGGAACCAGTGCCGTAGCTTCGTTGACCGGAGTCGTGTTGACAGCCCGTAAATGTGTTGATGAGTATGCGGAGATGCAGGAGGCGGAGAGCCAGGTTATCAAGTATACCGGGATGACAAAGGAAGAAGTGGCGGAACTGAATGAGGAGTTCAAGCACATGGATACCCGTACACCACGGGAAAAGCTTAACGCTTTGGCAGGAGATGCCGGGCGGTTGGGCATCACCGGTAAAAAGGGTGTATTGGATTTTGTGGATGCTGCCAATCAGATTAATGTCGCTTTAGGAGAGGACCTGGGGGAAGATGCAGTAAAGAATATCGGCAAATTGTCACAGATGTTTGGGGATGCAAACCGGACACTTCGTGAGAATATGCTGGCTACCGGTAGTGCAGTGAATACCGTTGCCCAAAATTCTTCGGCAGCAGAACCCTATCTGATAGAGTTCGCTGCGCGCATGGGCGGTGTGGCTAAGCAGGCCAAATTGACGATTACTGATGTGTTGGGGTTTGCTTCTGCGCTTGACCAGAACATGCTACGTAGTGAAATGGCAAGTACCGCATTACAAGGGTTGATTCTGAAAATCTATCAGGAACCGGCGAAGTATGCCAAGCTTGCTAAAATGGACGTGGAAGAGTTTACCACGCTTATTGACACAGATGTCAATGAAGCGCTTCTTCGTTTCCTGGAAAGTTTGGGTAAACTCGGTGGTATGGATAAGATGGCTCCTATACTGAAGGAAATGAAGCTTTCCGGTGCGGAAGCTGCCGGAGTGATTAGTGCTTTGGCCGGAAACGTTGAAAAGGTACGTAAGGAGCAGAAAACTGCGAATGATGCCTTCCGTGAGGGAACGAGTATTACCAATGAGTATAATGTGCAGAATAATACCGTTCAGGCAGGATTGGATAAGGCGAAAGAGAAATTTAAGAATGTACGGGTAGAATTAGGTGAGAAGCTGCTTCCTGTAATGAAGTATATGATTACGACCGGAAGCATGACAGTGAAAGGGTTAGGTGCGCTTGTTTCTATCCTATCGGAGTATAAGGGAATCATATTGTCGTCGATTGCTGTAATAACTGCATACACCGCAGCGGTTAAAGCGCAAGAATTGTGGACGAAACGTTTGACGGCCGCAAAGACATTGGAGTGGTTGCAGGAAAAGAAGAATATTATCACAACACGGGCATCCCGGAGCGGAACCCTTTTGCTGAGTGCTGCCAAATATGCTTTGAGTGGTAACATTAAGAGGGCGACAGTTGCGATGAAAGCTTTCAATGTGGCCAGTAAAGCCAACCTTTTGGGTATATTGGCTTCCCTGGCATTAGGAGCGGGGGTAGCTATTTACAAATTTGCGACCCGCACTTCAGATGCGGAAAAAGCCGTTAATTCTTTTTTGGCGCAAAGCGAAAAGGAACGTAGTCAATTACGCAAATTGACTGATGCGACTAAAGCAGCCGGGGAAGGTACAAAGCGCAGGAAAGAGTTGATAGAGGAAATAAATACCAAATATGGGCAGTATCTTCCTTATTTGCTTAATGAATATTCGTCCCTGAAGGATATAGAGCAGGCCTATCGGGATATTAATACAGAGATGGACCGCAATTTGGCGAGAAAAGTCCTTCAGGAGAAGAGTGACGAAATTCAGAATGAGAGTATGACGGATAAGATTGATGAGATGAACGATGTCCGTAATGCCCTCATTGGTACATTGCCTCAGTCACAGGTAGATGATTTCCTTCAAAAAATGGTCGTAGCTACGGATAAGAGTATTGCTGCCGGTAACACTGCTAAAAATACAGCGAAAGCCATTACCAAGAACCTTGAGAAATATTATTCGGATAGAAGCGATATCCCAAAGATACAGGGTGAGATTCAGGATTATGTTGAAGTCGTTGAAAAGGCGGCTAAGCGTATCACTGCGGTGAAGGCTGAAATGAATCCGTTCATAAACAAGCCCTCTGCCAAGAATAAGGCAAATGTTTTGGATGAAGTCGTTATTACTCCGGGCAGTACAGGGAATGGGCATGGGAGAGAAGCGGATGAAGAAACCCAGAAAAAAGAGTTGAAAGCCCGTATGGAAAAACTGAAAGAGGATATGCAGAAAGAGCGGAACCTGTTAAAACAGAAACTGCTGGATGATGAGAAAATGACGAAAGAAAAGTACCAGCAGGAACTGTATAAAATTGAAGTTTCCTATTTATTGAAACGCAAGGCATTGTTGATAAAATTCGGTAAGGATGCTTCGGATATTCAAGGGCAGATTTATGATAAGATGATTGCCGAGGCTGATAGGTTGACGCAAGCCGCTAAGGATGCCGGAAAAAATTCGCAGAGTGATAATTTGGCCGTTATTGATGAAGAGTTCCAGGCGCAACGGGCAGCATTGAAACAAGCCTATATATCGGGGAATATTAAACGGGAAGCGGATTATCTGGAGAAGCTGAAAGAGCTGGAACGTCAATATCTGAATGACCGGAGAGACATGTTGGCTGCATTTGGGGAGGATACTTCAGGTATTGATACCCAATTGCTGGATATGGATTATGAGGATAAACAGGCTGATAAAGAAAAACAGCGTAAGAACGGTTTTCAGGATATAGATAATACTTCTTCTTTTAAGGAAAAGAATAGGCTTTTGAAAGCGATGTATGATGCGGACTTGATAACGTTTGAAGAGTATCAGGATGAAAAAGCCCGGATTGCAGAGGAACGCGAACAGCAGCGAATAGATACGGCTAAAGCTGCATTAGATGTAGTTGGTCAGGCTACCTCTGCTGCCAGCCAAGTTATTAATGCCCTTCAGGATGCAGAGATTAGTAAAGTTAGCCGTAAATATGACAAGCAAATCAAGGCTGCTAAGAAAGCTGGCAAGGACACTACCAAATTGGAAGAAGAAAAGGAAGAAGCTATCAATCAGGTGAAAAAGAAATATGCGGACAAGCAATTTGCGGCTGCGGTATTACAGGTTACGGCCACTACTGCCGTTACGGCCATGGAAGCATATAAGGCCATGGCAGGAATACCTTTCGTCGGTCCTGCATTGGGGGCTGCTGCGGCTGCGGCAGCGGTAGCCAGTGGTGCTGCGCAGATTGCGGTGGCAAAGCAGCAGCGTGATGAAGCGAAAGGTTTGAAATCAGGCGGTTATTCCGATGAATACGTGGAAGGTTATACCCGCAGCGGGAATCCGGATGATGTGGCAGGTGTGATACCTGTACACAAGAATGAGTTTGTGACAAATCATGAAGGAGTTGCTAATCCGCATGTCCGTCAGTTCCTGGATGTATTTGATATGGCACAGAAGAATGGTACAATCCGTATGTTGAATACTACGCAGATATTGGAACAGGTTCGTACCAAAAGTGGGAAGTACAGTGGTGGCTATAGTGCTGAAGAAACAGGAGTGCCTTCACAGTCATTTTCCGGTCCTGTTTCAGAATTGACGCCTGAGCAACGTTTGCAAATAGTTGTGCTGTTACAGAAGAATAATGAACTGCTGAAGGCTATTCTTGATAAGGAATTGGTGGTAGATCCACGAAAAGTGCGGGATGGTATCAAGAGAGTGGAAATGTTAGAGAGCAATGTGCGCCGGTAATGATGTCCTTTTTCTACGGATGCTAACTTGATACATTTGCAGCATGAATGTTTACGAGGCTATAAATGAAATGAGGGCATGTACTAAACGTGGTGAGTGCTTTTCCTTTTCGTTCATGAGTTACAGCTATGAGCGCAGGAAGAGTAATGGTGTTGTGAGGGTGGAACATGCCCAACTTCGCAAGCAAAGCCGGAAAGAACATAATCGTTTTGCTGATTATATGCTAAACTTCATTGATATGGATACATTGGAGTACGGTATATGTTGGCAACCTCTTCTTCTTGAATTTAACGGTCATGAACTGGAATTGAAATAAGTATGGATAATAAATATGAAAATATAGTTCCATGGAATGGCGCCAATGATACCGGGCGGGATGTTCGCCTGAAATTGGAGCGGAATTTCTCCAGAGTGGCCGCTAATTTCTTTGAACTTGCAGATAAAGATGCGGAACTGGAGGACTGGATTAATGCGATTGTCGAAGAACTGAAGAACTTTTTGCGTAAGGACCGGCCGGATGCAACGGAATATCTTTTGAAGCTGTTTGGTGGTGCTTGGTTCGGCGAGTTCGTAGACAGTATGATTGCCGGCAAGGGTGCAGGGATATTCCCTGATGGCCGGGCACAGGTAGAACGGTTGGAAGTCCGCGGTTCACTGTCAGTGCTTGACTTGATAATAAACCAGATTCAAGGAATGGAATCTGATTACTCCTTCACCGAGATTGGCAAGATAGAATCCGTGGAGGATTTGGGAGAAAACACCTACCGTCTGAGTATCGAGAAACGCACGGACTTCGACTTCATGAAATTCCAGGAGAATGATGTCTGCTTCTCCATCATTAACACACTGCTTACGGGCGGTTCCGACTATTATACAAGCTGGATGCGTATTCTTACCACCAATGCGCAGGAGAACAGCATAACGGTCGTGCTCTATCCGGACAGCGAAGTGCCGGGCGGCACGAACTATCCGCCGTTGGCCGGTTACAACGTAACCCGCAGGGGTAACAGTACGCTTCCTGAAGAGGGCGGCTTTAACGGGCGGGCACAGTCGTGGATGATTTCTTCAAGAGAAGGTCGGATTATGTTCTTGTCCAATGTCTATAAGCCGATATTGGAGGACTACAACTATGCGCTGACTATCGGAAAACTCCCTAACATCAAGGCACTCGAAAAACTGCCGGTGACAACCGAAGATGTTGGCATCGTTGCACAGACGGTCATTGCCGAGAAATTCTATCAGTTCGACTATAACAGTGATGTCGTTCCCAACAAGGTAGACCGGGGTATCTGGTCGCTGGAAACGGCCCAGAGCGGCGCTCCTTATCGCTTTGTACAGCACGAACTGGCAAAGCCTTCCGGCAGCGAATATACCCTGCTGGAACAGCATACGGTCTACCACCTTGGCTGCAAGTGGGGGTGTCTGAAGGACAAGACAACCGACGAACCGAAATGGAACTCCCCGTCATGGGGACTCCTTGAGGGCGACAGCAGGTATTCGCTCCAGCTCTCCCTTTCAGGCGGGGAGGCATTCGCCATAGGCGGTGTGGATACGGTAATGTCCGGGCGCGTTTTTTATGGTACAATTGACATAACGGATGATGTGATGGCGGACGATGCTACCGAAGTGGAGTGGTTCCGCAACAGTGGCAATGTTCCGGCAGATAACCTCTGGACGCCTGAGTACGTGGATGGCAACAGGCTTGCCATCCATATTGACAACGGGAATCAGCACGGGGTCGGTTCGGGTTTCGGTTTTGTCAGCAAGTCCGTGATATTCACCTGCCGGGTGTTCTTTCCGGTAAACGGCAGGTTGGAGGAAGTGGATAAGAATTTTGGATTTGACATCGTATAAGAATTTATAGGTATATGGGATTAAAGAGTAACAAGCAGTGGGGCCGTATTTACGTTGCCCCCCTTTCCCTTCAGGGAGAGATAATAGTATTGTCGGGCAGTCCCGTGCAGACCTACGACAAGGAACTGCGGGAATACAGCCCCGACCGGACCCTGGCACCGCTGGTCATCGTACCGAAGGTATCGGCGTTCGATGAGAAGACGGTATTCGGTGAAATGGAACTCACGGGGGTGGAGTGGTTCGAGGGCGCACCCCGTGACAAGTCGGCCAACCGTATCGTCGAGGGCGAGTATTACAGCATTTCCGACGGCAGCGGCGGTGTGCCCAAATATGCGCTTACCATCCGGAAGAACATTCCGCCGGAGAAGCCGGTGGAGTATTTCGGCATCGCGATATTCACGGACCCGCGCACGAACCGCGAGGTCCGCTGTGAACGGAGCGTGAAGTCCTATGCGCACCTTTATGACAACAAGGCGTATTCGTTGCGCCTGAAGGGGGATTCCGTGATGGTGACCGACCCGCTTCGCCTGGCCGACCGTTCCGGTTATTGGGACAGGGAGATAGAACCGCAGCTCTATACGGGCACTGAACCGGTGGATGATGAACACGCCGCATACTTCTGGGACATTCTTGAAGACGGAGCATACCGCCCGGTTACGCCGGATGACCCCGGCATCGTCTGCCATGATGTGAACGGAGTGTACACCCGCAAGCTGATGTATCAGGCGAAGTATGTAACTGGTGCAAGTTTCCGTTGCCGCGCCTGTGAATATGCGGGCAGCAGACCGCAGGCCCCTACGGACGGGCGGCTGGAAAAGGTTATTGAGGTAAAAACTGAGATGGCAGCTTCCCTCAATTGTGAAATTATCCAGACAAAGGGTTTTACCCTTTCCGATGATATGAAGCAGCCAAGCGCCTATGAAATACGCATCTTCGACAACCGCCGCGAGTACGGTACAGAGTACGATGACCTTTTCCGCATCACATGGAAAGGCCAGAGTGCGAAGCCGGGCGAGCCGGAGAAGGTGCTGGCAACCGGCGGGCGGACGTTGGAGTTCATTCCGGCGGACAAGGGTTTCCCGGCAAAATATATCTTCCATGTGCGGGCGGAAGTGGGGCTTCTCACAGGTGAGTCCCTGATGGGAGACGAGGAAGGTGCCGTTATCTCCTCACAGATTGACGGACAGACGGTATTCATTGCCACGGGTCCGGTATATGAATAATTGAGTAATAACTTTAAACTTTAATCAATATGTACGTAATTGTAGAAAAGGCAAAGCTCGAAGGCAAATTCTTTGGGATAATGAATACCCTTCCGGATGGCAGGGTGTACATTCCTATCAGTGAGATGCGAAATGTGGGTACTCTTCTTGACATCGACATCATTGGTTCGGCACGTGAACTGAAAGAGCTGATAGAGAAACAGCAGGAAGCGATGCAGGGTACGGAGGACATCGATCCCGGTTTCAGTGTGACACCCGAAGAGGAAGAGGAAATAGACCCCGGTTTCAGCCAGGAGCCGAATCCGGACAGTGACAGCGGGGCGTCGGAAGAGGGTGAAGGCAGCGTGACCGGTCCGGAACAACCGGCCGGGGCAAAGACTGACGGAAAAAGGAAAGGAGGCCAGCGATGAACCAGAATCAAGTGACCGCTTCACTGGCTATCGTGGCGGTGAGCAACGGTACAACCGTCAACGGGTATGTACGCGTGGATAACGGACCTCTGATCCAGGCATGGACAAAGGGAAGTGACAAGTATACGCCGGACTTTGAAGCGTTGGCGGAGGACAAACGCCCTATTGTCATCGTCGTATTGCGGGATGTGAGCAGCGGGCGCATCCTCATCCCTTCCAGGCTTGTTTTCAAGTACAACGGTACCGAACTTGCATTCGGGGAGGACGGGCTGTGTACTACGGAACAGTTTGTCGGCATGTTCAAACGCGTAACCGGATACAATGTCAGTGTGGACTCGCAGTCCTATCCCATGACCGGACTTCGCGTCATGAAGAACCTCGTACCCATCTCCGGATATGACAATGACCGCATAACCGTTTCCGGGGAAGTTGAAATTGGCGGGCATACGGTCGCATTCAACGAGCTTGCGACGGATGTTGTTATCCAGGAATCATCGGGTAAACAGTATGAACTATTCATCACTTCAGACAAGGGTACGCAGATAATCAATCCGTCCGAAGTGCTGACGTTGAAGGCATCGCTGTACAGCGGCGGAGACCTTATCAACGATTTGGGGAACATTACGTTGCAATGGAAGAAGCAACTGCCATCGGGAGAGGCCAACCTCGGAACTCAGGGAACCCAGAACATTGCCGCGAATGATATTGACGGTTCGCTGGTGGTAAGTTGTGAGGCTGTGCAGAATGCGAAAGTCATTGCAAAGGGCTTCATTACCGTGTTTGACCTTAGCGACCCTATACTGGCGGCATTCAAGGTCAAGGGGCTTGCTTCTGACGGGCAGATATATCCGGGAGAGACGGGAATGCTGACGCCGTATGCCTATAAACGCCAGTCTGGAGAGGAAGTGGCGGTGGCAAGCTGGGACTTCGCCACATTCGATGGCGAGAACAATCCGTTCACGCTGTCGGGAAAGGATAGCAACAAGTTCCAAGGAAAGGATATTGCACTGACCTATACGGATGCGGCGCGCGCCAAGACATTCAGAGTAATCGCAACGAACACTAATCCTATTGAGCTATGATGGTGACAGCGGTTTTGAGTGTTGTGGCTGTCAGCGAGCCTGATCCGGTGGAATACGTTGACATCGAGTGCCAGCCGGCTGCCATCTCTGTGGATTGTAACAATGTGCAGCTTACACCGCTGAAGCTGAAAGCCCTGCACCGCAGCGGGGCTGATGCGGCCCTGCTGGATGTATTCTGGCGGCTGCATATCCAGTCGTCCGGCAAGGACCTCGGTACGGCGGATTCCCCCGGTGCATCGTCCGAATGGGAATACTACCTTCCGTCTGACAAGTGGGGCAATGCGGATTCTATTATCGTGGAAGCGTACCGTGATAGTGCCCGCGAGACCCTTCTTGCTCAGAAGAGGGCCAGCATTGTGCGGCAGAATCCGTCCCCGTTCCCGGTTGATGGTGACTGGAAACCGCTGCCGTTCAAGTATAAGAATGGGGAATATTTCCTGGATAAGGACAAGGGGTTTGTATTCATGTGGATGAATCCGGTGGCCGGAAACAGCGAGATGCACCCGTTCTTTGACGTGGCCCAAAATCCGGACACTACTTCCTGGAAATCCATCCAGGAATACCCGCTACTGGGTACGCAGCTTTTACTTGCCAGAAAGATAGACGCAGACCTTATCGACGTGGATAATTTGCGGGTGAAGCACCTGGATGGCGCAGACGGGACTTTTACAGGTGATTTAAAAAGTGGTAGTGTCAATATTGCCAGTGGGAAAACCCTTTTGAATAAGGATGGAAGCGGGAAATTAGCCAATGGAGCGGTAAGCTGGACAAAGGAAGGCGACGTGGACTTTTCGGGAAAGGTGCATTTGAATAAGGTCACTATAGAGAGGGGTGTTACCCCTGGGATTTCTCAAAATGGGCAGATATGGAAAGTCCCTGATACAGCGGATACCTTTATGGACCACATGGTAATAACCAGTGCTTTGTCTCAAGTGGCTTTGTCTTCTAATTACGATTTTTGGGGTGGACGCTCGCTTACTATCTTTAATGTTTCTGATGGGAAAGTAAAGATATTTGGTAGTGGTGAACCTGGTATATATGTTCCCGGAAACGGCTGTATTCATTTGGAGTGTATTTCATCTACAGGAGCATTGGCAATATGGGGTGTATTGGGTATTATAGAAAATACTTTTATAGCGTTTCCGGTTCCATAATTAAAAAAAATGTATGGATATGTTTTCAAGAATTAACGACAAGCTGCTGCATTTTCTTGCATGCCTTGCCATCACGCTGACAGCGGGTGAACTCTGTGCCGTTACGGCAGGTGTAACTAAAGAAGCCGCTGACTGGATGTATAAGAAGAACTGCAAGGTTGGTTCGGGATGGGACTGGCTGGACATACTTGCGGATGCTGCCGGCATAGCGGTCGGCAGCGTATTAAGGAGATTGGTATTCGATTATTAATGTAATAAAAAGGATTATGTTAGACACATTATTGGTTGCGCTGGTTATCTCGGTAGATACCGCGCAGGTAAAGGAATTTCCGCAGAAGGCGGAAGTCGAGTTCAAGAAAAACGATTTGAAGGAGAACATCATCAAGTCAGCCTTGAATTTCCATAACAGCGGGAAGAAGGACGATAAGACTTGGAACTGGAAGATTCAGGATGTGGTGTTCAGAAAAGATTAAAATAATGTTCAATTTAAATTCAAATAATCATGGGAGCAATTAAAACTATGAAGGAAGTCGAAAGCGCACTTCCCCAGAAAAAAGAGATAAATTATGTACGTGCTTTGGACAAAGAAGGCAACCCGATTTTAATCAATAAAGATGACCTCGCACAAGTCGTGGGAGAACTGATACCGGTTGTAACTCCTGGGAAAGACGGATTAAGTAATTCCAAGTTTGCAACAACAAAGATAAAATCAGAAGGCAAACGTAGCGTATTACTATACCGTTCATCATCTTCCCAATGGGCTCCTTTTGCAATCAGAGTATCATGTATATCCACAGGTGAACCATCAAGTGATTTTTGCGTTTACATTGCTGGTAATACTATGGAATTACAAGATACCACAAAAGTATATGTCAAATACATGTATGGACAACCCAATAGCGATACATACCTAAAAATGAAATACGAAAGTGACCATAGAATATCCATATACTTGACTTCGGATAATTCATTAGGTGATAGAACTATTGTCAGAGAACTGATAGTTAGAGATTCAATGTACGATATGGCTACACAAGATGATGAAATTACCGGACTGGCAGATTGCACTATTGTGCAATAGGTTTTATCTCCGTGAAGCTATCGTCAATGAAACCAATATCTTCAATTATATCGCATTGGGTGCGGCAATCATATTTTAAATCAACGGATTGCCCTTTTGCAACGGTAAATACTACGTAAACATCCCAATTTTTATAAAGCACTTTGATGTCAGTAAATTTGGATGGTATGGAATAAAACTCTCCGACTATTCCGTCAGAAGGCACTCCATTAGAGTAGGTAGCCAATCGAATCCCTACGTTGTAGAAATTATGGTTTCCAGTGATATTAAGACTTATTCCGTCCCATTGGGCTGAATGGGAATAGTGTAATGCAAAAGAGTTTATAACACGTAGTTTTTTCCATATCAGTTCTCCCACGTCTCCAAAACCGATGTGGGAGAACTAATCAACAAATACACCCCTCTAAAATCATGGGCCGAGTTGGATAATTTGAAATGGGATAATGCTCCAAAAGGGAATGTTTACACAGTATCTTGGCTGCCTGATTATGACTCGGAACAACATCCGGCTAATGTCGGTTGTGTTGAAATTGTGAGAATGGGTGGCGGTGTTACAGCTCAGATATTATATGCAGACAATCTAAAAATGTATATTCGTACAATTTTAGGTACAGAAGAAGCGAGATGGACTGCGTGGACCCAAGTTTAAAATAGAGGCTTAGCAGAACCTTTCCTGCTAAGCCTATTACTTATTAAGAAACAACCAAATCTTTTAATGCTGAAATATCGAGCGTGTCGAGTGCTATGATGTCGGTATTTTCATTTTCAAGACAACAGTGTTGCTTGAATAGTCTGTATCCGCCCATCTTTCCGCCTTCTGCTTCCACCAGATAAATGTGAATAGACTTATCCGGTTTCTGTTCCCATTTAAGTTGAAGTTTTTTAGAGAGATTCCCATACAAAGACTTGGCTATACATCGTCCTTCACTGTTCGATTCGTTTGAGCCATGAATAATTAAAACGGCATCTCCATCAGCGATTCCCGTCCCGGAAATCATTAATAAGAACATAAAAGTGTTCCAATCAGCAGGTAAAGAATGATGCAATTCTATATAGGTTTTGTTGCGGATATAGAGCGTAGAAGGTGCTGTCTGTTTGCTGAGTAAACCGTTTTGAGTAGCATTCGCAATCGGTATCAGTTCTCCCACGACATTGGTTTAAATATATGGTATGCCAGATATAAATGTATATAATTTTACGATTATAAAGGAATAAAAAGATACCTGGTTTTAGCCGTGTGGTAGAATGTGGGTAGATTTTATAGGTTCTACTGATATTCTACCTCTACCTACCCGGAATGCTTTAAAACAAAAACATCCCAGCACTTCACAGTGCCGGGATGAACGCATGTCCTAGTCTTGTGTTATAAAGAGAATTTAGAGTTCTTTTTACCTTTTACTAATACCTAATATTATAACAACTTAAGATTTACTGACAATAAAACAAAAAATGTGCCAAAAAGTTTACATTTGTAAGTGATTAATTTTCACATTTATGCGACAGCTTATTTAAATATGAGTGTGGAAAACAGTGCAACACTTCTACAATGAAGTTCTACAATAATGTGTACTGTAATAAATCTACTGCCATAGTTTGGCACTCCTTTCCTGGTAAGATATTCCCTACTCATAAATTTCTTGTTTACTTTCGCTGAAAAGTGATTGTAAATGAGTATATTTGTCATGTTTTATTGGTTAACGCCCATGAACGTGTCTTTAACAGGATGCGTTCGTGGGCTTTTTTGTTTAATTAAAAAAGTTCGTAGATGAAAAAGAAACTGATTGTTTTGGCTGTTGTGGTGGCCGTGATTGTAGGTCTGCTGGCTTATTACCAGTATGTACCATTTTGGGCAAGCATTGTGAGTACCGGTGCGTTTATTGCCGGCATTCTTCTCGGTTGGAATGCCAAGGGATGGAGTGATGAACATGTAACGGGGATGAAGGTATGATGGAGGAACTGAATGAACTGTTCAACATCACCGGCGGGATAGTTACTACTATCCTGCTTCCGCTGTTCGGTGTGTTCATGTTCTATGACAGCAAGAAGCGCAAGGCGGCTGCGGAAGCGAGAAAGGCGGAAGCTGACAATATCACCTTGTATGCTGCTGAATGGAAGGAACTGTACGAGAAAAAGGAACACAGGGTAGTGGAACTTGATTCCAAGATAGACCAGCTTTATGCCGAGAAGAATGAAGACCGCCAGCGTATCCGCGAGTTGATTGAAAAGAACACTACACTGGAGATAGAGAAGATAAAGCTGGAAGCAAGGCGGTGTGATGTCCGGGGATGTAGCGGGCGGAAGCCACCGAGTGATTATTGATTTGTGGAAAGGAAGGTGTTTCGCAACAGCTTCCTTTCATTCTTTAAACAGGTTACAACTAAAAGTTTAACAAAGTTTTCTGCAAATGTAGAATGATTTTTATTAAGACCAAAAGTAAAGGAGGAAAATAAGAATGGCAAATGTGAATGAATTTGCACCGTTTATCCTGAAGTGGGAGGGCGGTTTCGTGGATGACCCTGTAGACCTTGGCGGAGCGACCAATATGGGGGTAACTATCGGAACATGGAAGTCGTGTGGTTACGACAAAGACGGTGACGGTGATATAGATGTGGACGATTTGCACCTGCTTACCCGTGAAGATGTTGTTAGCCGGGTACTTAAGCCGCATTATTGGGACAGATGGAAAGCTGATTTGATAAAGAATCAGTCTGTGGCGAATATTCTTGTTGATTGGGTATGGGCATCCGGTGCGCATGGGATAAAGATACCGCAGCGGTTGCTTGGTGTTTCTGTAGATGGTATTGTAGGTCCTAAGACCATTGCTGCAGTAAATGCCAGGAACCCGCGTGAACTGTTCGACATGATTAAGATAGCCCGGTTTGACTTCATAGAGGATATTTGTTGCAAGCGGCCGGCAAACAACAAATTTAAACGGGGGTGGATGAATCGGATTAATGATTTAAGGTTTGAGCCATGAAAGCATTGTCGTGGCTATTGGTTGTATTGCTGGCAATCTTATCCGGATGTGCCACTCATGAAAATGTTGACAGGAATGTACAGATAGACTATTCCAATGGTTTACATCAGATGCAGAACCGTATGGATTCATTGCTGTACAATATGCAGTTGATGCAGAAGGAGACGAACGAGAAGTTATCCAATTTGAAGTTGGAGAATAAAACCGTCTATCTTTCGGTTCCTGACAGTACAGGCAGGCAATATCCGACAAGTGTTAGTCAGACTACTGTTAACAAGGAGGAGAAAGAGCACAAGACTACTGATATGAGAATAGAGGCAACTTTGAAACAGCTCATTACTGAAATTGACGAATTGAGGCAGCAGTTTAATGCTGCCACTTTGAAAAAAGAAAAGGTGGAGGAAGTTTCTTGGTGGCAACTGCATAAGGTTGATGTGTATGCAATCCTATTGGTTGTATTGCTTTTGGTTTATCTTATATATAAGGTGAGAAAAAAAAGTCTATCTTTGTGACGTAGATGTTGTGCTTATCGTTTCAGATAAGTGTTGCCCCGACTGGAAAGTTGGGGCTTTTTACATTACAATCCACCAATGAAATGCTTTGTTTCTTCATGTACGGTTAAGGAAGAACCCTGAAGGTATTTGTTGGTTGTGGATATATCGGCATGTCGAGCCTGATCACGGGCTACTACTATTCCTTCAGCATTTGCCAAATCTCGGATACCGGTATCCTTCAAGCTGTAAAACTGATAGTTGCTCGGCCATTTTAAAAATGCCCTTACCTTGTTGAAATATTCTCTGAAGATGCGTGAGTCTGCTTTACAGGCATTGGGCTTGAACTGTTTTCCGAATAGATAATAGTGTGTTGGATTATCGAATATCTCCAGTTCTATCATCATTTTAATTACTGTATCATTCAGACCTACCATACCATCGCGTCTGTTTTTACTGATGGTGGAAGATATGAATACTTTCTGTTCTTTGATATTTATGTCACTCAAACGTATGTTGCTTAATTCGTCCGGACGGATAAATGTGTAATATTCCATCATGCAGGCCAGTAGAAAGCTCTTGTTCGTTTCTGTTAGATATTCTTTTAATCTTATTAAATCAGATGGAGTCAATGCGAAACGATGTTTTTCCCCCTCTACTAAGGGCTTGATTCGTTCGGTTGGATTGTTGTCTATATACTTTTTTTCTTGTAGCCAGGTGCAAAATGCGGATAGCCAAGTACGGTAGTTATTTCTGGTTCTGGCCGTTGAGTCCCTATCCAGCAATATGTAATCTAAGAAGTCACTAATGTATGATTGGTCAAATTGGTATATATATATAATAGGAATGGCTTTGGTTGCATTGTACTCAAGCAACATATTCATTCTCGATTGATAATCATAGGCTGTTTTCTTTTTTAGGGTATTGTTGCTTGTGAGTTTCTCAATATACCTTATATATAATGAGGTCACCTCTGAGAATTTGGAATATTGGCGTTCCGTTGATGCTTCTGCCCATGGGTTCCATCCATTCCGAAGACGGGTTGTTGTATTGGCGATGATTTCTGCAGCTCTTTTTTTGCGGTCTGAAATTTTTTCAATGGAGTCTAACATGTATTTTTTTCGCCGCATTTTTCCGTCTGCTGGGTCGAAGCAGGTAAAATCAATATACCAGTTTTTCCCCGTATGTAACTTTGGGAGAGTATAATCTACTATATTATTTATAGATGAGCCTTTGCGAGTTTTGGATGAAGACATTTTTTTATACGTTTTTCGAATACGAAAACGTATGATTAATATTATTGCTATTTTTTTTGTCCGAATTTTGTCCGACCTTTTAAAAGGAAATGAGGATAAATGATTGAAATTCAATCTTTTATCCTCATTTTAGTTGCGGAGGCCTGAACCGGACGTACGGGCATAAAAAAAGGAGTACCGCTGTACTCCAACCTTTGTTAACCTTAAATCTAATACTATGAAAAACACAGTGCAAAGGTACGGACTTTCGGGAAATTTCCAAATAAAGCAAATAAAAAAGTGTGTTTTATAACATGTTTTAGCAAAAACACCGGCTTTGTTAAGGCTTGCTAAGGATTGAAACCCTTTACATACGTATTTTCTAAAAAAAGGATTATCTTTGTGACATTAATCAATGAACACAGAGATACGGCGGCACAGAGTTGCTTGTGCAGAGCGTCTGCTTCATGAAACCGGGAGTTCATACCGTTAAAAACTCTGCGCCACCGGGCTTCTGTGTTCCGCAAAGATATACCTGTATGCACGAAGATATTGTCCTTACCCCGATGATGAAGCAGTTTCTTGAGTTGAAGGCGAAGCACCCCGATGCGGTCATGCTGTTTCGTTGCGGCGACTTCTATGAAACTTATTCCACCGATGCCGTCCTGGCTTCTGAAATATTAGGCATTACCTTGACTAAGCGCGCCAACGGCAAGGGAAAAACGATTGAAATGGCAGGCTTCCCCCACCATGCGCTCGATACGTATCTGCCCAAACTGATACGTGCGGGCAAGCGCGTAGCCATTTGCGACCAGTTGGAAGACCCGAAGCTCACCAAGAAACTGGTGAAACGCGGTATCACCGAATTGGTAACGCCGGGCGTATCCATTAACGACAATATACTGAATTACCGTGAAAACAACTTCCTCGCCGCCGTTCATTTCGGTAAAGGCGCCTGCGGGGTGGCGTTTCTGGATATCTCCACCGGTGAGTTCCTGACCGCCGAAGGCTCCTTTGACCATATAGACAAGCTGCTGAACAACTTTGCCCCGAAAGAGGTGCTGTTTGAGCGTGGCCGCCGGGGAATGTTCGAAGGCAATTTCGGCAGCAAGTTCTTTACGTTCGAGCTGGACGACTGGGTGTTTACGGAAACCACCGCCCGCGAAAAACTGCTGAAACACTTTGAAGTGAAGAACCTGAAGGGATTCGGCGTGGAGCATCTCAAAAACGGTATCATCGCTTCGGGGGCTATCTTGCAGTACCTCATTATGACGCAGCATACGCAGATAGGGCATATCACCTCGCTGGCACGTATAGAGGAAGATAAGTACGTCCGTCTGGATAAGTTTACGGTGCGCAGCCTGGAGCTGATGGGCAGCATGAACGACGGCGGCAGCAGCTTGTTGGATGTGATAGATAAAACAATCAGCCCGATGGGGGCCCGCCTGCTGAAGCGTTGGATGGTATTCCCCCTGAAGGATGTGAAGCCCATTAACGGACGGCTGGACGTGGTGGAGTATTTCTTCCGGAAGCCTGAGTTCAAGGGAGTGATTGAAGAGCAGTTGCACTTGATAGGCGACCTGGAACGCATTATCTCCAAAGTAGCCGTAGGACGTGTTTCTCCCCGCGAGGTAGTTGCTCTGAAAGTGGCCCTGCAGGCTATCGAACCGATTAAGGAAGCCTGTATGGATGCCGATAACGCCAGTCTGAACCATATTGGCGGACAACTGGACATCTGCCGTTCCATCCGCGACCGCATCGAAAGGGAAATCAACAACGACCCGCCGTTGCTTGTCAATAAAGGCGGTGTGATAAAATCCGGCGTAAATGCCGAATTGGACGAGCTGCGCCGGATAGCCTATTCCGGCAAGGACTATCTTTTGCAGATACAGCAGCGGGAGAGTGAGCTTACGGGCATTCCCAGCCTGAAAATCGGCTATAACAATGTGTTCGGTTACTATATCGAAGTGCGCAACGTGCACAAGGATAAAGTGCCGCAGGAGTGGATTCGCAAGCAGACACTGGTCAATGCCGAGCGTTACATTACGCAGGAATTGAAAGAATATGAGGAAAAGATACTCGGCGCCGAGGACAAGATACTGGTGCTGGAAACACAGCTTTATGCAGAGCTGGTGCAGTCCTTGAGCGAGTTTATTCCTGCCATTCAGACCGATGCGAACCAGATAGCCCGGCTGGACTGCCTGCTGTCTTTTGCCACCGCAGCCCGCGAAAACAATTATATCCGTCCTGTAATCTCCGACGACGAGGTGCTGGAGATACACCAGGGACGTCATCCGGTCATCGAGAAGCAGCTTCCGATAGGCGAGAAGTACGTAGCCAACGATGTGATGCTGGACAGCAGCACGCAGCAGATAATCATCATTACCGGTCCCAACATGGCGGGTGGAAGGTGAAAATCTCCGTCAGGCAGAGTCCGAAGAAGAAACCGCGGTGATAGGGCAGGGAGGCTTCGGCCTGCACGGTGGTTGATTTCCGCTTGGTGGTGCTGAAATCTGTTTCGAGCTTGGTCTCTTGTTTCTTCTGTCCGCGTTTGTATAGCCAGACCATCCCCAGGAAGAAGATGAAGTAGGCGATGGCTTCGTAGAGCTGTGCCGGATGGCGGGGCAGCATGTCTTCGCGCTCGAAGATGAATGCCCAGGGCACATCGGCCGGCTTGCCGATAATCTCGGAGTTCATCAGGTTGGCAAGGCGGATGCAACAGGCGGTGACAGGTGTGGCTACGGCTATCATGTCGAGCACGTCCATGTAGTGCATCTTCGTCTTGCGGCAGTACATCCAGAGGGCGATAATCAGGCCCAGCGTGCCGCCGTGGCTGGCAAGGCCGGTGTAACCCGTCATTTTCCATCCTGCGGCGGTCTGCTTGATGGGGAGAATCATTTCAACGAAGTGGTCTTGGTAGTATGCCCAGTCGTAAAATATGCAGTGGCCCAGTCGTGCGCCTATCAGTATGCCGAAGAAGCAATAGAAGAAAAGAGGTTCGAATTTCTTTTCGTCTATTTTGCGGTCGCGGTACTGGTGTTGCACGATAAGGTAGGCAAAAGCGAGGCCGATAATCCATAACAAACCGTAGTAGCGGATGGATATGCCGAAGAAGTTGAATAGTTCGGGGTCGGGGTTCCAGTTGATGGTGAGTAGTGATAACATATTTATGAAGAATTAAATTACTGAATTACGGGGTTGTTCGGGACAAAGGTATGAAATTATCTCGTTTGGCAGTTCATCGTGGCAGTTTATTTGAATTTCTCCGCCACCATCCTATACGTCGGCACCTCAATCCCTTGTTCCTCTGCAGCCGTAATCATGTCGAACAACAAGCCTTGTACTTCGCTCTGATGTCCTTTGGCCATATCTTTCTGCATGGAGGCGGTACTTTCAGGGGCGAGTTTGTCTATTACTTTGAGGTTATACTGCACGATGTCTTCCTTGAATTCTATACCCAACTTCCTGCCCAAAGCTGCACTCTCTTGTGACAGTCCGATAAAGGTGTCGCGCACTTTGCCCGGTTTCTGGACTTCGCCCATAGGTACGTCGTAATAGGCTCCGGTAACGGCCATGGCCGAGATGAAAGACCATTTGACGAAGGTGTCGCGGTTGATGTCGGGAGATATGTCGGCCTTGATGCCGCTTTCCTGCAAATCCCGCTGTATGGCTGCCAATGTTTCACGGGAAACAATCGTGCTGCGGTGTGCTCCGTAGACGAGCCGGAAAATCTTTCCCATCTGCGTGATTTCTCCCCGTCCGGATACGAATCCTACGATGTAGATGCAGCCGTCGAGCACCGTGACGCCGGGGACCAACCGCTGGATACGGGGACCGGTTCCGTAAACATTCAGGATGGGGATTACCACTGTACGCTCGTGTGAGGCACGTTTGATGAGTTCCGTAATGGAGTCTACGGAATAACCTTTGACGCAGACGAAGATAACATCCGCTTTGCCTTGGAATTCTTCTGCGGTAAATGCCGCCACTTTCAGACAATGTTCACCTTTCAAATCGGAGTGCAGTTGCAGACCGTTCCCGCGTATGGCGGCAAGGTGTTCGCCACGTGCAATGCAAGTGACGTCTTTGCCGGATAATGAAAGAAAGGCGGCGATGCTTCCGCCTACGCCGCCGGTACCTGCTATGAGGTATTTCAGATTACTGTTTGCCATTTGTTGTGTATGGTTTATTGAACGTAGTTTTCCTTTTCCATATAGTAAAGCCCTTCGCCCCGGTCACCGTTTTCCATGTCTTCCAGCTCTACTTTGAAGATACGGTAGGGAAGGTCTTTTTTGGGATGCTTGGGCATGTCTACTGTCAATAGATAGGCGTTGCCATATTCGTTGCTGTCGAAATATTCTTTTATTTCCTGCTTCATCAGCACGGGGACTTTCTCGCCGTCTATCCAGACGGTGACTTTCAGTTGCCCGGGGCGGGGAGCCATCTGGCATTCTCTGGCTTCTTTGTTTTGTTCTTGTTGCTCAATGTCACTCAGGTTTTCACCGTGTACCAATGACTCGGGCTTTGTTTCTTTCATCCATTGGTAGGTACGTGTCAAGCTCATGGGACGGACGTATATCTGATAAGTAGGCATGGCTCCGGGGATGCAGAAAGCACGCAGGCCATAAGCTTCCATACGATGATAACGTATGTCGAGTGTAGTGTCGCGGTCGGCGATGAAATCCCAGGCCCAGAACTCCAGGCGGTGTTCAGTCTCGGGCAGCCCGCTTTTCATGGCAATGTGCGCATAGGAGGGCAGATAAATAGAGGCTGCACTTTGATATTTCCCTTTGGGTATACGGGCCGTGTAATGCCCGTCTTTGTCGGTTATGGCTTCTATGATGTCATTGAACTGCGGGTTTTGCCACCAGACGCTGGCACTGTCTATCGGCTGTCCGTTGTAATCAGTCACCCGTCCGTGAATGGTTACCGAGTCTTGCTGTTGTGCATAAACGGCAGTACAGGACAATAAGAATAAAAGGAAGATAATCTGTTTCACAGTATTGTTATTGTATGGAGTTTATTAGAAAATGGCAATGTACTTTCTTTGTACATTGCCATCTGGAATGAATATCATTACACATTGAACCTGAAGTGCATGATGTCCCCATCCTGCACCACATACTCCTTGCCTTCCACACCCAACTTTCCGGCTTCGCGCACGGCTGCTTCGCTGCCATACTTGATATAATCCTCATACTTGATGACCTCTGCCCGGATAAACCCTTTCTCGAAATCCGTATGGATAACGCCGGCGCATTGCGGTGCTTTCCATCCCTTGCGGTAGGTCCATGCCTTTACTTCCATTTCGCCGGCGGTGATGAAGGTTTCGAGGTTCAGCAGGCTGTAGATAGCTTTAATCAACCGGTTGCAACCGCTTTCTTTCAGGCCGAGGTCTTCGAGGAACATCTGCTTTTCTTCGTAAGTTTCCAGTTCGGCGATGTCGGCTTCGGTCTGTGCGGAGATAATGATGAGCTCGGCATCCTCGTCTTTGATGGCCTCGCGCACCTGCTCTACGTATTGGTTGCCGGTGGCGGCGCTGGTGTCGTCTACGTTGCAGACGTAGAGTACCGGTTTGGTAGTAAGCAGGAACATCTGCTTGGCGCATTGTTCCTCGTCGTCGTTCTGCGGGATGACGGTGCGGGCGCTTTGTCCTTGTTCCAGGGCATCCTTGTAGCGGAGCAGGAGTTCGTACTCTATCTTTGCAGCCTTGTCGCCACCCACCTTGGCTATTTTCTCTACGCGCTTGATGCGGTTTTCCACGGTTTCGAGGTCTTTCAGTTGCAGCTCTGTGTCGATGATTTCCTTGTCGCGTACGGGGTTCACCGAGCCGTCCACGTGGACGATGTTGCCGTTGTCGAAGCAACGCAGCACATGGATAATGGCGTCGCACTCGCGGATGTTGCCCAGAAACTGGTTGCCCAGTCCTTCACCTTTGCTGGCGCCTTTCACCAGTCCGGCAATATCGACAATGTCGCATACGGCGGGTACGATACGCCCCGGGTGAACCAGCTCGGCGAGCTTCGTCAGTCGTTCGTCGGGTACGGACACTTGCCCCATTTGGGCGTTCGCGGCACAGTCCCGTGTCATGGTAGGCGGCAATGACGTATGCCAGGCGTTCGTCCGCTTCGGGATATTGCCGGGCGAGGGCAAGGCTTTCTTCGATGACGGTGCGGACGTGTGAGAGGTTGTAGGTAATGAGGGTCTCGGGTATCATGTGGCATTCCTTTTTAGGAGGCGAAGATATAATAAAAGAGCCGGAATGTGCGAATCATTCCGGCTCTTTTATGAAAGGTTTCGGTTATTGTTGTTAGGAATAAGATTTCTTACTTTAAGAGAGAGTTTGTCAATTACATGTTAGGGTTGTCCATGATTACTGTCATCTCGGGAACCAGTATGTATTCGCCTTTCTTGTTGTTCCATTTGTAGTATGTGGTAGTCATCGTCTTGCCTTGGTATGCATAGCGGATGCACATGTCCTTGCCCCATGTATTCTTGGTGCTGTTCCATTTCAGGGCTTCGCTTTCCGTCATGCGGTTCTGGTCGTCGTACTTATAATTGTACTTCATATAGTTGGCAAGCGTGTTTCCGTCCATCTTGTATACGGTCTCTGCCACTTTCATTCCATTTACTTCTTCCGAATTGTAAATGAGGTTGCTCTTATTGTCGGCTGAGGCATTTAATCCGCAAACTAAGAGAAGTGCTGAAACAATCACTGTTTTTAAAGATACTTTTGCTTTCATGGTTTTATGTCTTTTTTAGTTTAACTTTCTATTTTCTATCAATATGTCATTGATTTCGCTGCAAAGGTACGTATTAAATTGACATAAATATAAATATTGGATTAAATTTTATCAATATGTCAGTAGTGAGGGTTTCGGTATGCTTTCCTTTTGGCAAGATTGGTGAATAAAAAATATCCGGCAGCAAGGTCGCCGGATATTCTGATGAGCAAACTGTATTTTAAAAGGATTGCTTCTGTTGCTTTCTGATTGTAAGTTAAATAAAGTTATTGGGCTGTTTAGTGTGCCTGCAACCAGTTCTTTCCCCACCCGAAATCGGCTTTCAAGGGTACCAGCATGCGATATGCCCGTTCCATCTCTTCGATTACAATTTTTTGTATAATCTCTTTTTCTGCCTCGGGAACGCTGAAATTCAGTTCGTCATGGACTTGTAAAATCATCTTTGCTTTCAGATTGTAAGCTTGGAAGCGCTGATAGATGTGTGCCATGGCTACTTTTATGATGTCGGCGGCACTTCCCTGAATGGGAGCGTTAATGGCATTCCGTTCGGCATAGCCCCGTACCACCCCGTTTCTTGAGTTGATGTCGGGCAGGAAGCGCTTGCGGTGGAAGATGGTTTCCACATATCCGTTTTCGCGCGCCACCTGTATGCTTCTGTCCATGTATTCCTTGACTTGCGGGTAGGTTTCAAAATACCCGTCTATCAGTTCTTTGGCTTCCTGACGGGGAACGTTCATACGCTCCGCCAGCCCGAAGACGGAGATGCCGTAGATGATGCCGAAGTTTGCCGTTCTTTGCCTTGCGGCGCATGTCGGCGGTTACGTCGTTTATATCTATCTTATATATCTTGGCAGCGGTGGCGGCGTGGATGTCGTGTCCGCTGAGGAAGGCGTCTATCATGTTCTTATCTTCGCTGAGGTGTGCCATGATGCGCAGCTCTATCTGCGAGTAGTCGGCAGAGAAGAACTCGCAGCCGGTGTCGGGGATGAACGCCTTGCGGATTTCCTTTCCGTCTTCGTCGCGGATGGGGATGTTCTGCAGGTTGGGATTGCTGGAGCTGAGGCGTCCGGTAGCGGTCACCGCCTGGTTGAAGGAGGTGTGTATGCGGCCCGTACGTGGGTTGATGAGCTGGGGCAGGGCATCTATATAGGTGCTCAGCAGTTTCTTCAGTCCGCGGTATTCCAGTATCTTCCCGATGATGTCGTGCTTGCTGCGGTAGCTTTGCAGCACCTCTTCGGAGGTGACGTATTGTCCGGTCTTGGTCTTTTTCGCTTTCTCCACGATTTTGAGTCTGTCAAACAATACTTCGCCTACCTGCTTGGGTGAGCCGATATTGAATGTCTCGCCAGCCATCTCGTAGATTTCCTTCTCAATCTCCTGCAGACGGACGGTGAAGTGTTGGGACGATTGCTTCAAGGCTTCCGTGTCGAGCAGCACTCCGTTGCTCTCTATATTAACAAGTACGGGGACGAGCGGCATCTCTATTTCGTAAAAGAGATGTTCGGCAGCGTGCTCTTTCAGTTCTTTTTCGAGTACGTTCTTCAGTTTCAGTGTAACGTCCGCATCTTCGCAAGCGTAGCGGTATACGTCTTCCGGCGGAAGGTCGCGCATGTTCTTTTGGTTCTTGCCTTTGGCTCCTATAAGTTCGTCGATGTGGATGGTCTGGTAGTGCAGATAGATTTCGGCAAGGTAGTCCATGTTGTGCCGGAGCTCCGGTTGAAGCACGTAATGGGCAAGCATGGTGTCGAAAAGTTTTCCTTTTACCTGTACTCCGTAGTTTTGAAGGACAATCATATCGTACTTGATATTTTGTCCTACTTTCATGGATTTCTCGTTTTCGAAGAGGGGACGGAACTCGTTTACAATTTTTAAGACTTCCTCTCGTTCGGCGGGAACGGGTACATAGTAAGCCCGGTTTTCGGCATCACTGAAGCTCATTCCCACCAGTTCCGCTTCCATCGGTTCGGTTCCGGTGGTTTCCGTATCTATTGAGAGAATTTCTTTTGTAAGTAACTTTTGAATAATTTTCTTCTTTTATCTTCTGTATCAATGAGTTGATAGTCTACATCGAGCATTTCTAACCGCGTCAGGTTTGAATTTTCAGAAACGCCCGTCCCCTCGCCCGCAAAATTTGCAAACAAATCGCCTTGAATCGGGGCGCTGTTTTCGGGAGTGGAGGTTTGCGGCTGGGCAAACAGAGTCCCGGCAAAGAGGTCGGGTACCGGAGAGGTTGGAGTAGGGGAGGACGAATTGCCGCTTCCCTTTTTGAGTACCCGGTCGATGAGTGTGCGGAATTCCAACTCCTCGAAAATCTTGCGGAGTTCTTCTTCGTTCGGTTCTTCGCGGACGAGCGAATCCATGTCGAGCTGAATGGGAACATCTGTTTTGATGGTGGCAAGGAATTTGGAGAAGGTAATCATCTCGCGGTTGGTCTCCACTTTCGTTTTCAGTGCGCCTTTCAGCCGGTCGGTATGGGCAAGCAGGTTTTCGATACTGCCGAATTCAGCCACCAGCTTTTGTGCGGTTTTCTCTCCCACGCCCGGACAGCCGGGGATGTTATCGGAAGAGTCGCCCATCAGTCCCAGCATGTCGATGACTTGCTCGGTGGTCTGTATGTTGAACTTGGTTTTTACTTCTTCGGTACCCATGACTTCGAATCCGCCACTGTGCTTGGGGCGGTACATGAAGACGCGGTCCGATACCAGTTGGCCGTAGTCTTTGTCGGGAGTCATCATATAGGTGGTGATGCCCTGCCGTCCGGCTTCGGTGGCGAGCGTGCCTATCACGTCGTCGGCTTCATAACCGGGCACTTCCAGGATAGGAATGCGGTAGGCACGGATAATATCCTTTATAATAGGTACGGAAAGGCGGATAGCCTCGGGAGTCTCTTCCCGTTGCGCTTTATATTGTTCGTAAGCCTCGTGGCGGAATGTAGGTCCCGAAGGGTCGAAAGCTACTCCTATATGTGTGGGATTTTCCTTTTTCAGCACCTCTTCCAGGGTGTTCACAAACCCCAGAATGGCGGAAGTGTTGAATCCTTTGGAGTTGATTCGCGGATTTTTGATGAACGCGTAATAAGCACGGTATATCAATGCGTAGGCATCAAGCAAGAAAAGTTTATCGGTTGAATTCATATATTTATCCTTTTTTTCATGGTAAAAGTACAAAAAAATACCGTATTAACCGTTTTATTACTATTTTTGTGCTCAAATAGCGATGTATGGACAGCTTATCATTGATAAAATCCCCGATTTCTGCGGAGTTGGAAGACTTCAAAGAAGCATTTTGATAGTTGCCTTTCCAGTTCTAACCTTTTGCTGAACAGCGTGATTGCGCATATACGGCAGAAGAATGGGAAGATGATGCGCCCCATTCTGGTGCTTCTGGCTGCGAAGCTTTTTGGCAAGGTATGTCCTGCAACCCTGCATGCTGCGGTTGCGTTGGAACTTCTTCATAATGCCAGCCTTGTGCACGATGATGTAGTGGACGAAAGTACTGAACGCCGTGGACAACTCTCCGTTAATGCCATTTTCAATAATAAAGTAGCCGTACTGGCAGGCGATTATCTGCTTGCAACAGCGTTGGTGCAAGTGGGCATGACCCGTAACCATGACATTATCGACATCGTCTCCTGCCTGGGGCAGGATTTGGCAGATGGTGAACTTCTGCAGCTTTCCAACGTCAGCAATCTCCATTTCTCCGAGGAAGTCTATTTCGACGTTATCCGCAAGAAGACGGCCGTGCTCTTTGCAGCTTGTACGAAGGCGGGCGCTCTCTCGGTGGGAGCCGGCGATGAAAAGGCGGAATCTGCGCGTCTGTTCGGTGAATATATCGGGCTTTGTTTTCAGATAAAGGATGATATTTTCGATTACTCCGAGAGCAAGGAAATAGGCAAACCTACCGGAAATGATATGGTGGAGGGGAAGTTGACTCTACCTGCGCTTCATGTGCTCAATACCGTGAAGGATAAAACAGCGGAAGAAATTGCCGTAAAGATAAAGAATGGGGAGGCAACGCCTGGCGAAATAGCCCATTTAATCGAATTTACCAAGCAGAATGGTGGTATAGAGTATGCTTCGCAAGTGATGTATGACTATAAGGAAAAGGCTCTTTCTTTGCTGGCTTCTTTGCCCGATACGGAGGTAAAAGCAGCGCTAGCCGGGTATCTGGATTATGTGGTAGAGCGGGAAAAATGACGGAACTGTTTCCGGTTGATAATATGAGAAAGCCTGATGGAACCCACTCCATCAGGCTTTATTTATAGGTAAATACAGCTTTCTCTTAGAAGAATTTCATCTCTTCACCCTTGATTTCCGACAGCAGGAGATTTGCCAGACGGCTGGTTCCCAAACGGAACAATCCGTTGTTCAGCCATTCTTCGCCCAGCACTTCCTTGACGATGGTGTAATAAATCAGTGCATCGTTCACGCAGTTGATTCCTCCTGCGGGCTTAAAGCCTACCTTGATACCCGTCAGCTCGTGATATTCCTTGATGGCCTGGCACATAACCAGGGCGGCCTCCGGCGTGGCGGCAGGCTGCTGCTTGCCGGTGGAAGTCTTGATGAAATCGGCACCCGAATACATGGAAAGGATGGATGCTTTTTTTGATGTTCGAAGCCGTCTTCAAAGCTCCGGTTTCGAGGATTACCTTCATGTGGTGCTCTTTGCAGGTTGCTTTGAGTTCTTGTATCTCCTCGCACATGCCTTCATAGTCTCCCGCCAGGAACTTGCCCACCGAAATAACGATGTCTATTTCATCGGCGCCTTCCATCAGTGCCATGGCAGTTTCTGCCACTTTCACTTCAATGAAAGTCTGGGAGGAGGGGAAACCTGCTGATACACAAGCTATTTTTACATCCTCCACTTCCAGCGTGTCTTTTACGACTTCTGCAAAATTGGGGTATACACAGATGGCTGCCACATTCTTCAGGTCGGGGAACTCTTCGTCGAATTTATTCACTTTCTGGGTGAATTTCATGACGCTTTCATCGCTGTCCGTACTGTTGAGCGTGGTCAGGTCGATGCAGTTGAACAGGAACTTCTTTACTTCCGGAGTATTGTTTGCCGGTACCTTCTCTGCAATGATTCTGGCAGCTTGTGCAGCTATTTCCGCATCATCCAGTTGGGTGTTGTACTTTGCCAGGGCGGCGTCATACTTACTCTGGGTAGGCTCATTCTTCTCCATGGTCTTTCAATTTAGGGTTATTGATATGTCTTGTCTGGTCACGTCTGGTTTTCTTCTCGAAGTTGCGGCAGAAGGCGTCTGTCAGGTTCACTCCGGTCTGGTTCGCAAGGCAGAGAAGTACCCAAAGAACATCTGCCATCTCATCGTCGAGATTGTCTTTTTCTCCTTTCTTGAAGGATTGGTCGCCATACTTGCGTGCCATGACGCGGGCGAGTTCGCCCACTTCTTCGGTCAGTATCGCCATATTGGTGAGCTCGCTGAAGTAGCGTACTCCGTATTTTTTTATCCAGGAGTCCACTTCTTGTTGTGCTTCTTTTAACGTCATTATTCCTTGTTTTTTGTATCCATACAGATGGTCACAGGGCCATCGTTCATCAGTTCTACTTTCATATCGGCTCCAAATTCGCCGGTACCTATCTCTTTACCTAATGCAAAACTCAATTCCTTGCAGAATTGTTCGTACAGCGGAACGGATATTTCCGGTCGTGCTGCCCGTATGTAGGAGGGACGGTTGCCTTTCTTGGTGGAGGCGTGGAGGGTGAACTGGCTGATAACCAGTATCTCGCCGTCTGCTTCAAGAATGGATTTGTTCATTACGCCGTTTTCGTCATCGAAAATGCGCAGGTTGACTATCTTCTTGCAAAGCCAGTCAATATCTTCTTTTCCATCGGATTCTTCGATGCCTACGAGTATCATGAGGCCCTTTCCAATGGAGGCTTTGCAGGTTCCGTTGATGGTGACGGAAGCGTGTCCGGCACGTTGTATCACTACTCTCATGTTGTTCTTGTCTTTTTGAGGGGACAAAGTTACGAATTAATTCGTTGTGTGCATGGCTCTGCAGGCTGATTTATCAGTCATTATTTCTCTGAGAAATAGGTCTGGATGATTTTGGCTTTCGCTTCTCCCACCACGGCGGCAAGCTCCTCGGCAGATGCTTCGCGGATACGCTTCACGCTTTTGAACTCCTTGAGCAACGTGCTTTTCGTCTTTTCACCGATACCTTTTATCTCGTCCAGTGCGGAGGCAATCTGCCGTTTGCTGCGCTTGTCGCGGTGGAAGGTAATGGCAAACCTGTGTACTTCATCTTGTATCTGCGTCAGCAGACGGAAGAGGGGGAGAGTTCTGTTTCAATCCGATGGTCTGGGGAGGGTAGCCATACAATAGCTCGGAAGTGCGGTGTTTCCCGTCTTTGGCAAGTCCGGCAATGGGGATGTTAAGGTTCAGTTCGTCGACAACCTCTTTTACGGCGCTCATTTGCCCTTTTCCGCCGTCGGTGATAAGAAGGTCGGGCAGGGGAGCATTCTCCTCGATAGCGCGCTGATAACGCCGTTTTACAACCTCTTTCATGGATGCATAGTCGTCCGGTCCTTCCACGGTCTTGATGTTATACTTCCGGTAGTCTTTCTTGGACGGCTTTCCCTTTGATGAAGACAACGCATCCGGCAACAGGGTCCGAGCCTTGGATGTTGGAGTTGTCGAAACACTCTATCTGCATAGGCAGGCGGTCCAGGTGCAGCTCTTGCTGTATCTCTTTCAGCAGGCGCACGGTCCGTTGCTCCGGATCCAGCTTTTTCGGCTTGCTTCAGGCGGTCGGCTTTGTACTGCTTCACATTGAGGATGGAGAGTTCAAGCAATTTCTTCTTGTCACCGCGTTGCGGGATGGTAAAGATAACGTCTTTAAGCTCCATGTCCAGCTCAAAGGGCACGATGATTTCACGAGAAAGGCTCTTGTATCTTTCCCGCATTTCGATGATGCCGAGAGAAAGCAGTTCTTCTTTGCTCTCATTCAATCGTTTCTTGTATTCAAAGGTGAAAGCCTGGTTGATGGCACCGTTCGTAATGTGCAGGTAGTTGACGAAAGCGGATTTTCCATCATTGTCTTCCTCGATGGAGAACACGTCGATATTGTGCAATACGTTGCTTACCACTTCCGATTTGGAACGGTAATTTTCCAGCAGCAGATACTTTTCCTTGATTTTCTGCGCCTCTTCAAACTTCATTTCGGCTGCCAGTTCCTGCATTTGCTGGAAAAGCATCCGTTCTATCTCCTGGGTATTCCCCTTGAGTATTTCCTTGATTTCAGCGATGTTTTTCAGATACTCTTCCTGGCTTTGCTTCCCGATGCAAGGTCCTGCACAGTTCTTGATGTGGTATTCCAGGCAAACATTGAACTTTCCGGCACGTATGTTTTCCGGAGAGAGGTTCAGGTGGCATGTACGCAAAGGGTACAGATGCTTGATGAGGTCGAGTAATGCGTACATGGAAGGTATATGGCTGTAAGGGCCATAATAGGAGGAACCGTTACGGATTATCTTCCGGGTTCTGAATACACGTGGAAAGTATTCGTTCTGCACGCAGATGGACGGGTAGGTCTTGTCGTCTTTCAGCAGTACGTTGTAACGGGGTTTGTATTTCTTGATAAGATTGTTTTCCAGCAGCAAGGCATCCTCTTCCGTGTTGACCACGATATACCGGATATCTGCAATCTTGCTCACCAGTACCCGTGTCTTTCCCGGTTCATGTTCCCTGTTGAAGTAGGAAGAGACTCGTCGCTTCAGGTTCTTTGCCTTTCCTACATATATAATAGTCCCTTCGGTATTCAGATATTGGTAAATACCGGGACTTTCGGGAAGGTTGGATACAATCCCTTTGAGGTAGTCGTTAGTTCTGAGTTCTTCCATAATACCGACGTTTCACCACAGATTACACAGATTAACGCAGATTTCTCTTTGATAAAACTGTGTTTTGTGGTGGATAAATAATCTGTGTTAATCTGTGTAATCTGTGGTGAAATATGAAATGGCTAAAGCGACAGCACAGCCTCCACTTCCACATCATCTCCAAACACATCCTTGCCATGAAGCTCTTTCAGCTCGATGATGAAGTTTACATACACTTTCTTGGGGTTCATCTGTTTCACCAGTTTGCAGGCGGCTTCCATTGTTCCACCGGTTGCCAGCAAGTCGTCGTGTAGCAATACTACATCGTCTTCATTGATGGCATCCTTGTGCATCTGCACGGTGTCTTTGCCATATTCTTTATCATAGCTTTCTTCAATGGTTTCTGCAGGAAGCTTTCCCGGCTTGCGGATAGGTACGAATCCTGCACCTAGGCGGGTGGCGAGAATGGGGCCCATAATGAATCCTCTTGATTCTATACCCACTACTTTGGTGATGCCTTTGTCTTTATACATCTCGTATAGTGTGTCCGAGAGTTCCTGCAAGGCGGTAGGCTCCTTGAACAAGGTAGTTACATCGTAGAATAAAATCCCGGGGATGGGGAAGTCGGGAATTTCCCGAATGGTCTTGGCAAGTGTTTCTTTGCTCATAATCAGTTTATTTAATACGTTTATTGAATTCTTTGTTTCACGTGGAACGTTGCCCCTTATCGCCCGCAAAGCACCAGCAGCACGTTGATATCGCTGGGAGACACTCCCGGAATTCGGCTTGCCTGGGCTATTGTTTCCGGATCTATCTTCACCAGCTTCTGGCGGGCTTCGGTAGAAAGAGATTGAATGGAATTATAGTCAAACTTACCTTTTATCTTGATGCTTTCCAATCTTGCCAACTTATCCGCAATAATCCGTTCGCGCCCGATGTATCCCTCGTACTTGATGAGTATTTCTGCAGCTTCTACAATTTCTTCCTTTCTATCGGATATTTTATCCAGTTCTCGTTTAAAGGCACTGACGTGTTCGGCAATGTTCTCAATCGTTATCTGCGGACGGTTTATCAAATCTATCAATTTGCATCCCTGGCGGAGCGGAGTAGTGCCGAGCTGTTCCAGCACCGGATTGATTAATGCCGGTTTCATCGAGTAATTCCGCGCGAAGTCTATAATCCGGTTCACGGCTTCACGTTTTTCTGTCAGCAGCTTGTACCGCTCTTCCTTGACGAGTCCCAGCTTCCAGGCTTTTTCCGTGAGTCGCATGTCCGCATCATCCATACGGAGCAGGATGCGGTATTCCGCACGTGAAGTAAACATGCGGTAAGGCTCATCGACGCCTTTGGTAACCAAATCGTCGATTAATACGCCTATATAGGCTTCGTCGCGTGCAAGGGTGAACGGTTCTCCGCCGTGGCAATTGATATGCGCGTTGATACCTGCAATGATTCCTTGTCCGGCAGCTTCTTCGTAGCCGGTCGTTCCGTTTACTTGTCCGGCGAAGAATAGATTCTTGATATTCTTCGTTTCCAGCGTATGTTTCAGTTGGGTGGGGTCAAAGAAGTCGTATTCGATGGCATAGCCCGGGCGGTAGATGACCAAATCTCTGAATGCCGGTATCTTTTTCAATGCTGCAATCTGGATGTCCATGGGCAATGAAGAAGAGAATCCATTCAAGTAGAGCTCCTGGGTTGTTTCCCCTTCGGGCTCCAGGAAAAGCTGGTGCTGCGGTTTGTCGGGGAAAGTCACAATCTTGGTCTCTATACTGGGGCAATAACGTGGGCCGATACTTTGGATTTGTCCGTTGAAAAGGGGGGAATCCGGCAGCCCTTCCTGCAGAATCCGGTGTACCTCTTCATTGGTGAAACAAGTCCAGCAAGGGAGCTGTTTCAAATGGCGTACATGAGTATCCATGAACGAGAACTTGTGGAAGTCACATTCTCCATCCTGAATTTCCATGTCCTCATAGTGCACGCTGCGTCCGTCTATACGTACGGGGGTTCCCGTCTTCATGCGTCCGAAGGTGATGCCGTGTTTGGCGATGGACTCGGTTAATTGGTAGGATGCAGGTTCTGCCATACGTCCACCCGGGAGCATGGTACGTCTCTGATAACTAATCATTTTATTTACAATTTTACGATTTACGATTGAAATTACATTCCTGTGATTAAGACAGTTTCTTTAGAAGAAGAACATATAACTGATAATAATCGCTGCAATGATGCCGGAGAAATCGGCAATCAGCCCACACGTCACGGCATTCCTCGTTTTGGTGATACCTACGCTGCCGAAATACACAGCAAGAATATAGAATGTGGTGTCCGAAGCGCCACGTGCCACGCAACTCATGCGTCCTACAAATGAATCGGCGCCATACTGTTTCATGGTGTCAATCATCAGTCCGTTGGCACCGCTGCCGCTCAGTGACTTCATCAGGGCAGTGGGTAGGGCACCTACAAAGCTGGTATCTACACCGAATAGTCCTACTACATAACCGATACCGTTCACCAGTATATCCATGGCACCGGAAGTGCGGAAAACGGCGATTCCAACGAGGAATGCCACCAGATAGGGAACGATGCGTATGGCGGTTGTAAATCCTTCCTTGGCGCCTTCGATGAAAGCATCGTACACATTAATCTTTTTCCATAATCCCCACAGGATGAAAAGCAGGATGATGGAAAACAGCAGTATGTTGGCAATCAAAGTGGAATATACGCCCATTTCATCGCGACTAATCTGTGTAAACAGATAAATGAGTGCGGCAAAGAAAAGGCTGATGCAGCCAATCAGGATAAGTATGGGCTTGTTCAACAGGTTGATGCGTTGTGCAATGCTGACGGCGGTGACACCGACAATGGTAGAGATGGCGGTAGTAATCAGCGTAGGGATGAAAATGTCCGTAGGCTGCGCAGCGCCCATTTGCGAGCGGTACATCATGATGCTGACGGGTATCAGTATCAGTCCCGAAGTGTTGAGTACAAGGAACATGACCATCGGATTGGTGGCGGTGTCCTTTTTAGGGTTCAGTTCCTGGAGTTCCTTCATGGCTTTCAGTCCCATCGGAGTGGCGGCATTGTCCAGCCCCAGCATGTTGGCGGAAAGATTCATGAAAATGGATCCCATGGCAGGATGTCCTTTTGGTATTTCGGGGAAAAGGCGGCAGAATACCGGACTCAGCCAACGGGAGAGGGCGTTGATCATGCCGCTGTTTTCGCCTATCTTCATCACCCCGAGCCAGAGGGCAAGTATTCCCGTCAGTCCCAGGGATATTTCAAAAGCTGTCTTGGAAGAGGAGAAGGTGGAGTTGACGAGTTCTGTGAATATCTCCACATCACCCATAAAGATGAGTTTGCAGAGGGCTACGATGAATGCGATGACGAAGAAGGCTACCCAGATGTAATTTAAAACCATGTATCGTTACTTTGTTTCTAGTGGATTAATATTTGTTTTCGTTGGCAAGATTCCAGGCGTTGAGGAAAGCTGCTTTGGTTATTTCTATCATTTTCTCCCAGTTCAGCCGGTCGGTGTGGTCCGAAGGCTGGTGGTAATCGGGATGTCCGTCTGTGTGGTACCAGATGATGGGGATGTTGCACAGGGCAAAAGAAGCATTGTCACTTCCTCCCGTGGGGCGGTCCCAGGCGCGGTAGTCCGGTTGCAGGCGCAAGCTGTAGCGTGCAATGTCCTGCTTCAGCCAGTCGCCGAATACGGGGTGGGCGGCGGTGTAGAAGTAGACAACGTGTTGAGGCTGCTCGGGCTTATTGTTACGGCCTATCATGTCGAAATTGAGATAACCTTTCACCTGGCTGATGAAAGGACAGCTTTGTACAAAGTATTTTGAGCCGAGCAATCCCTTTTCTTCTCCATCCCAAAAGGCAAAGATGACCGTGCGCAGAGGCTTCTGTCCGGTGGCAAGAAATGCACGGGCTATCTGCAGGACGGCAGAGACACCGGAAGCATTGTCGTCCGCACCGTTGTATATCCGGTCGTTTGCCAGCGTCTCGTCCGTACCCAGGTGGTCGAAGTGGGCACCTACGATGACATATTCATCCGGTCGTTCTCCCGGGATGGTTCCCAATACATTACTCATCTGCAGGATGCGGTGGACGCCTTGTTTAAGGATGGCGATGGAGTCGGGATGCACTTGCCACCGTCCCCGTTGTTGGCGTTCCTTGTTGTAAGCCTCGAAGGGTTGGTAATAACTGTCCTTTTCCAGCGGGGCAATGCCGGCTTCTTTCAGGCAGGATGCCAGATAGCGGGCAGCCAGTCGTGAACCGTGCATGCCTGCTTCGCGTCCTTGCAGCTCGTCATCGGCCAGAAAGCTGACAATAGCCTCGGCCGAAGTGCGGCTGATGCTTTGCAACCCCTTTTCTTGTGGAGATTGTGCATGTAAGGATAGTGCGAAAGAAAGGCAGCAGATTGCTCCCAAAACAGCTTTATACATGTCGTACGGTTTTAAGGATTGGACATACCGGTTGCAAAATTAAAGATAACTTTCCATAGTTTCTATAGATTTGTCGTATTTTTGTCTGCTGGCAAGATAATTCAAGTACATGTAAATCAAACGGTGAGTGATGAGAAAAAGGAAAATCCCGTTGGCAGGCACGCTGCAGAATAATCCGATTTCAACGGAAGAAATAGCGGATATTGCCGCAGATATCCAAAGGGAATTGGAGACGTATGCCGATCCGGTAAAAAGGGAATATCTTCCCCGTTGTCACCAGCCGAGAACGTGATTTCGAGAACGCTCTCCGTCCGTTGAATTTTGAGGATTTCAGCGGGCAGGACAAGGTGGTGGACAATCTGCGCATATTTGTGAAAGCTGCCCGCCTGCGTGGCGAGGCGCTGGACCATGTGTTGCTTCACGGCCCTCCCGGATTGGGAAAAACAACACTCAGCAATATCATAGCCAACGAACTGGGGGTAGGCTTCAAGATAACTTCCGGTCCGGTACTCGACAAGCCGGGGGATTTGGCGGGAGTGCTTACCAGCCTGGAGCCCAATGATGTACTTTTCATCGACGAAATACATCGGCTGAGTCCCGTAGTGGAAGAGTATCTGTATTCGGCAATGGAAGACTACCGCATCGACATCATGATAGACAAAGGCCCGTCGGCGCGAAGCATACAGATTGATTTGAATCCGTTTACGCTGGTGGGGGCCACCACGCGTAGCGGTCTGTTGACAGCTCCGTTGCGTGCCCGTTTCGGTATCAACCTGCATCTGGAATATTACGATGATGATGTGTTGAGCGGCATTATCCGTCGTTCGTCCGGCATCCTCGATGTGCCTTGCTCCGTAAGGGCTGCCGCCGAGATTGCGAGCCGCAGCCGTGGCACACCGCGTATTGCCAATGCATTGCTGCGGCGTGTACGCGATTTTGCCCAAGTGAAAGGTTCGGGAAGTATCGATACGGAAATCGCACAGTTTGCCCTCGAAGCCCTGAATATCGACAAATACGGTCTGGATGAGATAGATAATAAGATACTCTGCACCATCATTGACAAGTTCAAAGGCGGCCCGGTGGGACTGACCACCATTGCCACCGCTTTGGGCGAAGATGCCGGCACGATAGAGGAAGTCTATGAACCGTTCTTGATAAAAGAGGGTTTCCTGAAACGTACCCCCCGTGGGCGTGAAGTGACGGAACTTGCCTACAAGCATTTGGGGCGGAGTCTCTATAGTAGCCAGCGTACCTTGTTTGGCGACGAGTGATTCATTAATCATTAATCACTAACCATTAATCATTAAAAAGAAGTGGCCGGATTAAAATCATTGGCAAAAGAAACTGCCATTTACGGGTTGAGCAGTATTGTGGGGCGTTTCCTCAATTACCTGCTGGTGCCCGTATATACCATGGCGATGTCCGCACAGAGTGGCGGCTATGGCGTAGTGACGAATGTATATGCGTGGGTGGCCCTCATGCTGGTATTATTGACGTGCGGCATGGAAACGGGCTTTTTCCGCTTTGCCAATAAAGGAGAGGACGACCCGATGCGGGTGTATTCCACAACATTGCTCAGTGTGAGTATGGGGGCGCTTACTTTCCTTGCATTGGGGCTGCTGTTTCTCGACCCTATTGCCGGATGGATGGAGTACAGTGAGCATCCCTGGTACGTGGGAATGATGATGATTGTAGTGGCGATGGATGCCATTCAAAGCATTCCTTTCGCTTATTTGCGCTATAAGAAACGGCCCGTCAAGTTTGCAGCGCTCAAACTGCTGTTCATCTTCCTGAACATAGCACTGAATCTGGTCTATTATGTAGGGATGAAAGGGGATGACGTGGGCTATGCCTTCCTTTTCAATCTGATATGCACCTCTACCATTATGCTTTGCATGATTCCGGAGTTACGCGGGTTTGCTTATGTGCTGGACAGGAAACTGCTGAAGCGGATGCTTGCTTATAGCCTGCCGTTGCTGGTGTTGGGCATTGCGGGCATCCTGAATCAGGTGGCGGACAAGATTATTTTTCCTTTTGTCTATCCGGGTGAGGCGGAAGCTACCGTGCAGTTGGGCATTTATGGAGCCGCCAGCAAGATTGCCATGGTGATGGCGATGCTGACACAGGCTTTCCGCTACGCCTACGAGCCTTTTGTATTCGGCAAGAGCCGCGATAAGGACAACAAGCAGGTGTATGCGCAGGCCATGAAGTTCTTTATCATCTTTACACTGGTGGCTTTTCTGGCAGTGATGTTCTATCTGGATATTCTCCGCTACATCATCGGCCCTGATTACTGGTCGGGATTGCGGGTAGTGCCTATCGTGATGGCTGCCGAAATCTTCATGGGAATTTATTTCAATCTCTCTTTCTGGTACAAGCTGATTGACGAAACGCGTTGGGGAGCTTATTTCTCCCTGATAGGTTGCGCGGTGCTGGTAGTGATGAACATACTTCTGATTCCCCGATACAGTTATATGGCTTGTGCCTGGGCAGGATTCTGTGGCTATGGTATCGCCATGCTTCTGTCCTATTTCGTAGGGCAGAAGAAGTATCCCATTCAGTATGACCTGAAGGCTATCGGTAGTTATGTGCTGCTTGCGGCAGTACTCTATCTGGCTGCCGAATATGTCCCGATAGAAAATATCTACCTGCGTATGGTGTACCGTACCGTTTTGTTGCTGGTCTTTGTGGCCTATATCGTGCGGCGTGATATGCCTCTCGGCAGCATACCCGTCATCAGCTGGTTGATAAAGAAATAAACTACTGAATAGTAAATCGTCAAATTGTAAATATCATGGATTCTGACAACAGAAATACCTTCGCTATCAAGACTTTTCTGAAAGACTATCTTGATTTGCGCAAAGACAAGGACAATGAACTGGAAACTGTAGATTCCATCCGTAAGGGAGTGGAATTCAAAGGAGCCAATCTTTGGATTCTGATATTCGCCATATTCATGGCCTCGTTGGGATTGAATGTAAACTCCACAGCCGTGATTATCGGTGCCATGCTCATCTCGCCGCTGATGGGGCCTATCATGGGTGTGGGGCTTTCTGTGGGGTTGAATGATTTTGAATTGATGAAGCGGTCTTTGAAGAGCTTCTTGATAACTACCTTGTTCAGTGTGACCACTGCTACCATTTTCTTTCTGGTGAGTCCCGTTGCCGAGGGGCAGTCGGAATTGCTGGCACGTACGTCACCCACCATTTATGACGTATTCATCGCCTTGATGGGTGGCTTGGCAGGTGTGACGGCGCTCTCTACCAAAGAGAAAGGAAATGTGATTCCGGGTGTTGCCATTGCCACGGCTTTGATGCCGCCTCTCTGTACGGCAGGTTATGGACTGGCAACGGGAAACCTGATTTATTTCCTCGGTGCATTCTACCTTTATTTCATTAACTCCGTATTCATCAGTCTGGCTACTTTTATCGGCGTACGCGTAATGCACTTCCAGCGCAAGGAGTTTGTGGATAAGAACCGGGAGAAGAAAGTACGTAAATATATCGTCCTGATTGCTATCCTGACCATGTGTCCCGCTGTCTATCTGACGGTAGGTATCGTCCAGGATACCTTCTTTGAAAGTGCGGCCAACCGCTTTGTAAACGAGCAGCTTGCCTTTGAGAATACGCAGGTATTGGATAAGAAAATCCATCACGAGGGCAAGGGCCACGAAATACGTGTCGTGCTGATTGGGCAGGAAGTGCCCGAAGCTTCCATCGCCATTGCCCGCAGCAAGATGAAAGACTATAAGCTGGACAATACCAAGCTGATAGTCCTCCAAGGTATGAACAATGAAGCGGTGGATATTTCTTCCATCCGTGCCATGGTGATGGAAGACTTCTACAAGAACAGTGAGCAGCGTCTGGTGGAACAGAAACAGAAGATTGCCACACTGGAGCAGAATTTGGAAAGATACAAAACCTTCGATGAATTGGGCAAGAAGATTATCCCAGAACTGAAAGTGCTCTACCCGTCGGTAAAGACCGTATCAATATCTCATGCGATTGAACTGGCGGTAGATTCTGTACGGGTGGATACTGTGACCCTTGCCGTCTTGAAATTCGGCAAGCATCCGGGTGCGCACGAGAAGGAAAAGATTGCGGAGTGGCTCAAGGCGCGTACGGGTGCCAAGCAATTGAGGCTGATTACTGAATAATACAAGAATTGACGGAATGAAAATAAGATTTATACTGATAGCTGTCTGCTTCCTTTTTTCTCTGCCGGGACAAGCGGATGAAGGGATGTGGATGCTGGGAAATCTGAACAAGCAGACACGCCAGACCATGAAAGAGTTGGGCTTGCAGATGTCTGTCAACAAGCTATACAATACGAAACGCCCGTCGCTGAAGGATGCGGTAGTCAGCTTCGGAGGCTTTTGTTCCGGAGTGGTGGTGTCCGGGGACGGGCTGGTGTTTACCAATCATCACTGCGGCTTCAGCAGCATACAGCAACACTCGTCTGTGGAGCACGACTATCTGAAAGACGGCTTTGTGGCACGTAATCTTAGTGAAGAACTGCCTAATCCGGAACTTTACGTCCGCTTCCTCTTGCACCAGCAAGACGTGACCCGTCGGGTACTTGGAGCAGTAAAACCGGATATGAACGAATCTGAGCGTACAAGTGTAGTAGATTCGGTGATGCTGGTCATTGGCGAAGAGGTTTCTCGTAAAGACTCCACGCTGATAGGCATTGTGGATGCTTACTATGGAGGCAATGAATTCTGGCTTTCCGTTTATCGCGACTACAATGATGTGCGTCTGGTATTTGCACCCCCTTCTTCAGTGGGCAAGTTCGGCTGGGACACTGACAACTGGGTATGGCCACGCCATACGGGCGACTTCGCCGTATTCCGTATCTATGCCGGCAAAGACAACCGTCCTGCCGACTATTCTCCCGACAATGTTCCCTACCATCCCGAATACGTGGCTCCGATATCCCTGGACGGCTATCGTGAGGGTTCCTTCTGTATGACGATGGGCTATCCGGGCAGTACGGAACGCTATCTTTCCTCTTTTGGCATCGAAGAGATGATGACCACCACCAACCAGGCTCAGATAGATGTCCGTGGTGTGAAGCAGGCCATCTGGAAGCGTGAAATGGATAGCCGTGACAGCATCCGCATCAAGTACGCTTCCAAATACGACGAAAGTTCCAATTATTGGAAGAACAGCATAGGAGTGAACCGCACCATCAAGAAACTGCATGTGCTGGACAAGAAGCGTGCCATGGAGACCGAACTCCGTCGCTGGATACAGCAGACACCGGAGGAGCGGGAACATCTGCTGCATCTTTTTTCCGACCTGGAGTTGAACTACAAGAGCCGCCGTGATGCTTATCGTGCCAGAGCTTACTTTGCCGAATCTTTCCTGAACGGTCCGGAACTGGTGCAGCTTGCTTTGTCCATCCTCAACTTCGACTTTGAGGGGGAAGAGAAAACGGTGGTTGCCAATCTGAAAGCTATCGTTGAGAAATATGCCAATCTGGACTTGGGCATTGACAAGGAAGTGTTTACAGCACTGTTGAAAGAATACCGCTCCCAAGTGGATTCCACCTATCTGCCCGAGCTCTACCAGACGATTGCGACAGAATACGGAGGTAACGAGCGTACCTATGTGGATAGTCTTTATGCCCGCTCGGAGCTGACCACCCCCCGTGGATTGAAGCGTTTTCTGGAGCAGGACACCACCTATCAGATATATAATGACCCTGCCATCAACTTGGGCATCGACCTCATCACGAAGCTATTCGAGATGAATATGCAGGTACAGCAGGCTTCCGGTGAGATCGAGCGGAATGAACGTTTGTTCAACTCTGCCGTGCGACGTATGTACGCATCCCGTAACTTCTATCCCGACGCCAACTCCACCATGCGTTTGAGTTTTGGCACTGTCTGCGGTTATGCCCCCTTCGACGGAGCGGAATATGATTATTATACCACCGCGAAAGGTATTCTGGAGAAAGTCAGAGCCCATGCAGGCGATGTGGATTTTGAAGTGCAGCCTGAGTTGCTATCCCTTCTTTCCTCCGGTGATTTCGGTAGATATGCCGATGAGAAGGGAGAAATGAATGTCTGCTTTATCTCCAATAATGACATTACGGGAGGCAATTCCGGCAGTGCCATGTTCAATGCCAAAGGAGAACTTCTGGGGCTTGCCTTCGATGGGAACTGGGAAGCCATGAGCAGCGACATCCTTTATGAGCCGAAGATGCAGCGCACCATCGGGGTAGATGTACGCTACATACTGTTTATGATTGAGAAGTATGGGAAGGCAGGAAATCTGATTCAGGAACTGAAGCTTGCCAATCCTTAACGTGTGCCCCCTGCCTATACTTTTATGGGTGATATTTTCTAAATCACTCCACGGATACGGTCATCGAATGCCGAGAGTGCTGCCTTTGCCCCTTCGCCCATGGCAATGACTATCTGCTTGTAGGGAACATTCGATACATCCCCTGCCGCATATACCCCCGGAAGTGTGGTACGGCAGAAAGCGTCAATCTTAATCTCCCCGGTCGGAGTCGTTTCCAGCTTGTTGCGGAAAGGAGCGCTGTTGGCTGCCAAACCGATTTGCACGAAGATGCCGTCTAACGGGAAGTCGCGTTCCTCGCCGGTAAGGCGGTCCTTGATGCGGATAGAAGTTACTTTTTCCCCGTTTCCATCGACTTTTACGGTCTGTGACGAGGTGAAGATTTCCACATTCGGCAGGCTCCGGGCTTTCTCTTGCAGCACTTGGTCGGCTTTCAGTGTATCGGCAAATTCGAATACCGTTACCTTCCGGCAGATGCCTGCCAGGTCGATGGCAGCTTCAATCCCCGAGTTACCTCCACCGATAACCGCCACATGCTTGCCTTGATAGAACGGACCGTCGCAATGCGGACAGAATGCCACGCCGCGTCCTATGTATTCCGCTTCGCCCTCCACATTCAGTTTGCGCCAGCTTGCCCCTGTGGCAATGATTACCGCCGGTGCATGGAACACCTCGCCGCCTACGGTGGAGACACTTTTTTCCGTTCCCTGCAACTTTACTTTCTCTATCTTACGCTCCTCGAAAATCTCTATCGGATAGTGCTCTATATGTGTGCGGAGTGCGTTGGCAAGTTCTGCACCAGTAGTCTGCGGCACGGAGATAAGGTTTTCTATGCCTACCGTCTCTTTTACCTGTCCGCCTATGCGCTCGGCAACAATCGCCACCCGTAGGCCCTTGCGTGCAGAGTAGATGGCTGCGGAAGCTCCGGCTGGTCCGCCGCCCAATACCAGCACGTCGAAATCTCTCTCTATCGGCGCTTCGTCCTCTTGCGGAGCACTGCCGAAGGCTTCTTCCAGCTTCTGCAAAAGCTCTCCTAAAGAACCGCGACCTACGTGAAGCAGCTTGCCATTAGCGTAGACTGACGGCACGGCTTGTATCTTCAGCGCATCCACTTCCTCTTGATTAAGCGCCCCGTCCACCATCTCGTGGGTGACGTGCGGATTCAGCAATGCGATGATGTTCAGTGCCTGCACCACATCCGGACAGTTGGTGCAAGTAAGCGATACATACGTTTGCAGGCTGATGTCGCCTTGCAACGCCCGGATGCGGCGACGAATTGCTTCGTCCGGCAGATTTTTCCCCTTTCCATCGGCATTCAGCACGGCAAGCAGGAGGGAAGTGAACTCGTGTCCGCCGGGGATGCCGCGGAACTTGATGCCGGTTTCCACATCGTCTTTCAGCAATGTGAACTCCAACACGGGGTTCTTTATCTCACTCATCCGGCAGGAGAGCTTGTCGGAACAGCTTGCCACATCCTTCAAGAATCCGATAAGCTCTTGTGCCTGCTCGTGACCCGGATGATAGGTGATGTGAAAGACGTAGCGGGCTTCCAAATGCTGGAATACGCTCCGCACCTGGTCTAATATAGTTGTTTCTAACATGATTAATAGGGTGTTTGGGGTGAGAAAATAGTCTTTTAATATGTTTGATATAGAGTAGTTGCAGAACTTGTGAGGAAGTACTCCAATACTCCTTCGAAAGTACTGCGGTACTCCTTTGAAAGTACTACAGTACTTCTGTACAAGTACTGCGGACGTCTTAAAGGAAAGCGGACGTCTTTCTATGGTGAAAGCGCCCGCTCCTCCTATTACTTATCAAATCTTTCCTACAAGGTCGATGCTCGGCTTCAAAGTTTCCGCTCCTTTCTTCCACTTGGCAGGGCATACTTCTCCATCGTGTGTGGCAACAAACTGTGCAGCTTCTACCTTGCGCAGCAGCTCGTCGGCATTGCGTCCGATGTTGTTGTCCTGTATCTCGGCAATCTTGATTTTACCCTCGGGATTTACGAGGAATGTGCCGCGATATGCCATGCCTTCCTCTTCAATCATCACGCCGAATGCGCGGCTCAGTACGCCTGTGGGGTCGGCAAGCATGGGGTACTTAATCTTGCGGATGCTTTCGGAAGCATCGTGCCATGCCTTGTGCACAAAGTGCGAGTCTGTGCTTACAGAATATACTTCTACGCCCATTGCTTGGAATTGGTCATATTTCTCTGCGATGTCTACCAGCTCGGTAGGGCATACGAAGGTAAAGTCTGCCGGATAGAAGAAGAAAATGGCCCATTTACCTTTTACGTCTTCGTGGGATACTGTTTTGAAACTTCCGTTTTGGAAAGCCTGAACCTTGAATTCAGGGAGTTGTGAGTTGATGATCGGTTCCATAATTTTTCTCTTTTAATAGGTTTAGTTTTTTGTTTTACCAATGCGAAGATTGTGCAGACAGAATGCAGAAGCAGGCTTGCCTGATGATGCTGAGGTGCAGCCGATCTTCGCTTTTCCTGTTTGCAAAAATATAGCATTTTTCTCCGGTAGAACAAAAAATCCGATTGAAAGATTTTATGGAGCGATAGATGAAATCTATACGACTGCTTGGGTTGCTTTCAGTGAGAGCATTTCCTTGGGTACGGAAAGTTTTATCTCCTTAACCAGCACTTCGAGCAGCGTGTGGCGGATAAAGTTCTTATTGGTCAGCAGCACGACCTGGCGGGTGGGGCAGGGGATGGCGAAGGAACGTACCAGCTCTTTCTGGGCATCGCCCAGTTGCAGAACGGCCAGTTCGGGGATGAAGGTCACGCCTTTGCCGCTTTCTACCATGCGCATAAAGGTCTCCATGCTGCCCAAGTGATAGGCAAGCTGGCTGGCACGTGCCGACTTCATCTGGCAGAAGCGCACCAGCTGGTCGCGGAAGCAATGGCCCTCGTCGAGCAGCCAAAGCTGTTCGCCGTTTAGGTCGGAAGTACGGATTACCTCGTTGTTGAAGAGGGCATCTTCGCGCGACACGTAGGCAAAGAACTGTTCATAGAACAACGGCGTCTGCTGCAACTCTTCCATTCCTGCCAGACCGGCTACGATACCGGCATCTATGTCTCCCGTTTGCAGGGCTTTCTTGATGTCGTTCGTCTTCATCTCTACTACCCGGATGTCGAGGTCGGGGTATTTCTTCATCAGCTGCGGAAAGAAACGGGGCAGGAGGTAAGGAGCTACGGTGGGAAGTATGCCCAGCTTGAAGGTGCCGGTCAGTGAGTGTTTTTCTTCTTCTATAATATTCTTTATACGGTTGGCTTGAACCAATATATTCTGTGCTTGTTCTATGATGTGGATACCGACGGGAGTGGGGCATACCGGCTGCTGGCTGCGGTCAAAAATCCGGGTGTCCAGTTCCTCTTCCAGTTTCTGAATCATGGCACTGAGGGTGGGCTGTGTCACGCGGCAATATTCGGCTGCTTTGGCAAAGTGGCGGAACTGGTTGACGGCAAGGATGTATTCCAATTGTTGTAAAGTCATAGAAACAAGGCATTTGAAGGTTATGTATAGAGTTCGTCTATGCAAAGATAGAAATTATCTGTTTGACAAGCCTTGATTTACCCCTTATCTTTGCAATACCCAAAAGAAAAATAGTATAAATATTTAAAACAATAGAATTATGAAAACTTTAGATTACTTACATTTGAATGAAAAGAAAGTTGCTGACGTAGTATCGGCATTGCATCAGCTATTGGCAGACTTTCAGGTACATTATACCAATTTGCGCGGTATGCACTGGAACATCAAGGGACACGGCTTCTTTGTGCTGCACGAGAAGTTCGAGAGTATGTATGACGATACCGCCGAGAAGATTGACGAGATTGCAGAGCGCATCTTGATGCTGGGTGGCGTGCCCGAGAATAAGTTCAGTGAATACCTGAAGGTTGCCAACGTGAAGGAAGTGTCCGACATCTCTTGCGGCAGTGAGGCTGTGGACCATATCCTCGAGACTTACGGCTACCTGATTGGTGAAGAGAGAAAGGTAATTGAACTGGCAAATGAAGCTGGCGATGACGTGACGGCAGATTTGATGACCGGCTACCTGAAAGAGCAGGAGAAAATGGTTTGGATGCTCGTTGCATTCAGTACGAAAAGCTGCACGAAATAAAGGATAAAGAGTCGTGAAAAAGGATAGGGTGATAAAACGGTAGCGGATGCTGCCGGTTTTATCACCCTATTATCTTTCTATAGTTTATATCACTTCTTCTTCGGTGTCCGTCTTGCCCACCCTTCTTCACTGAAGTCGGGCTCTGCATCCTTAAAGTCATTGTTGCCCTGGAAGAACTGTTTCCAGTCATCCTTTTTGCCACGGGCTTTGGTGTAACCCCGCTCTTCGCGGCTGGGCTTGCCTTTCTTCTTGTCGTTTGCAGGACTTTCGGCCTTTTCGCTGCGTTTGCCGGTGGCATCGTTCCGTTTGCCGTCTTCCTTGTAACTGCGCTTCTTGCTGTCAAACTCTTTTTTCCCATGGCTTCCGGCTGTACCCGGACGTTTGCCCCTCGGAGCTCCTTACCCTCGTCTCCAGCAACCTCTACGGATACTTTACGGCCGTTCCAGCTGGCGCGGTTCAGGGCCTTCACTACATTGGTGGCTTCCTTTTCCTCCACTTCGAAGAAGGAGAACTTCTGCATCAGGTCAATTCGTCCCAGCTCTACACGTCCACGTGTATTGTTGTTCAGCAGGCTGATTAATTCGTTGGGGAAGAAGTTGTCCATTTTACCCAGGTTGATGAACAAGCGGGTAAAGCCGGGTTCTGCTTTGCGGCTGCTTCTACGGTCGTTGCGGTCGCCCCTCTCGCCACTTCTTGCACCACGCTCACTACCGGTTGCTGTCTCTATCTCGTCACGGCCGCGATAGTAATCCAGGAAACGGTTGAATTCATGCGAAACCATGCGTTTAATCAGGTCCTCTTTGCTCAGCCAGTCCAGCTTGCGGTAGATGTCGGTCATAAAGTCGGCGATTTCCTCCTCGTTCACTTTCACCTTTTCAAGATCGTCTATCACTTTGAGCAGTTGCTTTTCGCATATCTGTTTGCCGGTGGGCATTTCGCCTGCAATGAATTTCTTGCCGATGATGCGCTCAATCTCGCGCATTTTGCCTTTCTCTCGCAGGTTGATGATGGCGATGGAAGTCCCGGTTTTGCCGGCACGTCCCGTACGGCCGCTGCGGTGGGTATAACTCTCGGTGTCATCGGGCAATCCGTAGTTGATGACGTGTGTCAGGTCGTCCACGTCCAGACCGCGTGCGGCAACGTCGGTAGCCACCAGCAGTTGCAGGTTGCGTATGCGGAATTTCTGCATGACGGCATCGCGCTGCGCCTGGCTCAGTTCGCCGTGCAGCGAGTCGGCATTATAGCCTTCCTGCATCAACTTGTCAGCTATTTCCTGCGTTTCTTTGCGGGTACGGCAGAAGATGATGCCGTATATCTGCGGATAGTAGTCCACAATACGTTTCAGGGCAGCATACTTGTCTTTGGCATGTACACAGAAGGCTACGTGTTTCACGTTGCTGGTTCCTTCATTTCTGCGTCCGATGGTGATTTCCTTTGCATTGTGCAGGTATTTCTTGGAAATACGTGCGATTTCGGGACTCATGGTCGCGGAGAACAGCAGTGTGTTACGCTCTTGGGGCACATCTGCAAGAATGGCATTAATGCTGTCCGTAAAACCCATGTTCAGCATTTCGTCCGCCTCGTCCATAACCACGTTCTGGATGGTGGAGAGTGAGACGGTCTTGCGTTCCATAAGGTCGAGCAGACGTCCGGGGGTAGCTACGATGATGTGTACCCCCCGCTTCAGGGCACGTATCTGGCTTTCGATGGACGAGCCTCCATATACGGGCAACACTCGCAAGCCATCGGTATATTTAGAATAATCGTTCAAGTCGCCTGCTATCTGCAAACAAAGTTCGCGGGTAGGGCAAAGAATAAGTGATTGGGGTATTCGGTTGTTAACGTTGATCTGCTGTATAAGCGGCAGACCGAACGCTGCGGTCTTTCCTGTTCCTGTTTGTGCCAGTGCTACTACATCATTATTTTCTCCCTAAAAGGTAAGGAATTACTTCCTCTTGTACCGGCATGGGCTGCTCGTAACCCATTTCTTCGATGGCGCGGCGTATCTCCGGCGACACACCGAGCTCTTCAAATGTCTTCATTAAATCTTTGTATATCTTTATCTTTATATTTCGGGCGCAAAGATAGTGCTTTTCAATGGATAATTGATAATTGATGGTTGATAATTATGCAATTACATGATAAAATCGTTTTTTATTGGCTACTCATTATCCATTATCCATTGTCAATTATCCGTTAAAAGAATGTCTTGCAGTCTCTTTCTTTCTTCTTTTGTCAGACCGATGCCTCTTTGCAGGTAGGTGTCGGTATCTCCATACCTTCGTTCCATTTCTTCGATGGCGGCATTCAGGAAATCCTCGCGTGCCGAGAAGAGGGTGGTGATGGCCTCTTGCGAGCGTGCCGGAAGCTGGTAGGCGTATCGGGAGGCCGCCGGGATGTTGAAGTAGTCGTTGCTGAGGCGGTAGTCTTCCATGATGATGTCTTCGTCCACTCCAAGGGAGGCAAGCACAAGTGCCGATACGATGCCTGTGCGCCCTTTGCCCGACGAGCAATGGATAACGACGGGATAATTGTTCTTGTCCAGCAGAATATCGAAAATCCGGCGGTATTCTTTGGTGTAGTTGCTGATGAGCTCGCGGTTCATCTGCTCCACGATTCGGTAGACAGTATCGCTCTTGATTTTCTGTTCCTGTACACCTTTCAGGATATACTCCATGTCGCCGGTAGGAATGGGGATATGGATCACTTTGAATGCCTGTTGCAAAGGGCTTTGTCTATTCGCTTCGACAGATGAACGCAGGTCGATGATAGTCCTTATGCCTATGTTCTTGAGCTCTTTGCGCGAACACGGTTTCAGTTTATCTATTTCGGCAGAGCGGTAAATCATTCCCCAGCGCATCTGTTTCTTGGTGGAATAAGAAGGATAGCCGCCCAAATCACGGAAGTTCTGTATGCCGGGGATGTTGATGTTGCGGGTGGCAATCTTAACACGATATTTGTCGTCGAACAAAAGGGTGTAATAATAACGTTTGGTCGGATCGTTCGTGACGATGGTCATCTTCAAGTCCGAGATATCGGCGATGGCAACGGGAACATCTTCCGGATATGAAGTCAGGATCGGTCGAAGCATATACTTTTATGTTCCCTTTGATAAGCGGAGCCATTTCCCATTTGACGATACAGTTCCCTACATTATTTTCTTCGCATACAACGGATATGTGTGGAGCTGTGCCGCTGCAAGAAGGAAGCAACACTGCCAGAACAAGCAAGTTCAACAGATTCTTATACATAATTCGTAAACTCTCTAATGTCGTTTACAGCAAATATATGGTTTTTCGTTGCAGATTATACAGCGTATATGAAGCTTTTATAATTTTAAATGAGCGGTGCGGAGCGCAATCTTTTCCGCTCCTGCCGTGCATAGGAAATTGGGACAGTAGAATTTAATCTTGTCCTTGTATATCTTGTCTGCTTCGCGCAGGTTGTACATATAGAAGAAATCGTCCTGCGAGCCGCGTACAATGTTCGCGTATTCCAGATTTTCAATAATGGTCGGCGCCAATTTTATGGCCTCTTCCTTATGGGAAGAACGAAAATTAGGGTCGTAGTACACGATGGCTTTCTTTTCGCGTGCCTGGTCGAGCAGCTCCAACACTTTCTCGCGCAGCACCGGATTCAATGCGTAGTAAGAGCCGATGACAACAATGTCGTCCTCTTCCAGTTTGGGGTATATGACATCCAGCCGCTGTTTGGGATAATCCTTGTAGAAGATATATTCGGCATCGCTGTTGTCATCCAGAAAGGCAAGCGAAACGGGCGATTTCCCGTCAGGAAATACGTTGACGTAGTCCGTAGAGATATGATTGTCACGCATGAACCTGAGGATGATATTGCCTACATGGTCGTTGCCGGTTTCACTGATGAAACAGATAGGAACGCCGGTACGGCTCAATGAAACGATTCCATTGAATACGGAACCGCCCGGAACGGCAGCCGAAGGTTGCTCGTTACGGAAAATAATGTCTAATATCGTTTCTCCGATGCCGATTACTTTACGCATAACGCTCTTGATTTTTCTCCGAGGTAACCGCCGTGGTGACGTTTGGAGTAGTCTTCAATGGTAAATCCGGTTTTCTGCATAGTCTGTACTACCAGAATATCTCCTATAACGGTCATTACCGTTGTAGAAGTGGTAGGGGTCATGCCCAGTATGCAGACTTCCTTGGGACTTCCTGTGCTGAGACATACATCCGATTCCTGTGCCAGCGGACTGTCCGGATTTCCTGTAATGACGATAAATTTCAGTTTCGGATTCAGGTTATGCGCCAGTTGTGTCAGTTCGACGATTTCCCGTGTTTTGCCCGAATTGGAGATGAGCAGCAGCAGGTCATTCTCCTGCAGGATACCCAGGTCTCCATGCTGTGCTTCGCTGGGGTGCAGAAATACGGAAGGAATGCCGGTCGAGCAAAAGGTTGTAGCAATATTCATGGCTATTTGCCCTGCTTTACCCATGCCGGAAGTTACCAGTTTGCCTTTTTTACGGTGTACCTGTTCTACGATAAGTTCTACCGCCTTTTCGTATGCGTCCGTTACAGGGATATTCAATACGGCCTGCGCTTCTTTCTGCAAAAGCTCTTGAATGGATGCTATCATTGTCTCAATTTTGATTTATGGATTATAAGTCTACAAATATCCGTAATTTTCCATAAACGGCAATAAGTTTTATTGTATTTTTGTGCCGGTAAACTGTTTGTAGTGTAAGAATGAAGAATTTAACAGAAGAAATACAGCCTCGCCATAATCAGCACACATTGCCGAACGGCTTGCGCATCATCCATGAACCCTCCTTGTCGAAGGTGGCTTATTGTGGTTTTGCGGTGGATGCCGGAACACGCGATGAACTCGAAAACGAGCAGGGGATGGCGCATTTTGTGGAGCATCTTATTTTTAAAGGCACCAGGAAGCGCAGGGCGTGGCATATTCTGAACCGCATGGAGAATGTGGGCGGCGATTTGAACGCTTACACCAATAAGGAAGAAACCGTAATTTATTCCGCATTTCTTACCGAACATTTCGGGCGTGCTTTTGAGTTGCTGACGGATATTGTATTCCATTCCACTTTCCCTCAGCGGGAGATTGAAAAGGAGACAGAGGTTATTATAGACGAAATCCAGTCGTACGAAGACAACCCGTCCGAACTGATTTTTGATGATTTTGAGGATTTAATCTTTCGCGGGCATCCTCTGGGACGTAATATCCTCGGCAATCCGGAACAGTTGAAGAAGTTCCGCAGCGAAGATGCGGCGGCCTTTACTTCCCGCTTTTACCGTCCGGGCAATATGGTGTTCTTTGTTTTAGGCAATATGGATTTCAGACAAGTGGTGCGTTGGGCGGAAAAACTATTGGCTGATATTCCGGCTGAGGCTGTCGATAACCGTCGTACGCCCCCGCCTTTATATGTTCCGAAAAATCTGGTTTTACACAAAGATACCCATCAGGCGCACATCATGATTGGCAGTAGGGGGTACAATGCGTATGAAGACAAGCGTACGGCGCTCTATCTGCTGAATAACATCCTCGGAGGTCCGGGCATGAACAGCCGGCTGAATGTGGCCTTGCGCGAACGGCGCGGGTTGGTCTATAATGTAGAGTCCAACCTGACTTCTTATACCGATACCGGAACTTTCTGTATTTATTTCGGTTGCGATCCGGAGGATGCGGAGCTTTGTACCCGCCTTGTGTATAAAGAACTGAAACGCCTGCGCGATACCCGGATGACTTCTTCCCAACTTGCCGCCGCCAAAAAACAGCTTATCGGGCAGATAGGCGTGGCTTCGGACAATAACGAGAACAATGCCCTCGGCATGGCAAAGACCTTCCTGCATTACAATAAATATGAAACGGCCGAGGCCGTGTTCCGGCGTATCGGACAACTGACTCCCGAAATTCTGTTGGAAGTGGCAAACGAGATGTTTGCGGAGGATTATTTATCGACACTTATTTACGATTGACAGCCTTATTCCCGCTTATTCTCTTCAGGTTGTTCCAACCGCTTCCTGCTGAATTCACAGCCGCAGTACAGTTGGTTATAGAAGTCATACTCTTTGAGGAGCTGGTTGCGGCGGTCTTGCAATCCGCCTTTCCGCCAGTTCTGTTCCCAAAAGATTGTACCGGGATAAAGGGCGGCTGCCCGTTTTCCCGCTTCGTTTATCTGGTCGAGGCTTTTCCAACGCGAAGATGCGAGGGTAGTGGTAAAGACAGAGAAGCCGTGTTCGGAAGCATAGCGTGCCGTTTCCGTCAGGCGTAATGTAAAGCATTTCAGGCAACGGCTGCCTCGTTCCGGTTCGTTTTCCAGTCCCAGCATTGTGTTCCGCCAGTGGGTATAATCGTAATCTGCATCGATGAAATCGAGGTTTTGGGATGTTACGAAACGAACGGCTTCCTGCTTTCTTATCTCATATTCCTCTTGCGGATAGATGTTGGGATTACAATAAAACACTGTCGGGCGGATGCCGTTTGCCAGCAGGCATTCAATGATGGCGGAGGAACAGGGAGCACAGCAGGAATGGAGCAGAACTCTGTCTTCGCCGTTGGGAGTTTGAATTTTCAACATAGTCATGAAGTATTTTAAACTTTCAGTTTTATTTTGCCTTTCACCAGCAGTCCTGTCAACTGTACGATGATGATGGAGAAGACAAGCGATTTGAGCAGTCCCGGTACACCGCTTTCCAATGCTTCCGGATAAGCCCAGCCGGCTAATTGCTGGACGGAGTACCATATATAGGGAAGAATGTAGCAAGTGAGCGTTGCCGTTCCTGCGGGCTTGATTATATCGAACCAGTTGGTTTTGCCCTTTACATCGGTCAGCCAATAGAAAAAGCCGAATAACGGGAAGAAGGCGGCAAGACAATAAAACAGCCAGGACGGGGTAGCCTGTATCTTGGAGATAATCCAGTATGGATGCGAAACCAGTGCAAGAATCAACATGCCGGCACCAAGGATGCAGAGCATACCGATGAATTTGCCGGGATGTTCGCGATTGGCGTAGCGTTGCATGAGCAAGGAGGTCAGCAGACCCGACATTCCGAATGCGTGTAGCGTCCAGTCACTGGGAATGAAAGGCAGCAACAGGATACGGCTTCCGTACTCTTCCGGGATAAGGCCGGAATGGCTGATTACAGCGAGCGTTATCACTGCAAACCATGCAACCGCGTTTTTACGCAGGCTTTCGCGGGTGAACAGATAGATGCCGGCACATACGGCATATGTCCAGCCTATAAGACCGAGGATTCCCCACCAACTTGTATGGAACGGTTTCCCGTTGAGGTCTTTATAAATAACCAGCGTTGCAAGCAATACCACGCCTGCTACTTTCATTACGGTGAAAAAGGCTTTTTTTGTACCTTCGGCCTTTGGATATACTCCCCATGTCAGGAAGAAACCGATTACCATAAGGATAGTAAACCAGGAATGGGAAAGACCGCCTTCGATGCCGCCGCTGTTAAGCGAGAACAGCCCCATGGCAATGAGCGCTACCGTACGCCAGAATATATGTGCAATGACCTGTGTGGTTGTATCGCCCTTTTTATAACGGTTCTGTATGGCAAAGGATACTGACATGCCCATGCAGAACAGAAAGGCCGGAAAGATGGTATCGGAAAATCCCAGCATATCCTCATCGGCAGCGGCGTGCATCAGCCAGTGAGGGACATTCTTCAATCCGGGAATGTCGTTTACGAAGAGCATAAGGAACATGGTGAGTGCGCGGAATACATCTACCGCAGCCACTCGTTGGAGTGTTAAGTTTTTCATGATAAATTTATTTTGGGGGTTCAAGGGGCAAATATAGGAAAGAATTTCTCAATATGGGGTATCAGGTTATAAAAAAGCCATTCAATCGCAGTATCATTGCAGTTGAATGGCTTTTAGCACGTTTTTAAAGGAATTCCTTATTCAAACAAAGATTTGGCGATTCCCATTTCCAGTCCTCTCAGCTCTGCCAATCCTCTCAGACGGCCGATGCAGGAGTACCCCGGGTTGGTTTTCTTCTTCAAGTCATCCACCATCTGGTGACCGTGGTCGGGACGCATCGGGATGGAAACCTTACGGCGCTGCTGCAGCTCGAGGAAAGCCTTCATCACATGGTACATGTCGACATTGCCTTCCAGATGGTTGGCTTCGTAGAAGTTGCCTTCCTCATCGCGTTGCGTGCTGCGCAGGTGCACGAAGTTAATGCGGTCGCCGAACTGTTCCATCAGGGCGGCACAGTCATTGGCGCTGCTTACGCCCAAAGAACCGGTGCAGAGGCACAGACCGTTGCTCTTGTTGGGAACAGCGTCAATCAGAGCCTGGAAATCGGCGCCACAGCTCATGATACGCGGCAGGCCCAGGATTGAGCAGGGCGGGTCGTCCGGATGGATCACCAGCTCGATGCCGGCCTCGTCGGCAACGGGACAGATTTCGCTGAGGAAATATATCAGGTTGGAACGCAGCTTTTCGGGGGTGATGTCCCTGTAACGGTCAAGCTCTTTCTGGAACTGCTCCAAGGTAAAGCTCTCTTCCGAACCGGGCAGGCCGGCAATCATGTTGCGTACCAGCAACTGCCTGTCGTCTTCCGTCATCTGCTCGAAGCGGGCTTTGGCCCTGGCCTTTTCCGCGTCGGTGTAATCGGCTTCCGCACCAGGGCGTTTCAGCAGGAAGAGGTCGAAAGCGATGAAGGCCGCGCGTTCGAAGCGCAGGGCGCGGCTGCCGTCGGGAAGCTCGTAGGCAAGGTCGGTACGCGTCCAGTCCAGTACGGGCATGAAGTTGTACGTCACGATGTTCACACCGCATTTGCCGAGGTTGCGCAGGCTTTCCTTGTAGTTGTCGATATACCGTTGGAAATCTCCGGTCTGCGTCTTGATGTGCTCGTGTACGGGTACGCTTTCAACGACCGACCAGCGGAGACCTGCAGCTTCAATCATCTCCTTGCGTTTCATGATTTCTTCCACCGTCCACACCTCGCCGTTGGGGATGTGGTGCAGGGCGTTCACGATGCCGGTGGCTCCGGCCTGTCTGATGTCCCATAGGCTGACAGGGTCGTTAGGACCGTACCACCGCCAGGTTTGTTCACAAAGTATCATATTGTAATGGTATAAGTTTATAAAGTATATGTCTGTCTATTATGAATGAGGATGTGTCAAAATATACTTGATGATTTCTTTTAGGCACGGATTACACGGATTTCATCAGATGGAGAATGCGTCGAAACCGCCGTCCACCACCGAGAGTGCCCCGGTCACGAAGCTGGAAGCGTCACTGATGAGGTAGTGGATGGTTCCGAACAGCTCTTCCGGTTCGGCAAAGCGTCCGCACGGAGTGTGGGCGATGATGGTCTTTGCACGGTCTGTGTACGAACCGTCAGGGTTGGTGAGCAGCGCACGGTTCTGGTTGGTGAGCAGGAATCCCGGAACAATGGCGTTCACGCGGAGTTCGGGGCTGAATTTGGTTGCCAGTTCGGTCGCCATATAGCGTGTATAATTGCCGATGGCCGCTTTGGCAGAACCGTAACCTACCACGCGCGTCAGCGGACGAAGGGCGGATTCGGAGCAGAAGTTAACGATGGCGCCTTTCTTGTTCTTTGCCATGACGTCTACGAACACCATGGTGGGAAGCACCGTACCGAAGAGGTTCAGGTCTACCACTTTGCGGAATGCGTCCACATCGAGGTCGAGCACGGTCTTGTCCGGAGCAATGGTAGCGCCCGGCATGTTGCCGCCTGCGGCGTTCAGCAGCACGTCGATGGTGCCGAAGCGCTCGAGGATGGCTTTCTTGTTTTCTTCCAGCACTTCCTTGTTCAGTACGTCGGTTACGAGAAACAGGGCTTCGGACTTTCGGTTAAGCTCGGCTTCCAGTTCCCTGCCTGCCTCTTCCACACGGTCCAGAATTACGATTTTAGCTCCTTGCTCGGCCAGATAGTTGGCGATGTTTTTTCCTAAAATGCCACAACCGCCTGTTATGACGATTACTTTGTCTTTAATGTCGAATAAGTTTTTCATGATTTATGTATTTAATGTGAGTTCGATATTATTCAATAAATATCTTATTGAATAATAGGAATATAGAGAAAAAGTATTAAATTTATAGTATTTAATTATAACATTTAAACGATTACCACTATGCTCCTAAAGTCCAAAATTACAGAATTTTATTGTATGGCAGATGATTTCTGTAAGGAATTTGCATGGTGACAAGAAAAATATATGGTAAAAGACAGTAACCGCAAGCATTGCAACAAACTGAACCGGATGAGTGATACTGAGATTATAACCATTCTTATTTTATTTCATCCTGGCGATTTCAGATGCTTCAGCCCTTATTATAGGGGGGCTGTAAACGTCTGAAACAGTTGTTTTCATGTTTAGTTTCCTACAATTGTTTTGTTGAACTGGGAGAGGAAGTGTTCCATGATCTGCTTCTTCGGATTCAAGTTGTATCTGATTATCAATGATAAGAAGGAAATTCTTAATTTCATGTTCACTCCGGGAAATGCAGATGAACGGGAACCTCTAAAGGAAAGTAAGTTCTTAGAGAATATAAAAGGAAAATTATGTGTCGATAAGGGATATATCGGGCAGAACTTGTTTGATTTGTTCGAGGCTTTTCCATAATGAAGAGGCCAGGATAGTGGTGAAGACGGAGAAATCGTGGCTGGCAGCATAACGTGCCGTTTCTGTAAGACGTAGGTTGAAGCATTTTAGGCAGCGATTGCTACGTTTTGGTTCTTTTTCCAGTCCATGGATAGCTACCGGCTAACCTTCGTAGTCATAGTGAGCATTGATGAAATCAAGACTTTAAGCTGTTACAAAACGGATTGCTTCTTATTTCTCCTCTCTTGGGTAAATATTGAGATTGCGGTAAAACACAGTAGAGGGTATGTTGTTGGCCAATGTGCACTCTATGATGGCAGAAGAACAGGGAGTGCAGTAAGAATGTAGCAATACCCTGTTTTCTGCGTTGGGAGTTTGAATTTGTAACATATCGAAAATTTCCTCTCTGTGGGCAAAGATACGTTTTTATATATTAGAATTTACCTTTAAGAATGGTTTCATTTGTAGAAAAATTTTCTTTTACAGTTAATGTTACATTGTTACCGTTGAAATGAAATGTGATGTCAAGAGCGCTAATCCAATCTACATAATGTACTTTTAGCTGTAAATCGTCTGTCGGTAGCCATGCATAACTACCTGCTACGTGGAAAGTCTTTTCAAGCCCGTTAAAGCTACCTACAGGTGTAATGGAATAGGGTGGGTATGCATTGATTGTACCTGTTAACCACTGTTTGTAACCAAAGGGTAGGATATAGCTTGCCCCATTTTTATCATCAATTTTCAAATTTACTTCTTTGGCGCCGAATAATAAATGTAGATGTTGCCAGCCGTATCGGTTCGTTTCAAGGGTAATGGTTTGGTTGGCATAAGCAGTTGCCAATGGTGATTGTTTTTTTCCTTGTACTGTGGGAAGTATATAGCTTATTTGCTTCTTTTTCAATCGAGCATAGGCCTTTCCTGGCATAAGTGCTTGGTTCTTTATGGCAGACAGTAGTTTGTTCCATACTAATCTGCGCTGATTACGGCCGTTTATTAGCGTACATTCTGTAATGACAACTACCATGTCTTCTTTCGGCATGATGAGTACGTATTGCCCTAATGCACCATCGGCCCGTACAGCACCAGGATAGTCGCACAGCCACATCTGATAGCCATAGTCTTCATCTCCCGCTTCCATTTGCTTGCTTGTCATTTGTTTTATCCATGATGACGATAGCAGTTGTTTGCCTTTCCACTTGCCTTGATTTAGGAATAATAGACCGAACTTGGCAAGTGATTCACTCTGTATGTGTAGGCCCCATCCACCTGTATGAATTCCTTCTGGGCTGATTTCCCATGCAACTTCTTTGATATTCATTGGATTAAAAAGCTTTAGTTTCAAATAGTCCAACAGTGTCATACCAGTTACTTTTTGTATAATAGCAGAAAGCACATAGGTACTGATAGAATCATATTCAAACTGCACTCCAGGGGTTTTCACAGGTTTGGCAAGAAAGGTGGATAACCAGTTTGTACAAACGTTGCGCATATTCCAATCGGGTGTGATACCAGAAGTCATTGTAAGTAGATGGTGTACAGTTATGTTAGATAAGTTCTCTGAAACGGAGTCCGGTAATTGTTCAGGAAAGAAAGAAACAATGCGGTCAGTCAGTCTTAGACGGTTATCTGCAATGGCTAATCCTACGGCTGCGCCTACAAAGGTTTTGGAGCAAGAGTACATTGTATGGCGATATTCAGGTGCGAAAGGAGTTGGATAAATTTCACCTATCACTTTGCCATGACGTAGCACAATGACACTATGGATGTCTGTGTGTGGTAAAGCTGTCAAGGAATCGAATAGTGTGATGATTGCTTCGGATGGAACACCTTCGGCTTCTGGAGTAGAGCGTTGTAATTCATTCGTTTGTGCCAATAAAGATGTATGCACAAGCATACATAGAGTGAGTAAGACAAGATTTATTTTCATGATGTTAAATTGGGGTATGTTAGTTTTCTATTGAAAAACCTAATTTTTGTAATCCTTTTTGTATGTCAGGATGGCTCATGAATAATTTCCATAGCAATCCGCTGCGATAATTTTCTATCATAACTGCAATAGGCCCTTGGTCTATGGCAAGGTAACGTTGTGGGTACCAATTGTCCGTCTCGCTGAAAGCATCGTAGAATCCATATGGGCCGAACACTTTTTCACCCATTTCATAGAGATGGCGCATTACTTGTAGCGAATACTCTGGGGTATAGACAATGGAGGAGAGGGCAGCTGTAGGAGAAATTACCCCTTTGTCATCGTGCTCATTGGGTGCATGTGCCGCATACCCGTTCACGGAGTAACTAGCTGTCAGTCCCCAACAGTCGCTACCAAATCCTTTATGGCATTTAGGATTGCGGATACAGTAAGCCCGGTTGGCAAGTGTCAAATTTTTCATTTCATTAAAATAATCAGAGCAGTATTTATCTTTTAATTTTGTGGGGTTGAGGCCAAGGAAAGAGTATTGTGCCCAAAAAAGAGGTCCGGCTTTGGAGTCTTGATAACGTAAATTCAGTTCTATATTTTCCACTTTGTGAGGACTGAGGATAGCTCCGTTCTCTGCCCATCCTTCGTGGTAGACTTTTGGTGGTATTCCGTGCGTTGGCGAGGCGGCCGCAAGTATGTACATGATGAGACATTCGTTGTAACCATGTATAGGGAAGTTCATCTCCCATGCATATTGGGGACTCCAGTGCCAATAGAGAACATTTTGTCCGTTTTGTCGGTAGAAATTCCAGTCTACTTCACGCCATAGCTGGTCAATACGCGTAGCAAGTGAAAGTTCTCTTTCTGTCAGAGCCTTTTCAGTTGGAGTTTGTCTTGTGCTGTCTTTGTTCACATAATATTGATGTACAGTTAGGAGGGCTTGCATGATGAAAGCCGTTTCCACAAGATCTCCTCCGTTGTCTTTTTGTCCGAAAGGTTTTACTTTACCAGTGTCTCCATGCCACCAATGAGGACAGACTCCATGAAAGCGATCGGCTGTTTCAAGGAAGGTGATGATGCGTTCCATGCGTTTTAAACCTTCTTCGCGGGTGACATAACCACGATCGATGCCAGCTAATATTGCCATGATGCCGAAACCACTTCCTCCGGAAGTTACTATATTTTGATCGTTCTCAGGATAGATACCATCCATGTGGATACGTTCGCGTGCAAGTCCGCTGTTGGGTTCCGCTCCTTCCCAAAAGTAGCGGAAAGTGCGGTGTTGTACAGTATCCAGCAATGCTTCGTCGCTCAGTTGTTTTTTGGCTTGCTTAGCTGTAATATTTGTACCTTGGGAGAATCCTAATAATAGGTAGCAGAATAAAAGAGGATATAGGATATTCATAATTATTTGAAAGCTAATTTGACAAGTATAGGATAGTGATCAGAAAGAAAACCATTATTGGGCTTGTCCTGAATGACTCGGTAACGGTTTACTTCGATATTATCAGTAGTAAATATATAATCAAGTAGCGTGCATTCCTCTTTTGTTAAGCGGCCGAAGTCGTGGAATGACCAAGAAGGGCCATAAGTTACATTTGCAGTTTTTAGAGAGTTCTTCATGCCATTTTTTTCTAACACTTGTAGTGGTGTTTCATCAGGAGTACAGTTGAAATCTCCAGTGAGGATGGCAGGTATGTGCGGAGCAATTTCTTTTATTTTTTGTACAATGAGTCGAGCACTTTCTTTGCGTGCTATTTTTCCGTCATTGTCAAGATGGGTATTGAAAAAGACAAGCTCCTTTCCATTTCTTTTTTCTTTTAATATGGCCCAAGTAGTGATACGGTTATAAGACGCATCCCATCCTTTTATACCTATAGAATCAGGATGTTCGCTGAGTGCGAAATTACCGCTTTTTAGGAGAGTGAACCGATTGGGATTGAAGAATATCGGACAGTATTCACCGGCTTCTTTTCCATCGTCTCGTCCTACGCCTAAGGCAGTATACTGGGGAAGACCCTGTTTCAGATCTTCCATTTGGTTATGACATACTTCTTGCATACCTAATAGATCGGGATGATAGTAAGTAATCATTTGATAAACATTCTCTTTACGGTACTTCCAGTTGTTGGCGCTGTCTGAAGGGGCATCCAGACGTATGTTAAATGTCATTACTTCCACCGATTTGTCGGTGGAAGTATACTGATTTTTGCAACAACACAGTGATAGAAGACCACTGAAGCAGAGTAGAAAAATATAATGTTTCATTTTTTGTTATTTTAATGTCAATCTTGCAGTTTTTGTAGCCTGACTACTCCCACCGATGAATATATCAAATTCACCCGGTTCGGTTACTTGGTTCAGGTCATAGTCATAGAATCGGAGCAGATCAGCTGTAATTTTGAAAGAAATAGTCTTACTTTCTCCCGCTTTCAGGAATACTTTTTTAAATCCTTTCAGTTCGCGTACTGGTCGGGTGATACTTCCCACAAGATCCCGAATGTAAAGTTGTACAACTTCTGCTCCATCGTATTTTCCACTGTTTGTAACTTGGATTGTAGCTGTTATTGTTTCGTTTTGTTTCATGGTTGGGGTGTTCAGTACAATATCTCCATATTGGAAAGTTGTGTATGATAGACCGTAGCCGAAAGGATAGAGCGCATCATTGTCTACATCCAAATAGTTGCTGCGGAATTTTTCGAACCATTTCCCATTTTGTAGAGGGCGTCCTGTGTTTTTATGATTGTAGAACAAGGGGATTTGCCCTACATTTTTAGGGAAAGTCATGGTCAGTTTTCCACTAGGATTGACATCACCGAATAATACATCTCCAATTGCATAGGCTGCTTCACTTCCACCGAACCATACATTCAGTATAGCGGGTACATTTTCATGTTCCCAGGTCAGTGTTAATGGACGTCCAGTAAAAAGGGTAAGTATCAAGGGCTTACCTGTCTTCAGTAGGGCTTCCAATAAAGTTCGTTGTACGTCTGGGAGGTTAAGATTAGTACGACAGGAACTTTCACCACTCATTTCGGAACTTTCGCCTAAAGCAGCTACAATGACGTCTGCATTATTAGCTACTTTCAGCGCTTCGTCTAGCATTTCTTGGTTCGTTCGCTGGTCACGATTCAGTGAACGCCCGAACATAGTGGCTCGCTCTTCATAAGCTGCATCGTTTATAAGGTTACTTCCTTTAGCATGGATTACGTTCACTTTGCCTGCCAACATTTCCTTCAGTCCTTCATATAAGGATGGGTAGTCATTGAGCCGGGCTGCTACGCTCCATGTACCTGGCATATTGCTACGAGTGTTTCCTAATGGACCAATAACAGCAACTGTGCCTTCTTTCTTGAGTGGAAGAAGGGGAGAAAGGGAGTGGGTAGTCGTGCCGTTTTTGTCTATTTTATTAAAAGGTTCGTTTTTTAATAGTACGAAACTTTCGGCAGCTATTCGCCGGGCAGCCTTTCGATGAGCTTTTGTAAAAATGTCGCGTGTAGGGCGTTTTAAATCACAGTATTTGTAGGGATTATCAAACAGCCCCAATTTGTATTTGGCTTCAAGGATACGTCGGCAAGCCGTATTTAAGGTTTCCATACTTATTTTTCCTTGTACAAGAGATTGTTTGAGAGTCCCTATGAATCCTTCACTTACCATGTCCATGTCTACACCTGCATTGAGGGCCCGTGCAGAAACGGTTTGTAGATCTCCTATGCCATGTGCTACCATTTCGGATATGCCAGTGAAATCTGTTACAACAAATCCATTGAAGTTCCATTGTCGACGAAGTACATCAGTCATTAGCCAGTGATTGGCAGTTGCGGGTATGCCATCTACTTCATTGAAGGATGCCATGACACTACCAGCTCCAGCCTCTACAGCGGCTTGATAAGGGTATAAGTATTCGTTAAACATGCGATTACGACTCATGTCTACAGTATTATAGTCTCGTCCGGCCTCCCCTGCTCCATAAAGGGCAAAGTGTTTAACACAAGCCATAATTTCGTCATCGCGTTGAAGCTGTTGTCCATTGTTTGCTCCTTGATAGCCTAGTACCATCGCTCGCGCTATTGCTCCACCTAAAAAGGGGTCTTCTCCATTACCTTCGCTAACGCGTCCCCAGCGTGGATCTCTACTGATATCTACCATTGGACTGAATGTCCAACAGATGCCATCAGCACTAGCTTCTACAGCAGCAATACGTGCTGATTCTTGAATAGCTGCCAAATTCCAACTACATGAAAGTCCTAGAGGAATGGGAAATATGGTTTCATAACCATGTACCACATCCATGCCAAAAAGTAGAGGGATACCTAATCGTGAGTTCTCTACGGCTAGTTTTTGTACTTCGCGTATTTTATCTACTCCTTTCAGATTGAGTACTCCACCTACTAGACCTTGCTCTATTTGTCGGGCTACGCCGCTGTTACGGGCCTGCCCAGTGGTGATTTCACCGGTGACGGGCAGGTTTAACTGGCCTATTTTTTCCTCTATAGTCATTTTTTTCATCAGTTCTGTTACGAACTTGTCCATTTCCTGAGGTGTACTTTTCAGGCTATTTTTTCCCGGCATTGCAACTGCCATGAGTGTGGATAGCGAAAAGGCTATAAATAATATTCTTTTTTTCATATCTTATAACTTGAAATATATCAAGTGAAAATAGATTGTTATACTATATAGATTTTGCCAATGAGGCTTATTCGTCTTTTGGTTCCTTTAATAAATCGGGAGTCTGAGTGTATTGGTTGAAAGGAAGTGGCAAAAGAGCTTTGTCTTCAGACCATCCTACCAATTCTGTCTTTGCTAGGCCCGTGCGTACAAGGTCGTTATAGCGTTCGCCCCATTCGCATACTAACTCCATACGACGTTCATCGATGACTTGTTCAAAGGTTACATTCTTAAGTTCGGGCATTTTGGCACGTCTTCTGACTTCATTGAAAGGATTGTCACCACTTTTGCCATTTTTAATTTTAGCTTCTGCATTCATCAATAGTACATCGGCATAACGGAAGATTCGTACATTGTTGTTTGTACCATATTTTGTTCGTCCCGGAGTCAATTGGTTGGTAGGCGTATAGGCCTTTCCATTCCAGCAGTCTGTTTTTGCAGAATTGATCTGTGGCTTGATCACGTCACCGTCTGGAGTTGTAGAGCCTGCTAACAAGAATGATGTTGTGGCACGCACAGTTTCGCCACGTTCGTAAGCCCAATCACGGAAAGACTTCAAAATGCCACAATCCCCCCATCCATTGATATTGCTACCGGAATTATTGGGACCTTGGCAAGTGAACCACTCTCCTGGATCGATTAAGTCACCGGAACCATTGCCAAAATCGGTCATTTGGCATTCGAATATGGATTCGTCACAAAGTTTTCCTGGAATTTTGAACAACTGATAGAAGTCTGGATAGAGTGTAAATTTTCCATTCTTGATGATGTCGTCTGTTAATTCCTCCACTTTGGTATAGTTAGCTTGATTCAGATAAATCTTGGCAGCTAACATTGCAGCAGAGAAAGCTGTTACAGCTCCTTTATGTTCACTTTGATTAGGACGGATACGTGGCATATTGTCCATGCCGTATTGCAAATCTTCTAAAGCATATTTATAGACTGCATTGACGGTGGAACGGCTCAAATCGGTTTGATTATTGTCACGAAGGATGGTAACCGCTCCAAATGCCTGAACTAGACGATAATAGGCGTAAGCGCGCATAAACATTACTTCGCCTCGATATTGTTTATAGGTTTTCATATCGTCGTCATTAGTTATGTTTTCGGCATATAGGTCTAATGACTCGATGGCTGCATTGGCTGTTTTGATGATATTATAGTATTGCATCCATAATTCATTGATTCCCCAAAAAGAATCGTTATATTTATATTCGCTTAGGTTGTAGTAGTCGCTACCATTCCATTGACCACTGAATACGTCTTGGTCGCGAATGGTAGTGATTTCCCATATAACCCAGTGAAGCCCACTAGTACGAATCTTAGCATATACACCTGATACAGGTTGATACATATTACTTAAATTGGTATAGTCTACTTTTTCTTCTGGTACCTTTCCTTCTGGTTCTTTGTCCAGAAAATCATTACAAGACGCGAATGACAACACCATTAAGGCGGACATTATATATACAAAGGGTTTTATTAATGTTTTCATTAGTTCTAATTTATTGATATTTTTACTAAGTAAGTGTCTTCATAGGGAAGCATATCTTTTTTAGAAATCAAATCTTACCCCAAAAGTATAAGATGATGTCAGAGGATATACTTCAGTATCCCAGCCCTCGCTGTCGGATAACTCAGGAGAGAACGAGTTCGCTTTAAAAGTAGTGAACGGTCGGTCAGCTGTGAGGCTCAGACGTATTCCCGGCATAGTATAGTTGCCTAATTTGAGATTGCGGAATGTATAGCCGAGCGTAATATTCTGAATGCGGAAGAAATCAGCACTTTCCACAAAGTAAGAACTATATTTTTGGTCACTTACATTCCATGGTTTAAGTAAGGCGGCAGCCGATGGATTAGAGTTAGTAGAGCCTGGACCTGTCCAACGATTCTCGTATTGAGCGCGGTCAAAGTTATAGTTTTGAGAAGAATAACGAAGCGCACGTTTACGATTGAACATTTGAGCACCGGTTTGTCCATAGGTGGTCAACTGGAAGTCGAGATTCTTGTAGTTGAGTCCAAGGTTTATTCCATAGGTGAAGTTGGGAATATATGAGCCTAATGTGGTGCGGTCATTACCGTCTAGAACTTTGTTGCCATCAAGGTCAGCATATTTTAGATCACCTGGTACGCAACCATTGGCTACAGCAATGGGGTCGGCGGCAATTTCCTCATCTGTTTGATAAACGCCTATCATCTTGAAACCATAAAATGAATTCATTTCTTTGCCTACAATATTTACAGTTTTTCCTCCTCTAATGATTTTGTTGTCACCCAAATCTTTTACTCGATTTCTTAGGGTGGAGATATTTATACCTATGTTATAGGAAAAATCTTTGCCGATTTTGTCATTCCAATTGGCACTTATATCAATACCTGAGTTTAGAATCTTACCATAGTTCCCGGCTAAAGTCGTGGTACTGAATGGAAGGAGCGGTGCAATTACAGCATTGCTTGTCATGCGATGGTAATAGTCGAAGTCAATATTCAAACGATTGTTCAGAGTGATAAAGTTTATACCTGCATTCCATTCCTCTACTACTTCCCATTTTAACCAACTAAAGTAGGTCGTGTTTTGGTATCCTGCTAGAGTAGTGTTTCCAAAGACTCCAGACGCGTCATTGCCGGTAGCAATTGAGGCGAATCCATCACTTGCTGCTACATGGTCATTACCTAGTTTACCCCAGCTAGCACGTAACTTTAGAAAATCGGCCCATTTCTGACCTTTCATAAAAGGTTCTTCTGAGAGAACCCAAGCTGCACCAACTGAAGGGAAGTAACCCCAATGTTCCTGATATTTGCTGGAACCATCGGCGCGCATAGTGAACATTAACAGATATTTGTCATCATAATTATAATTCAAACGAGTAAAGTAAGAGATACCTCTGTAGCAGTAACCATCGTCTTTTATGGTAGCACCTGCAGCATCACCATTTTTAATGTACCAATATTCGTCTGCACCTTCGGGAACGTTACTTGCTTTACCTTCGAACATACGCCATTGTTCCTGACGCATAGAATAACCTGCCATAGCACCGAATTTGTGTTTACCCCATTGGTTATTATAGGTCAGAGTGTTGTCCCAAATATAGTTATAGTATTTATTTTCATTTTTTGTAAGTTGGGTTGTTGCTGATTGTTGCCAACTGCTAACGTAGTATTTGGGAGTGAACTCACGACCTTGAGTGGATAGGAAACTATAAGAATAATTTGTTTTGAAATTAAGTTTGTTTGGAATAACACTAGTGTCCACTAAAAATTAGAGGACGAGTTAAAAATTATAATTACTAAATAAATTTGGTCCATCAAGACCGCTTTGTTCTTTGACATCATTGAATTTAGTTTTGCTGAAGAGATTCTTTAATGGAGTCTTGTCTGTAAGAGAAATGCCAAGAATTTGTAGAACCTCGTATGTCGATCTATCCAGTTTCATATCATGTTGCATGATAGCCACAAGACAGTAGGCAATGATTGCTGAGTAGACTTGTATCTTTACAGCGTTCTGGGAAGTACCCCAAAATTTCTTTATTTTAAGGTGTTGCTTGAGCCATTTAAAGAACAGTTCCACTTGCCAACGATTCTTGTAAAGTTCCGCAACTTGTAAGGCTGGAATATGTTTTGCATTTGTCAGATAAATGAACTCCCGTTCGTCTTCTTCATCCCAAAACCTCACTAAACGAATCGTTTCAGGATATGATTTTTGGGTATAGAAACCGGTAAGTTCAATCTCACAGTCGGACAATATATTCTTAGGCAGACGTCGTTTCCATTTGAGTACTTTCGCCTTAATATTTGTTTTAGCCCGTACAACAAAGAACGAATCCATCATATGTATCTTATAGAGACGATGATAATCGTTATATGCACGGTCGAAAACATAGAAAGAGCCAGATTCATAAGGTATTACATCCATTGCCTTGACATCGTTTATCTTTGCTTCGGTTATATGGACAAAGGCAGGCACTTGAGTCTCTACGTCATACAACGTGTGGATTTTTATACCTCCCTTATGTGTACGAAAGTTAGCCCAAGGAAACAGCTTCAGACACAAGTCAATCGTGGTAGAATCGAAGGCATATACATTTCCGTTTAGTTTGAATATGTCATTTACTCTTTTCTTTCTGGCCTCGCTTATCATATAGAATGCGAAGTCCTCAAAGATACGGTAGTCCCGGTTTTCATTTGCTTTTGCAAGGTTACTCCGAGTGACATGTTTCCCAACCCCAAGATGGTAGCATTTCTCTTGATGTGCATTCAGCGCAACAATCAGATCACGAAGACTTTCGCGGTTGCACAATTGTCCGAACATCAAAGTAAGAAGTTGATTCCAGCAAGTAAAATGCTTAACATACTTGTTGCCATCATACTTCTTTACGATACGGAGAAACTTGTAGTTGTCTAAAAACTCAACCATTTGGGCGAAAACGTATTTGTCTTTATTCATATACAGCCTAAGTTAAGGCTGCAAAGTTATGATTTCAAATCGTTGCGCAAGAAAATCTCTTGTAACAAACTGTAATTCAATTATTTCAAAGAACTATTTGCGATTTTTAGTGGACAGTAATGTTGGAATAAAATCAATCTGTGCATAGAAGTTACTTAAAACTTGATAGTTCTCTTTGCTTGAATCAAAATATTTGGCTGTTGCAATGGGATTGTAAAAATTTGATGTATAGCCTATTGCATCTGGAGAGCCAAATTTGTCAGGAAAGCCTTTGTCGTTATTTTCATCATAAAGAGCTACAATCGGTGGGCAGTTGAAGGCTTTCTGCCATGCTTGATTATTAGGCACTTGCTGGGTAGAATTACTGAATACACCATTGAATCCGACTTTCAGCCAATTGGCAGCATCATAGTCGACAGAACCACGAAAGTTCATACGCTTGTAGTTGTTGTCAATGTTCATGATACCGTCTTGATATAAGTAGCTTGCACCTACAGAATAAACGGCTTTATCAGAACCGCCATTTATATTTAAACTGTGGTTTGTGATAACTGCAGTACGTAGAAGTTGATCATACCAATTGTTGTCAGCACCGAATGTCCAATTGTGAAAATCAGTGTCGGCATAGCTACCTCCATATTTATCAATAGATTGTTTGAAATGTGCTTGATAAGCATCATAATTTCCTTCAAGAAGCATGGTGGCGTATTCGTGCGCATTGCACAACTCAAGGACATTGGATGCTTTTTGAATACCGACATATCCGTCATAGGTGATTTTTGCTTTTTGGTTACGTGCTCCTTTTTTAGTAGTGATAAGTACTACACCGTTTGCAGCGCGTACACCGTATATAGCTGCAGCTGAAGCATCTTTCAAGATTGACATTTCTTGAATATCAGCGTTGTTCAAGAAGTTGATGTTATCGTAAAACATCCCGTCTACAACAAATAGGGGCTTACTATTGGAAAAAGAACCAATGCCGCGAATTTGTACAGTAGGCCCTTCTCCCGGTGCACCATTATTTACAATGTTGACGCCTGGTACTTTTCCCTGAAGAGCTGCCATCGGTGTGGTAGATGGTACTGAAGTTAGTGTTTCTCCCTTTACAACGGTAATAGGAGCAGTTAAATCTTTGGCTTTTGCTGCACCATAACCTATTACGATTATTTCTTCAAGTTGTTGTGAGTCTTCTTTTAAAATGATATTGATGGTAGATTGTCCATTGACTTTTATCTCTTGTGTCAGCATTCCAATATAGCTTACGACTAAGGTTGCATTTTCTGGTACATGGTTCAATGTATACTTTCCATTTAAATCAGTAACTACACCATTATTGGTGCCTTGTACGAGAATAGATACACCTATAAGAGCTTCACCGGAAATATCGGTTACAGTACCTATTACATTTTTTGTTTGGGCTAATGTAGATGTGGCTATTATTAGCAGACATGTCATTAGGAATAAACTTTTAAGATAAGAGACTCGTCTTAAAAGAAGATGTGGTTCTTTCTTCATTGCATTAATTTTTAGTGGATAACATTTGTTTTTTAATTGATTTTTGCCCTGCGCAGTGCTTTAATTCAATTTTAGACAAATGTATGACTTGTAATATCTGAAAACAAAAAAACATCTTCATCACTAATACATAATTCTGATTTTTAATAGTTTTATAAATTCACATTTACTACTCATTTTTTTGTAATTATCTGATTGTTAGATTTATGTGTGCTCAGTTTATTGTCAAAAAGAAATCGTTTAAATTTTGTGTAGATTTTAAATTCAGCTTTTTGCGAAGACGATAGCGATTGTTTTCATAATCCGGATGGATAAATTCATTAACGAAGCAGTATCTTTGGTATCCATATTTAGTTTTAGACAAGCACAAAGTCTTAAATCGTTGGTGGTGAGTTGGGGATAATGCTCTTTCAATGTTTTGAAAAAATTATGATGTTTCTGTTCAAATTTGATGAGGAATATTTTCCAGTCGTCTTCTGTATTGAGATTATTGGCAAGTAGATGATTTATTTTTTGATAGAGTGGGATTAACGCCTTTTGTGTATTTTTAGAACAAATCTCATCTACTATTCTTTTTAAATTTAGAATTAGTTCGTTTTTCTGTATAATAAATGAGGCTTGTGTGAATAATTCTGCATTTTTTCTCTCTATTTCGTTCTGCAACTGTTCATTCATTTGACGTAGAAATTCAGTTTCTTTTATTTTCATCCGCTTTAGATTCTTTGCTTGTAATTGTTTCTTCATCAAGAGAAAAATGGCGAAAAAAGAGGCTATTATTAATAGAGTACAGACAAGATACCACCAGGAGGTAAGATACCACGGTGGAAGTATTCTAAAATGGATAATAGTATCATCAGAATAATTGTTCAGCCCATCTGTGGAATGAAGACGCAAGGTGTATTTTCCATGAGGCAGTCGGGCATAAGATATGTAATTTTGTTTTTTGGCTTGGCTCCATGTACTATCGACATCTTCTAGTAGGTATTCTACAAATAAATTTTTGGCAAAGGCATCGTTGACAGAAAAGCCTATGGTCACTGTATTGTCTTGATAAGCGATTTTAATATCTTTATTAAGGAGGTTATTGTTTATACTATTATCTTTTCCTGTGCGTATGTATTCTAAATTTGGTGGAGTAAGGCTTATGTTGTTTGATTGCTTGCTTTTTTGGGAATTATGTATGATAAATCCTGTATCTAAACAAATTAATGAGAGAGAATCATTTAGTACGGATATGTTTTCGGATGCCGTAATAAGTGATAAATTGTCTGCTTCAATTTTGTAGGCTTCTTGAATGCGGGCAATGTAGCCGTCATAGAAGAATCTATAAACCGAAGAACTTGTAATGGCCCAACTTGCTTCATGATTGATGGGAACAATGCGTTTAAGAGAGTTAATATTTTTAAAGCATTGGTTTAGTAGTGGAGAGGATTGTAAGTTATCTTTGTTTTCGTTGTAAGCATAGAATTGATCGTTTCCTAAAAAGAAAATACGTCCACTTGCCTTACATATGGATTATGTTTTGGAAGAGTTTTGTCTTTCTTGTGTCCGTAGTAGGTATAGTAGCGGAAAGCGTTCATTTCTTCATTCAGCCGACATTTGTAGACTCCATTGTTTACTGTCCCCAACCAGATGTTACCTAAATGGTCTATTTCGGCTTCATTGATAGGGTCAGGTATTTCTCGTATGATATGTACATCTTTTGTTTTCTTATTGATGATATAAACTTCTTTATAAGTAACGAGAATATTTATTTCTTTCTCATTATAATTAGTTTCTAACATTTTGAACACTCCGATGTCAATTCGGTAGGGTTGGTGTATGCTAAAGTCTGGGCGGATTTCTAGCAATCCCTTGTTATGGCAACAAAAGAGTTGTCCATCTATTTGTTTAAAGGCCCATACTTGTCCCTCTGTACCTTTGAGAAATTTCATAGAAGAGAACATTTCAAGATCTTTGGTTTTCTCTTTATGGACGAAGTATACTCCCTGGTTGGTGCCTATAAATAGATAGTCATTCCACAATGTGGCTGTATATACAGCACTTGAGATGCCTTCTGTTGTGTGATAGTAGCTCAATTTATTTGTATATCGGATATATGCGAGTCCGCGATCCATTGCCACCCATATATTGTTTTGTTGGTCTTCATATAAGGATAGAATAGTATTATTTTGTAAGGAGTTGGCAGCATGAAAATGGTTCAGTACATTTCCTTGTCTGTCTACTTCGTAGATACCACTTAGCTGTGTCCCTAAGTAGTATGTATTTCGTTTGGCACAATAGATACCACAATTCAGTTCTTGTCCGTTTAATAATTTAGAGAGGGAATTGTTCCACGGAATAAAGTTTTTGCGGTCATATAGATAAATTTCTCCTGTGGAAGTACCTATTAAATAGCGCTCTTTTCCGTAGGGTAGAATAACACGAGTAAGAGTTCCATTTAGAAATTCACTGCCTTTTATCTTCTTCAGTTGTTTGTTTGCCAATTGGTATAGCGAACCATACATTTCTTGTACCCAATATTCATTCCTCACTTTGGTCAGCAATAGAAAACCTTTTGGGGTCGTTAGTTGCTGTATGGTGTGGTGATCATAGACATAAATATTGGAGAAAGATTGAAAATAAACTTTGTCATTGTCTATCCATATACGCCAAAAACTTTCATTTTCCAAGCTTTTAGGTGGGAGCATATTTTTGAAAGAAGTATATTGAAGTTTACCTGCTTGGTTTCTATCCCTTGAACAGCAGGTTTATGATATTTCAAGATGAAGTATTGGGCAGAAACCCGAGTCTCTCTTGAAACACTTGATAATAAGGTTGTGGTGAGAATTCTGTATCTTCCAGAGAAAAATCCTTTTTCGGATGAATGCGTTCGCGGAAATCTGTCTCATCCGGAGCAAACTCAGTCCGGTATCCGGTAGTACGTGCCATATCCGGTTGCAAGTCTATCAGGGAGCAGACGAGGTGGCAAAGTTCTTCGTTGAAATCGGCTAAGAATTCATATTTCTGTTCATAGAAGGGACGGAAGTCATCCTTGTAGTATTCAAAGAAAGGAGTGTGGTTATAGGCAGATTCTATGGCATTCCAGTGCAGATGCCGCCAGTTACCGTGGTCGGAGATACGGATATCGCGCATCGGGCATTTTAGGCTATCCGGCTTTACGGTAGGGATGGAAAGTGCCAACTCGCCGTCCGGTGCGGCAATGGTGCAGCGGTTGCGGTAAGTCTGCTTCATATAGTGGTCATGCTGTTCGATGAATACTTTATCGTATGCCAGCAATTTGGTATAATATTCTATGGGAGCCAAATAGGCGGAAGAAAGAAAAACTGTTTTCATCAGTATATTTACGATTAGATGATTTGCGATTTACGATTGAAGCTACTGTTCATTGTTTGTATTTTCATTTTTATTCTTTCATTTGTTTGTCATTCCACTCTTTTCCATATCTTGCCCCATCGGTAACCGCTGAAAGGTCCTGTTCCCTTTTCTTTGGAGAACCAGATGATAGATGCCTTGCCTATGATGTGGTCTTCGGGGACGAAACCGAAAAGACGGGAGTCCGAAAGATTGATGGCATTGTTGGCACTTACCCAGTAGTAGTCTTTGGTAAAATGGCAGTGTTGCACGGGTTTGCCTTCCACATAAAGGGTGTCGTTTTTGATTTCGGCTTGTTTCTTTTCGTGAAGTACCAGGGTGTTTCGCAACAAAGTCTTGTTCCACGGATATACGCGTATGGCTTTGCCTTTGCTGGGGATTATCAGAGGTTTCAACATCTCCATGGAGTCTTCCTTGACAATCGGTTCTATCCAGCAATTCCCGTTCATGGCTTGTTCCAGCAAGTAGTGTTCATAGCGGCTGAAACTACGTATATTCTTTATTGAGTCCTGTCCCAATAGTTGGTTGGGAGCGATGGAAAGGATGGAAAGCAATGAATCCAACTGTTGTTCCCGTTGACTGGGGTAAGAATAAAGAAACTTCTGGTCGGGTGCATTCTTTTCGGAAGGAATCACTGAAAAAAGCGAATCTATCAGCAAGGTATCTCCAGGAGTACCGATGCAACGGCTGATAAAGACTTCCCGTCGGTCAATCACGGGTTCTGAAAGATTGGCAGGATTGTTGAATACAAGAATATCCTCTTTCTGCACCGGACTGTCCGCCCAGCGATGATATCCCCATAACTTCATGAAAGGAAGCCGCAGACCGTAGCTCCACTTGTTTACAAGAATACGTTCACCCTGATACAGTGAGTTCTCCATGCCGGAAGAGGGGATAAGATAGGAAGTTGCCACACAACCCCGAAGCAGCACCACGACGAGTGCCACTCCAACTATTGTGATTGCTATCTTACACCCTTTTTTCATTTAATGCCGTCCACCCACTTGAATATCCGGTTCCAGCGTATCTTACCGTCAAACCAGCCTCGGTCTTTGTCCAGTGACAACCATACTACGATAGGCTTTCCTACGACATGGTCTTCCGGCACAAAGCCCCAGTAACGGGAGTCAGCGGACTTGTCGCGGTTGTCGCCCATCATCCAGTAGTAGTCCATATTGAAGGTATAGGAGTCGGTCTTTTCACCATTGATGTAGATGCCGTCTTCCTTGACTTCCAGTTTGTTGCCTTCATAGGCAACGATGCAGCGTTCGTAGATGGGCAGGTTATCCTCGGTTAGCTTGATGGTGGCACCTTTGGCGGGAATCCAGATTGGACCGTAGTTATTGCGGTCCCATTTGGTGTAAAGGTTCAGCGGATACATCTGTCCCGAGAACTCTCCCGGTTCGATGATAATATTACTGATGAGTTTCTTGTTGCCTGAAAGGGTCTCGTACATCTTTTTGGTAAGCGGAAGATGATAGACCGGTGCCAGTCTTCCTTGGGCATCCCGGCGGTCCAATCCCATTTCAATCAGATTCTCTTCCCAGCCCAGACCGTCGGTCATCAGTGTCTGGTCCTCTTTGCTGATGCCCAGTTCACGGAACATATCATCGGTGATATAAGGTCCCGTTGTCTGTACAAAGTAGTTGAATTGCATTTCTGTAGGGTTCTCAATGGCTTTGCCGTCGATGTATACTTGTCCTTTCTTGATTTGCAACGTATCGCCGGGCAGGCCTACGCAACGTTTTACATAGTTTTCACGACGGTCAACGGGGCGTATGACAATGTCACCGTACATTCTCGGATTGGAACGGATGAGGTTACGTCCGGCATTGTAGTACAAATCATAGACGGTACGTTGCTGCTTGCGTGTCAGGCTGTCCATATTCACCTTGTTGGGATACGCGCGTTTTCCTTCTTCGTAAGCAAGGGTATAGAAGTCTGTCTGCTGGAAGTTGGTGGCTACCGTGTCGCCTGCCGGGAAGTTGAACACCACAATGTCGTTCAGTTTCACTTTGCCGAAGCCCGGTACACGTTTGTATTCCCATTGGGGCCATTCGATGTACGACTTGGTGTTGAATACCGGTAGTGTATGTTGTGCCAGCGGCATGGAAAGCGGCGTATTCGGTACGCGCGGGCCATAGCTCATCTTGCTGACATAAAGGAAATCGCCTACCAACAAGGATTTCTCCAGTGAGGAAGACGGTATCTGGTAATTCTGGAACACATAGATATTTACGAAGTAGACGGCTACCAGCGCAAATACGATGGCATCCACCCAACTCATGATGCTGCGTACGGCAGGATTCTCCGATTTCTTCCAGAACCCCCAGGGTATCTTCTTACTGATGTAGATGTCAAAAATGAAGGGTAGTACAATCAGTCCCAGCCAGCTTTTTACCCAAACCAGAAAGGCAAGGTAGAGCAAGGTGACTATACTGAATTTAATCCATTGGGTGCGTGTTGCTTTTCTCATGATGTTTTAGTCTTTTAAAAATGGAAACAAGTCACTCATTCCCAAAGCACCTTCGTGCTTGGCGGTATATTCGGCAGCAAGGACAGCTCCCAAGGCAAATCCCCTGCGATTCTTGGCATCGTGGGTGATAGTGATGCTGTCGGCTTCGGAGTCGTAGCGGATGCTGTGGATGCCCGGTACTTCTCCTTCGCGGATAGAACTTATGGGTAGCTCATTGGCTGCACATTCCGTAGAGCCCGAAACGGTTCCGTCGGGAGCCTGGAAAGTTCCTTCTATCCATTTGTCCTTACGGTCGAGATTCTCCAGAATACCTTCGGCAAGCGTGATGGCCGTTCCGCTCGGAGCGTCCATCTTGTGGATGTGGTGCGTTTCGCTCATTGTCACATCATAGGCAGGGAATTGGTTCATTATCTTTGCGAGGTACTTGTTGACGGCAGAGAATATGCTTACTCCCAGACTGAAGTTGGACGACCAGAACAGTGTCTTGCCGCCTTCGGTACAAAGTCTCTTCACTTCGTCTCCATGTTCCGCCATCCAGCCCGTACTGCCGGATACCAGTTTGACCCCGGCGCGGAATGCCTTCATATAGTTATTGTATGCAACCATGGGGTTGGTGAACTCTATGGCAACGTCGGCGCTCTTGAAGGCTGCCGATTCAAAGTCTTCCTGATTGTCGACATCGATGATGCTTACAATTTCGTGTCCGCGGCTTAAGGCAATCTTCTCGATTTCCTTACCCATTTTTCCGTAACCGATTAATGCGATTTTCATTGTTTCTTTGGTTTTTATTCAGTTTATCAACGAACTATATGTCGCAAAGGTAATCTTTTTCTTACATTTGCGCACAACATTAACGATAAGTTAACAATGGAACAATTGCTGCATTACGTTTGGAAGCATAAGATATTTCCTTAATGCCACTCCAGACAACCTCCGGACAGCCGGTCGAAGTGATAGATCCCGGTTTGCCGAATACTGATGCAGGCCCCGATTTCTTTAACGCAAAACTGAAAATAAACGGTACGCTTTGGGTGGGTAACGTTGAGTTGCATACGCAGGCTTCGGACTGGTTTCGTCACGGACATAACCGGGATACGGTTTACGATAATGTTATTCTGCATGTGGTGGGCGAGTCGGATTGCGAGGTGTACTATGCCAACGGCGGTATTGTTCCCCAGCTACTGTTGCACTGTTCGGACAATGTCCGCCGGTGTTATGACGAATTACGTCAGACGGAAATATACCCTCCTTGTTATTCCATTCTTGCTTCCTTACCGAAACTGACGGTCCATTCCTGGTTATCGGCTTTGCAGGTAGAGCGTTTTGAACAAAAGGCACAGGCCATTGCCGCACGTCTGGAGCGTTGCAACAATCATTGGGAAGATGTATTCTTTATTACCCTTGCCCGTAATCTGGGTTTCGGTCTGAATGGCGATGCTTTTGAAGCGTGGGCCGGTTATCTGCCTTTCCGTGCGGTAGACAAGCATCGGGATAGCCTTTTTCAGGTAGAGGCGTTCTTTTTAGGACAGGCCGGGCTTTTGGAAGAAGATTGGCAGGAGGATTGTTACTACCGGGAACTTCAGAAAGAGTTTCATTATTTGCAGCGCAAGTTCGAATTGTCAGCTCCAGTGAGCAGTGACCGGTGGCGTTTTTTACGTTTGCGTCCCGGCAATTTCCCCCATGTGCGCCTGGCACAGCTTGCCTGGCTGTATCATAAGGAACAATCTTTGTTTTCACGAGTTATGGCGGCCGAAACTGCGGAAGATATAAAGAAGATAATATCCGCACGGACTTCGCCCTATTGGGAGACACATTTTACGTTTAAAAAAAGCTCGCCCCATCAAGAAAAGCGTTTGGGAGAGAATGCTTTGAACCTTATTCTTATCAACACCGTTATCCCTTTTCTGTATGCTTACGGAATGCACAGAGCAGATGAACGGCTTTGTGACCGTGCCACTTGTTTTCTTGAAGCATTGAAAGCCGAGAACAATCATGTCACCCGTCTGTGGAGTGGAGCCGGACTTCCCGTTTATACTGCGGCCGACTCACAGGCTTTGCTTCAGCTTCAAAAGGAATATTGCGACAGGAAGGACTGTTTGCGCTGCCGCTTCGGTTATGAGTATTTGAGGGGTAAGAAGTAACAGATGTAAATTCCCGCCGGCTTTTCATTGTAAATTTCCGGCTTGTCGTATATTTGCACTTTAAATCGGAATAACTCGTATCTATTATGAAAGCTATTAATTTTGTTGTTTGTCTGTGCATGGCGTTTATGCTCTCAACTTTCAACAGTCTGGCAGCCGGAGAGGATTTCAAGTCATTTCTCCATAAGTTTACATCCAGTGCTTCATTTCAGTATTCACGTATCAAGTTTCCTTTGAAATCGCCTATCGTATTGTTGCAGGATGACGGCGAGACAGAGCAGACTTTTCCTTTTACCCGTGATAAATGGGCGTTGCTGGATAGTGAAACATTGAAAGAAGGACGTATCACAGAAGAGGAAGGAGGAGTTTACATCTCACGTTTTACCCGGGATGAACCTGCCTATAAAGAATTTGAGGCGGGGTATGACGAGTCGGAGCCCTCGCTCCGCGTTGTGTTTGAGCTGGTGGATGGTAATTGGTATGTGACCGACTGCTATAATGATTGGTATAATCTCGACCTGCCTATCGGGGAGCTGGAAGAGACTGTCCGTACAATGCAGGAGGAGAATAAAAGCTTTGAGGAGCTTCATCCGTAACATCTGCTGTCGTTTTCGGATTTTTGCACAAGGGCATGTGCTTTTTGCATTGGGGCAAACAATACAAAAAAGTCCGTCGGATAATTTCCGATGGACTTTTTTGTATCTGACTCCGGTATTGAATTTTTTCTTTCAGAGTATTATATCATATCCGGTGTATATTACCATCCCGGATTGTTAGGGCGTAAATTGGGATTCTTATCTATTTCGTCCTGCGGAATAGGCCATAGATAGTCTCTTTCGTTGACTACACGGTCATAAAGTTTCTTGTTTACGATATCTTTCACCGGGCCTGCCACTTCCTCCAGTAAGCCCCAACGTCTCATGTCACTGAAGCTCCAGCCTTCTGCTGCCAGTTCTACAGCGCGTTCATGACGGATACGGGCAAATACTTCTTCTTTGGTTCTTGCTTCCATCCAAGGCTTACCGTTATTGATTTCAGGCATATTTACACTGGCACGGTTACGGACTTTATTGATATAATATACAGCTTTTTCCTGATCTCCGTTTTCCATCTGGTTATAACATTCGGCGAGCATCAGATACACATCGGCCAGTCGGATGATAGGAAAGTTGATCGGAGTGTCGGCACGGTTATTGATAGCACCGTCCATGTTGCCCTCTGCTACGAATTTTCTCCAGAGATAGAGCTGATAATTCTGATTGACACGGATGAAACCATTGTTTTCATGGGCATCACCCTGTTTTTCCAGGAGAATGAATTCTGTATCTTTCGGCGCATTTTTCACCCAGCCGGCATAGTGTGTGTAGGGAAGAATAATAGATGCTTTCATACGCGGGTCGCGATTTTCGTACATTTCCAATAGCTTCTCGCGGCTTGCAGGATAAGTTACCACTTTTTTGCTGTTGTCCAGCTTGGCATAGAGTACTTCTTTCCTTATATCTATATTCTCGTTATAACCTTCGAAGTAGTCGTTCCAGTCAAAGGGCTTTCCGTCTTTACATTCATAGCTGTCTACAAAATCTATAGAGGCCATGACATTGTTCCAGCAACTTCCATAGGAAGCACGGCTACCCATATAGAAAGTCGTGGGCATACCGAAATCCTGTCCTACACCCCCTATGTTCTGAATGGCGAAAATCATTTCACTGCTTTCATCACCACCCGGTTTGAACAAGCCTGCATAATCCGGGTAGAGTTCTTTTTCGCCATATTTGCCTTCCTTGTTTGTTACAACAGCCTCAAAACATTCTTTGGCGGCTTCATACTCTTTGGCATAGAGTAGCACTTTACCCTTCAGCGACATGGCAGCAGCCTTGGTAGCTCGACCGGCATTGGACGCATCCCATTCTGTAGGCAGGTAAGTATCGGCGTTGTCCAAGTCGTCAATGATAAATTTGCGTACTTCTTCCAGACTTTTTCTTGGCTCCAGCATGTTCATGAAATCTTCGGCTACGATAGTGCTTTCATCATAAACAGGTACAGGACCGAAGAAGTCCATCAGAGTAAAATAATAGAGTGCACGCATAAATCGGGCTTCAGCTTTGTATCTCAGTTTCAGCTCATCGCTCATATCGCACCGGTCTACGTTTTGAAGCAAGATATTGGCACGGGCTATGCCTTCGTACAGATTTTTGAATTTTCCGGTTACTAATCCGGAAGTAGAGTTATAAGTACCGCGACCTATAACTGCGTATGATGCAGGGTCATATCCGCTGCCGATGCCACCTAAACAGTCAAGACCGAACTGACGTCCAAAAATATCATCCGACTGCATTTGGCTGTAGACACCCATCATAATTTGGTCTGCATGGTCTTGAGTCTGGAAAAAGGTTCCCGAACTCAATTGGTCTTCAGGATATACATCCAAATCATAGCAGCTGCTTGTAAGGAATAGAGAAGCAGCCAATGTGATAAAGAGTTTATATTTTTTCATTTTATTCAATGTTATTGGTTAAAAGCTAAGGTTAATGCCGAACACTACATTTTTCATGGCAGGATAGTCAATGCTTCCTCCTATTTCAGGATCGAAGCCTCTGAAAGAGGTGAAAGTGAAGAAGTTCTCCAAACTACCGTAGAAGCGAAGACGTTCTAATGAAATTTTCTTGGTTAATTTGGCTGGAAGCGTATACCCCAGTTGGATATTACGTATTTTCAGATAAGCCAGATTCTCCAGGTAGAAGTCGCTCATTTGTTTGTTTCTTTGGTCTTGGTATTCCAGCAGGCGCGGATAGGTCGCATCTGTTCTGCCTTCGTACCATCTGCCGTCTGCCACTTCCTTGTTCAGTTGATAGCCGTGGCGTACACTGGGGGTATTGGCCAAATCATTTTGCCAGTAAATTTTAGCACCGGCTTGCCCTTGCAGCAGCATGGCAAAATCAATCCCCTTATAAGAAGCATTCAGATTCAGACCAAATTGGAATTTTGGGTTCGGGCCATCGCTTACGATTTCGCGGTCATCCATATCGATAATACCGTCCTGGTTGATGTCTTTGTAAAGCAAGTCACCTTTTTGCGGAGTACCGAAAGCTGCGAACGGATCAACTTTTTTGCCGTCTACCACCGGAGCATTGTCTATCATTTGCTGTACCAATGCCAAATCTTCATCGGTTTGGATGATGCGGTCGCAACGCAACAGGTATTGTGAATTGATAGCATGTCCTTCCCAAATGATATTAGCGCCGCTGTAGGTAATGCCACCTTTGTCTTTGCCTTTATATTTGGTCACTTCATTCTTTACATAAGTAAAGTTTCCGTTTACCGAGTAGGAGAAATCTCCTATTTTATCTTGCCAACCCAGTGTAAGTTCCACACCTTGGTTCAACACCTCTGCACTATTTTGTTTGGGAATGGATGCGATACCGTGTACGGCAGGTGCGGGGAGATTGATGAGGATATCTTTGGTTTTCTTGTGGAAGTAATCCATTGTACCGGTCAGACGATTGTTGAATAGCCCGAAATCAATACCTACATTGGTCATATAAGTTGACTCCCAGGTTAAATTAGGATTGGCAATACGGGCTTGTGCCAGACCTAATGCCACTAAATTGTTCAGACTGTAGTTGAAAGCACCGTCATCGTTTTTGTTGGCATATAAAGCCAGGGCATCGTAGTTGCCCACTGCATTGTTGCCTAACGAACCGTAAGACAAACGCAGCTTCAATGTGCTCAATCCTTTGTCTCTTAATCCTTCCATGAATTTTTCCTGTTCTAAACGCCATGCAAAAGATGCGGAAGGGAAGTATCCGGTACGTTTGGATTTGAGGAAGCGGGAAGATTGGTCGGCTCTCAAATTGATTTCCAGCAAATACTTCTGTTGCCAATCCAAGTTGACACGACCGAAGAAAGAACGCATGGCCCACTCTGCACTGCTTCCACTGGCAGATGCATCACCGATAGCACCATTAAGTACTCCAAGGCTGGTATCTATCATATCATATTTAGTAGCTTTAAAATTGTGTGAACGGTATTTTTCCTGGCTGGCACCCAACATTGCATTGATACCTAACGCATCGTTTATCAGGCGAGTTTCATAACGGGCTACTACATCATTGAAGAATCGGTCTATCTTTCCGTCGTAGTTCATGATGCTGCTTTTCTTCTTATTGGTGAAAGTTACTATTTCATTTCTGAAGTCCCAACCTTCAAGGAAAACCGGTTTGCTGCTTCGCTCTTCATCTACAAACTCATAGGAGTAGGAGCCTGTCAGGGTAAAACCCTTGAATGGTTTGAGTGTTGCTATAAAGCGGCTTCGTACATTGGTCTTGTGAATGTTACCGTCCACGGAGTTCAGACGAAGCAATGGATTGTTGTTGGCTGATTGGGAAGAGTCTTCCGAGTTGTTCATAGCACCGTAGCGTCCGTCGGGAGCACGGAATACCATACCCGGAGTGGTGGCTGAGGCAAATTTAAATACATCGCTTACTGTACTTCCTTCACTTTGATACTTGGCTGCAGGATCCATGTTGGAAACGTAGCCACTGACTTGAGCGGCCAGATTCAGCCATTTTTTTACATCGGCAGAGACATTCAGACGGGCATTATATTTCTCAAAACCGGTGTTTTCCATTACACCCGGATTATTTTGATAGCCGAAAGATGAGTAGAATTTAATTTTTTCACTACCACCGTTCATGGAAATAACATGATTGTGTGCAACGGAGGATTTAAAGGTTTCTTCCAGCCAGTTGGTATTGGGATATTTCAACGGATTTTTTCCTGCATCAGCACGCCATTCTTCAATAAGAGCCTGGTCCTTAAAGGGCTTTGCCATGCCAGACTGCTCATATCCTTCGTTAATCAGTTCCATGTAATCGGCATAGTTGGATACCGGATCCATGTGGTGGGGAATGGTGGTTGAAGTACAAGATATGTAGCCGTTATAGTCTATATGGATACTTCCCGCCTTGCCTTGCTTGGTGGTAATTAAGATAACACCATTGGCCGCCCGTGAACCGTAGATAGCCGCAGAGGCGGCATCTTTCAGGATAGATATAGATTCAATATCCTGAGGATTGACCGTATTGATGCCGGCTTCCGCACCATCAATGATGACCAGGGGAGCCGATTCGTTCAAGGTACCTTGTCCTCGTACTGTTATAGTAGCATTGTCATTACCTGGTTGGTTGCTGCCGCTCATAACGCTCACACCTGCTGCTACACCGGCCAAAGCTTGTGATACATTGGTAATGGGACGGCTTTCTGTCAGTTCTCCTACATTTACAGAAGAAACAGACCCTGACATGTTTACTTTTTTTTGAGTACCATAACCCACTACCACTACTTCTTCCAAGGTCTCGGAGTCTTCTTTCAGATGGATATTCAGATTTTTGGTTGTTCCGGTAATTTGAATTTCCTCGGTAAGAAAACCGATGTACGAAATTTCCAAGACAGAGTTAACCGGAACTTCAATTGAAAATTTACCATCGATGTCTGTGATTGTACCAGTAGTACTTCCTTTTACATGTACATTGGCACCGATAACCGGTCCGTACTGGTCCGTTACGACTCCTGTCACAGTTTTTACTTGAGTAATACTTTCTATTGCATGATGATGGGGCGTTTCGTTCTGGGTATTGCCGGCCCATGCAACAGTGTAGGTAGAAGCTAAAATCAAGGATGCTCCCAATACAATTCTCTTGGGTAGAGAAATCGGGTCTTGCTTTTTTCTCATAAAACAACTAATTAAGGTTAAAAAAACTACAGATATAAATTTCTTATATCTTATATTGACCGCAAATATATGTGTAAAATGCATAATAAACAATACGAGAATTTATTTCTATCGCAGGCCCGTAAAGAGCCGTATCCAATGTATTTCCGCTATTTCTTCCTAATCAATAATATGTAAATTAATATGATACAGACAAATGGGAGTGACAACTCTTTTTCTGTTTCAGCTTGTTGTCTGAGGTATGATATAAGGGCTTATGACATTTTTAGACCTCTTCTGTACGATTTATGTCACTCTTTTTTTTGAAAGAGCTTTTTCTTTGTACAATACTTAATTATAAGATTCACTTACGCGGAGGAGATGTTGGGTATCTAAAATGAAACATATAAATAACCTTAAGTAAATAAATATGATGCAATTTAGTAAATGGACAATGGGAGTAGGGATGCTTCTCGGAACTTTGTTACCGGTAAGTGCAGAAGCCCAGGTAGTGAAGAATGACAAACTGCTTTCTTTTGAAGACCCGCAAATACCGGTATTTATTTCGGGAACGGATTCCCGTTTGGAAATCAGTGATGAACATTATAAAGATGGTTTGCATAGCTTGAGTTGGACATTTAATCCGGGGGCTGTGCTTTCTATCAAAAAGGATTTGAAGTTCGAGAAAAAAGACCCTACCGGAAAAGATACCTATCTTTCCGCTTTCATTGTATGGGTGTACAATGAGCAAGCACAGGACAAGAAAATAGAGTTTGAATATTTAAAAGATGGAAAGAAATGCACTTCTTTCCCATTTGGAATCAACTTTACCGGTTGGCGTGCAGCATGGGTGTGCTATGAACGTGATATGGTGGGGACGCCGGAAGAGGGGATGAATGAAATCCGTATTATTGCTCCCGATACAAAAGGGAAGTTATATTTAGATCATATTATATCCGCCAGTAAGGTGGATGCCCGCCAGCAGACGGCTGACGTGCAAGTTCCGTTTGTGAATAAGGGAACTACCAATCATTGGCTTGTTATTTACGAACATTCTTTGTGGAAGCCGGATATACCCTTGACTGCCGTTAGCGAAACGCAGAAACAGGAAATGCGGAAAATAGAAAAACGCTTCAGGGATATGCTCTATACACCCGGAAAGTTGTCAGATAAGGAAATGACGGCTATCCGTAAACAGTATGACTACTATAAGATTACGTACAAAAACGGGAAAGTGAGCGGTCTGCCTATCTTCATGGTGCGTCAGGCAGAAGCTTACGAACGTATGATACCGAATTGGGATAAGGATATGTTTACCAAGCTGGGTATGGAAATGGACAAGTATTTCAAACTGATGAAACGTATTGCCATAGCCTATAACAATGCAGCGAATGTTGCTGCGCAGGATGAATTGAAGCAAAAGTTCCTTGCCATGTACGACCATATTACCGACCAAGGCGTGGCTTATGGCAGTTGTTGGGGAAACATCCATCATTACGGTTACAGTATGCGCGGACTCTATGTAGCCTATTTCCTAATGAAGGAGGTACTGAATGAAGCCGGCAAGCTGAATGAAGCCGAACGCACGCTGCGCTGGTATGCCATCACTAACGAGGTTTATCCTAAACCTACCGTAAACGGTATAGATATAGATTCTTTCAATACGCAGACTCAGGGACGTATGGCCAGTATCCTGATTATGGAGGATACTCCGGAAAAGCTGCAATATCTGCGTTCTTTCTCGCGTTGGTTGGATTATGGATGCCGTCCGGCTCAAGGCTTGTCGGGTTCTTTCAAGAAAGATGGAGCTTGTTTTCATCATCGTAATAACTATCCCGCTTATGCTGTCGGTGGGTTGGATGGAGCCACGAATATGATTTATTTATTGAGCGGAACAGAGTTCAAGGTGTCTGAACTGGCGCATTCCACTGTTAAGAACGTGCTGCTCACGATGCGGTTTTATTGTAATTTGAAGCAATGGTCTCTTTCCATGTCAGGTCGTCATCCTAACGGAAAAGGAGAACTGATTCCCATTCAATATGCTACTATGGCTATTGCAGGAACACCGGACGGTAAGCAGGAATATGATGCCGACATGGCTGCTGCTTATCTGCGTTTGATGGCTTATGTCAATAGGCCCGATGAAGATGCTCCTGATTATCTTCCGAAGGCTTCCACTCGCCAAGAGTTGGAGATGAAGAAACTGCTTGAAGCACAGGGATTCCGCCCCGAACCCGATCCGCAAGGCAACCTTGCATTGGGCTACGGTTGTGTTTCCGTACAGCGTCGGGATAATTGGGCGGCTGTAGTGCGTGGACATTCCCGTTATCTGTGGGCTGCCGAACACTATCTTCCCGCCAATTTCTACGGCCGTTATCTGGCACATGGCAGTATGCAGATATTAACGGGTAAACCCGATGAAATGGTGACTTTTACTACTAGTGGCTGGCAAGAAAACGGCTTCGACTGGAATCGCATTCCGGGAGTGACGAGTATTCATCTGCCTTTTGAGCAATTGCGCGCCAAGGTATTGAATGTGGATGTTTACTCAGGTATGGAAGAAATGCTTTATTCCGATGAGGCCTTTGCCGGTGGGCTGTCCCAGGCCCGTCTGAATGGTAACTTCGGTATGAAGCTGCATGAGCATGACAAATATAACGGCTCTCACCGTGCCCGTAAGTCTTTCCACTTCTTTGACGGTACGATAGTATGTTTGGGTACGGACATTGAGAATACGAATACAGAGTATCCTACCGAGACGACTGTTTTCCAATTAGCAGCCATTACTCCTGAGAATCATAAATACTGGGATGGTTACAAGAGTGACGGACAGACTTATATCGATCCGAATGGGGTAGGGTACTATCTTTCCAAATCCTCTATGAGAAGTGCGAAATATGAAAAGAATTTCCCGCAGGTTACAGTCGGTGAACGAAGTACAAAGCCGACTTCGGGCGATTGGGTTTCCTTGACGCTGCAACATGGTAAGGCTCCGAGAGGTGCTTCTTATGAATATGCCGTATTGCCCCGTACGGACGCTGCTTCCCTGAAAGCATTTGCGAAGAAGCCTTCCTATAAAGTTCTTCAGCAGGATCGTAATGCCCACATAGTCCGTTCTTTGACGGATAATCTTACCTCTTATGTTTTGTTTGAAACTCCTCAAACGCTTCCTGCAGACGGTCTGTTACAGAAGGCGGATACTTCCTGTCTGGTTATGATTCGTGAAGATAGAGGCAAACTGTTACTGACTGTTTCCCAGCCGGATTTGGCATTGTACCGCGGTCCGAGTGATGAGGCTTTTGATAAGGATGGAAAGCGGATTGAACGGAGTATCTATTCTCGTCCGTGGATTGATAACGAGAGTGGAGAAATTCCCGTGACTGTTACATTGAAAGGTTGGTGGAAAGTAGCGGAAACACCGTATTGCAAACTTGTTTCGGCAGATAAGAAACAAACAGTGTTGCGTTTTACGTGTAAGGATGCTGCAAGCTTTGATGTAGAGTTGTTGCGTAAATAGGTTTTGATTAAATCTTTTTTGTCATGACGGAATTAAAGAATATCATGTTTTGTGCAACTGCCTTTGCCCCCTCTTTATTGGGGGCCAAGGAGCTGCCTAATATTATTTATATAGTAACCGACCAGCAGACAGCTTCTGCCATGAGTTGTATGGGAAATACAGATGTACACACGCCGAATATGGATCGTTTGGCACAGGCAGGTATTTTATTTAAAAATGCTTATTGCTCCGCTCCGTTAAGCGGTCCTTCCAGGGCATCCATGTTTACGGGACATACTTCCCACGAAGTCGGACTCTCCCGAAACAACGTTCCTGTGGCCGATTCTTTGCGTACTGCCAGTTTAGGCTGGTTAATGCAACGTGCCGGTTATGAGTGTGCTTATGGTGGAAAATGGCATGTACATACCCCTTCCATGCCCGATGGTGAGTTCGGCTTTTCTACCATTCATCCGCATAATGATAATGGCTTGGCTGAAGCTTCCGTTGCTTTCCTTGAGCAGAAACATTCCAAACCCTTTTTTCTTGTAGTGGGTTTTGATAATCCCCATAATATCTGTGAGTATGCGCGCAGTCAGAACTTGCCATTTGGCAATTTGCCCGAACTTCCTCAAGATGAATGGCCCGGACTTCCTTCAAATTTTGCCCGTAATCCTTATGATGCCGATGTAATAGATTATGAACAGACATTGAACTATTCGGCTTATCCCACCCGTCATTATTCTCCTGATGATTGGCGGCGTTATCGCAGCCTTTACTTCCGGCTGGTGGAAAAGGTGGATGCCGAGATTGGTAAGATTGTCGATGCAATTGATAAACAGGATTTGTGGAAGAATACGGTAGTTATCTTTACAAGCGATCATGGTGATGGTATGGGTGCGCATCATTGGAACCAGAAATCGGCTTTATATGAAGAAGTAGTGAATGTACCTTTGATAGTTACCCTTCCCGGAAAGAAGAATGCCGGCAAAGAAATGCCCCAACTTATTAATGAAGGTGTCGATTTCTTTGCTTCCGTATGTGACTGGGCGGGAATTTCCCTTCCTGGAGGTTTACATGGCGTCTCTTTTAGGTCTTTGGTGGAAAAGGCTGATCCTCAACAGGCACACCAGCCTTATATTGTCAGTGAGACGACATTTGATAAAGGAGTTGCCCGAGGTTGGGCCTTGCGTACTCCGCGTTATAAATATGTATTGTATGATAAAGGGCTGTATCGTGAGCAGCTTTATGACATGGTGAATGACCGCGGAGAAATGAGGAACTTGGCTATAGAGAAAAAGTATCGGCAAATTCTCTTACAACATCGTGCTTATTTGAATGAGTGGATGAAACTGCATCATGTAGTTCAAATACGTCCTGAGGTGCATTTAATTCCGGATATGTAAATCGGAAAGTGTGTTAAATGCTGATAATCTTACATCCTGTCATTAACTTTGCTTAGAATGTTCTTTCATTTCTGTCATTAAACCATCGTTGGAAGACGTTAGGCCGATAATGACCGAAAAGCATTTTGACACACTTTCTTTCTCTGTTTTTATTCTTATTGGTATGAAGATAGCAAATCGTTTACTGCTATCCGGTAATTGGTTAGTTTACTGGTTTTATGTATAGTTTTTTTAGCTTTACGGTTACCGTTGGGCAGCAGATATTCCCAAAAGTTCTTCATTTTCATCAATAACTGTGTTTCACCGCCTTGTAACTGTTCTTCATAGCTGTTGTATATCGCTGTATGTAGCTGTTTTACTTTGGATAGCATTTCATCAGGAGACAGCTTTCTGTTTTGCTGGTATTCCCAAGCTAAAGCCGGATTGGCAAGCAGACCACGCCCTATTACAACTCCTGCCAATCTCGGAAAACGTTCGGTAACGGTCTGTATATCTTCTATTGTATGCAGGTCCCCATTATACAACAAGGGTTTATCGCATCCATGATAAAAAGCTTCAAATCCGTTTAAATCTACCTCTCCTTTATATTGCTGTTTCCCTAAACGCGGATGCAGGATGATGTGGGATAGGGGAAGTGTATTCAGTAACGGTAGGAGTGCAAGGCATTCATTGGCGTTTTCCCAGCCTAATCTGAGCTTGACTGAGAAACGGATTTGAGGATATTTTTCTGTGGCGGCGGTCAGTAGTTCTTTTATTTCTTCGGGATACGGCAACATTCCTGCTCCGTTATGCCGTTTGGCCAGCATGGGGAAAGGACACCCCAGATTGATGTCTGCTTCCTGGTAATTATGCTCGATAAAAAGGGATACAATCTGTTCCAACGTGCTTGGTTGGGGGGCAATCAGTTGGGGGATCAGGTGTATATTCCGATTGTTTTCCGGGTTTATATCGCGTATGTCTTTTCGGCGGATTTCACCGTGTTCCACACGTACAAAAGGAGAATAATAGGTGTCGATACCGCCGAAGATACAAGCATGTGCTTGTCGGTAAGCAGCATCTGTATATCCTTGAAGAGGAGCGAAATGGATAGGCAATAAATTCTTGTTCATAACCGCAAAGATACGTTTTTATTCTTTATCTTTTATAGGAATAACCATATTCCAAGAGTGTGATGCATTCTCGAATCCGCCGGGACCATCCATAGTGGCAAAGAAAATGTAAGTAGGTTTGCCGTTTTCAAAGAAAATAAAGGGGCGTTCCAGTTGCCCTTGCATCTCCACTTTTCCGTCTTCCCATTCTATGGTACGGGAATAGGCTTTGGGAGCCTTGTCTACTGTCCACTGGATACCGTTTTCAGAGTGTGCCATAACACCACCGCCCCGTTCTCCTGTAAATTTGGCTACATGGTCTTTGAATAGGATGTGATAGCCTTCGGTGTCTTTCCATAGGAAAGGGTCTTCGGCTTCACCTTGTCCGTTTACTTCAAAGATAGGCTGATTGTTGTTCAATACATGGTAAGGACCTTCTATTGCAGGAGCATAGACTATTCCGAGACTCATTGCCGAATGTTCGTAATTGTTAGTGTAATGGCGGCCTTTGAAGATCATGAGAACTGAACCGTCTTCCTGTATGATTGGAGAAGGATTTGAGGTAAGGAAACTATAGAATGTACCCGGTTGGGTTTTGAGTATCGGTTCGTCCAGACGTTTCCAGGGACCATATGGAGAATCGGCTACAGCCAGTCCGATGCGCTTATTGGCGCGGGCAACGGTGCACCAGGGGCTGTCTAAGGTGAGCTGCGCGTATGTCGGTTCGGCAAACGGGTGTGTAGATCCCATATAAATGAGATAATATTTACCGTTTTGTTTCAATATGCGCGGATTGTGTGTAGAACGCCTGTCCCAATACTGTGCACCGCGTGCGGGAAGTGCAATATCACTGAAACGATAAGGTCCTTGCGGTATATCGGACACAGCATGTACAATTTCAGACGCGACCATCCATCCCGGATGAAATGGTAATTTTTTGGGAAACCGGGATACGAACATGTGATATTTACCGTCATCTCCCTTTACTATTGAGCTGCCCCATACCCAATAACCTTCGGATGCAAAGGCAGGTGTGCGTGGGGCTTTATCCAGGCGGTGAAACAAACGGTTTTCTGACTGCTGCTTTAACTCAACCAGGTTTTCTATTTTTTGCGCAGATGCTGTCAGAAGAATGAAAATATTAAAGAAAAGTATCAGCTTATATCTTTGCATGAATGTGATAATGTTATAGCGTTAATTGGATGTGAACAAAGATACAGGTTTTTCGTATACCGGGTATATTGTTTATAAGAAAAAGAGAGAAGAATCTCACGATCCTTCCCTCTTTACATGTTAAATTGATTAAGGTCTGTTTATCAGATTATTGATAATAAAAATAAGGTTAGAAGTTTTGTGGTATATTAATATCCTGCATTATTGGTCCAGCCGGCAAGGTCTACCTGTTGATAAGGTACCGGGAAATAGTAATGGTGATTTGTGTTGAAAGTGGAAGCATCCCATTCTTCAGCACGTACCTCTTTTACTTTTTCCAAACGTACCAGTTCGAACCAGCGTTTCATTTCTGCAAAGAATTCCCAACCTCGTTCGTTGGATACGGCTGCTAAGAATGCGGTAGGTTCGGTTGTTGTGGTCAGTTCTATTTGCCTGTCTTGATAACCGGCGCGTTTCTGTACCTCCTGGATAGCATTCAGGGCATCTTGGTTCACAGAGTTTGTAGCACGGGTAGAAGCTTCGGCGTACATTAAAAGAACTTCTGCATAGCGGTAAATACAAGTTATACCGTTTGATTGTGCACTTTTACCGGGGGCTCCTTCGTCATAATCATAGTACTTGGAGATGGCGGGAAGTTTGTCTGCACTTTCGGTATATGGGATAATCTCTCCGCTTTTTATTTTCCATTCTGTCATATAGTTCCATTCTTTGCGGTCATCATTGGGATAATTTGAAAAATCTTTCGTTTGCATAGTAGTCAGACCAACCGGCATTGGGGGCAAAATCGCTGGGGTAGTAAGACTTTCCATAGTTACTTGCCGTCTTCATCTTCGCATTATGGTGGATGGCAAACATTACTTCGTTGGGTTCTGCTTTCTTGGCTTCTTTCCACAATTCTGCATATTCTTCGGTCAGGTACAAACCAGAGTTGTCTATGATGTCTTTAGCTGCAGCCGCTGCCAGTGAGTAATACTCTTGTCCTCTTTTCAAAGGCCAACCGGCCATTGTCATGTAAGCGTCTGCCAGACAAGCTTCGGCTGCCCATTTGGAAGGAGTAGAGCTGAAGCCGCTGCGACTTTTTGCCGGTAATATTTCTACTGCTTTTTTCAAGCTAGGAATAATCGCTTGATCATAGATTTCTGCAACAGCAGTTCTCGGCATGTACGTTGAAGCGTCTGTTTCTGCTAGAATTAGGGGTACATCACCATACATGCGTACCAAATAAAAATAAGAAAGTCCACGGAGGAAGTAAGCTTCTCCTAATACTTCTTCAAACTTCTTGGCTTGGTCTGCATTTTCCGGTAATACCGTCTTATTAATAAGTGTATTGGAGTGGTTGATAACGGCAAAAAATAGTGACCAAGTAGTATCGAAATCTGCAGTGTTGGCTGTGATATTGGGAGATAGTCTATAGTAATTGGCCAATTCATTATTTGCTTTTGCCGCACGATAAGTAATATCATCTGCACATACATTTATGCGTTGTAAACGGCAGTTAAAACCATAGTTCCCATTCCATAAATCGTTATAAAGTCCTGTTGCAGCTTGTTGAAGACCTGTTAGGTCCATGCTGGCAATGTAATCTTCATCAGTAATGAAAGACTGTGGCTCTTGGGTCAGGTCTACACAAGAAGTTGTCAGGAACATACTGCAGGCTATTGTTGCTATATATGCTAATTTTTTCATATTATTCTTGTTTAAAAGGTAAATCATTAGAATGCAAAATTTAAACCAATCAGATAATTACGGCTGTTAGGATATGAGCCCCAATCAACACCTTGTATCAGTGGGCTTCCCATTGTTGCTTCAGGATCCAGACCGGAATAGTTGGTGATATGGAACGGATTCTGGATGGAAACATAAAGTCGGAGATTGCTGATACCAAGTGATTTGCAGGCTAATTCGGGCAAAGTGTAACCCAAGGTGATACTTTTCATCTTGATAAAGCTTCCATTTTCTACAAAACGACTGCTGAATACTTTGTTTTCTGTGCCTCCTTGTACGAAACCCGGTACATCTGTATTTGTATTGGTTGGCGTCCAACGGTTCAAGAAGTCACGCATTGGAGTTACTGCAGCCATGTTCTGACCGGAAACTGTATTGAATCCCATTTGATGAGTTGCATTGTATATATCAAAGCCATGGAAACCTACCATAAAGAATGAGAAATCAAAATTCTTGTAATTGAAGCTATTGTTCCAACCCCAGTTAAATGTCGGTTGACCACAGCCGATGATACCTTGGTCTGCATCATTCAGTACTCCGTCTTTATTGGTATCTACATATTTAGAGTTACCAGCTACGACTTTATAGACTTCACCGTTTGTTTTGCCATTTGTTTGACCGTTGGCGTCTACGAATGGAGCGTTCACTTCATCTTCCTGCCAGATACCTCCGAAAGTATATCCCCAGAATGTACCTAATTTTTCACCTTCAATCATCTGGAATAATTGATTTTGGAAACTTCCGGCTTGCTGTTGGCGATGGTTAGCTGTAGGTATGCTGTTGAAAGTTCCTTTATTATGCGATAAAGTAACGTCGGTATGCCAGCTGAAGCCTTTACCGGTAAATGGGTCTGCACTGATTGTGAACTCTATACCAGTATTCTTGATTTCGCCAGAGTTCATCAACAATGAGGGAAATCCCATGTGTGTTGGTTGTGCCAGATCCAACAAAATATCTTTGGATAATTTGCTATACCAATCGGCAGTCAAGCGTATGCGACCGTTGAGTATACCAAAATCAACACCTGCATTGAACTGGTCGTTACGTTCCCATTTTAGGTAAGGAGCAGCAGGGCGGTCTACTTTATAAGAGGTGGAGCCATCACTATTTCTTATTGGAGTACGTTTGGAATAGGGGCGGTAAGCTTCTACAGCTTGGTTACCTACAGAACCATAACCGAGGCGAAGTTTCAATTGGTCGATAAAGCTGTTGTCTTTCAAAAAACTTTCTTGTTTCAAGTCCCAAGCCAAAGCTGCAGATGGGAAATAGCTCCATTTATCAACAAGACGTGAAGAACCATCTGCGCGAATAGATGCAGTAACCATGTAACGGTTCATAAATACGTAGTTTACACGTAACATACCTGACATTAATGTATTGATAACACGGTCGGAGCTATTGGTAGCAAGCTCTGCATTTGACCATGCCAAGTTGTTTATACCGATCCTATCAATATAATCCAAACCATAAGCAGTACCGGTATGATTGAAATTATTATCATAAGACTGTTCGAAAACAGCAGTTGCGTTGACACGATGATTAGCATTAAATTCTTTTACATAACTTAATGTGTTGGTGTTTAACCAGGAAGTGTTCCAGTAACTACGTGCTTGACCTTGCGATAAATTGCTATTCTTGAAAGCATAGTAACTTTTGTCATTTTGTACGGAAGTGTTTAGTCTATTGTCAAGCAGAACTCCCAGTTGTGAGCGGAAGCTCAAACCGTCCATGATGTCAAACTGGACATAACCTTGTATACGATTATTTATTGTCTTGTTGGCATTGTCTGCTTCCCAAATATGCCCCATTGGATTGTAAGTTGAACTACCCTCAAAAAATGAATTATTGTAGTTTCCATCTTCATCTTGCGGTTCAATAGTACTGGGAAAGTACATTGCTTGTTGGATTAAACCATCATATTCATTGACACGTGGAGTACTTGTTTCTCTGTAGTGACCATAGATGTTCATACCAGCTTTCAGCCACTTCTTGATTTTGGTATCTACTTTCAAACGCCAGCTGTAGATTTGGCTACTTGACTCCTTGATGATACCTTCATCGTTTTGATAGCGGAGAGATGCCAGGAAAGTAGTCTTTTCGCCACCACCTGCAATAGACATTTCATAGTTCTGTGTAACGGCAGGGCTGCGGAAGATTTCTCTTGAGTAATCATAACCTGCTTTGCCAGACTTGAAGGCTGCTAATTGCTCTGCACTATAATAGTGATTGTCGCCGTATCCAAAATATTCCTTACCATAGTCATTAACCAGGTTGGCATATTCATAGGTAGAAAGATTATCAGCATACTTGGCTACAGTCTTGATGTTGGCAAATGCATTAAAAGATACGGTCAATTTGTCTTGGGATGGGTTTTTGGTAGTAACCAAGATTACACCGTTTGCACCGCGAGAACCGTAAACAGCTGTTGCAGATGCGTCTTTCAATACTTCGATAGATTGAATATCGGAAGGATTCAACGACTGAAGGGAACCACCGATGAAACCGTCGATAACAACCAAAGGACCGGTTTCTGCTGTGATAGAGTTGATACCACGTACACGGATGGTATTGTCTTCAGTAGGATTACCGGAACCAGAGAGAACTGATACACCGGCCATACGTCCTTGCAAGGCATCGGATACATTACCGGTCGGGGTATTCTTCAATGCATCTGCTGCTTTTACAGAAGCAACTGCACCGGTCAGGTCACTCTTACGTTGAACGCCGTAACCCACTACGACAACTTCCTGCAGCAATTGGCTGTCTTCTGCCAGTTTTACGTCGATTTTGGTCTTTCCGCCTACGGCAATCTTTTGTGTCTGATATCCGATATAGGAGAATACGAGAGTTGCGTTTGCCGGAACATTGGGAAGGGTGTAGTTTCCGTCAATGTCTGTGATACATCCGTTACTTGTTCCTTCCACCTGGATAGAAGCACCAATCACCGGACCTAAGTTGTCACTTACTGTACCTGTTACTGTGAGATTCTGTGCATTGGCCTGCGTGGCAAATAGGACAGAAAGCAACATAATACCTAATGCTTTAAAGAAGCTGGATTTCTGTTTCATAAATATTAATTTAATTAGTTATTAATAAAGGTTGTTTCTTTGTTTTGTACTCACTTCAGAGTTGAATCACATCGCAAATGTAGGGGATGGAATATACAAATGCATTAGTTAATAGTTCGCAAAAAGTACGAATTCGTACAAAACTTGCGAACTATACCACTCTTGTACTTTTATTCCCTTTCACTTTGGTTCTTTGCTTCCTTCACCTCTTCCAGTAGGGCAGAGAGCGTTTTTACCTTGTCCGGATGGGCTTCTGCCACATTGTCTTTTTCGGACGGATCAATGGAAAGATTGTACAGTTGAGGCTGCGGAGCGTTGCCCATTTCTATTTTTGTCCAATACTCCAGTGCCGGCTTGTCGCTGGGCTCTATGTATTTCCAGTCTCCTTGGATAATGGAGAGTGTATTGTCCAGATTCTGTTGTACAATATAGTCACATCCGGCAGTATCGGTTCCCAGGAAGTTGTTGAGCTGGTCGCGGCTGTCGGGAGCGATGCCTGCTTCCAGCGGATGGTTCAGCAGGGCGGCGAGTGAAGCGTATACATCAATCATGGAGAAGGGGGCTTGTTGTTTGCCGGGTTTGATGCCATTGGGCCAGCGTACAATGAAGGGAATGCGGGTACCGGCATCGAAAGCGCTGTACTTCCCACCGCGGTAGTGCTTCATGGGAGTATGGCCGTTCAGCAGTTCGCGTGCCTGGTCCTGATAGCCGTCGTCTATGACGGGACCGTTGTCACTGCAGAATACAAAAATGGTGTTGTCGGCAATGCCGAGGCTGTCCAAAGTGTGCATGATTTCACCCACGGTCCAGTCCAGCTGGAGGATGACGTCGCCACGTACGCCCAAACCACTCTTGCCGGCGAAACGCGGATGTGGCACGCGGGGAACATGTACATCTTGCGTACCCATATAAAGGAAGAAAGGTTCGTCTTTATGGGCTGTGATGAAGTTCTTGGCCTTGTCTGTAATCACGTCGGCAATGTCTTCGTCTGTCCAAAGGGCGGATTTGCCGCCGGTCATCCAGCCGATGCGGGGGATGCCGTTGATGATGGTGTTATTGTGCCCTTGGCTGGGTTTCATCTTGACGAGTTCGGGGTTTTCGAGACCGGTGGGCCAGTCACCGACCTTGTGGTCGTAGCTCACAGTGATAGGGTCGTTGGGGTCGAGGCCCACTACATGTCCGTTCTCTACAAAGACGCAGGGAACGCGGTCGACGGTAGCGGGGATGATGTATTCATAGTCAAAGCCGATGTCTTGGGTGTTCGGTTTGATGGAGTGGTTGAAGTCTGTACCGCCTTTAGGGCCCAGGCCGAGGTGCCACTTGCCCACTGCTGCAGTGGCGTAGCCTTCTTCCTTGAACATATCGGCCATAGTGACGCAGGCGGTATCGATGATGAGTTCGGAATTGCCCGGAGCGATGCCGGTATTCTTCTGTCGCCAGGGATACATGCCCGTCAGCAGGCCGAAACGGGAAGGAGTGCTGGTGGAAGAAGTGGCATAAGCGTTGGTAAACTGCATGCCTTGTCCGGCAAGGCGGTCAATGTTGGGAGTGCTTACTTTGGTGGCACCGTAACAGCTCAGGTCGCCGATACCCAGGTCATCAGCAATCAGATATACTACATTGGGCTTCTGCGGCGAGTGCTCCGAAGTCTTGTCTTTAGGTTGGCTTCCGCATCCCGCTATCAGGGCTGCACCGGGAATCAGAGACCACAAGGGGGAAAAATGCTTCATAGTTCTTTGACTTTAGATTGTAATTCTGAGGTCAAAGGTAAGAGGTTTTATGGAATCGGGTGTATAAGGAAGTACAAGGGAAGGGAGAAAAAGTACAAACCGTATCATGCGATGGCTTGATGTACAATATTAAGATGTCTCTTCACTGTCTTCCGTACTTTCCTCTCCTCCATTCTCTCCTTTGCGGTAGGCCAGTGGGCTGACATGGTAAATGTCCTTGAAGCATTTGGAGAAATAGCGTGAAGAACTGAAACCGATCCGGTCCGCAATTTCAGTGATATTCAGCTCCGGATTGTTGCGCAGCATTAGAGCGCCTTTCTTCAAACGGATAGTCAGTATAAATTCGTTTGGGGTTTGTCCTGTAATGGCTTTCAGTTTGGTGAACAGGTTGGTGCGCGCCATTGCCATTTCTCTGGCAAAGACATTGACATTGAACTGTGTCGTCCAGGTGTTGTTCGATGATGGACATGGCACGGTCCAGAATGTCCTTTGTCAATCGGATTGGTAGCAAGCATATGTGCAGCCGTTTGCGGTTGCTTGCTGAATTTTTCCTGTAAGAGGATGCGTGAATTCACCAGGTTGTTGCAGCGGGATATCAGTAAGTTTGTATTGAACGGTTTGGTTATGTAATCGTCCGCGCCGATGCGTAGTCCCTTCGATATTCTGTTCGATGGCGGTACGTGCCGTGAGCAGTACCACGGGGATATGGCAGGTGTTGAAATCCGTTTTTATGAGTTTGCATAGTTCTGTACCCGACATTTTGGGCATGACCACATCGCTTACTACAATGCAGGGCATTTCACTGCGTACCAGTTCCCAGCCTTCTTCTCCGTTGGCTGCCATCAATATCTGATAGAATGGCTTGAAGATGTTGGCAAGCATTTCGCGTATGGACTCATTATCCTCTACAATCAATAGTTTGGCATCCGGAATACGTTTGATGGGAGCGTTCTCTTCCAGTTCGGTTTTCAGGAAAGCATCTGCTTCGGATTTGGAAATTTCAATCTGATGTACGCAATCCGGTTTCCGGTTGATTTGTTCTTCGTCAAACTGTGCGTTCCCCAATTGCAGGTTAACGATAAAGCTCGTACCTTTGCCAAGTTCGCTTTCTACACGGATGGAGCCATGATGTAATTCTATAATACCTTTGGTCAAAGCCAGTCCTATACCGGTGCCGCTCTTGCCGGCATCTGTAGAGTCCATTTGGTTCTATCTGATAGAAGCGGTCGAATATCTTATCTATCTCCGGGCATCGATGCCGCTGCCGGTATCGGTCACGCGGATGACGGCATTGCTGCCTTCGGTCTTTACACTGAGCGTAATGGTATCTTCCTTTTTCCGTATGTTTGATGGCATTGGATAAGAGGTTATTGATAACTTTCTGCATTTGTTTTTGGTCGTACCATACTTCGAGTTCGTCAGTCTCTTTTTCAAAATTGAAGTTGATTTGTTTGGCGCTGGCATATTCAAGGAACAGCAGATAGTTTTCATACAGGAAATTTACGATGTTGTGCGGGCTGACTTTAATCTTCATATGGCCCTGTTCCTGCTTGCGGAAGTCGAGTAATTCGGTTATTAGCTCGCGTAGCTGGATACTGTTTTTATAAATGCCCAATATCTTGTTGTAGATGGCAGGTGTGAAGTTCTGTAATTGTAGCAAGGTTTCTACCTGAGCCACAATAAGAGTCAGAGGAGTACGGAACTCATGCGAGATGTTGGTGAAGAAACGTAGCTTTGACTGGTTCAGGGCCTCTACGTCACGGATGTGCTTCTGTTCGTACTTCAGTGATTCACGCAACTTGATTCTGGACTTGTAGGTACGCACCAGATACCAGAGCAGGATTCCCGTCACTATCAGGTAGATAAGATAGGCAAGGTGGAGTCTTGTAGTAGGGCGGCAATACATGTATGGTCAGGTGGACTTGCGGACAAAGGCTCTCGTCTTTTCCGTTGGGCTTTATAATCAAGTTATAGGTTCCGGCGTTCAGGTTGGTATAGGTGATGTTGTGCAGTCCACGGGCACTGTTCCAGTCGTTGGAGAAGCCTTCCAGCTTATAGATGATGTCGTCTTTGTTGGCGGCTACATAGTTTGAAGTGGCAAACTCTATGCTGAACATGGACTGGTCAGCGTTGAGCGTAATCTCGGGGGTGCAGTACAAGGCTTGCTGCAGGATACCGGTCTCATCTCCCACTTGTATTTCCGTTCCGTTCACAATGAGGCGGGAGAGGATGATTTTGTAGGGTTTCGGCGTGAAGTTCAACTCCATTTCATGGAAAGAAATCATTCCCTGCGTGCCTCCCAGGAATATCTCTCCGTCACGGGTCACGCAAAGGGCATTCTCGTTGACGGCAGTCATTGGGAAACCGTTTTCGGCACTGTAGTTCAGGAATGCCTTTTGCCGGTAGTCGAAGATGGAGAAGCCCTCGTTGGTGATGAGCAGCAGTTTGCCGCTGGTGGGGGATTCCTCCGTCTCATAGATACAGTCGCTGGAAAGGCCGTTCTTCGCTTGGTCAAAGTTCTCGAAGTCGTTGCTGGCAGGGCGGTATAAGTCCAGTCCGCTGCCCGAAGTGGCGAACCACAGATTGCCTTTGCTGTCTTGGGTAATGTTGTTTACATTGTTGTTGCTGATGCTGTGTGGGTCGGCAGTATCATGGCGGTAGTTGGTCAGTTTGCCGGTATCGAAACGGTAGCTGAACACACCTTCGCCCGTGGCTGCAATCCAGAGCGTACCGTTGCTGTCGAAAGTGACATCTGCCACCATCTTGATTTTTTTGCCTTCTTTGCTGTCCTGGAACAGTTGTTGGCATTTCCCGTTGGCAGGGTCGAAGAGGCAGATTCCGTTTTGGGTGGCTATCACCAGGTGGTCTTGGTAAGGCGCGATATCGCGGATGATGTCGGAAGGCAAGGTCTCCGGATTACCTGCTTCCATGCGGTAGTGTGTGAATTGCCCCGAGCGTATGTCCAGTCTGTTCAGTCCGCCCAGATGGGTTCCTATCCAGATGATGTCTTTGGAGGCATCATAATAGAGAGCCTTGATGTTGTTATGGGAAATACTGTTGGGACCGATTTCCGGGCGGAACCATTTGAACTCACGGGTACGGCGGTTGTAATAGTTCAGTCCGCCCCCTTCGGTGCCAATCCACAGATTGCCGTCCTTGTCTTCGATGGTGCGGCCTACAACCGGATTGCTCAGCCCCTTCTTTTCGATGGGCGAATACATATAGCGGCTGTATATCTCGTACTCGGGGTTGAAGTAGTTGACGCCGCCAAAGTAGGTCCCCAGCCACAGCGTTCCTTGGTTGTCCTTTACGATGCACCAGATGGAAGAGTGTGTCAGTCCGTCGCTCTGGGCATCACTGGCAGTGTGGTTCTGGAAGAGTCCCGTACTTTTGTCATACCGGTTCAATCCGTTGAATGTCCCAATCCAGATGTTTCCCAGATTGTCTTCACAGCAGGCTCGCACGAAGTTGGAAGAGATGCTGTAAGGGTTCTTTGCGTCGTATTCAAAGATTTCGATGGTTCCGTCGGTCTTTACATGGTGCAGCCCTTCTTCCCAGCTGCCAATCCATAACTCGCCTTCGCTGTCTTGGTATATGCTGGTGATGTTGCCTTTCAGGATGGGGTGGGTCAGCTCGTTCTTGTCCAGTTGCAGGCGGTATGCTCCGTCGGTGGTCGTTCCAATCCACATTTGTCCTTTGTCCAGATGCATACAGCAGATTTCCAGACTTTTTCCGGGAAGCTGGTAATAGAGGTCAAAGTTCCCGGTCTGCTCGTTATAGCGGTAGATTTCATTCTGTTTTCCGATGAAAAGGGCCTCTTTGTAATATATGCTGTGTACATTTCCTTGCAGCAGGGTGGTGAATCTTTGGGTGGCGAGATTGAACTCGGCTACTCCTTCCGTACAGAGCAGGTAGATTTTTCCGTTACGGTTGCCGGCCATGCGCAGCACGGTGTTGCAGAAAAGGCTGTAAGGGTCGTTCTTCTGCAGCTTGTAAGTTTGTATGTCTTCTCCGTCATAACGGTTCAAGCCTTCTCGGGTTCCAATCCATAAGACACCGTTTTCATCGATGTAAAGGCTGTTCACGGAGAATTGTGACAGACCGTCGTCGGTTGTCAGATGGTTGAAGGTGATGTTCTGCGCCTGCAGGGTTGCAGCAATCATGCTTACTGAAACAAGAAGCAGCCGGATGATAAACGTTCGCACTTTTCGGGTAGTTTTTAAGGTTTCAGTTACAAATATAGGTATATTTTGTACAAGACTTCTTATTTATTAGGCAGTTTTTGCGGTTATGTTTGGATAAATGTATAATTTTGGAAGCGCGCCGAACGATACTTGTCTTTTGATAGATGGCAATCGGCGTATCTTTGTAAACAAATTAATTTATTTATTATCATGAAAGACCTTTTATCTATCGTATCTCATTTTCAATTGCAGGGTACAGTTCATGAAATCAATCCTTTAGGCTCAGGCCTGATTAACGATACGTACAAAGTGACCACCGTTGAGGCCGATGCGCCGGACTATGTTCTGCAACGTATCAATCATGCCATTTTCCAAAATGTAGAAATGTTACAGTCTAATATCGAGGCTGTGACCGGGCATATCCGTAAGAAGCTGGAAGAGAAAGGAGAGGCCGATGTCGAGCGTAAAGTGCTTCATTTCATCCCCACGGCCGAAGGGAAAACCTATTGGTATGACGGTGAGAACTACTGGCGTATCATGACTTTTATTCCCCGTGCCAAGACTTACGAGACGGTGAACCCCGAATATTCGTATTATGCGGGAACTGCCTTCGGTAATTTCCAGGCTATGCTTGCCGACATTCCAGATACATTGGGCGAGACAATTCCCGATTTCCACAACATGGAGTTCCGCCTGAAGCAACTCCGTGATGCTGTGGCGGCCGATGCTGCGGGACGTGTGCAGGAGGTGCGGTATTTTCTGGATGAGATAGAAAAACGCGCTGATGAAATGTGCAAGGCAGAACGCTTGTTCCGTGAAGGCAAACTGCCCAAACGGGTATGCCACTGTGATACGAAAGTGAACAATATGATGTTCGACGAAGACGGTACGGTGCTTTGTGTCATCGACCTGGATACGGTGATGCCCAGCTTCATCTTCTCCGATTATGGCGATTTCCTTCGCTCAGGTGCCAACACGGGGTTGGAAGACGACAAGAATCCGGATAATGTGAACTTCAATATGGAAATATTCCGGGCATTTACCAAGGGCTATCTGGAATCGGGCAAGTCCTTCCTGTTGCCGATAGAGATTGAGAATCTGCCTTATGCGGCTGCCTTGTTCCCATACATGCAGTGCGTACGCTTCCTGGCAGATTATATCAACGGTGATACTTATTATAAAATCCAGTATCCGGAGCACAATCTTGTGCGTACCAAGGCTCAGTTCAAACTGTTGCAGAGTGTGGAGGAACATACACCGGAGATGAAAAAGTTCATTGACTCATGTATCTGAAAAAGTTTTTAATGACGATGGCGGCAGCTCTTTGCATGTTGCCGCTGTCTGCAATTAATCCCCAAAATAGTAAAATGAAAGAATTGAATGTAAAGAAAGTAAGTGTGGCCAATATACCGGTAGAGTCGGTTCCGGCTCTTCTGGATGAAGAGAAGGTGGCGTTTCAGCCCGTAAACACTGTGAATTGGGCTGCTTTTCCTTATACTCCCGATGTGGAATTCCGCATAGCGCATACGGAAGATGCCATTCTGCTGCATTTCAAGGTAAGGGAAGCGAGTGTACGCGCAGTTGCAGGCCACGATAACGGTCCGGTTTGGGAAGATGCGTGTGTAGAGTTCTTCTCTGTGCCTGCCGATGACGGAGTGTACTACAATATGGAGTGTAATTGTGCCGGGACTCTGCTTATTGGGGCAGGTGCCGGACGTGGAAACCGCCAGCATGCCCCGCAAGAGGTGCTCGATAAAGTACAGCGTTGGGCTTCTTTGGGACGTGAGGCTTTCGACGAAAGAGTAGGTGAGTGTGCCTGGGAAGTGGCCCTGGTCATCCCTTATTCCGCTTTCTTCCTGCATGACATCACTTCGTTGGATGGAAAGACGCTCCGTGCCAATTTTTATAAATGCGGTGACAAGCTCCAGACTCCCCATTTCCTTTCCTGGAATCCGATAGGTCTGGAGAAGCCGAACTTCCATTGCCCGGAGTTCTTCGGTACCCTGCATTTCGAGTAGTAGTAGAACAAAAAATTACTCAACCTGCCCTCACCACTATCACCGCTTTTCTGAAACTCCCTATTCATCGCCCTTTCAAGGGTGAGTGAGAGCAAATAAAAAGGGTGAGGGCAAATTTTACCCTCACCCTTCCGAGCGTACCCGGTTGCTTCCTGCTTCTTTCCCCGTCTTTTATAGGACAAGACAGACCATTGTCTACAGAAACAGTATAATAAATACCCTTTATATACTTAATCCGTTAGTTCACAACACAGAACAGTTTGTTCCAGCATTAGAGAACACTTTGTTTCAGTATAGAAAAACACTTTGTTTTCATATAATGGAACGAACTGTTTTGTTAAGGGAAACAAAGTGTTTTCTATAAGGAAACAAAATGTTTAGTTAAAGGAAACAGTTTGTTTTACTTAGCATACTGCCTGGAATGAATATGCATCAAAAAATAGTAAAAGATAATGCAGGAACTATTGTAGAGGAATATAGAAAAAGGCACGAACTACGCAGACTTACAGAAAAGAATTTATTCATCCGTATTGTCTGCGTGATTCGTGCCCGAAGAAGGGTGTTTACTTCACGATTCCTTTGGAATTCTTGATGAAGTTGATGATATTGTGTATCTCGTCACTCATCGGTACTTGGTCTTCAATCTTCTGCAAGGCATCCTGCACGCTGAAGTTTCCCTGGTATACCAGACGGTAGGCATTTACGATATGGCGCAATACACGTTCGGTCACCTGGTGTTTGTGTTGAAGCACAGCAGCGTTGATACCGTGGTATTCTGCCGGATTACCGTTCATGATGATATAGGGCGGCACATCTTTTGATATGCGGCAGCCAGCTTGAATCAGTACCCAACTTCCAATGTGGCAGTATTGGTGCAGAATGACATTGCTGCTCAGAATGGTACAATCGTCTATCTGACATTCTCCGGCTACGGTAGTCTTGATACCCAGTACACAATGGTTGCCTATCTGCACGTCGTGGCAGAGGTGTACACCATCCATCAGGTAGTTTTCATTGCCGATGCGGGTAGCGCTTCCTGCATGGGTAGCACGGCTGATAACCACGTTCTCGCGGATGTCGTTATTATCACCGATAATCAGCATACTGCTCTCTCCCGTATAGTGGAAGTCTTGCGGTTCGGCACCCAGAACGGCATTGTGATGTACCTTGTTCCCTTTTCCCATGCGGGTACCGTGCAGAATTTTTGCACCCGACATAATAATACAGTCATCACCGATTTCCACGTTCCCTTCGATAAATGCAAAGGGCTGGATGGTTACATTCTTGCCGATTTTTGCGGCAGAATCTACATAAGCTAACGGACTTATCATAGTAATTAGCGATTAATGATTAATGATTAGTGATAAATGGTTAGTGATTAGGATTTACTATTTCATTAATCGCTAATCACTAATCACTTATCGCTCATTTTATTCTCTTCCTCCTCCAAGCGCTTGATACAGGCTGATAACCGCCTGCATGCTGCTGAAGGTGTCGGATACTTCTGCAAGCTGTGCGCTGAGGTAAGACTGCTCGGCAGACAAGACTTCCAGATAGGTCGACGTGCCTAAGTTAAACAATTCTTTTGTATCTGAGGCAGCTTGGCGGGCAGAATTTACTTGAATAGTGCGTGAAACGGCTTTGTCCTTCTCCATTTGATACAGGTGCAGGGCGTTGCTCACTTCATTTCCGGCATTCAGCAGGGCGGTTTGGAACTGAATCTTAGCCTGCTCCTCTTGTGCCTTGGCTTGTTTCAGACGGGCAATGTTGGCACCGCGATAGAACAAGGGTTGCGTCAGCGAACCGATGGCGGAAGCCAGTAGTTTGCCCGGGTTGACGATACCTGCACCGGAGTTATTGGTCCAGCCTCCCGAACCGCTCAATGTAATCTGCGGGTAGAAAGCGGCACGGGCGCTATTGGTATTATAGTAGCTGGCAGCCAGTGACATCTCGGCAGCTTTCACGTCCGGACGGTTGGATAGCAACTGCAAGGGGATACCTACTGAAAATTCCGTAGGCAGCTGTTGCTCTTCCAGCACACCGCGTGCGATGCTCTGTGCCGGTTGGTGCAACATCAGGCAGAGGGCGTTTTCGGTTTCGCGTATGCTCTGGCGTATGTCGGGCAGTGATGCCATGACTTGAGCGTAGGCAGTGCGGCTCTGCTCTACGGCAGCAGAAGTGGTTCCGTAGATGCCTGCATCTTTCATGGCTTGCACGGTCTCCAGGTTCTTTTTCAGAATCTCGACGGTGCCTTCGGTGATTTGCAGTTGGCGGTCCAGCATCAGCAGGGTGTAGTACATGTTGGCTACGCCGGCGATGACTTGCGTCTGAACGGCTTGTTCGTAGAATTGCGTCTGCTTCAAGCTAACCTTTGCTTGTCGCTTCGGGTTCAGCAGTTGACCGAAGAGGTCGACTTGCCAGCTTGCGGTGACGGGCAGGGAGTAGATTTGTGTAGCCTTTCCCTTGTCCCAGCTGCTGACGGTTCCTTGCGGAGACAAGGCAAGCATCGGAGCATAGGCAAGGCGGGCAGACATCAGTGCGGCTTGTGCTTGTTTCACGTTCAAGGCGGCACTGCGCAGGTCACCGTTGTTGGTGAGTGCTTGCTCGATAAGTGTCTGCAGCTGCGGGTCTGTGAACACTTCTCTCCAAGGCAGATTACCGAAGTTGGCCGTATCTGCGGCTAATGTATTGTTCACGGACGCCGTGTCGCGATACAGTCCGGCAGTTGTTATGTCTTCGGGTCTGTCGTATGATTTGTAGATGTGGCAACTGCTCAATAAAGCAGTTGCGCACATCAGGCATATTATTTTCTTCATAATCGCTAATCGTTAATCACTATTTTGTATATTGTTCAATCTCCGGTTCTGCATCCGAGTTGTCCACATCTTCCCATTCCATCGGCTTGAATTTCTCCTGCAAGTACTGGAATGCCACGAACAGTGCGGGCACTATGAAGATTTGCAGAATCATACCGATTAACATACCGCCGATGGCAGACGTACCCAGCGTACGGTTACCGTTGGCACCCGCACCGGAAGCAAACATCAGCGGGAGCAGACCGACAATCATTGCCAACGACGTCATCAAGATAGGACGCAGACGGGCTGCGGCACCCAATACGGCTGCCCAGGTGATACTCATACCCATTCTGCGGCGTTCGAGGGCAAACTCTACAATCAAGATGGCATTCTTGGCCAACAGACCCATCAACATGATGAGGGCAATCTGCATATAGATGTCATTGGACATCGTACCCAGAATCATTTTCAGTGCCGGGATGCTGCCCAATGCGCCTATACCGCCTACAAAGAGGAAGCTACCCAGCAGACCGAACGGCACGGACAGCAATACGGATAAAGGCAGGATGTAGCTTTCGTACTGGGCACTCAGCAACAGATAAACGAATACGAAGCACAATATGAAGATGAGTCCCGTAGTGCTGCCACTCGTTTCGGCCTCTTCACGCGCCATACCTCCCAACTCATAACCGAAACCGGCAGGCAGGTTTTCCTGCGCCACTTCGGCAATGGCTTGCAGAGCCTGACCGGAAGTGTAGCCTGATGCGGGAGCCACCATCACCTTCATGGAGGTGTAGAGGTTGAAACGGCTGATGACGTCAGGACCATATACTTTCTTGATGGAGATGAACTGCGTGATAGGTGCCATCTCGTTGCCGTTGCGCACCTTGATGCTTTGCAGTGTTTCCATATTCTTGGTAGCATCAGGTTCGGCTTGTACCATTACGCGGTACATCTTACCGAAGCTGTTGAAGTTGGAAGCATACAAACCACCGTAATATCCCTGCAAGGTAGTCAAGATGTCATTGGGGCTGATACCTGCTTTCTTACAAGCGGCAGCGTCAATGTCCAGCTGGTATTGCGGGAAGTGAGGGTTGAAGGATGTCTTGGCGGAGTTGATTTCCGGACGCGCTTCCAGGGCAGCAGTATAGTTGTTCACCACGTCGAAGAAGTGGTCCAAATCACCACCCGTCTTGTCCTGCATGTTCAACTCGATGTCGCTTGAAGCCGAGTAACCCGGAATCATAGGCGGCGCGAAGAACAATACCTGCGCTTCCTTGATAATCTTTTGGGCGCGCATGTACAAAGTGGCGTACACAATCGTGGAGTTCTGCATCGTGGAACGTTCTTCCCAGTTCTTCAGCTTGATGATGAGTGAACCGTAGGAGGGGCCTTGACCGCCCAAGAAGCTATAACCTGAGATAACGGTACGTGACTGTACGGCAGGGTCTGCAGCAACCAAGCTGTCCACACGGTTCAAAATCTCTTGTGCGCGTTCTTGTGAAGTGCCCGGAGGCAGTGTCACAGCGCCCATGATGGTACCGGTGTCTTCGTTGGGCACCATACCGGTCGGGGTTATCTGCATGAATACGCCCAACAGTACAATAGAGCCGATAACCAGTCCTGCCGATATCCAGCGTTTCTGGATGAAGAACAGCACTTGTTTCTTATACTTGCCCAGGATACCGTTGTATGAGTCATTGAAGGATTGTTTGAACTTGTCGGTAGTCATACCTGCCAACGCCAGCACACTGATGATAATCATCAAGCTACACAGAATGGGGTGTTCGCTGAAGCTGAACAGACCGAAAATCATGCCCAGGATAGCTACCGTCACGAAGAGCAGTGTAATGCCGGGACGCATCAACCGGCCTATAGAGTCGGCATAACGTGCAATCATAATCTTGCGGGCTTCCTTGGCGGCAACGCCTACACGCTCTTTCAGACTTTCGTGTCCGCCGTTGTGAGGTTTCAGGAAGATGGCACACAGCGCAGGACTCAGGGTCAGGGCGTTCAGAGCCGAGAAACCGATGGCAATCGCCATGGTCAAACCGAACTGACGGTAGAAAGTACCTGCCGTACCTCCCATGAAGCTCACGGGAACGAATACGGACATCATCACCAACGTAATGGAGACGATGGCACCACCCAGTTCACTCATGGCGTCGATGGAAGCTGTACGGGCCGATTTGTAGCCCTGGTCCAGCTTGGCATGGACGCCCTCGACGACGACGATGGCATCATCGACCACAATCGCAATGGCAAGCACCATGGCCGAAAGGGTCAGCAAGTTGATACTGAAGCCAATCAGTTTCAATACAAAGAAGGTGGCAATCAACGCCACGGGAATGGCGATGGCGGGAATCAACGTGGAGCGCATGTCTTGCAGGAAGATATACACTACGATGAACACCAGGATAAAGGCCTCGATCAATGTCTTGATTACCTCATGTATGGAAGCGAAGAGGAAGTCGTTGGCACTCTGTGCAATGTTTATCTTCAAGCCGGCGGGCAGTTTGCTGGAATAGTCGTCCAGTAGGGCCTCGATATCCGAGATGGTCTGCGTGGCATTACTGCCTGCCATCTGGAAAATGATACAACTCACGGCTTTATGTCCGTTTACCATATTGTTGAATCCGTATGACAGACGGCCCAGTTCCACATTTGCTACATCCTTCAGACGGAGTATTTCACCGTTCTCCAAGGCCTTGATGACAATGTTCTCGAACTCCGTAGTCTGTTGCAGACGTCCTTTGTAGCGCAGGGTATACTGGTAGGTTTGGTTACCGCGCTCACCCAACTGGCCGGGAGCCGCTTCGATGTTCTGTTCGCTCAAGGCGGCAACCACATCGTTGGGGATAAGTTTGTATTGGGCCATTACATCAGGTTTCAGCCAGATACGCATGGAGTAGTCTTGTCCCAATACCATGGCATCGCCCACACCGTTGACACGTTTCACCTCAGGGATAAGGTTGATGTTGGCGTAGTTTTCCAGGAACTCGATGTTGTACTGGTCTTTTTCATCATAGATGGAGAATACCATCAACATGGAAGTCTGGCGTTTACGGGTGGTTACACCGATTTTGGTAACCTCGGCAGGCAGCAAACCCTGAGCCATGGAAACGCGGTTCTGTACGTTAACGGCTGCCATATCCGGGTCTGTACCCTGCTTGAAGTAAATGGAGATGTCGCCCGAACCGCTGTTGGTGGCGCTCGAACTCATATACATCATATTTTCCACACCGTTAATCTGGTCCTCCAGCGGAGCGATAACGGAGTTAAGCACCGTTTGGGCATTGGCACCTTGGTAAGTCGCACTTACCGATACGGTGGGAGGTGCAATGTCCGGGTATTGGGTGATAGGCAAGGTAGCCAGGCCAATAACTCCCTAAGATTACTATCAGGATGGAGATTACCGTAGATAGTACCGGACGATTAATAAATCTATCTAATTTCATTTCATGAACAATTAAGGAATTAAAAATTGAAGAATTTTTTTTATTTTTCATTCTTTCATTGAAACGCAGTTTGGATATTACCTTCTTTTTGGTCTTTGAGGGCTTTCTGATATTCAGCCTCTTTCTCTTCAGGAGTGATAGGAGTGATGCTCTGTCCGTCTTTCAAGTTCTGTACGCCTTCTATCACGATTTTATCGCCGGCCTTCAAGCCGTCTGTAACGTAAAAATATTTGCCATCATTCAGGCTGAATACCTGTATTTCGGTATTTTTCAGCGTGTTGTCAGGTTGTGCAACGAATACGAATTTCTTGTCCTGTATTTCTGTGGTGGCCGATTGAGGAATCATGATTACATTCTCCATCGGATTGGGGAATACTACGTTTCCTGTACCTCCGCTACGCAGGATGTTGTGTTTGTTGGGGAAGAGGGCACGCATGTTTACTGCACCTGTAGTCTGGTCGATAACGCCGCTGATGGTTTCTACGCGACCACTGTCGGCATACATGGTTCCGTCAATCAGTTGTAGTTGTACCTGAGGCATCTTTGCCAGAATATCCTTGATGCTTCCGCCTTCGCGTATCAGTGACAGGAGCTGTCTTTCGGTCATGGAGAAATAAGCGAACATTTCGGAGATGTCGGCAACTGTGGTCAGCGGGGTGGCCATGGAGGGGCTTACCAAACTACCTACACGATAGGGGATAGTACCTACAATACCGTCGCTGGGGCTTGTTACATTGGTGTATGACAGGTTGTTTTGAGCATTGACCAGTTGCGCTTCCGCCTGTGCCAATTGTGCTTTGGTTTGTGCCAGCTGGTTTTCGGCCATTTGCAGGTCGTAATCGCTGATGATGTTCTTTTGGTTCAACGTGCGTTTGTTGCTTACCGTAAGTTCTTGTGTGTTTACAGCGGCTTTTGCTGTTTCAACCGCAGCCTTGGCCGAATTTACTGCAGCCTGGTATTGTACAGGGTCGATGCTGAACAATATTTGTCCTTTGCGCACTGTTGCCCTTCATCCACGTGCAATTTTGTGATGAACCCACTCACCATCGGGCGGATTTCCACATCTTGTTTACCTTTAATAGTAGCCGGATAACTGTTTGTCAGGTTGGCAGTGGTCGTTTCTACTGTAATCACTGCAAATTCGGGTGCTTTTCCCGTGCTTTTGTCACCTTGTCCACAACTGCTTAGCAGTGCCAGGCAACATGCCAATAATACTAATCTACTCTTCATACTCTTTTATTCTCTGTATAATTTTATTCTAGTTAATCCGAAGCTTTTGTGTGTAAATCATAGAAGAAGGATAACGGTGAAAACTAAATTATAATGTTTAGTTTTCGGTCGCAAAATTATTCTTTTCTCCGTATATAAGGTATGAATTTCCTTCTTTTTTAACTATGTTTTATATATACTTGAAGGAAATATTTGTTTTTTGATTAAAATACTGTAAAGCATACTGCTAATTACAGGATAACCTTTATTTTTGCATCATGTTAGATTGCAAGCATCATACTAAGATGAAACCGTTTGTACGTCGGTTATTAGGGGCAGCTGTAAGTGTGGCTGTTTTATATTCCTGTGCCAGTGTGGGCCGTCTGGAGGGTGGTCCGATTGATGAGGAACCGCCTCGTTTTGTCACCGGTTCTCCCCTACCGGGTGCACTCCATAACAAAAAGAGTAAAATCTCTATTGAGTTCGATGAGTTTATCAAATTGGAGAAAGCCAATGAAAAAGTGGTTATTTCACCTCCTCAAGTGCAGCAACCGGAAATAAAGGCAAACGGTAAAAGGGTAGTGGTTAATCTGCAAGATACGTTAAAGGCTAACACTACGTATACTATCGATTTTGCCGATGCGATTCAGGACAATAATGAAGGAAATCCGATGCAGGGGTTTACCTATACATTTTCTACCGGAGCAGAGCTTGATTCAATGGCCATTGCCGGTACGTTGCTTGATGCATCGAATTTGGAACCGGTAAAGGGGGTGCTGGTAGGGTTGCATGCCAATTTAGCCGATTCGGCATTTACAACGTTGCCTTTCGACCGTGTAGGCCGTACAGATAGCCGTGGACAGTTTTCCATTCGTGGAGTCTCTCCTGGCAAATATCGTATTTATGCTTTAATGGATGCCGACCAGAATTTTAAATTTTCCCAGCCTACGGAGGTCATAGCTTTTAATGACTCCGTTATTATCCCTTCCATGGAAAGGCGTATGCGCCAGGATACCTTGTGGCGAGACTCTTTGACCATAGATACGATTGTAGAGAGACAATATACCCATTTCCTGCCGGATGATGTGCTGTTGCGCAGTTTCAAGGAAAAAACCTTCTCGCAGCGTCTTATGAAAACGGAACGTCTTACTCCGGAAAAATTCTCTTTTTATTTTACGGCTCCTGCCGACAGTCTGCCGCTGATGAAAGGGTTGAATTTCGATGAAAAGGATGCTTTTGTCATTGAGCAGACTACCGGGAGAAACGATACGATTCACTATTGGATCAAAGATTCTTTGCTTTATCAGCAAGATACATTGAGGATGAGCTTGAGTTATTTGTATACAGATACTTTGAATCAGTTAGTTCCCCGGACAGATACTTTGAGAATTGTATCGAAAGTAAGCTGGAAGAAACTGCAGGAAAAGAAACTGGAAGAGAAGGAAAAAGCCGAGAAGGAGAAGAAGAAAAGAAGGAAAAAGGGTGAAGAAGAGCCGGAACCGACTCCTTTCCTTGCAATGGATGTGTATGCGCCTTCGGCAATGGATGTATATGACTATATCACATTGAGCTTTACGGAACCGATAGCCGGCTTTAATGATACTGCCTTGCATGTAAGGCAAAAGGTCGATACGCTATGGCAGGATGTGCCGTTTGACTTTATGCGGGATTCGTTGGATTTGAAACGTTACAATCTGTATGCAGACTGGAAACCGGGTGAAAGTTACGTTTTTGAAGTGGACTCGACCGCTTTTCATGGGTTGTACGGTTTATTTACCGATAAAGTGAAGAAGGAGTTTACTGTAAAGAAATTGGAAGAGTATGGACAGATATTTTTCAACATTACCGGAGCTGATTCTACAGCATTTGTAGAATTGCTGGATGCTCAGGACAAGGTAGTACGTACTGTTCCGGTTGTAGAGGGGAAAGCGGATTTTTATTATTTGAATCCGGGTAAATATGGAGCCCGGCTCATTAATGATACAAATGGGAATGGTGTATGGGATACCGGTGATTATGCTGCCAGGCGCCAACCCGAAATGGTTTATTACTATCCGCAGGTATTGGAATTTAAGGCCAATTTTGATTTGATTCAGGACTGGAACGTAAAAGAAAAACCGTTGGATAAGCAAAAACCGGATGAACTGAAAAAACAAAAGCCAGATGAAGACAAGAAAAAGAAGAAAAGCCAGAATAACCGCAACAACAGCAACCGTAACAGCGGTAGGGGATATAGTTATTAAAAGGCAGCGGGCGGCAGGATTGTTTTTGCTGGCCGGACTTCTGTGTCTGTGCAGCATAATGCCTGTGCAGGCTCAATGCGTGGCTAAGAACGAAGCGTTTCAGTCGGGCGAGCATGTTATGTACGATTTGTATTTCAACTGGAAATTTATCTGGAAGAAAGTAGGGTTGGCAAGCTTGACTACCAATGCTACTACTTACCGCTTCCAGCCGGCCTACCGTTTCAACCTTCTTTCTGTGGGCAGCAAGAAAACGGATTTTTTCTTTAAAATGCGCGATACGCTGACTTGCTATGTCAGCGATAAACTGGAACCGCTTTATTTTCGTAAAGCTGCCGAGGAGGGAAAACGCTATACGGTCGACGAGGCATGGTTCTCGTATGATGACGGTATAGCTACCGTAAAGCAGAGGCGTACCTGGCATAATCCCGTGCGTGAACCGCAGGAGATGGAGTACAGCGACAGCCGCTGTATCTTTGATATGCTGAGTATTTTGGCGCAAGCCCGTTCTTATAACCCTAAAGACTACAAGATAGGCGAGAAGATACTTTTCCCTATGGCAACAGGGCGCAGAGTGGAGGAGCAAACCTTGATTTATCGCGGAAAGGAAGATATAGAAGCGAATAATGATACAATTTATCGCTGCCTTGTATTCTCTTTCGTGGAATACAAGAAGGGAAAAGAGAAGGAGGTGATTACTTTCTTCATTTCTGATGATAAGAATCACCTTCCCATACGCTTGGATATGTATTTGAATTTCGGTTCGGCAAAAGCCTTCCTCAAAAGTGTAAGGGGCAATCGTTACCCGATGACTTCCGTTGTTACAAAGTAAACGGCAGTGCGTCTCCTTTTCTGAAGATACTTGACTCGAATGTGGCTACCAGCTCACCGTTCTGGTTGGTGATGTCAATCTGATAATGTCCGGTAGTACGTCCGATGTACCGTTCGCGGGCTTCGGCATATAATATGTCGCCCGGACCGCTGCTACGCAGGAAAGTTATATTGGAAGACAGTGAGAAAGCCAGTGTGCCGTGAGAATTGGCTGCCGCTGCCAGGGCGAGGTCGGCCAGTGTAAAGAGTACTCCGCCTTGGGTGCGATTTCCGGCATTGAGATGTGTTTCCGTAATTACCAGACGGGCTTTGCTGTATCCTTCTTTTATTTCTATCAGTTCTACACCTGTTTTTTCGGCAAAACTGTCTTTCTTGAAAAATTCTTGCGGCGTCATGTCGTTTTGGTAATAAATGATTAATACTAAGGAGAAATCTGATGTTTTGGACACAAATGTAATATTTTAGCTTTTAATTGGATAATTTAGGTGGGTTATTTTCGAAAGCTTGCGCTACTTTTGTCTTCGAAAAAATAGACATAATTAATAAATAAATCCCTTATTATGAAAACGACTCTTACTACATTGGGTATTTCCCTTCTTGTTTTAGCAGGTTGTGCAGGACAAAAACAGACTGCAAATGATTTCATTCAGGAGAATATTGATAATGCGGTGGCACAGGAAACACTTCAGACAGACATTATCGAAAAATCTGGCAAAATTCTTAATCCGCGTACCATTAATAAGGATGGTAGCATTCACTACGTTCCTATCGATGACTGGTGCTCTGGTTTCTTTCCTGGTAATATTTGGTATACGTACGAACTGACCGGTGATAAAAAGTGGTTACCGCTGGCAGAGAAGTATACTGAAGCATTGGATTCCGTACAATATCTTACTTGGCATCATGATGTAGGCTTTATGATTGGTTCCAGCTATCTGAACGGGTATCGTTTTGCCAATAAGGAAGAGTACAAGCCCGTAATTATCCAGACTGCTAAATCATTGTCTACCCGTTTTCGTCCGGGTGCAGGCGTTATCCAGTCTTGGGATGCCGATAAAGGCTGGCAGGCCGAACGCGGATGGAAATGTCCGGTTATCATTGACAATATGATGAATTTGGAGCTGCTGTTCGAAGCCACTAAACTTTCGGGCGACTCTACTTTCTATAATGTGGCTAAGAAACATGCCGACACGACTATGGCCAACCACTTCCGTGCGGACAACAGTTGTTACCACGTGGTGGATTATGATCCCGAGACTGGTGAGGTGCGCAAAAAACAAACAGCGCAGGGCTACGCCGATGAATCGTCTTGGGCTCGCGGACAGGCATGGGCTTTGTACGGTTATACAATGTGTTATCGTTATACTCATGATGCCAAATATCTGGCACAGGCAGAGAAAGTGTATAACTTTATTTTCGGAAACAAGAACCTTCCCGAAGATTTGGTTCCTTACTGGGACTTCGATGCTCCCAAGATTCCGAACGAGCCTCGTGACGCTTCTGCCGCAGCATGTACGGCTTCTGCCCTCTACGAACTGAGTACCTATGTTACCGATAAGGGGTATAAGGAAACGGCCGACAGAATTATGGAAAGCCTTGCTTCTCCGGCTTATCGTGCAGAGGTAGGGACAAACGGGAACTTTATCCTGATGCACTCGGTCGGCAGTATTCCTCACGGTGCTGAAATCGATGTTCCGCTGAACTATGCCGATTATTATTTCCTGGAAGCTTTGAAGCGTAAAAGAGATTTGGAAAAATGAAAAGTCAATTGAATATATTGTTAGGTGGTTTAGGCTTGTTCGCCTTGCAGGGTTGTAAAACTCCGCAGGCAGAGCAGGCCCAACAGCCGAATGTTATTTATGTTTTTCCCGACCAGTTCCGCAATCAGGCAATGGAGTTCTGGGGTCAGGAAGGTTTTCGGGAGAAAGTGAATTTCCGGAATGATCCGGTGCATACTCCTCGTCTGAATGATTTTGCGAGAGAGTCTTTGGTACTGACCTCTGCCATGAGCAATTGCCCGTTGAGCAGTCCTCACCGGGGTTCGTTACTGACAGGCATGTATCCCAACAAGAGTGGTATTCCTTTGAACTGTAATTCGAACCGTCCTATCAGTTCGTTGCGTGAAGATGTAGACTGTGTGAGCGATGTATTCAGCAATGCGGGATACGACTGTGCGTATTTCGGTAAACTGCATGCAGACTTCCCGACCCCCAATGACCCCCAGCGTCCGGGAAAATATGTGGAAGACCGCATACCTGCATGGGATGCTTATACACCGAAAGACCGTCGTCACGGATTTAACTATTGGTATGCTTACGGAACTTTTGATGAACATAAGAATCCGCATTATTGGGATACGGACGGTAAACGGCATGATCCGCGCGAATGGTCTCCGCTGCACGAGTCAGGTAAAGTTATTTCTTATCTGAAGAACGAGGGGAATGTACGCGACCCGAAGAAACCTTTCTTCATTATGGTCGGCATGAATCCGCCGCATAGTCCTTATCGTTCGTTGGACGACTGTATGGAACAGGACTTCAACTTATACAAGGATCAGCCGTTGGACAGCTTGCTGATTCGCCCCAATGCCGATTCTAAAATGGCAAAGGCGGAGAGTGTACGTTACTATTTCGCTTCCGTTACAGGTGTTGACCGTGCTTTCGGGCAGATACTCGATGCGTTGAAAGAACTGGGATTGGATAAAAACACAATCGTAGTCTTCTCTTCCGACCATGGTGAGACTATGTGCAGCCAGCACACGGACGATCCGAAGAATTCTCCTTTCTCCGAGTCGATGAATGTGCCTTTCCTGGTTCGCTTCCCCGACAAGATTCAACCCCGTCTGGATGATTTGATGCTGTCTTCTCCGGATATTATGCCTACTTTGTTGGGGTTGGCGGGTCTTTCCGATTCTATTCCGGCAAATGTGCAGGGACACAATTATGCTCCGCTGTTCTTTAATGAAAAAGCTGATATAGTGCGTCCTGCAGGAGCTCTTTATATTCAGAACGTAGACGGTAAGAAAGATGAAGACGGTAAGGTTCGTTCCTATTTCCCATCGTCACGCGGCTTTAAATCGGCCCGTTACACATTGGCTCTTTATGTAGACCGTGATAATCACAAGCTTGTAAAGAGTTTCTTGTTTGATGATGAGAAAGATCCGTATCAGATGAATAATCTTCCGTTAGAGAAGAATAAAGAAATAGTAGATGAGCTGTGTACAGAGATGGGAAAAGTCTTGAAGGAGATTGATGACCCCTGGTACAGAGAGCGTATCTTGTCTGACATGATACCGTACGATAAATAAAAACTATTGTTTTTAAAAAGAATTACCCCTGCCACAATCATATGTAGCAGGGGTAATTTTTTGGAGGATATGATGCACCTCTTTCTTTCGTTTATAGGAAACGGTTATAACCGTTTTGAGTTTACTTGTTTAATTTCCACTCACATCCGTCTTTGGTGTCCTTGATGGCAAAACCTAATGCAGTCAGTTCGTCACGGATTTTGTCGGATGTAGCCCAGTCCTTGTTGGCTTTGGCTTTTATGCGTTCTTCCAGTAGCATATCCACTACTTTGCCAAAAGCGGCTTCGCGTTCTTCATTGGAGGTGTTCTCCTCTTTCAGTCCCAATATATCGAAGCAGAAGAGATGGAAGGTCTCTTTCAGCTCTTTCAGGTCTTCGGCTGTAATGGTGTCATTGCCTGCAATGATATTGTTTATCATTCTGGCACCATCGAAGAGGTGGGCTATTACAATCGGAGAATTCAAATCATCGTTCATGGCTTCATAGCATTCGGCACGTAATGTTTTCACGTTTACCGTAGAAGCTTTGCCTGGAACAATCTTTTCCAGTCCGTGTACAGCATCCATAAGCCTTGTCAAACCTTTTTCTGCAGCTTGCAGGGCTTCATTGCTGAAATCTACCGTACTGCGATAGTGAGCCTGGAGAATGAAGAAACGGATAGTCATCGGGCTGTAAGCCTGTGTCAGTGTCTTGTTGGAGCCGGTGAAGAACTCATCCAATGTGATGAAGTTACCGAGGCTTTTACCCATTTTCTGTCCGTTGATGGTTATCATGTTGTTATGCATCCAGTAATGCACCATGTCATCGCCTTGCGATGCTACGGATTGTGCAATCTCACATTCGTGGTGCGGGAAGATAAGGTCCATACCGCCACCGTGAATGTCGAAATGTTTACCCAGATATTTCTTTCCCATTGCCGTACATTCGGCGTGCCAGCCGGGGAAACCGTCACTCCATGGGCTTGGCCAGCGCATGATATGTTCCGGTTGGGCACGTTTCCACAGTGCAAAGTCGGCGGGATTGTGTTTTTCCTCCTGGCCGTCCAGTTCACGCGTAGTGTTTAGTACATCGTCCAGATTACGTCCTGACAGTTTGCCGTAGTGGTGGTCTTTGTTGTATTTGGCTACATCAAAGTAAATGGAGCCTTCACTTTCGTAAGCGTAGCCGTTCTCCAGTATCTCTTTTACGAGCTCTATCTGTTCGATGATATGTCCCGAGGCATGCGGTTCGATGCTGGGAGAAAGCACGTTTAATGCTTCCATTGCCTTGTGATAACGGTTTATATAATACTGTGCCACTTCCATGGGCTCCAGTTGTTCTAGGCGGGCTTTCTTTGCAATTTTGTCTTCACCGTCGTCTGCATCATGCTCCAAATGGCCTACATCGGTAATATTGCGGACATAGCGCACTTTATAGCCAATGTGTGTAAGATAGCGGAAAAGTAAATCGAAAGTAATGGCAGGACGTGCGTGACCCAGGTGGGCATCACCGTAAACGGTCGGTCCGCAGACATACATACCTACATGAGGAGCATGCAGAGGTACGAATAACTCCTTTTTCTATTTAAGGTGTTGTAAATGGTCAGTTGTTGTTCCATAACGTTTGATAATTAGTTCTTTTTGGAAAGGCAAAGGTATAACAAATATTTGTAAATTAGGACTATCTGTTTTAAAAAGCGTGCAGGAAGTATCGTTCTACGGCGATGGCTACTCCATCTTCGTCGTTACTTGGGGCAATGTAGTCCGCAGCAGCTTTCACGGGTTCCTGCGCATTGTCCATTGCTATGCCCAGTCCGGCGTATTTTATCATGCTGAGATCATTGTAACCGTCGCCCATGGCTGCCACTTCTTCGCGGGTGATACCCAGCTTTTCCGATAATACGGCGATCGAACGTGCTTTGTCTATGCCCAAAGGAACGAGTTCCAGAAAATAAGGTTCCGAACGGTATACGCTGATTTGCCTTTGCAGACGAAGGCTCAGTTCGGCTTCTGTTTTCATAAGTTGTTCCGGTTCACCTACAATGAGACATTTGGGTAGGGGAAGGGGAATTTCCTGCAGGAAGTTCTCTACGCGGCGTACCTGCATTTTGTTGAGGAATGCTTCTTTCTGTACGTACGGGTCGTTGGGATTTTCGGTGAGTATGCACTCGTTGTCGTATGTGAGGATTGTTTGCCGGTTATCGGTTGCAGTCTGGTACAGGATAGGCAGTACATCGTCGGGAAGCAGGTTTTTATACAGTAGTTCACCGGTGCTCCAGTCTATGATTTCTCCGCCGTTATAAGAAAGAATATAGCCGTTGTTTTCTTTCATTTGCAGTTGTTCCGCCAAAGGAACAATGCCGTAGGTAGGACGGCCTGATGCCAGTACCAGGCGTACGCCGCTTTGCTGTAGCCGTAACAGGGTATGGAGATTGCGCGGAGAGATTTCTTTCTTCGAATTGGTCAGCGTTCCGTCCAGGTCGAGGACGAGCAGTCGATAGTCTTGTTTCATGGTTTGAATTTGATTGTTTTTTTGAAAGTGGCAAAGATAGGGTTTTCTCAGGATGAAATACTATTTTTGCAGTATGAAGTCAAAAGAACGTGTATTATTGGGAATGAGCGGCGGTACGGACAGTTCCGTGGCTGCCATGAAGTTACAGGAAGCCGGCTATGAAGTAACGGGAGTCACTTTCCGTTTTTACGAAGTGGGTGGAAAAACGGAATATCTGGAAGATGCGCGGGCGCTGGCAGGACGGTTGGGTATTGAGCATATTACATACGATGCAAGGGAACTTTTCCGTGAACGCATTATCCGTTACTTTATAGATGAATATCTGGCGGGGCATACCCCCCGTTCCCTGTACCCTCTGCAATAATGAGCTGAAGTGGAAACTTTTGGCGGAAATAGCCGATGAAAAGGGGATTTATTGGATTTCTACCGGACATTACGTACGTAAACTCTTTTTAGAGGACAACTATTACATTGCTCCGGCAGCTGACAGAGACAAGGACCAGACTTTCTTTTTATGGGGCTTGAAGCAGGATATCTTGCAACGGATGTTACTCCCGATGGGAGATATGACAAAAGAGGATGCGCGTGCTTATGCCGCTGAACGTGGGTTTATGCGTGTCGCCACTAAAAAAGACAGTATAGGAGTGTGTTTCTGTCCGTTGGATTACCGTTCTTTCCTGAAGCGTGAGGTTCCTATGGAGCAACTGCCGGGCAGAGGGCATTTTCTCGATGAAAAGGGGAATGTATTAGGATGGCATGAAGGATACCCTTTCTATACGATAGGTCAACGGCGTGGACTGGGCATTCATCTGAATCGCGCTGTATTTGTGAAGGAGGTCAGAATGGAAACCAACGAGGTGGTACTTGCACCACTTGCCTCCTTATATAAAAATGAAATGTATCTTAAAGATTGGAATCTTATCAGTGCACATCGGGTATTGGGAGCGGAAACGGTTATCGTAAAGATACGCTATCGCAAGCAGGCAAACCGCTGTATGGTTGCTCAGGAGGAGAACGGATATCTGCGGGTTTCGCTATTGGAGCCGTTGGAGTCTATCGCCCCGGGGCAAGCCGCCGCCTTTTATGATGCGGACGGCTTGTTGTTGGGCGGTGGCATTATTCTTTGAAGTTGAGCTTCAGCATCTCTTCCATGTATTCTCTTGTATTGCTGAGGCGCGGTATCTTATGCTGTCCGCCAAGCTTGCCTTTATTGTCCAGCCAATCGTGGAACAGATTTCTGCGGGCAACGATTATCTCCAGAGGTTGCAAAGCCAGGTCATTCTGCCGTTTGGCTTCATAGTCGGAATTCACTTCTTTGAGGGTGTCATCCAGTATTTTGGCAAATTTATCCAGGTCATCTGGCATTTTGGCAAATTCAATCAGCCATTGATGGCGGCATTTGGCGTGTTCGTCCATGAAGACGGGAGCGGCGGAATAGTCTACAATCTGTGCTCCCGTGGCAGCACAGGCTTTGCTTAAACCTTTTTCCGCATTGTCCACGATAAGTTCTTCGCCAAAGGCATTGATGAAATGCTTTGTGCGGCCGGTAATGACGAATTTGTACGGGCGGTTATTGGTGAACTTCACGGTATCTCCAATCATATACCGCCACAGTCCGGCAGAAGTGGAGATGACCATTGCGTAGTTCTTGTTGAGTTCTACTTCTTCCAGACAGCAGATACGCGGATTTTCCTTGCCGACATCTTCCAAAGGTATGAATTCATAGAAAACACCGTAATCAATCATCAGCAGCATAGCCGGATCGTTCGGGTCGTTCTGTGTGCCGAAATAGCCTTCGGAGGCATTATATGTCTCGACATAGTGCATTTTGGAACTTTTGATGACTTGTCTGTATTGTTCCCGATAAGGAGTAAAAGCCACTCCGCCATGGAAGAATACTTCCAGATTGGGCCATACTTCTTCCAATGACTGTTTCCCGGTTTTTTCAAGTATATGTTTGACAAGTACCAGCATCCAGGATGGCACACCCGAAAGATTGGTGACATTGGCATGGATTGTACTGTTGGCTATGGCCTCCATCTTAGGTTCGAACTCGCTCATCAAGGCAATTTCCTTGCTTGGCACACGGATATAGTTGACCAGCGGGTGTACATTCTGTATCAGAATGGCGGATAAATCACCTACCAGGCTATGGTTGGAGTTCAGGTTGGGGCTGTGGCTACCGCCGAGAATCAATCCTTTTCCGGAGAAAAAACGGCTTTCGGGATTGATTCCCAAATAGATGGCAACAGCATCTTTCCCGCCTTGATAATGAGTGTCTTGCAGAGACTCTTTGCTGACCGGAAGGAATTTGCTTTTATCGTTGGTCGTTCCCGAAGACTTGGCAAACCAGCGTATTTCCGACGGCCAGAGCAGATTTTGCTCACCGGCACGCAAGCGGGCTACATAAGGTTTGATTTCTTCGTAAGTCTGTATGGGAAGGCGTTTTTTGAAATCTTCATAAGTACGAATAGAGGCATAGTCATATTTCTTTCCCCATTCCGTATTGGCGGCCATGTGTACCAAACGTTTCAGGACACCTGCCTGCAACTCACCTGCATGTTCGGTGTACAGTTCGATTTCTTTCAAGCGGGGGGCGAAGTATACTTTATTCAGAAGTTTTGTAATATTCATCGTTCTTATCGAAATCTGTTTAAGTGTACAAAATTAATCTTATTTATCGGCATCTCTATCTTTTTTCTCTTTTTTTTCTATCTTTACGTCCGTATAGGTGAAAAGAACCGTAATTTAAACTAAAACATCATGAGAATCGGTATTTTGACTTCAGGCGGGGATTGCCCCGGTATCAATGCGACTATCCGCGGCGTTTGCAAAACGGCTATCAATCATTATGGAATGGAAGTAATAGGTATTCATAGCGGTTTTCAAGGATTATTGACAAAAGATGTGGAGTCGTTTACGGACAAGTCTCTGTCCGGGTTATTGAACTTGGGCGGTACGATGCTGGGTACTTCCCGTGAAAAGCCGTTCAAGAAAAACGGGGTGGTATCCGATGTAAACAAGCCTGCTTTGATAGAACGGAATGTAAAGGAACTGGGGCTGGACTGTATTGTCTGTATCGGTGGTAACGGTACGCAGAAAACGGCTGCTAAGTTGGCTGCCATGGGCTTGAATATAGTTTCCGTACCTAAAACCATTGATAATGATATTTGGGGGACCGATTTTTCTTTCGGCTTTGACTCTGCCGTCAGTATTGCTACGGATGCCATAGACCGGTTACACTCTACCGCCAGTTCGCACAAGCGGGTGATGGTGATAGAAGTGATGGGGCATAAAGCCGGCTGGATTGCGTTGTACTCCGGTATGGCTGGTGGCGGTGATGTGATTTTGATTCCCGAACTTTCTTATAATATTCATAATATAGGTGATACGATTCTGAATCGTCTGAAGAAAGGAAAGCCGTATTCCATCGTTGTGGTTGCCGAGGGAATTCAGACGGACGGCAAGAAACGTGCAGCCGCATTGCCGCACATATAGCTGTTATGAGAAGACTGGCGGGCTGTATACTTGATCAGCTTATCCAAACCAATCTCTATAGCCAAACGATTCAATGTTTCACGCTGCACTATTTTAGAGCGGGTATTCGTGAGAAAACCCTCACGCTTTCCTTCAAACCTTTTGTAAACAATATCTGCCACCACAGCATCCAAAATAGCATCCCCCAAGAATTCCAAACGTTCATTATTAAGCAAACGCCCCTTTTCAGACTTCACTGATAAAGATTTGTGAAGCAAAGCCTGTTCGTAGATGCTAATATCTTTGGGATAGAATCCAAGCATCTTATAAAAACGAAGATAAGACTCCCTATCCTTACGAAAAAGAAGTCTTATCCTATCTTTTATATTGCTAAACACGACTATTCAGCATATTTTTTTACGATTACACATGCATTATGTCCACCAAAACCAAAGGTATTGCTCAATGCAGCGTTTACTGTACGTTTCTGAGCTTCGTTGAACGTGAAGTTCAAGTTATAATCAATGTTTTCATCATTATCACCTTCCTCATGGTTGATAGTCGGCGGAACAATGTCGTTCTTCACAGCCAATACACTGGCAATAGCTTCTACCGCACCGGCAGCACCCAACAAGTGTCCTGTCATAGACTTAGTAGAGCTGATATTCAGTTTATAAGCGTGATCTCCAAATACATCCTTGATAGCTTTCACTTCTGAAACATCACCTACAGGAGTCGAAGTTCCATGTACATTGATATAATCAATGTCTTCCGGTTTCAATTCCGCATCTTCCAATGCGTTCAACATCACCAATTTAGCGCCCAATCCTTCCGGATGAGAAGCTGTCAAGTGATAAGCGTCGGCAGAAGCGCCTACACCGGCAAGTTCCGCATAAATCTTGGCACCACGTGCTTTTGCATGTTCCAATTCTTCCAAAATCAGACAGCCTGCGCCTTCACCCATCACAAAGCCATCACGGCTTGCACTAAACGGGCGGGATGCACGTTCCGGATCATCATTACGGGTAGACAAAGCATGCATAGCGTTAAAACCGCCTAAACCAGCTTCAAAAATTGCAGCTTCCGCACCACCTGCCACAATTACATTTGCTTTACCCAAACGGATATAGTTAAATGCATCGGCAATAGCATTTGATGAAGATGCACAGGCAGAAGTTGTTGTGAAGTTAGGACCGTGGAAACCATACATGATAGAGATCTGTCCCGATGCAATATCAGCTATCATTTTGGGGATAAAGAATGGGTTGAATTTCGGTCCGACAGTATCTTTATTCAGTGTATAATTAGCTACTTCTTCTTCAAAAGTATGAATACCTCCGATACCTACACCGTAAATTACACCTATTCTATTCAAATCTTCTTTTTCGAGGTCCATTCCAGAATCCTCCACCGCTTCTTTAGCAGCTGCAATGGCATACTGTGTATACAGATCCATTTTGCGAAGTTCTTTACGGTCAATGTAATCAGTTCCATTGAAATTCTTCACTTCGCATGCAAAATGAGTCTTGAATTTAGACGCATCGAAATGAGTAATAGGTCCTGCCCCGCTTACCCCCTTCACCAGGTTTTCCCATGTTTCTGCAACATTGTTACCTACAGGAGTAAGAGCACCAAGACCTGTTACTACTACTCTTTTTAATTCCATATTATAAAATAAGGATAATTACTTAGCGTTAGCTTCGATATAAGAAACGGCGTCACCTACTGTACCAATTTTCTCAGCCTGATCATCAGGAATAGAAATACCGAATTCTTTTTCGAATTCCATAATCAGCTCTACAGTATCCAGTGAATCTGCGCCCAGATCGTTAGTGAAGCTTGCTTCTGTTGTAACTTCTGATTCTTCTACACCTAATTTATCAACGATAATAGCTTTTACTCTTGATGCAATTTCAGACATAACTTTCATGCGCTGGAATATGAATATTACCCGAAAGTTATCGGCGGTTTGTTGTCGGAAGTGTGCTGATAACCTTTCGGGATATTATCTTTTGCGGAAAGAAGCGGCATGCTATTCCGGATGGTTCACAATTACGTATGCTTCTTTCTCTCTTCTTAAAGGATAGTCTCCCCGTAACTTCTCAAATAGCTCCGGATGCGTTTTGAGTGCATTGCTGTCTTGTCGGGGATCGTACATTTGTAAATAGGCGGCCGATAGGGTATCTGCTGTAATGCGCGGTTGGCTTGGGGCAGGAGGAATAATCTGATAGTCTGCCTGTATATTGAAATACCGGCATAGGGCATCCAGTGACATGCGGGTTGCATTGGCTTTGCCGTCTGCCGAATAGCCGGCGATGTGTGGCGTGCCGAGGAATACCTTATCCAATAAGGTGAGGTTTATGGCCGGTTCATTTTCCCAGACGTCAATGATAGCATCCGAAACCAGTCCTGTGTCCAAAGCGTTCAGCAGTGCACCGGTCTCGATTATTTCTCCGCGTGAAGTGTTGATGATAACAGGCTTCCGCTTTAGCGATTGGAAAAAGGCGTCGTCGGCGAGATGGCAGGTCTTGTATCTGCCTTCCTTATATAAAGGTACGTGAAAAGTGAGTATGTCGCATTCTTCGGCAAGCGTTTGCAGGGACGAAAAGCCTTGTTTCCCTTCTTTGTCCTCACGGGGAAGGTCGTTCAGTAAAACGCGCATCCCCAATTCCTGTGCCACTTTTGCAACTTTGCTGCCTACATTGCCTACTCCGATAATGCCGATAGTAACTTCCGGTAAATTGATACCTTTCAGCGTTTGCAGCAAAATTAAAGATGATTGCAGGTATTGGGCTACGGAGGCGGAATTGCAGCCGGGAGCATTTGTCCATGTAATACCGGCTTCGCGGCAGTATTCCGCATCGATATGGTCGAAGCCGATGGTTGCCGTAGCGATAAACTTAACCTTGCTACCTTCCAGTAATTCCCGGTTGCAACGAGTGCGTGTACGGATAATAAGTGCATCCGCATCTCTCACCAAAGAGGGGGTGAAGTCTTTTCCCGGTGCGTAGACTACTTCATCGGCTATTTTTTCAATGGCTTCCTTTATAAAAGGTATTTTATCATCGACAATTACTTTCATGATACTTTTGTTTTATTGCAGGCAAAGTTAGAAATAATTCATGAGAACAGACATTTCTGATATAATAATGCATACCTTTGACAGATTGTTTAAAACATAAATTGATATACTGATGAAAACACTGATTGGCTTTGAGGAAATAGAGGATAAGATAATTACTCTTCGCGGGCAGAAGGTTCTTTTGGACAGGGATGTTGCTGCTTTGTATGGGGTGGAAACGAAACGTGTGAATGAAGCCCTTAGAAACAACCTTGATAAATTTCCCAAGGATTATTGTTTTACGTTGCAAGTATCTGAAAAACAGTATCTGGTCGAAAATTTCGACCGGTTCTCTGTATTGAAACATTCTACAGTTGAACCTAAAGCTTTTACAGAGAAAGGTCTTTATATGCTTGCTACCATTCTGAAAAGTTCTCGTGCTACAAACGCAACGTTTACGATTATCGAGACTTTTGCCAAACTGCGCGAACTCTCCCGTACCTTGAACAACCTGCCGGATGCTTCCGAAGAGCAGCAGAAATCCTTGTTGGAGAAAAGCGGTGATTTGTTCACCGATTTATTGGACAATAATCTTCAGGCAACGGACTCGGAAACAACGATTGAACTGAATCTCGCCGTATTGAAAGTAAAGCATACGGTAAAACGGAAAGCAGATAAGGAATAAATGAGGCAAACTGTTTGGCTGTGTGCAAAATATTGTATAGTTTTGTCAACTTGTGGGAATTTTGCAGCTTGTTGAACAAAGACTAATTAATTATATCCAATGAAGTGTATTCATATCATTACTCCTGTAAAGGACTCCATTGAATTGACGTTGCAAACGGTGGAAGCCATTGTTGCATCCGATTTTCAGACGCCGTTTACCTATACCGTATATAATGACTTCAGTACAGAAGAAAACACGGCTAAGTTACAGGATGCATCCGAAAAGCTGGGCTTTGAATTGGTAAATCTTGCGGAAATAACGGATCATCCCTCACCGAACTATCTGCTGGTATTGCAAATGGCACAGCAACGTGCCATCGAGGCGGAGGCAGGTTTGATAATCGTGGAGTCGGATGTTGTGGTAAAGAAGAATACATTGCAGGCTTTGTTCAACGGAGCGGCAGAACGGGCGGACTGCGGTATTGCCGCTGCCGTCACAGTCGATGAGAAAGGAGAAATCAACTATCCCTATCTTTTTGCGAAAGGTAAGGAAAACCAGGTGTTTCCGGAGAAAAAGCATTGCAGTTTCTGCTGTTCCTTGCTGACATTGAATTTCCTGAAAGCATTCGACTTCCATCAGTTGAATCCTGAAAAGAACTGGCATGATGTAACTGTTTCGCATCAATCTTTGAAAGAAGGGTTTAAGAATTACCTGTTTACTACGTTGCCGGTATTGCATCAGCCCCATGGCAGCCGTCCGTGGAAACAATTGAAATATAAGAATCCGTTGAAATATTACTGGTTGAAGTATACAAAGGGGTTGGATAAAATCTGATATATTTATGAAATCTGAAATGAGCCGGAAATCCGATATGTTTCATCCTTATACATTAGTTATTCACCCGGACTTTAAGGAGTTGGGAGATTTTATCTTGTCTTTGCCGGAACGTTTTGAGAAAAACGAAGGTATCGTTATTCATAAAGGACGTAATGAATTGAGAAAGATGGAATATGGCGGTCGGGAGTATGTTGTTAAATCTTTTCACCGCCCGAATATCATTAATTGCTTTGTGTACGGTATTTTCCGTCCATCCAAAGCGAAGCGTTCTTACGATCATGCCGAACTGTATCTTAAGATAGGGGTAGGGACTCCGCAACCGGTAGGATATTTCAATGTGCGCAGCGGCCTTTTGTTCGATAAAAGTTACTATGTGAGCTGTCTGTCAACATGTCCGTATGTCTATAACGACCTGTTCAGGCGGAAGTTTGACTATGAAGAGGAAGTTTTGCGTGAGATAGGGCGGGTAACTGCCGTTCTCCACGAACATGGATATGCCCATAAAGATTACGGACGTGAAAATATCCTGTTTCAGAAAACACCGGAAGGCATTAAGCTGGAGATTGTCGACTTGAACCGTATGTTTGTCGGAACTATCGGCATGAAAGCCGGTTGCAAGAACTTCGAACGGTTGCCGGCTACCCCGCAGATGCATCGCTGGATGGCGGAGGAGTATGCAAAGGCCCGCGGTTTCGATGTGGAAAAGTGTTTTGAGCTGATGGTTGCTTACAGAAGTACTCAGCCGGGAAAGATTGATAATCTTTATTAAAATCGTCATGAATATTATAGCCGTAGTTGTCACTTATAATCGGATAGAACTGTTGAAGAGAACGGTTCGTTGCCTGCAACAGAATAAGCCTGTTTCCTCAATTGTAGTTGTCAATAACGGCAGTACGGATGCTACTGCCGAATGGCTGAAGACCCAATCGGGACTTACCGTTATCAATCAGGCTAATGTGGGGGGCTCTGGTGGTTTTTACACCGGTATGCAGTATGCATATCAGGCAGGTGCGGATTGGATTTGGTGCATGGATGATGATGTTTTTCCGCGTGCCGATTGTCTGGAACGGTTATTGCAGCATGCCGGTCGGGAAGATATAGGTATACTTGCTCCGCGCCGTTTGCAGGAGGGGAAGCTTTTCACGCATGAGTTTCAAGGGTATAACTTGACGAATCCTTTTGCTTCCATGTACACCGGGAAGCTGGCGAAACAGACTGTAACAGGGCCTGTGGAGATACAAGGAGCGGCTTTTGAGGGACCGTTTATCCGGCGTGAGGTTGTTGGGAAGATTGGCTATCCCAATAAGGATCTGTTTATCTTTTGTGATGATACGGACTATTGTCTCCGTACGGTACAGGCAGGATTCAGAATACTGTATGTTCCTGATGCGCTGATGGATAAGGAGAAGTTTTTCTCGAATGACAGTTGGAGCGAACGGAGTAAGAAGAAAAAGTGGAAACGTTTCTATCAGGTACGTAATTCCACTTATTTGAGCCATCATTATGGACGTAATTGGGCGGTAAGGTATCTTCGCGGTTTTAATGGAGTGGCGGGCTATATTTTGACGGCTCTTGTCACTTGTCCGTTTACCGATGCTTACCGATGGAGTGATATCCCTAAACTGTGGAAAGCTTATTGCGACGGGATACACGAAAGGCTGGGGAAAATAGACTGATTGACCGGTTGTCAGAATGCCTTATCGGTCAGGAGATGGGCATAGATTGTCTTTTTCCCGTTGCGGGTTTGCATGGCAAATGCTTTCTTGTAAGTCAGCTTGTGGAAGTGGTATTTGGTATAAAACGTTTCCATTGCTTTTTTATCATATTCCTGGTTTAAGCATTTAGAAAGATTACTCATGGGCTGTATCGGAATATTATTCACCATTTTCGATACGGCAGGAATATGTTTGTATGCTAAGGCAAAGAGGTAATCGATAAAAAGATAAGTTACAATCCGGTTGTTGTTTTTCCAATAATTGTAGAAAGCATCCAGGATGAAAGAGGGGAGAATATTGCCTTTACCGCAAGCAAGAAAGAAACCGGTCCATTTACCTTTTACCACGTTGCAGTTATTGGGGATGTGATGATGGCTGTAGTATGGCAGGCTCGTGTTGATTATCGAATCTATATCTTTTGTGAGCAATATCGTGCTATCCAGCCATATGCCACCATGCCGTTTTAATAAATTCATTCTTAGCAAGTCGGAAAAATGCGTGATTGTCATTTCGCGTTTGTACAATCTCTGCATGATAAAGTCGGGCATTGTTGCATATTCCTGAAAATTTTTCTCTGTTATCAGGATTACGGGGTGGTTGTCTGCATGCCGGCATATGGAGGAATAGCATGCTTTTACTATGTCGGGCATCTTCTTTTCTCCTTGCCACCAGCACACCCATATTGGAGATGTTGCGCCGATAGGTTCTTCCTTTTGGGGTGTTTGTTCCTTATAATGGTCAAGAACCTCATTTGTCTTATATCTGTAAAGTATAATGAGGGTAAGCAGATAATGTTTGCCTTTAGATATAACTTTTTGATCTATTTTTCTCAAGAATAACCTTAATTCTTTCATCGTTTCAGTAGCTTGTTTAGAATATTCCGAATGGCTTTGCTAATAAGTTTCAGGCGGTTCCTTTTTTTTAAGGAACAGATATAGGATGCTCCCAGGATGGTGTTCTTATCCCGGAATATTATTTTGGGAGTTGGGGGAACCGTCCATTCTTGTGGGCGGCCATATTCTGTACTCAGAATTTTAATTTGCTTATCCAGCAGATATTTGTTCAGGTAAGATTCATCATGCCAGCGTGCTGTGATGTTTCTTTTTAAGTCGGTTTCCGTCATAAGGCTGCATTGTTCTAACAGTTCGATATAGGCCTTGCTCTCACCGCCGATTAGCCCGCCTTGATAATAGTGCTCGCCGCTGTTGTATGGTATGTATGCTTGTGAATTTTTTCTTCGCTCATAATGATATTTTTGCAATGGTTTGTTTCTATAGGTGTGCCATTCCAAACCGGTCAATGCCTCTTTCTCGGTCGGTAAAAATTCTTCGGGGGTTATTATTTGCAGAAACTCTGTATTGCCATTGAAAAAGAACAGATAATCAAAATGTTTGAGTTCTTCTTTGTGCCTTAGGAACATTTGGTAGCGGAACAGGACATTTTTGGGCCAGCCCAAATCTTCCTGGAACGAAACTTGTACATTAGTGCTGCTTTTTAACGGATAATCGGTGAATATGAAGTATTTCTTTTCATATTGAGGAAGAAACAACGATTCGCAACTGGAATAGAACTTATCCCAAAGTCGGATATATTTTCCGATACCCACATAAAGAATACCAATTTTCATAATTTATTGTATGCTGTCAGGTTGATTAATCGGTACTTTTATCCATTTGTCGGGACAGATGTCCGGTGTTTCGCAATGCCGGAACCAACGTTCGGGCATGATGACGGTTTTATTTTCCCGCGGGTTCAGCCATGCTCCCCACCAGCTGAACGTACTGTTACAGATAATGTGGTGACGGCAGCGGCTCATCAGCATCATATCCTGCCAGCTTTCTGTACCTTTGTTCCAGTCGATAAAGAAGGCTTTTGGCAACGGCAGGTTTTCTTTCACCCAGGCAATGTCGTCCGAGAAAACATAGTAGGAGGGCTGGCTTATCCGTTTGTTCATTTCGGCTATGGCGTTGAGGTAATAAGGCAGTTGGCATACACAGCCGGTTGTTTTCCAATATTTGGGTTCCAGGTAATCTCCCCGGCGTACATGTATGGAAACCGCATTCTCATCATGGTCTATCTGTTCGGACATTTCCTTTGTTTTCCTGTTGGACAGGCTCGGATTGAATGTAAAAGCCTTGCGTATATCGTCTGCCATGTCGGCAAAAAAACGTTCCGACTGATAGAAACCTTTGAAATATAATAGAGGCCAGAAATACTTTTTGTCATATGGAACAAGACTTGACGGGACTTGCTTGCGTTCATAGATTTTCTTGAAAAAGAGAAATTCAATAACCTTTTTTAAGGGTTGGTTGATACGGAATTCTATTGGGGGAAGATTGAAAACCCGATGCATCTCATAGCCGTTATGGGCTTTGTAGTGCACCATATCGGATAAATCAATCCGGGTATTGCTGTAATGTTTTTTCATCCGCATATAGAAGGCGTAGATAAACATTTGATTGCCCAGTCCGCCGGTCATTTTAATAAATCTCATATCTCTGTTTTTGAGGAAAATGTTTTTTAAACGTTCGTTTAAAAAACATCTTTTCAAACGATTTTAAAATGTTTCTATTTGTATATATTTATAACTATATTATATGTGCGTATCCTCAGATTGATACATTTTTATCCGTAAATGCGAAAAAAACGAGTCACAATATTTTTTAGATAGGAAATAACTTTTATCTTTGTGTTTTTTAAACGAACGTTTAAAAAACATTTCTTTTGACCATAAAACGGTATTAGATGAGTGATAGTCTGTTGTATAAGCTTCGTAGCGGCAAGCCCCCGAAGGTATTCTTCTTTTTAAAGGGATATTTGAAGCGGTGCATACCCGATTGCTTTTTCAGAATCCGGAGAAAGAGCTGTTTGGCACAAGTGGAGGCGCGGCCTGATAAGGATTACATTTATGAAAGGGTGAATTATTATAATAAAATGCAGTATCCGGTAGACCTGCCCGATACAATATTGCATGAGCATAAGCATAGCTATTATGTCTATCTGGACAAGATAAAGAATTTCCGTCCGTCTACGTTTCACAAGGCATATTATTTTGATTTGCAGGATGTGGCCCGTTGGTTTGACCGCCAACTGCGCATCAGCTATATTCCCGGTGACGTATATTTTACTCCCGAATACCCTTCGATTGTAAAGAGCCGGCTGCTGAAGGAGGACAATGCGTATTCGGTTGTGCTTAAACTGGACAAACTGCGTCATTTTATATTTCTGAACGATCCTGTGCCTTTTTCACAAAAACGCAATCAGGCTATATTTCGCGGCAAGATTCGCCTTAGCCGCATTCGTGAGAAGTTCCTTCAAAAATATTTTGGCTCATCCATTTGCGATTGCGGCGTGGTGGGCAGGAACGAAGGTTATCCTGAGGAGTGGATGACTCCCAAGAAAACAATCCGTGAGCATCTTGATTATAAATTTATCATGGCGCTCGAGGGTAACGATGTCGCCTCCAATCTGAAATGGGTAATGTCGTCCAACTCCATTGCCGTAATGACGCGTCCTACCTGTGAAACCTGGTTTATGGAGGGAAAGCTGATTCCCGATTATCACTATATAGAGATTAAGGATGACCTTTCCGATTTGGAGGAGAAACTGAACTATTACATCGCTCATCCGGCAGAGGCGGAACAGATTGTCGAGCATGCCCATGAATATGTTTCCCAATTTTTCGATGCCGGACGCGAACGGCTGATTTCATTGCTTGTAATGGATAAATATTTTCAGGTAACCAAACAAACGTCAAATTGTTAACACCATTGTATGATACATATTGCTTGTAATATTGATGCTAATTTTATACAGCACTGTGCTGTTACGCTGGTCTCTCTGTTTGAGAATAATAAGCGTGCCGATATTTGTGTGCATATTGTAGCTCCGTACCTTTCGGAAGCGGATCAGGCTATTCTACGCAATCTGGCTGCTCCTTATGGCAATGAAGTCTGCTTCTACTATCCTCCGAAAGATCTGTTGCAATGCTTTTCCATAAAAAAGTTCGGCAAGCGGATTTCCATGGCAACTTATTACCGTTGCATGTTCTCATCTATTCTGCCCGATAGTTTGGAGAAAGTACTTTACCTGGACTGCGATATTGTAATATTGGGAGATATTTCAGAATTCTGGAACACGGATTTGTCCGGGTGCGGTGCGGCTTGTGTCGAAGATATCGGCAAGGATGAGGATGAGCGTTACGAACGCTTGCACTATGATAAGTCCTGCTCGTATTTCAATGCGGGGGTACTGCTGATTAATCTTGATTATTGGCGGAAACATAAGGTCGATGTGCAGTGTGTGCGGTATTTCGAGACTTATCCGGAGCGTATCCAATTTAATGACCAGGATTTGCTGAATGTCGTCCTATGCAAGGACAAGGTCTTTGTTCCTTTGAAGTGGAACATGCAGGATGGCTTTTATCGCTACGGCATCGACAAGCGGGTGGCCGACTGGCAGGCTTTCCGTGAAGAACTGCTGCATCCTGTCATTCTGCATTATACCAACAAGAAACCCTGGAATTATGACAGTATGCATCCGTTGAGGAATGAATACTATAAATACCTGGATATGACGCCCTGGAAAGGGAAACGACCGCTTTCTTCTGTAAAAGAGCGTTTAAAAAGGTACATTAAGTGCGTGCCTTATTTGTTGGGGCTTAGAAAACCCAAATATGTGAACCTCGGCAAGTAGCAGGCTGCGGTTCGGGATGTATCCTATGAAGCTGTTTGATAACTGATTAAGTGAGATGGTAAAAGTTTCTATTGTAATACCTGTTTATAATCGGAAGAATTTCCTGACTGTATGCATAAAAAGTTTGCTTGCACAGTCTTTTGAAGATTTCGAGATATGTCTGGTCGATGACGGAAGTACGGATGGCACCGGGCTTCTGTGTGATGAACTGGCGGAAAAGGATACTCGCATCAGGGTATTGCATGTGCAAAATGGAGGAGCAACCTATGCGCGTCAAAAAGGGGTGGAACTGGCAACAGGAGAATGGGTGCTCTTTGTCGACTCTGATGATACCATGCCTGCCGATGCTTTGCAACGTTTGTTTCAGGCGGCCTCGGAAGATACGGATATTGGGCTCAGTAGATTTTTAGCGGGGATTATTTTTTATACTCGTGAAGTATTGCTTACTTCGCATTATGAAAAACGATTATTTGAACATGCTAGCCAGCCTCGTGTTGCCTGCGCAGATATTAGATTACTTTCTTATCTCTGGAGTCGAACAAACCTCTCAAGAGATTCATATCAGTCTGGATGAAAAGATGAATCCCAAGTTAAGCAATGACGTACATTTTGAATCCAAAGGTTTTATGGAAGCTGTAAATGTGACAGACTTTCCCATACGGGACCATAAGGTAATTCTCAAGATCAGACGCCGGCGTTGGACGGACTTACGCACAGGGAAAAGCTTTAGTATTCCCATCGACCTCGACATTGTGGCCAAGGGAACCAGATACTCCAAAGAATTTGGATCTTTTTTAAAAGAAACGTATGGAGACATCCCCAGTGACTTGCCGTACGCTTGAGGAATTCTATCATATAGACTGTCATACATTCGAAAAACAGTACAAGGAGGTTCTCAGCGGATATCGTAATTGGGAACAGTTATCTCATGCCGATGAATGGATGCTGTTTCCAGAGAATATAGGACCGCATCTGGCAATTGACGAAACATCGCTCTCAAACGGTTGTGACCAACCGCGATGCCTGCACAAGGGAGTGTTCTCTTGTAGCAGTTGTGGCAGGCACCAAATCGGAGGATATAATAGCTGTACTTCAGCGAATTGACGAGGAAAGTCGTTATGCCGTTAAAGAAGTGACACTTGACCTTTCAGACTCCATGCGCAAGATCGTACGGACTGCATTTCCTAAAGCCTGCCGTGTGATAGACCGTTTTCACATTCAGAAATTAGCTTGTGATGCCGTGCAGGAATTACGCATCAAACACCGTTGGGATGCCATACAGCAGGCCAATGAGGAAATGGAGGAAGCTAAACAGAAGAACGAGGATTATGTCCCATACCGATATGCTAATGGTGATACCCGTAGGGAGTTGCTTATACGCTCGCGGTATTTACTTTTCAAATCAGCCGATAAATGGACAGAGAGGCAGAAACAAAGGGCGGCAATACTATTCGAAGAATACCCTGACGTTAAAAAAAGCATATGGTTTGTGCCATTCCCTGCGGATGATATTCTCAAGGAATACCATAAAGGATGCTGCACGTCTGGCTATGGCACGGTGGTATTATAAAGTAGAAGAAGCAGGGATGCATTCTTTTAACGTCATTGCCGCTACTTTTTATGAACACTATGATGAAATACTGAATTTCTACAACCATCGTTCTTCAAATGCAATGGCAGAATCTTTCAATGCTAAAATTAAACTGTTCAGAGCAAACCTAAGAGGCGTAGCTGACCTGCGGTTGGCGTTCGCATCATCCAAGCCGGTACGTCTGGTTGGCGGAAACAGTGTCTATAACTATATACAACATGGTGGGAATATAACGCATGTATTCAAACTTACGGCTGATTACGAGCACATCTTCCATAAGGAGAGGCTGCAGGCCATTCCCGAAGAAGAACATGCCCGCTATATGCCTGTAATGATTTACCGCAGGCTGAGGATGCTGCGCCGCATTCTGCGGTGTGCGCAAAAAGACAATACGGTTGGAGAGCTGCGGACTTCTGTTTTTGTGAAAGAGCTGATTGCAGATATCCATGCTACCCGTTATGCATTCTGGCGTTATCCGCACTGGAGGCTTTGGCGGTTTCTCGCAAGTGCGGGGAAATAAAGCGGAATTATACGCTCTCTTTTTCCCACAGCTTTAATGCCGCTGCCACCGTATCGTCCATGTCTGCATACGTATATTGCGCCAGTCTGCCGCCGAACAGCACTCTTTCCTGTTGCTGTGCCAGTTCTTGATACTGCTTGAAAATCAGGTTGTTTTTTTCGTCATTTACCGGATAATAAGGCTCTTTCCCCTGTTCAAAATCATCGGGATATTCATAGGTGATGACGGTAGAGTGCTGTTTGCCGAACTCAAAGTGCTTGTGTTCGATGACACGGGTATAAGGAGTTTCGCGGTCGGTATAGTTTACGACCGCATTGCCTTGGAAGTCTTCTATATCCGTGAGGTGTTTGTGTTCGAATCGCAGGCTGCGATATTCCAGGTGTCCGCATGCATAATCGAAGTATTCGTCTATGCAGCCGGTGTAGAGCACCTTCTCCGCCAATGCGTCCAGCTCTTTGCGGTGCGCCATGTAATCGGTTCCGGTGCGCACCTCGATGTTCTCCAGCAGGGCACCGATTAAACGGTTATAGCCTCCCATGGGAATGCCTTGATACGGGTCGTTGAAGTAGTTGTTGTCGAAGATAAACCGGAACGGAATGCGCCGGATGATAAATGCCGGAAGTTCTGTTGCCGGACGTCCCCACTGTTTCTCCGTGTATCCTTTTATCAGTTGCCGGTAGATGTCCTTTCCGCAAAGTTTCAGTGCCTGTTCTTCCAGGTTTTGCGGGTGGGTTATATGCTCGTATTCCCTGCACTGCTCCTGTATCTTTGCCCGGGCCTCTGCCGGAGTACGTACTCCCCACAATTGGTAGAAAGTGTTCATGTTGAAAGGCAGGTTGTACAGTTTCCCTTTATAATTGGCAATCGGGGAGTTGGTGTATCTGTTGAACTCTACAAGCCGGTTCACATAATTCCATACTTCCCTGTTGTCTGTATGAAAGATATGCGCACCGTATTTATGCACGTTGATACTGTCTACTTCTTCGCAGTAGATATTACCGCCGGTGTGTGGACGTTTCTCTATCACCAGACATCTCTTTCCGGCTTTATGAGCCTCATGGGCAAACACGGCTCCGAACAGGCCGCTGCCTACAATCAGGTAATCGTATGGTTTCATTCTCCTTTAGCATTGTTTTTATCCAGCTACAAAGCTACACAATTATTATCGGGATTGCAGAAAAAGTACCGGTTATTGTGCCGCGTTTTGATAAAAACAGTTGTTTCACATGCAATCGGCTGGTTTTTATCCGCCCGGCGCGCAAAAAAGAACCTGTTCGTTTTATTCTCCCCCTGCTTTGTGCTATCTTTGCGCCCGATACGAACGTAATGAATTAACTGTTTGACCGAATGAAAGAATTCTTCCGACTCCTGCGGCGTTTTGTTCCGCCTTACAAGAAATATCTGATATGGGCATTGTTCCTGAACCTGCTATCGGCTATTCTGAACATATTCTCTTTCGCCCTGATTATCCCTATCCTTCAGATACTTTTCAAGATGGATACCAAGACCTACGAGTTTATTCCCTGGGATGCGGCAGGAATCAACATGAAAGACATAGCGGTCAACAACTTCTATTATTACGTCACCGAGATGATAGCCTCGCAGGGCGGCTCATTGACATTGCTGATTTTAGGCGTCTTCCTGGCGGTGATGACCCTGCTGAAAGCATTCTCCTATTTCGCCTCTTCCGCCGTGATGATTCCTCTCCGCACGGGCGTGGTGCGCGACATCCGTGCGCAAGTATATAATAAGGTGCTGCACCTGCCGCTGAGTTTCTTTTCCGAGGAACGGAAAGGCGATATCATAGCCCGCATGAGTGGCGACGTTACCGAGGTGGAGACATCCGTTACCAGTTCGCTGGATATGCTGATAAAGAACCCGATACTGATTATAGCCTATTTCGGCACATTGATAGCCATCAGTTGGCAGCTGACGCTGTTCACGCTGCTGGTGCTTCCGGGCATGGGCTGGGTAATGGGCACGGTAGGCAAGAAACTGAAACGGCAGTCGCTGGATGCGCAGGCAAAGTGGAGCGATACCATGTCGCAGTTGGAAGAAACCCTGGGCGGGTTACGTATCATCAAAGCCTTCATTGCCGAAAACAAGATGATGGAGCGTTTCAATAAGTGCAGCAACGAATACCGCGATGCTATCAACCGGGTAGCCACCCGTCAGGCATTGGCGCATCCCATGAGCGAGTTTCTGGGTACATGCGTCATCGTTATCGTGCTGTGGTTCGGCGGCACGTTGATTTTGAGCAATAGCGCTACTATAGACGCTCCTTCGTTCATTTACTACTTGGTGATACTGTACAGCGTTATCAACCCGTTGAAGGAATTCTCCAAAGCCGGATACAACATTCCCAAAGGACTTGCCTCCATGGAGCGTATCGACAAGATACTCTTTGCGGAGAACCCCATTAAAGAACCCGCCTTGCCGAAACCGCTTTCTTCGCTCAATGATAAGGTGGAGTTCAAGGACATCAGTTTCAGCTACGACGGTTCCCGCCAGGTATTGAAGCATATCAACCTGACCGTGCCCAAAGGCAAGACTATCGCACTGGTAGGACAATCCGGTTCCGGAAAATCCACACTGGTGGATTTACTGCCCCGCTACCACGATGTACAGTCGGGCGAGATACGGATAGACGGGCTTAATATCAAGGATGCGCGCATCGCCGATTTGCGCGGCCTGATAGGAAACGTCAATCAGGAAGCCATTCTCTTTAACGATACTTTCTTCAATAACATTGCTTTCGGAGTAGAGAATGCCACCATGGAGCTGGTTGTGGAAGCTGCCAAGATAGCCAATGCCCACGATTTCATTATGGACACCGAGAAAGGTTACGATACCAATATCGGCGACCGTGGCGGCAAACTCTCCGGCGGACAACGCCAGCGCATCAGCATTGCCCGTGCCATTCTCAAGAATCCGCCCATACTGATTCTGGATGAGGCCACCTCCGCACTCGATACGGAGTCGGAACGTCTGGTGCAGGAAGCTTTGGAGCGGTTGATGAAAACCCGCACCACGATTGCCATTGCGCACCGTCTTTCCACAATCAGGAATGCGGATGAAATCTGCGTGCTCTACGAGGGCGAAATCGTAGAACGCGGCAGACACGAGGAGTTGCTTGCCAAGGACGGCTATTACAAAAAGCTGAATGATATGCAGTCCTTAGGTTAAGTACAATCTGTATTTTTACGTTTTTTCTCGTCACTCGTCACCGGTAGCGTTCTATCCCTTTGCAGAAGGGGGATGGAGAGGGTGTTGACAACGGTGACGAGAGTGTTGACCAATTGTTTGTCGTCACTTCCGGTCGTCACTTTTATCCTTCTTTATTGTTGTAAAATGCTTATATACAGCTACAAAATGCGTGTGACGCAGAACGTGTTAACGGCGGTTAAAAACCTCCGTTTTTCAAGGGCGGAGCGTTCCAAACTCTGCGGTTTAATGGTACCGTTGCCCGTTGGTTTTGTCGTTTTACAGCATGTATAATGTAGGAAAGCCGGATGTAAAACCTCGTTTTCCAACTGCGGGCTCTCCGGTTGCCGGTTGCGGGCCGTACGGTTTCCATATGCGGGCTGTCGGGCCCGCAATTGCGGGACGAAGTTTCAGTAGAAGGATAAGGATGTTTTTGTAGGGGCATAACGACATTATCCCCCGTGTATACGAGGGTTTTGTCATGGGGATATGGGTGTTCCGCCCTGTTATTTTCTTCCGAAGTCCGCGGGTATTTCTCCCCACTGCCTGGTTTCCCATTTCAGGATAGGGGTGGAGTAGGTGTTTTCACGCAGCCATTTCTCGGCGCGTTCTATCAGCAGGAAAAGTTGTTCGGTTCTGGAGTCGCGGGGTAGCTTGGTCTTGCATTTCTTCTGTTTGACCCAACCGATAGCATTGACGCTGTCGCTGTAAATAGGCATGTCGAAGCCCTTTTGCTTCAGCAGGGCAAGGCCATGCACGATGGCAAGAAACTCTCCGATGTTGTTGGTTCCGTACACGGGACCGTAGTGGAAAACCTGCTGGCGGCTGGCAACGTGTACCCCCCGGTACTCCATTGCTCCGGGATTTCCGCTGCATGCGGCATCTACGGCAAGGCTGTTTTCGAGGACGGCGGCGGGGTAGGGAGCGTCTGCATTTTGAGACGGCTTGGATGGCGTGCTGCCTGCGGATGTATTGCGCTTGATGTACTCGTACGGTGAAGCGGCAAAGGCCTGCTCTGCTTCCTCGCGGGTGTCGAACGATTTGAACTTTGCCCCCTCATAGCCTTTGGTCTGTAGCTGGCATTCGGTCCAGGATGTATAAATGCCCGGAGTGACGCCTGCCCATACAACGTAGAATTTCTCTTTTTTCATAACTGCGGCAAAGGTACGAATATATTTCACAAATGCGAACAATCGGCTCCGTTCGCTTGTTCTTTTAATTTGAGGAGAAGTGGGAAGTAAAAAAAGAGTATCGGTCCAATTCCTTGAGTTTGTAATTTTATATAACTCATTTATTCTTAATAAGAACAGACAATAAAATAAAAAGATATGAAGAGAACATTTGCAGAAGCGTTGGAACATCGGCGCAGTTATTATTCCATAGGTAGCGACTCTCCTGTTTTGGATGAGGAAGTGGTGCATATTATCCGTACGGCGGTGAAGAACGTGCCGTCGGCCTTTAATTCGCAGTCAACAAGAATCGTCCTGCTGCTGGGCGACGAGCATAAGAAACTATGGGATATTGTAAAAAATACGTTGAAGCAGCGTATTTCGCCTGAGGCTTTTGCAAAGACGGAAGCTAAGATTGACGGCTGCTTTGCTGCCGGGCATGGCACTGTGCTTTATTTTGAGGACACGACGGTTGTAAAGAAATTGCAGGATGCGTTTCCCTCTTACAGCGAAAACTTCCCGACTTGGTCGCAGCATACATCGGCCATGCACCAGCTGGCTATCTGGACCATGCTGGAAGACGCAGGCTTAGGAGCTTCCTTGCAGCATTACAACCCGCTGATTGACGACGAGGTGCGCCGTACCTGGAACTTGCCGGAGAGCTGGATGCTGATAGCCGAAATGCCTTTTGGCACGCCCACTGCCGAACCCGGCGAAAAGGAGTTCGGGGAGTTGAGCGAGCGGATTAAAATTTTCCGCTGATTGTGAGGTAGTCTCACTGTAGAATTGCTTATCTTTGTACACAAACGGTAAGCAACTATGATACGTATCTTTCTGACCGGTTACATGGGAGCCGGTAAAACAACTTTGGGAAAGGCTTTTGCCCGCGAACTGAATGTACCTTTCATTGATTTGGACTGGTACATCGAAGAACGTTTTCACAAATCCATCCGTGAACTGTTCGCCGAGCGGGGAGAGGCCTCTTTTCGTGAATTGGAGCGGAATATGCTGCACGAGGTGTCCGAGTTTGAGGATGTCATTATCTCGACCGGCGGCGGCACGCCCTGTTTCTTCGACAATATGGACTACATGAACGGGCGCGGGCAAACCGTGTTCCTGGATGTACATCCCGATATACTGTTCAACCGTTTGCGGGTGGCAACCCATCAGCGCCCCATCCTGCAGGGAAAGACGGACGAGGAGCTGCGCGCCTTTATTGCGGACGCATTGGAGAAACGCGCCCCTTTCTACGTGCAAGCCCGCTACCGTTTCGATGCAGGACATCTGGAAAGCAGGCGGCAGATTGCCGGGTCCGTGCAGCAGTTGCGTACCCTGCTGGGCGTTTAATCTCTTGTAAATGTGTGTTTTTCGCCCTAAAAGGCAAGATGTTCCAGATTTATATGTATTTTTGTACCCCTTTTTTATAAATAAACTACTAAAACAGCAGAGTAACAAGAAATGAGAAAATGGCGTATTGAAGATTCGGAAGAGCTGTACAACATTACAGGTTGGGGCACTTCGTACTTTGGTATCAATGACAAAGGTCATGTTGTAGTAACACCGCGTAAGGACGGCGTCGGCGTCGATTTGAAAGACCTGGTCGACGAATTGCAACTGCGTGACGTGACGGCGCCCATGCTGGTGCGCTTTCCCGACATTCTTGACAACCGGATTGAGAAGATTTCCTGTTGTTTCAGACAAGCGGCGGAAGAGTACGGCTACAAGGCGGAGAATTTTATTATCTATCCTATTAAGGTGAATCAGATGCGTCCGGTGGTCGAGGAGATTATCAGCCACGGCAAGAAATTCAATCTCGGACTGGAAGCAGGCTCCAAACCCGAACTGCATGCGGTGATTGCCATCAATATGGACTCCGACTCGCTGATTATCTGCAACGGATACAAGGATGAGAGCTACATAGAGCTTGCTTTGCTGGCGCAGAAGATGGGAAAACGCATCTTTCTCGTAGTAGAGAAAATGAATGAGCTGAAGCTGATAGCCAAAATGGCGAAGCAGTTGAATGTAAAGCCCAATATCGGCATACGTATCAAGCTGGCTTCGTCGGGAAGCGGCAAGTGGGAAGATTCGGGCGGCGATGCAAGCAAGTTCGGACTGTCGTCCAGCGAATTGCTCGAAGCGCTCGACTTCATGGCAAGCAAAGGCATGCAGGACTGCCTGAAGCTGATACATTTCCACATCGGAAGCCAGGTAACGAAAATCCGTCGTATCAAAACCGCTCTGCGTGAAGCGTCGCAGTTCTATGTGCAGTTGCACAACATGGGATTCAACGTGGAATTCGTGGACATCGGCGGCGGCCTGGGAGTGGATTATGACGGAACGCGCTCGTCCAACAGCGAGGGGAGCGTGAACTATTCCATCCAGGAGTATGTGAACGACTCCATTTCTACTCTGGTGGATGCCAGCGACAAGAACGGCATTCCCCATCCCAATATCATTACGGAGAGCGGACGCGCTTTGACGGCGCATCATTCCGTACTTATATTCGAGGTGCTGGAAACCACCAATCTGCCCGAATGGGACGACGATGAAGAGGTGACCGAAAACGACCACGAACTCTTGCGGGAGCTTTACGGCATTTGGGATACACTGAACCAGAACAGGATGCTGGAAGCCTGGCACGATGCGCAGCAGATACGCGAAGAGGCGCTCGATTTGTTCAGCCACGGCATCGTGGACCTGCAGACCCGCGCCAAGATTGAGCGTCTGTATTGGTCTATCATGCGCGAAGTGAACCAGATAGCCGGCGGACTGAAGCATGCGCCCGATGAATTCCGCGGTCTCCCCAAACTGCTGGCGGATAAGTATTTCTGTAACTTCTCGCTCTTCCAGTCCCTGCCGGACTCCTGGGCGATAGACCAGATATTCCCCATCATGCCTATCCAGCGTCTGGACGAACGGCCGGACCGGACGGCTACCTTGCAGGACATTACCTGCGATTCGGACGGTAAGATTGCCAACTTTATCTCTACCAAGAACGTGTCCCATTACTTGCCGGTACACTCCTTGAAGAGTAAGGAACCCTATTATGTGGGGGTATTTCTGGTGGGTGCCTATCAGGAAATTCTCGGCGATATGCACAATCTGTTCGGCGATACGAATGCGGTGCACGTATCCGTGAGCGATAAGGGGTATACGATAGAGCAGGTTATCGACGGTGAGACGGTGGCGGAAGTGCTGGATTACGTGCAGTACAGTCCGAAGAAGCTGGTGCGTACTTTGGAGACCTGGGTGAGCCAGTCGGTAAAGGAAGGACGCATCTCCCTGGAAGAAGGCAAGGAATTTTTGTCTAATTACCGTTCCGGTTTGTACGGATACACATATTTGGAATAATGAGAGAGAAACTGACTGTAATCAAGGTGGGTGGCAAAATCGTGGAAGAGGAAGCCACCCTCTGCAAGTTGTTGGATGACTTTGCCGCCATCGAAGGATATAAAGTTCTGGTGCACGGCGGCGGACGTTCGGCAACGAAAATCGCAGCCCTGTTGGGTATTGAAAGCAAAATGGTGAATGGACGCCGCATCACCGATGCCGAGACTTTGAAGGTGGTGACAATGGTGTATGGCGGACTGGTGAACAAAAATATAGTGGCCGGTTTGCAGGCACGAGGCGTGAATGCGCTCGGCCTGACGGGTGCGGACATGGACGTGATCCGTTCCGCAAAGCGTCCGGTAAAGGAGGTGGACTATGGTTTTGTGGGCGATGTGAAGCAGGTGAACGGAGCGTTCCTGAGCGAACTCATCCATAAAGGCGTTGTTCCGGTAATGGCCCCGCTGACACACGACGGCGAGGGACACATGCTGAATACGAATGCCGATACGATTGCCGGAGAAACGGCCAAAGCCTTGTCCGGACAGTTTGACGTGACGCTGGTATATTGCTTTGAGAAGAAAGGCGTGCTGCGCGACGAGAATGACGACGACAGCGTGATTTCCCGGATTACCCCGGAAGAATTTAAGCAGTATGTTGCCGAAGGGGTTATCCAGGGCGGCATGATTCCCAAGCTGGAGAATTCTTTCGAGGCTTTGGATGCCGGAGTCACGGAAGTTGTAATCACCTTAGCCTCAGCTATAAACAGCGACGGTGGAACCCGTATCAAAAAATAAATCAAAAAAAAGTGGTGGCAGACTGTAACTTTCTGTTTGCTGAACCGTCAATTAATTAGAGATGCAGGAAATCAGTTTTCGTAATGACATTCTCCCTCTGAAAGACAAGCTCTTTCGGTTGGCCCTGAGGATTACATCCGACCGGGCGGAAGCGGAAGATGTTGTGCAGGAAACGCTGATTAGGGTATGGAACAAGCGCGACGAGTGGACGCAGTTCGGTTCTGTCGAAGCCTATTGCCTGACAGTGGCAAGGAATCTGGCGATAGACCGCAGCGAAAGGAAAGACGCCCAAGCGGTGGAACTTACCCCCGATATGGAAGAGGCTTCCGAAGCATCGGGCCCTTACGAAAGGCTGGTGAATAAAGAACGAATGGCTCTGATACACCGCCTGATAAACGAACTTCCCGAAAAGCAGCGGCTGATTATGCAGCTGAGGGATGTGGAAGGTAAGAGCTACAAGGAGATTGCGGTTGTCCTGAGTCTGACAGAGGAACAGGTGAAAGTGAACCTCTTCAGGGCAAGGCAAAAGGTTAAACAACGGTTTATTGATATAGAAGGTTATGGACTTTAAATATATAGAACAACTTTTAGAACGTTATTGGCAGTGTGAGACTTCTCTTGAGGAAGAAGCGCAGTTGCGTACTTTCTTTACAGGAGGGGACGTTCCCGAACATCTGTTGCGTTACAGGGATTTGTTTGTATATCAGCAACTTCAGCAGGAAGAGCATCTGGGTGCGGATTTCGATGCACGGGTGCTTGCCGAGATTGAAGCTCCGGTTGTGAAGGCCAGGCGCATGACATTGACGGCGCGCTTCATGCCGCTGTTTAAAGCCGCAGCCGCAGTGGCAGTGGTGCTTTCATTGGGCAATGTGATGCAACATTCGTTCTTTGCCGATGTAAGAGAGGTAGCTGCCGCCGATACTATCGGCAAACAAATTTCCGCTCCGTCGGTTGCCCTTTCGGGGGATAGGACCGTAACGCACGAGAAGCAGATATTGGATAGTCTGCATCGTGTAAGCAAGGAGAAGGAAAGCAGACAGTAGATATTTTCATTTGCTTTTAAAATAACATTTTCATTTGCTTTAAATATAATATAGTTAGTGTGCTTTTATTAAAACAAAAACAGAGGCTGTGAAGTTTCAATTCTCTCAAAATTTTATAGAAACTAACTAAGATAAATGGGACGCCGCGTGATGCAGCGTCCCTTTTATTATTGTTGGGGGAGCGGAAAAACGGCCCCCCTGCAGTGTATGTGGAATCAAAGCTTGTATAATCCCTTCTTGGGGAAGTCCAGTTCCGGATTGCCTTTATAGCCGATGTTTCCGCTTCCGCTGGTACGTGCTTTCAGGAAGTCGGTGGCGTGGCATTTGATGTCTCCCGAGCCGGATACGCTTGCCGAAACGCGTTTTGCCTGCAGGTCGGATGCAAACAGGTCTCCCGAACCCGCTACACGGTAATCGGCTTCCTGGGATGTTCCCGTCAATACTGCCGTGCCCGATCCTGCCACGGATGCTTCGGTGTTGGCGGCCGATACGTTGTCAAGCTTCAAATCTCCGGAACCGGCTATGGATGCCGTGAGATTGGTGCAAGTGATGTTGCTGCCTTCTATGTCGCCCGACCCTGCCACGGATACGTTAAGATTGCCGGTGCAGGTTATGTTGTCCGCGTCGATGTCTCCCGAACCCGCTACGGATACTTTCAGGTTGTCTGTTTTCAGTCCGTTGGCTAACTTTACATTACCCGAGCCGGCAACGGAGATGTTGTTGAGTGTCTCGGAAGAGACGCGTATCTCCAGCTTGTTATAAGATACGCTGACGCCTTTCTTGAACTTGATATTCAAGGTGTTGTTAACTACATTGATGTCCAGAAGGTCTACGATATTGTCGGAAGTATACACTTCCACTTCGGGTTTTCCCGCCTTTTGGGTGTAAGTAACATTCGGGCTGCCTGCCAGGTTCAGACCGGTGAAGTTGTCTACTTTGATATTCTTGGTTACATAGTTCCTGCTGGCTTTGACTGTTTTTCCGCCAAACAGACCGGAGTTGCACGTGCAGGCTGTTGCGCTTAATGCGAAGATGCCTGATACGATGATTGCTGTTAATGTTTTCATGTTCAATGTATTTTAAGTGTTCTTGTTTGTTAGACGTAATCTTCTCTCAAAAAGTTGCAGGGGATTATGACTTTTTACCGGGAACTTCTTGCTGCCGGTTCTTATTCAAATCCCATGCCATAAGCATAAATCTTTGTTTATTAGGATGTAATGGAGGAAATGCGGTGTCCGCTTTTGAACACATTGTTCGTTTTTGGTAGACAAGCGTTTGCTTTTTCGGACGATTCTTCGTTCTTTTGTCCTTATTTCAAGGAGGAAAGAACAGATGGCAACGGAGCATGTTTTAGAGGATAAGGAGTTGGGACGTTTGCTGGTACGGGTGAATGTCCGTGCCCGGCGTCTGACCTTTCGTACGCGTGAGGATGCCATTCATGTAACTGTTCCGCCGGGCACAACCATCGGGGAGGTAAAGAATGCTGTGGAGCAACTGCGTCCCCGGTTGAGGGCCGCCCGAGAGAAGCAAAGCCGTCCGCTGATTGACTTGGATTATCGGATTGATACGGAATTCTTCAAGTTGAGTTTGGTCGGAATCTATGATAGAAAAGAAAACAGTTTGTCAGATTGTAGACGAGTGGCTGGAAGATAAGGAGTACTTCCTGGTGGAGGTCATAATCAGCCCGGATGACAAGATTGTGGTGGAGATAGACCACAAAGAAGGTGTTTGGATTGAGGACTGCGTAGAGCTGAGCCGCTACATAGAGTCCCGGTTGAATCGTGAGGATGAGGATTACGAACTGGAAGTCGGTTCCGCCGGTATCGGACAACCGTTTCAAGTGCTGCAACAGTACGTCAACCACATCGGCAAGGAAGTGGAAGTGCTGGCAAAGGACGGCCGCAAGCTCAGCGGCGTGTTGAAGGAAGCCGACGAACAGCATTTCGTCGTGACCATTCAGAAGAAAGTGAAAGAGGAAGGTGCCAAGCGTCCCAAGCTGGTGGACGAGGACTTGACCTTTACGTATGAAGAGATAAAATACACTAAATACTTAATCAGTTTTAAATAAGACTATGGCCAAAAAAGTAGAAACTGTCAGCTTGATAGATACATTTTCGGAATTTAAGGAACTGAAGAATATCGACAGAACCACGATGGTAAGCGTACTCGAGGAGTCGTTCCGTAGTGTGATTGCGAAAATGTTCGGTACCGATGAGAATTACGACGTAATTGTAAACCCGGACAAGGGTGACTTCGAAATATGGCGTAACCGTGAGGTAGTGGCAGACGAGGATTTGGAAAACCCGAACCTGCAGATTGCATTGTCCGAAGCACAAAAGATTGATGCTTCTTATGAAGTGGGCGAGGAAGTGACGGATGAAGTTATCTTCGCGAACTTCGGTCGCCGTGCCATCTTGAACTTGCGCCAGACACTGGCCTCCAAGATATTGGAACTGGAGAAAGATAGTATTTACAACAAATACATTGATAAAGTGGGTACCATCATCAATGCGGAAGTCTACCAGATTTGGAAGAAAGAGATGCTGCTGCTCGATGATGAAGGCAACGAACTGTTGCTGCCCAAGACCGAACAGATTCCGAGCGACTTCTACCGCAAGGGTGAGACTGCCCGCGCCGTAGTGGCCCGTGTGGACAACAAGAACAATAATCCGAAGATTATCCTGAGTCGTACGTCGCCCGTTTTCCTGCAACGTCTGTTCGAGATGGAAGTACCCGAAATCAATGACGGACTGATTACTATCAAGAAGATTGCCCGTATTCCCGGTGAGCGTGCCAAGATTGCCGTTGAGTCATACGATGACCGTATCGATCCGGTAGGCGCCTGCGTCGGTGTGAAGGGTAGCCGTATTCATGGTATTGTCCGCGAGCTTCGCAACGAGAATATCGATGTTATCAACTATACGTCGAATATCCAGTTGTTTATACAGCGCGCCCTCAGCCCTGCCAAAATCTCTTCTATCCGTCTGAACGAGGAAGAGCACAAGGCGGAAGTCTTCCTGAAACCGGAAGAGGTGTCGCTGGCTATCGGTAAAGGCGGTTTGAATATCAAGCTGGCCAGTATGTTGACTGAGTACACCATTGACGTGTTCCGCGAATTGGATGAAGCGGTAGAGGATGAAGATATCTACTTGGATGAATTCCGCGATGAGATTGACGGTTGGGTAATCGATGCCATCAAGGCTATCGGTATTGATACCGCCAAGGCTGTGTTGAACGCTCCCCGTGAGATGTTGATTGAGAAGACGGACCTCGAAGAAGAGACGGTGGACGAGGTATTGCGCATTTTGAAACAGGAGTTTGAAGAGGAGAATGAATGATTTACGATTTTACGATTTACGATTTACGATTAGAGTTTGATTGTAAATGTAAGTCGTTCCGCTCCGAGTATTATCAATCGTAAATCGTAAATGGTTAAATCGTAAATAGAAAAAATTGATGACGATAAGGTTAAACAAAGTAACAAGAGATTTAAATGTAGGGATTACGACGGCTGTCGAGTTCCTGCAAAAGAAGGGATTTACCGTTGAGGCAAATCCGAACACAAAAATTACGGATGAACAGTTCGAACTGCTCAAAAAGGAGTTTAGTACAGATAAGGACCTTAAGATAAAGTCGGAGCGTTTCAGCCAGGAACGTCAGAGCAAGGACCGCAACAAGGCGTCCGTGTCTATTGACGGCTATAGGGAAACGCAGGAGAAAGCGAAGCCCGAAGAGATTAAGACGGTTGTTCCGGAAGACGCACGTCCGAAGTTCAAGCCGGTAGGCAAGATTGATTTGGACAAACTGAACCGTAGACCTGCTCCTGCTCAGGAAAAAGAGAAAGAAGCGGAAAAAGCGGTAGAGGAGAAGAAGGTGGAGGAACCGGCAGTTGTAGAAACGCCGAAACCGGAACCTGCTCCTGCTCCCCAACCGGAACCACAGCCGCAACCGGAGGTACAGCCGGCATCTGAACCCGAGCCGCAGCCCGTTTCGGAACCGCAGCCACAACCCGTTGTCAAGGAAGAACCTGCTCCGGTTGTAGAGGCTCAACAAGAATCTAAAAAGGAAGAAATGATAGAAGCGCCTGCTCCCGCACCGGCAGCTGAAGAAGCACCGGTTGAAAAAGAGGGGAAAGAAGAAGGAGAAGAAATCTTCAAAATACATCAGCCTGAGTTTGTATCGAAGATTAATGTCATCGGACAGATAGACTTGGCGGCCCTGAACCAATCCACACGCCCGAAGAAGAAATCGAAAGAGGAGAAACGCAAGGAGCGTGAAGAGAAGGAAAAGATTCGCCAGGATCAGAAGAAGCAGATGAAGGAAGCTATCATCAAGGAAATCCGCCGTGATGACAGCAAGTTGAAGGATACCGCTGCCGGCGATGCCAACGGCAAGAAGAAACGTGTCCGTATCAATAAGGAGAAAGTGGACATCAACAATGCTTCCAACTTCCAGCGTGGTGGCAACGACCGTGGACACGCAGGTGCCCAGCAAGGTCAGGGTGCCCGCCCGCAAGGTGGAAACCAGCCTGGTGGAAACAATGCCAATAATAACCGCAACCGCAATAAAGACCGCTTCAAGAAACCTGTAATCAAGCAGGAAGTAAGTGAAGAGGATGTGGCAAAGCAGGTAAAGGAAACTTTGGCACGCCTCACTTCCAAAGGCAAGAATAAGGGTGCGAAATACCGTAAGGAGAAACGTGACATGGCATCCAGCCGTATGCAGGAGCTGGAAGACCAGGAAATGGCGGAAAGCAAGGTACTGAAGATGACGGAATTCGTGACTGCCAATGAGTTGGCGAGCATGATGGATATTTCCGTTACGCAGGTTATCGCTACTTGTATGAGCATCGGTATGATGGTTTCCATCAACCAGCGTCTGGATGCCGAGACCATCAACTTGGTGGCTGAGGAATTCGGCTTCAAGACAGAATATGTAAGCGCAGAAGTGGCGCAGGCAATCGTTGAGGAAGAAGATGCCGAGGAAGATTTGCAGCCTCGTGCTCCGATTGTAACGGTGATGGGTCACGTAGACCACGGTAAGACCTCGTTGCTCGACTATATCCGTAAGGCAAATGTTATTGCCGGTGAGGCGGGTGGTATCACGCAGCATATCGGTGCTTACCACGTGACATTGGAAGACGGGCGCAAAATTACGTTCCTCGATACTCCGGGTCACGAAGCGTTTACCGCCATGCGTGCCCGCGGTGCCAAGGCAACGGATATCGCCATCATCATTGTGGCTGCCGATGACAACGTGATGCCGCAGACCAAAGAAGCCATCAACCATGCCATGGCTGCCGGTGTACCTATTGTGTTTGCTATCAATAAAATAGATAAGCCGACTGCCAATCCCGATAAGATTAAGGAAGAACTGGCTGCCATGAACTTCCTCGTTGAGGAATGGGGCGGTAAGTACCAGTCGCAAGATATCTCTGCCAAAGAAGGGTATCGGTGTAAGCGATTTGATGGAGAAAGTATTGCTGGAAGCCGAAATGCTGGAACTGAAAGCAAACCCCGACCGTCGCGCTACCGGTTCCATCATCGAGTCCTCATTGGATAAGGGTCGTGGCTATGTGGCTACGGTACTCGTGTCCAACGGTACTTTGAAGATGGGCGATATTGTGCTTGCAGGTACAAGCTACGGTAAGGTAAAGGCTATGTTCAATGAGCGTAACCAACGCATGCAGGAGGCTGGTCCTTCTACACCTGCCCTGATATTGGGCTTGAACGGTGCGCCGGCTGCAGGCGATACATTCCATGTAATCGAGACTGAACAGGAAGCACGTGAAATTGCCAACAAGCGCGAACAGTTGCAGCGTGAGCAAGGTCTGCGTACACAGAAGATGCTGACGCTGGATGAAGTGGGCCGCCGTTTGGCATTGGGTGACTTCCACGAGCTGAACGTGATTGTGAAGGGTGACGTGGACGGTTCTGTAGAAGCGTTGAGCGACTCTTTAATCAAGCTGTCTACGGAGCAGGTGCAGGTAAACGTAATCCACAAGGGTGTCGGTCAGATTTCCGAATCGGATGTCTCGCTGGCTGCCGCTTCGGATGCGATTATCGTAGGATTCCAGGTTCGTCCTTCGGGTGCTGCCGCCAAACTGGCAGAGCAGGAAGGTGTGGACATCCGCAAGTACTCTGTCATCTACGATGCCATTGAAGAGGTGAAGGCTGCTATGGAAGGTATGCTGGCGCCGACTTTGAAGGAACAGGTGACGGCCACTATCGAGGTGCGCGAGGTATTCAACATTACCAAAGTGGGTCTTGTGGCAGGTGCCATGGTGAAGACCGGAAAGGTGAAACGCAGCGACAAGGCCCGTCTGATTCGCGACGGTATCGTAATCTTTACGGGTGCCATCAATGCATTGAAGCGCTTCAAGGACGATGTGAAGGAAGTTGGAACGAACTTCGAATGCGGTATCAGCCTGACAAACTGCAACGACATCAAGGTAGGAGACATCATCGAATCTTACGAAGAAATAGAAGTGAAGCAAACATTATAATTGAATAATGTGCAAATATGCTAATGTGCCAATTGGCTGCGCGTACAGAAAATGCCGCAGGGCAATTGGCACATTTTGCATATTAGTTATTTGCTCATTGACCCATTAGCATATTGGCACATTAGCATATTGTCACATTGGTACATTAATTTTATGGCAATTATAGATATCATCATATTGGCTGCTTTCGGCTTGGGCGCAATCATCGGCTTCATGAAAGGTTTTGTGAAGCAATTGGCCTCTCTGCTGGGGCTGATTGTCGGTCTGCTGGCGGCAAAGGCTTTGTATGCCTCATTGGCAGTGAAGCTGTGCCCCACGTTGACAGACTCTATGACAGTGGCGCAAGTACTGGCATTTGTCTTCATCTGGCTGGCTGTTCCTTTGCTCTTCTCCCTGGTGGCTTCTCTGCTGACCCGGGCAATGGAGGCCGTCTCGCTGGGCTGGCTCAATCATTGGTTGGGGGCTGGTCTAGGGGCTTTGAAGTACCTCCTGCTGACGAGCCTGCTGATTGGTGTCATCGAATTTATAGACGGAGACAATACGCTGATTAGCAAAACAAAAAAGAAAGAATCGGTGTTATATTATCCCATGAAGTCATTTGCCGGAATATTCTTTCCCGCAGCAAAGGCTGTTACGGAGCAGATTGTAAACGGAGACTTTGACTGATACCGTGAACCGTGATTTTGTAATTCATAATTTGTAATTATAGAAACAATGCAACAAGAAGAACCCAATAAATATGTAAAGGAACTCACTCAGGAGAAGTACAAGTACGGTTTTACGACCGACGTGCACACAGACATCATCGAGCGTGGTTTGAATGAAGATGTGGTGCGGCTGATTTCCGAGAAAAAAGGAGAACCCGAGTGGTTGCTGGAGTTCCGCCTGAAAGCGTATCGCCACTGGCTGACGCTGGAGATGCCTACATGGGCACATCTCCGCATTCCCGAAATAGATTATCAGGCCATATCCTACTATGCCGACCCTACCAAGAAGAAGGACGGACCCAAGAGCATGGACGAGGTAGACCCGGAGCTGGTCAAGACATTCAATAAACTGGGCATTCCTCTGGAAGAGCAGATGGCACTTAGCGGTATGGCGGTGGATGCCGTGATGGACTCTGTATCCGTAAAGACTACCTTTAAGGAGACGCTTATGGAGAAAGGCATCATCTTCTGTTCGTTCAGCGAGGCTGTACGCGAGCATCCCGACTTGGTACAGAAATATCTCGGTTCGGTGGTGCCTTATCGCGACAACTTCTTTGCGGCACTGAACTCTGCGGTGTTCTCCGACGGTTCTTTCGTCTATATTCCAAAAGGGGTACGTTGTCCGATGGAGTTGTCCACTTACTTCCGTATCAATGCCCGCAATACCGGACAGTTTGAAAGAACGTTGATTGTGGCGGATGATGATTCATACGTTTCCTACCTGGAGGGGTGTACGGCGCCGATGCGTGACGAAAACCAACTGCATGCTGCCATTGTGGAGATTGTGGTGCACGACCGTGCGGAAGTGAAGTACAGCACTGTCCAGAACTGGTATCCGGGTGATGCCGAGGGCCGGGGTGGTGTCTATAACTTTGTGACGAAGCGTGGCCATTGTAAAGGGGTGGACAGTAAACTGTCCTGGACGCAGGTGGAAACCGGTTCGGCCATTACCTGGAAATATCCGTCCTGCATCCTTTCGGGCGACAATTCGACAGCGGAGTTCTATAGTGTGGCGGTAACCAATAACCATCAGCAGGCAGACACGGGAACAAAGATGATTCATCTGGGAAAGAATACCCGCAGCACTATCGTCAGCAAAGGTATCTCCGCCGGACGGAGCGAAAACTCTTACCGCGGTCTGGTGCGCGTTGCCCAAAAAGCGGACAATGCCCGTAACTATAGCCAGTGCGACTCCTTGCTACTTGGTGACAAATGCGGCGCGCATACTTTCCCCTACATGGATATTCACAATGAAACGGCCATCGTGGAGCATGAGGCCACTACCAGCAAGATTAGCGAAGACCAGATATTCTATTGTAACCAGCGCGGCATTTCTACGGAAGATGCCGTAGGACTGATTGTGAACGGTTATGCCAAAGAAGTTTTGAATAAACTTCCGATGGAGTTTGCCGTAGAAGCGCAGAAATTGCTTGCCATTTCGCTGGAAGGAAGCGTGGGGTGATTTATAAATAGTAAATTGTAAATAGTCAAATAGTAAATATAAAGATGTTAGAGATAAAAGACCTGCATGCCAGCATCAATGGCAAAGAAATATTGAAAGGCATCAACTTGACCATACGTGATGGAGAAGTACATGCACTGATGGGACAGAACGGTGCTGGTAAAAGTACGTTGAGTAATGTGTTGGTTGGCCATCCTGCTTACGAAGTGACGCGCGGCTCAATTACCTTTAATGGCAAGGACTTGCTTGCCATGAGTCCTGAGGACCGTGCACATGAAGGAATCTTTCTTTCTTTCCAGGCTCCGGTAGAGATTCCGGGCGTGTCGATGGTGAACTTCATGCGTGCGGCTGTGAATGAGCAACGCAAGTACCGCCATCTGCCTGCCCTGTCTGCCAGCGAATTCTTGAAACTGATGCGCGAGAAACGCGCCATTGTCGAACTGGACAACAAACTTGCCAACCGTAGCGTGAACGAAGGCTTCAGCGGCGGTGAGAAGAAACGCAACGAAATCTTCCAGATGGCGATGTTGGAACCGACTTTTGCTATTTTGGACGAGACGGATTCCGGATTGGATGTGGATGCTTTGCGTATTGTGGCCGACGGTTTCAACAAACTCAAGACTGCGGAAACCAGTGCTATGGTCATTACCCACTACCAGCGGTTGTTGGACTATATCAAACCCGATACGGTACATGTACTGCTGGGTGGACGTATCGTAAAGACCGGTGGACCGGAATTGGCGAAGGAGATTGAAACACGTGGCTTCGATTGGATAAGGAAAGAAGCAGGTGAATTATAAACTCATAATCAGATAACATGAGTGTAGAGCAACAATATATAGACCTTTTCTCCCAAACGGAGGCGATGATATGCCGTCATAGCGCCGAAGCGCTGAATGCTCCGCGTGCCGCTGCATTTGCCGACTTCGAGCGGCTTGGCTTTCCTACCCGTAAGACGGAGAAATATAAATATACCGATGTCAGCAAGTTCTTTGAACCCGATTACGGACTGAACCTGAACCGGTTGGAAATTCCGGTTAATCCCTACGAAGTATTCAAGTGTGATGTGCCGAATATGAGCACTGCTCTTTATTTTGTGGTGAACGATGCTTTTTATGGCAGGGCTTTGCCTAAGTCCCATCTGCCTGAAGGGGTTATCTTCGGCAGCCTGAAGGAGGTGGCCGAGAAACATCCCGATTTGGTGAAGAAATATTATGGCAAGTTGGCTGATACGGCAGAGGATGGGGTGACGGCGTTCAACACCGCTTTTGCACAAGACGGCGTTCTGTTTTATGTTCCTAAGAACGTGGTGGTAGAGAAACCTATTCAGCTGGTGAATATCCTGCGTGGTGACGTCAATTTTATGGTGAACCGCCGTGTGCTGATTATTCTGGAGGAGGGTGCACAAGCCCGCTTGTTGGTGTGTGACCATGCGATGGACGGCGTGAACTTCCTGGCAACGCAGGTGATAGAAATCTTTGCCGGTGAGAATGCCATTTTCGATTTTTATGAACTCGAAGAGACACACACCAGTACGGTACGTATCAGCAATATGTATGTAAGGCAGGAAGCCAATAGTAATGTATTGCTGAATGGTATGACCTTGCACAACGGAACTACACGGAATACAACCCGTGTGACGCTTGCCGGTGAACATGCGGAGCTGAATCTGTGCGGTATGGCCATTGCAGACAAGAATCAGCATGTGGACAATCATACGACAATCGACCATGCCGTGCCCAACTGTACCAGCAATGAGCTTTATAAGTATGTCCTTGACGAGCAGGCTGTAGGTGCCTTTGCCGGTCTGGTTTTAGTGCGCCCTGACGCACAGCACACCAGTTCGCAACAGACCAACCGCAATCTTTGTGCCACCCGAGATGCACATATGTACACCCAGCCTCAGCTGGAGATTTATGCAGATGACGTGAAGTGCAGTCACGGCGCTACGGTGGGGCAGCTCGATGAAAGCGCTCTCTTCTATATGCGGCAGCGTGGTATTCCGGTGCGCGAGGCGCGCCTGCTGCTGATGTTCGCTTTTGTCAACGAAGTTATCGACACCATCCGTTTGGATGCTTTGAAAGACCGTCTGCATCTGCTGGTAGAGAAGCGTTTCCGGCGGGGAACTGAACAAATGCCAGGGGTGCGCCATCTGCAAGTGATAGCTTATAATTTCGATTCATTATGAACAACGATATAAATAAGAGTAGTATCTTGGCTCCCCTCCCTATGGGAGAGGGGCTGGGGGAGAGGCTTCGAGCTGATTTTCCGATACTTTCCCGTGAGGTATATGGTAAGCCGTTGGTTTACTTGGATAACGGTGCGACTACGCAGAAACCCCGCCAGGTAGTAGATGCCATTACGGACGAATATTATTCGGTGAATGCCAATGTGCATCGCGGTGTGCATTTCCTGTCGCAGCAGGCTACAGAGCTGCACGAGGCCTCGCGTGAGACGGTGAGACGTTTCATCAATGCCCGCAGCACGAATGAGATTGTCTTCACCCGTGGTACGACGGAAAGTATCAATCTGTTTGTGTCCAGCTTCGGTGAGGAGTTTATGCAGGAGGGGGATGAGGTGATTCTCTCCGTCATGGAACATCACAGCAACATCGTTCCCTGGCAGCTGCTTGCCGCCAAGCGTGGAATTACCATCAAGGTGATTCCGATGAATGACAAGGGCGAACTCTTATTGGACGAATATAGGCAGTTGTTTTCCGAACGTACGAAGATTGTCAGCGTAGCCCATGTATCCAATGTGCTGGGTACGGTGAATCCCGTAAAGGAGATGATTGCTTTTGCCCATGAGCAGGGTGTTCCCGTGCTTGTGGACGGAGCCCAGTCCATTCCGCATATGCCGGTGGATGTGCAGGATCTGGAAAGATTGCCGCCCATGAACATGAACTGACTACATATGCCATGACACGTTTGAAAGAGATTCCCGGTATGCGTATCTTCGGCGAGGCAGAAGAGAAAGGGAGTGTTATCTCTTTCCTCGTAGGCGATATTCACCATTTCGATATGGGCACTTTGCTCGACCGTTTGGGCATTGCCGTACGTACGGGGCATCACTGCGCACAACCGTTGATGCAGCGTCTCGGCATTGAAGGAACGGTGCGTGCTTCATTTGGTCTGTATAACACGAAAGAGGAGATAGATGTATTGGTAGCGGGCATAGAGCGTGTGAGCCGTATGTTTTGATGCTTGCCGGATGAAATTGCGTATTTAATTTTTTTTTTTGACTATTGCTGCAACTTTTCTTCCTCTTTGTGCGTCTGATAAGTTGCAGATAACTTAAAAATAAAGATTATGTTAATAACAACGACTTCAGTGATTGAGGGTGCAAAGATAACCCGTTATTATGGCATCGTATCCGGCGAAACAATTATCGGCGCCAATGTATTCCGTGACTTTTTTGCCAGTATCCGCGATGTGGTAGGCGGACGCAGCGGTTCGTACGAGGAAGTGCTTCGTGAGGCTAAAGATACGGCGCTTCGCGAGATGCAGGAACAAGCCCGTTTGTTGGGCGCTAATGCAGTGATTGGCGTTGACCTTGATTACGAAACGGTAGGCGGTAGCGGCAGTATGCTGATGGTGACTGCTTGCGGTACGGCTGTGACGGTAGAATAAAGAGAGTGCGGCAAAATAAAAAACGCTTGCGGTTTATTTCTTTCAGGCGCGGAATTATACAGGATTTCACGGATTAACTTTATTCTTTTCCGTGAAATCCTGTATAATTCCGCGCCTAAAGGAAATCATTAAGTACGTTCTGATATATTCTTTTGTTTTTCCAGTCTTTGGCATAAATTCGGTTAATCGTTTGCTTATTTCATTTCAAATCAATACTTTTAAGCTTTCGTTCAACCTTTTAATACGATTTATGCTATGGACCAATTGCTTTTCTGGCTGGTACCGGCCGCTTCCGTTCTGGCGCTTTGCTTTGCCTGGTATTTCCATCGTCAGATGATGAAAGAGAGTGAGGGAACTCCTCAAATGGTTAAGATTGCCGCTGCTGTGCGCAAAGGCGCCATGTCCTATCTCCGTCAGCAATATAAGATTGTGGGATGGGTGTTTCTGGGACTGGTGATTCTCTTCTCGATTATGGCTTACGGCTTCGGAGTGCAGAACTCCTGGGTTCCGATAGCTTTCCTCACAGGCGGATTCTTCTCCGGCCTTTCCGGATTTCTCGGTATGAAGACGGCCACGTATGCCTCGGCGCGTACGGCAAACGCTGCCCGTAACTCATTGAATGCGGGTTTGCGCATCGCTTTCCGCAGCGGTGCGGTAATGGGGCTGGTTGTAGTGGGGCTTGGCCTGCTCGATATTTCCTTCTGGTATCTGCTGCTCAATGCGGTTATCCCTGTGGATGTGATGACACCTACTCATAAACTTTGTATTATCACCACTACGATGCTGACGTTCGGTATGGGAGCTTCCACACAGGCGTTGTTTGCACGCGTGGGCGGTGGTATCTATACGAAAGCCGCTGATGTAGGCGCCGACCTTGTGGGCAAAGTGGAAGCCGGCATCCCTGAAGACGATCCCCGCAATCCCGCAACCATTGCCGACAATGTAGGCGATAACGTGGGCGACGTTGCCGGTATGGGGGCCGACCTTTACGAGAGTTATTGCGGCTCCATTCTTGCTACGGCGGCTCTTGGCGCAGCCGCTTTTATCCATTCGGGGGATACGCTGATGCAGTTCAAAGCCGTCATTGCCCCGATGCTGATTGCCGCTGTGGGGATTATCCTTTCCATTATAGGCATCTTCTCCGTGCGTACCAAGGAGAATGCCGGGATGAAGGACCTGCTGAACTCCCTTGCTTTCGGTACGAACCTGAGTTCGGTGCTGATAGTCGTTGCCACTTTCCTTATCCTTTGGCTGTTGAAGCTGGACAACTGGGTGTGGATATCCTGCTCGGTGGTTGTGGGGCTGGTGGTAGGCATCGTTATCGGTCGTTCCACGGAATACTATACTTCCCAGTCTTACCGCCCTACCCGGAAATTGAGTGAGAGCGGCAAGACGGGGCCGGCTACTGTCATTATCTCGGGTATCGGTCTGGGTATGCTCTCTACTGCCATTCCGGTAATTGCCGTAGTGGTGGGCATCATTGCTTCCTATCTTTTTGCTTCCGGTTTCGACTTTGCCAATGTAGGTCTGGGACTTTACGGCATCGGTATCGCTGCCGTAGGCATGCTTTCCACGTTGGGTATTACGCTGGCCACGGACGCTTACGGTCCTATCGCCGACAATGCCGGCGGCAATGCGGAAATGTCCGGTCTGGGCGAGGAGGTGCGTAAGCGTACCGATGCGCTCGATTCTTTGGGCAATACGACAGCCGCTACGGGTAAGGGCTTTGCCATCGGTTCGGCTGCATTGACGGGACTTGCCCTGCTTGCATCCTACATCGAGGAAATCCGTATCGGACTGACCCGTCTGGGCACTACCGACATCTTTGTGGGTGGTGAAACGGTGTCCGTACAAGATGCCACTTTCTTCGATTTCATGCACCACTACGATGTAACGTTGATGAATCCCAAAGTTCTTTCGGGTATGTTCCTCGGTTCGATGATGGCTTTCCTGTTCTGCGGACTGACGATGAATGCCGTAGGTCGTGCCGCTGCCCATATGGTGGATGAAGTACGCCGCCAGTTTCGCGAGATAAAGGGTATCCTTACAGGTGAGGCCGAACCCGATTATGAACGTTGTGTAGCCATCTCCACGAAAGGCGCGCAACGCGAAATGGTAGTTCCCTCGCTGATAGCAATCATTGCTCCCATTCTGACCGGACTTGTCTTCGGTGTTCCCGGTGTGTTGGGACTGCTTATCGGCGGACTTAGCAGCGGATTCGTACTTGCTATCTTTATGGCGAATGCCGGCGGTGCGTGGGACAATGCCAAGAAGTATGTCGAGGAAGGCAATTTCGGCGGCAAAGGCAGCGAAGTGCATAAAGCCACGGTTGTAGGCGATACGGTAGGCGACCCGTTTAAGGATACTTCCGGTCCGAGCCTTAATATCCTTATCAAACTGATGAGCATGGTGGCCATTGTTATGGCGGGACTGACTGTGGCTTGGAGCCTGTTCTAAACATACGCGATTTGTTCCGTAAGACGAAATCATTCATCCCGTGAGACGGATTTATTCATCTCACGGGATGATTTTTGTCGTTTCGCGGGACGAATATATTTGTCTCATGGGATGGATTTATCACGATAATATCCTAATTTCTACGTTCGAAGCAGCGCTTTGTCTGTAATCACCTATATCGAACAGAACAAGGTCACCAGAAACGGCACGCTGAAATCCACTACAAATCCGTGAAATATGGAGACTACGACAAACTGCTGTCCTGCGGTACGGGTGATTATCGGGAGTGTGGTATCCATCGTTGTGGCGCCGCCGGCAGAGATGGGAGCCAGGTTGCCAAACCAGCGTACCAGTAACGGTGCTGCCAGCAGGGTAAGTATCTCCCGGCTGATATTGGCAAGCAGGGCGATGGTGCCCAGCTCGGCTCCCTTGTATTCGGTAATGAAGATGCTGGAGAGCGAGTAATAGCCGAATCCCGAACCTACGGCCAGGCAATCGGTCAGGGAACGGTGCGTCAGGATGAGGCTGACCGCTGCAGAGCCTGCCAGCGTGCCCAGTATCGTCATAATGGGCAGAAATACCAGCCGGGGATTGAGCGAACGGAAATTCTTCAATGTCTGCGGGTCGTTACCCACACTCAATCCTACACTGAACATCAGGGCGCAAAGTGCATAGAAGCTGACCTTGCTATCCATGACTGCATCAACGGGTATCAGGTGGAAAATTCCGCAAAGCGTACCCAAAACAAAGAAACCGATTATGATAAGGCTGCCTTTCATGCTGTTTTTCCTTTCTTCCTATATAAAGCTTTCCACAGCGCCCAGGCAGCAATGACACTGCCCAACGTACTGCCCAAGGTCAGTATCACGGCTTCGATGCCTATGGTGTGCAATCCTTTGATGATTTGCTCGTTGCCGCCAACTTCAATGCCGAGGATGAACAGCAGCGCCCAGATTAATACCGTGATGACAGTATGAATCTTATGTAAACTTCTTTTCCGTAAGAGATAGCCCAGCAACATTCCGGTGAGCATCAGTCCGATAATCGTAAACATCTCTGTTGTATTTTAATTTGCCGGCAAAGATAGTCATATTTATTCTCTTTAAAAATCCGGTTTACTTATGAAAAGGTTTATCTTTGCGCATTCTAATGTAGTGATGTATGCTGTTACCTTATTTAAATAAAGAACTGATAGAAGCGGGATGTGACGAAGCGGGGCGCGGCTGCCTTGCCGGTGCTGTCTATGCCGCAGCCGTTATTCTTCCCAAAGATTTCAAGAACGAACTGCTGAACGACTCCAAGCAACTGACCGAAAAACAGCGGTATGCCCTGCGCGAAGTCATTGAGAAAGAAGCGTTGGCATGGGCGGTGGGGATTGTTTCTCCCGGGGAAATAGATAAGATAAATATCCTCAATGCTTCTTTTCTTGCCATGCACCGTGCTGTTGACCGGTTGCAGCTACGTCCGCAACATTTGCTTATCGACGGCAACCGTTTCAAGAAATACCGGGACATTCCGCATACCACTGTTGTGAAAGGCGACGGCAAATACCTTTCCATTGCAGCTGCTTCCATTCTTGCCAAGACCTATCGCGACGATTATATGAACCGGCTGCACGAAGAGTTCCCTTATTACGACTGGAATCATAATAAGGGATATCCCACAAAGAAGCACCGTGCGGCTATTGCCGAACGGGGAACCACTCCTTATCACCGCATGACGTTCAATTTGCTGGGTGGCGGGCAGTTGGAGCTTCCTTTCCTATAATCTTTGTTCCAATAAGTCTATCCGTTTGGATAGCAGGTCGATGATTCTGGTGTTGGCCTTGATGAGTTCACGGAGGTCATTCAGGTCATATGCGCTGTCATTGTTGCTGTTGTTTTTGCAACTGTTGTCTGTATCCGGATTCATACTTTTGTCTATGTGGCTGAATAGACTTAACGCAGAGATACCCAGTACCTTTGCGATTTTGTCTAATCTTGTCAGTGTTAAATCCGTTTCACCATATTCAATTTTACAGTAGGCACTTGTAGAAAGATTTAGTTTTTCGCTCATTTGTTCTTGTGTCAGGTTCTTCTCCAAGCGCAGCAGCTGCAGTTGTTGTCCTGCGATTTTCTTTAGTTTTGTGTTCATTCTGATAGTATTTTGGTTAATAGTAGGTGTTTATTGGGTAAATATAATAAAATTAGTGTACATACGCAATATTAAAATGCGCTTATCTTTGTTAACGAAAAAAAGTTATCTGAGACGGATTGATAAGATGTGATATCATGATTAAGCAGATTGGAAACTGACTGTGAAGCGTATTTTCAGATTTAGTAAAAGGCTGTTCACAACTATCAATATTTTTTAGGCGAAAAGGGAGATTTACACATTTATTATAAACCCTGGAGCAGAAGTACTATTTCTGTTTCACATTAAAAATTACAGGTTATGAAGAAATATTTATTGGTTTTATTGGGTCTGTTTATTTTGACTACCACTACTTACTCTCAGGAATTAACGGAGAAAGAGAAAGCAAGACAAGAAAAAGAAGCACGAAAACAAGCAAAAGAGAATGCCAAGAAAGAAGCTAAATTGAAGAAAGCAGCCAAGAAGGATGCTAAAATAGCTGATTTGCGTGCAGATTATGAAGAATTTTTGGCAGAGTGGGAGCCTATCGAAGCCAATATAGGCATTGCGGAAGTTGATACATTTTTTATACACACGAATGAATTGTTTGCTTTGCTGCAACGGGTAGAAGAGAATACCTCTTTTATAGAGATGGTTCCCGAACCTTATTTTGATGAAGAAATGGGAGTGACGGATACAATTTGGAATGCCAAAAACAAGAATACAAACGAACCCATTGCCAAGAATGATGCGCTGAAAGTATATAGTATCGCTACTCTGAATCTTACAGAGGCTGCTGCCCGCGGAGTCTCCCTTACTGCTGAAAGCGTATCGGCACTGGCATCTCTGACTTCGGACCCATTGAAAGCATTGACAATCGGAAAGAAAGTGAAACAGGCAACAAAAGCTATTAAGATGTCTGTAAATGTAATTCCATTGATTCAGCGTAATATCAAAGAGAACACGGAGAAACTGAAGTATAAGAAAGCCAACGAGGGGCAGGAAGTGAAAGAAGAATAGTTGTAAACAAGGGACAGCACGATGAAAAAGATATATTTATTGTTTGTAATGCTTACTCTTGCTTTGGGTGTTTTTGCCCAAAGTAAGGGTAAGAACGCAATGACCTTACGTCTTGTAGATATAAAGGTTACGGACGGCACTTTGGTGAATATTGCCAAAGAGCAGGAGGCCAAAGGTAATACCAAACCTATGGATATGATTCGTATCTATGAGGGGAATGTACGTGCCAAGCTGGATGAAGTGGCAAAGGCAAGCGGGCGTTTTGAGATATCCGATGAAAACGCATTGGAAGCCCTCACACGGGATGCAGAGGCCAGTCTGTTTATGAAGATGTCCAGAGCGGAAAAGATAGAGTACGTATCCTCCAAGCAGAATGACTATACGCTTTCCTGTGATATAAACAGTTGCCAGTTCACTCGCAGGGCAGGTGGAGCAGGTTATTCCTGTGTACTTCGCCTGAAAGTAAGCATCAGTGATGCGCGCGATTCTACGGCGGCAGCATTGATTTCGCGTGAGTTTATCAGCGATATCAAGAAAACCGCTATCCGTCCCAACCGGGACGCCGCTTGTCAGGAAGCTCTGGCTACTTTAACGGAGCCTTTGACGGACTTCTTTTTGAATAATATCCCGGTATACGGGCTTCTCGGCTACGAAGGAGATGAATATGTCATTACCTGCGGCGAGAGCCTGAATATAAGAAAAGGAGATCAGTTCCAGGTTTCTTTGATAAAATATAGTGGTGGGGAGCGTCAGAGCGAAGTGGTTGGTGCTGTAAAGGTACAAGACTTGCGCGCTTCTACATCTGCGGTTTCTTTCACCGAGGGTAAAGACCGTATAATAGAATTGATACCTACATTGGATGCCAACAGTTTCCTGCAATGTAGACTGTTACTTTTAAAATCCCGTTGATATATGAAGAAGATATTGATTTTTTCTTTTTTCTGTTTACTGTGCTTCACGACTTCTTTTGCCCAAAAGGTAAAACCGGTGAATTATGGTGGATCGGTTAATTTAATGGAAGTAAGAGGACGTGGAGGAGATGCCGTCGTGGTACTTCGTACGTTGGGATATGGCAAGAACGATGCTTTGGCGCAGGAGGATGCGGAAGTGCGTGTAATCCGTGCTTTGCTTTATTCGGGTTTTTCCAAGGATTATCCGGCTGTGATTTCGATGACGGAGTCGGAGGCGGAAGCGAAGAGCCAGGGCAAGTTGCTTGCTTTTTTTGAGAACAAGGAGTATAAGGATTGTATAAGTTCGGTGAAGCCCATGGGAAAACTGGACAAAGTGAAAGGTGAGAAAGTAAAGAAGAAGCCTTTTGATATTGCAGTCAACTATTATGTTTTGAAGAATAAGATAGCGAATATGAACTTCGATTCGTTCGGTTTTTGATTAATATAGATGATTATGAGAATAGTTGTTTCTTTTTTAAGTCTGTTCCTACCTCTTTATCTGTTAGCCCAAAACGGTCAGGCGAGACAGCCGAATGTAATGGTGGTTCCGTTTGTAGAACCCGGAGAAGGAGAGAACGACCGGATAAAAGATGCGGTTCTGAATGATGAAGCTGTGCCGTTGGCTCTTTCCAAGATAAAGGAAGAGTTTAATTTGCGTAATTTCAAGACGATTGACTTTATGACGGAGTTCCAGCGGGTGCAGAACCGTGCTTATGCGGCCTCTGCATTGAATGCCAAATCTACCGGATTGCAGGCGTATGTGGATGGCGCACGGGCGGATATATATGTGACGGTGAAAATTTCCAAAGAAGATTTCGCCGGAGGAGCTTCCAATGTCACTCTTTTGATGGAGGCTAAAGAGCGTGAGACCGGTTTTTCGTTGGCAAACGCCAGTATTGTGAGCGACCGTTTCCGTGCGTCTAAAAAAGAGCTGACCGAATATGCCTTGGAAGGCATCTCTGAGAATTTCTTCAACCAGTTGAAACAGGCATTCCGTGATATGGTAACCAATGGCCGGGAAGTGAACATAACCCTCAATGTCGATGAAAACTGCGACTTTGATATGGAAAACGATGCTGTCGGCACAAGAGATATGACGTTGAGTGATGAACTTGACGAGTGGGTGCTTGAAAATGCTTTCAAAGGCAACGGTGAAGTCCGTTCGGGAGGCAACGGTCTGAATGTCTATATGCGTGTGCCGGTATATGACCCTGATACGGGAAGACCGCGTTCCATAAAGTCGGAAACGGGCAAGCTGAGAAGGTTTGCATCGGGATTGTTGAAAGACAAAGGCTATACGGTTAGCGAGAAGGCCGCTTCCGGACAGTACATACAGCTTTTAATTCAGAATTCCAGGGAATAACATTGGACTGGGTGTCCGGCAGGTGTTTTTATGGATAAGATACACAGCCGGACATCTGTCTTTTAATAATTATGATATGAAGAAATTCTTATTTCTATTGATTGCAGGATTTTGTACCGTTCAGCTTTCGGGACAGACAATCAACTTCTCCGTACAACCGTTGTCCGGGGAAAGCGAGTTGTCCGCAGCATCGCAAGAAATGCTTCAAAACAAGTTGAGACAAATTATCACCCGAAACAGTGCGGAAGCGGCAAACGACTATAATGTCTTTGTCATAGAACCGGTAATAACGGTTTTAGACAAGCAGTCCACTTCGGGATTGATGCGTAATACCACGCTTGTAAAGGGAGAATTGACGCTGGTTGCCAAGAACAGGATAGACGGCAGCATGTATCACAGTGCCGTTGTGTCCGTGTCCGGGCAGGCTGCAGAAGGTGCCGACCCCTATAAGGCCATGATTTCCGCTCTGCGTACAACCGATCCGGTTTACACCCGTTTTATCCGTATTGCCCGGCAGAAGATACAGGATTATTATGCCGCTAATTGCGCCACTATTCTTCAGAAGGCACAAAGCCTTTACAATTTGAAGAAATACCCGGAGGCATTGAGTTATCTTTCTGCCGTGTCGGAGAGTGTGCCTTGTTATGAGCAGGCTTCCGTGCTCCAGACGGAGTTGGCGCAGTATGTGCCCGATGTACAGCCGGATACGGTGATTATACAGAAAGTGATAGAGAAACCTGTTGAAGTGGAGAAAATAGTGGAGGTTGAAAAGATAGTGGAAAAGCCGGTTGTGGTTGAGAAGGTAGTCGAGAAACCTGTGATTGTTGAGAAAGTGGTTGAAAAGCCCGTTGCGCAGGAAACTCCGGCAGCCCGCTGCGAAATTACCCTTTCCACAAACAGGTTGCAGTTCAAGGTTTTGAAGTGCACAGGTAATGCTACCCAGCAGCGTATCACGATTTTGGCGGAAATGACCAATGTGGACACAGGCCGTAATACGGATGAGTTCTTGCGATTTACTTCCGCCTTTACGGACAGCGGTACGGAATGCAAGAACTTCGAGATACAGAACGGGGCATGGATGAAGATGCCGCCCCGTGTAACGGTACGGCGGGAGTTTTATGTAACGAACGTATTCGACAGATTCTCCCTTTTTTCTTATATAGAGTTGTTGGTAGCGGATACAAAAGTATACATTCGTAACCTGCCGGTTCAATGGCAATAAAAAGATAAAAAGCGTATGAAACGATTGATATGGATGATTTTCATCACATTGCTGACTGCGGGTGTCGCAGCCCAGACCAAAGTGGTGGAAAGGAGTACAAAGAAAGTTCCGGGCTGGCTGAATACGGCGGTGGAAGATTATCTGGTAGTGTCGGTTACGGCTGGTTCGTTGGCTGAGGGGCAGACGAAAGCGTTGACCGAGATAACCGAACGTATCATTCAGTCGGTAGCCAGCAATGTAACGGTGTCCAAGAAGAATACTCTTTCGGAAGTCAATGTGAATGGAAACATAGAATCTTCGGATGCTTTTACGCAAATATCCAGGATAAAGTCTGCCAATCTTCCTTTTCTGAAAGGGATTTCCCTTTCCAATGTCGAAGAAATCTATTGGGAGAAAGTCCAGGACAAAGCCACGAAAAAAGAACATTATAATTATTCGGTAAAGTATCCTTTTTCGCGTTTAGAGCAAAGGAAACTGACTGCGGAATTTGAAGCATTGGATGCCGGGCAGGTGGCCCGGTATGAAGCGTTGGAGCAGAAGATAGGGGCAATCGAATCTGCCGATGAGATAAGCCGTGCCATAACGGAACTGAATACCTTGTCCGAGTATTTCTTCGATGATGTACGTTTGAGCCGGGTAAAGGGGCTGACTGCCCGCTACAGGCAGTTGTACGATGCGCTTACACTGACGGGCACTTTCCTTGAAAGCGGAAAGTATCAGTGTCAGCTTCTGTTGGATGGTAATCCTATAAAAGTGGCGGCCAAACCCAAAGTTACGTCCAACTGCGCCGGTCAAATCAGCGTCCGTCCTGCCGACGGAATGTTCGTCATTACGTACAGTGCGGAAGACTGTCTGCCGGAAGAAGAGAACTTCCTGAACATCTCACTGACAGTCGGCGGCAAACGTTTGCAGCATAAAGCTTTCCTGAACGAGGCGGGAACGGGAAGTATGGCTTTCTCCGTCGTACCGGAAGGGAAACTGGTGCTGACGGCCGATTCCGTGGCGGACAGAAAGATATTCAATATCAATATCCGCCTGACATTGAACAACAGGGGAGGCACTCCTTTCGGGTTGAAGGCGTTGGAACTTCATGTTCCTGAAATATCCGCTCCTATTATATTCGATGATATAGATGGCGTTTATAAAACCAAAGGCATCATACAGATAAAGGCATTGGCAGAGGGTGAATTTACGGTCGGAGAGAAAAAGAAGTCGCTTTTCTCCTTTGTGCAGGGTGCCATAACATTCGTCAATCCGCAAACGGGTGCCGTAGAGCGCTCCCAGTTGTCTTTACCTTATGTCACAAACTGGGAATGAGTATATTATTAACAATTAAAAAGAAATGATTATGAAAAGAAGTTTTGCGTTTTTTGCGCTTGTCTGCGCTATATTGTTCGGTTGTGCGGCAACTGCCGGTGCACAGTCCAAAGCTCTGAAAAAGGATGTCAAGAAAAGGGTGAAAGAGTTGACCAAAGAGGGATGGAAGCCATTGGCTAGTTCTTCTACGCTGGAGTATGCTTTTTCCAAGTACCGCACGTATCTGGAGGAAGATCCGGAAAACCGCATCGAGTTGGTAGGTATTGCCATCGGTAAGAATGTAAAAATAGGCAGAGAGAATGCCATAATGAACGGCATTACCAGTTATGCTTCCAGAGCCAAAGCACAGGTTGTAGGCAAGATGAAAGGGTTGATGTCTTCCGAGGCGTCTTCTACTCCGGAAGAGGAGATTGACAAGTTCGGCGCGGCTTATGAATCGGGTGTCAATACAAAGATTGCCGGTCTTGTGAAGCAGCACCTTGTATTGGTGAAAGAAAACAAGGACGGCAGCAAGGAATTCAATGTATATATGTCTATCGATGAGGCCAAAGCAAAGAAAGCCAGGGAAGAGGCTGCGTTGGCGGCTAAAAAACAGGCGGCTTTGGGCGTACTCTCCCAGCAAGTGGAGGAGTTTATCGGCGAACCGGTAGAGGCTGAGTAATCTATATGGATTTATAAAGGTTGTTCCTGTGGCACAGTGCTCCGGGTGCAACCTTTTTCGGTTATTTAAAACGATGCGACCATGAAGAAAACAATATCTTTTATTGCAGGGCTTTTATTGGCTCTTACGGGCATGGCTCAGGAGAACAAGGGCGGCATATCCGGTTTTATGAAAGAGGAGCTGGAAGACTTCGATAAATTTATGGATGATGCCGATAAAGACTTCATCAACTTCATGCGTGAGCCCTGGAAGGAGTTTGAAGCGGAGAAGCCGGTTTTGAAGCGGGTGAAGCCCGAACCGGTGAAGCCGGTTGTATACGATGAAAAGACTGCGCCGAAGAGTGAAAAGCCGGTTTGCCTGACGATTGAGGAAATACTTGATATGACAACTTCGGAAGGGAAACAGAAGCCGGTAGTACAGCTTAATGAGGTGGACAGAATTGTCTTTGACAAGCCCGAAGTGATAGTTCGGAAGAAGAAAGACCCGAAAGTCATCATTATCGAAGAGAAACCTGCGGACAAGCCGGCGGTGCAGCCGGAAAAGAAACCGGTGGTCGAGGTTGTCGAGGCCGAACCGGAAGCAGAACCTGCTCCTGTTGTTGAAGCAGGCCGACGTCCGGAGCCGGCGGCAGAACCCCGGTTACCGGTCTCCTCAACTCCAACGTCCCCATTGTACAGGGGCGAATCGGGACGCAGCAAGATAGCGTATGGCGGTCTGGCTTTTTATTTGAATAACAGCCTGAACCGTAAATGCAACCTGAACGGACTTAATGAGAATGCCATTGCGGATGCCTACGAGGCTTTATGCAACTCCGATTACAAGCCGTTATTGGCAGATTGTGCGCAGATACGGAAAGATTTGCGGCTGAACGATTGGGGAGTTTTTACATTGGTGAGGCAGGTAGCCGATACTTATTGCGGTACGGCCAATGAAAGCATTGTAATGCAACAGTTCCTGCTCAATGAAATGGGTTACAAGGCACGTATGGCAAGAAAAGCCACGGAAGATAAAATGATGTTGTTCGTTGCTACGGATTGTTCTATCTATGCGCATCCTTATATAACCTTAAACGGTCAGAACTACTATAATCTCAGCGGCAATAATGAACAATGCCAGTTTTACATGTGTCAGAAAGACTCTCCCAAGGCAAAGAACAGTGTAGGAATGCAATTGAAAGAGGCTCCGTTGTTTCCGGGTACAGTCGTCAGCTCCACTCACCAGGCGAAGGGAAGCGCTGCCAGGGTAACGGTAGATGTTCCGAAGGCTTTGATGGATTTCTATAAAGATTATCCCCAGTGCGATTACAGCGTCTACTTCAATGCTCCGGTCAATGCTGCCATGGAAAGCCGGATATTATCTTCATTGGCTCCTTTGGTGCAGGGGCGGAATGAGGCGGATGCGGCAAACATTCTGATAAATTTCGTGCAGACCGCTTTCCAATATCAGACAGACGGGCAACAGTTCGGATACGAGAAGCCGTTCTTTGTCGAAGAACTGTTCTACTATCCCTATTCCGATTGCGAGGACCGTGCGATGCTGTTCTCTTATCTGGTGCGGAAACTCTTGGGGCTTGATGTCGTATTGCTGGATTACCCGGAACACATTGCCACTGCTGTCCGCTTCAATGGCAATGTTTCCGGTGATTATCTTATGGTGAACGGCCGGAAATATACAGTTTGCGACCCCACCTATATCGGTGCTTCCATCGGTATGACGATGCCCAGGTATAAAACGGTGTCTGCAAAGGTGTTGAAATACTGATGTCTGTAGCGTACACGTATTTTCAGAACCATTTGATCTTTCTGAACCATATAAAGGTCACGGCCGATAATATTGCGGACAGCAGCACAATGAACACAAACGCATGTGGAAATCCTTCCAGGTGTATATCCACGTTCATACCGTAGAAACTGGCTATCAACGTAGGTATCATCAGGGTAATGGAAAGGCTTGTCATGCGTTTCATGATAGCATTCACGTTGTTGGAAATGATGGAAGCGAAAGCGTCCATTGTCCCTGTAAGGATGTCACTGTAGATGTTTACCGTGTTGTACGCCTGTTTCAGTTCGATAACAACATCCTCCAGCAGTTCCAAATCAAGATAGTCCGTGTCTTGGAAGATGTTTTTCAACCGTCCTATCATGACTTCGTTGCCGCGGATGGAAGTATTGAAGTACACCAGCGTCTTTTGCAGTTTCATCAGCTGGAGAAGGTCTTCGTTGCGGATGCTCTTTTCCAGTTCCTTTTCGGCGGTGGCCACATCGTTATTGATTTGTTTCAGATATTTCAGGAACCATACGGCGGAGGAGTATATGATTCGTAAAATCAGTGTCAGCTTATTGTTGACAACAATCCCTTTGCGGCGGGTATGCTGTATGAAGTCCGGTATCAGTTCGGTGTGATGATAACATACGGAAACGATGATATCGTTGTTTGTAATGATGCCGATGGGCACAGTGATAAACGGGATGCCGTGCTGGTTGCTCTGCATCGGAATGCGCAGAATGGTCAGCAGCCAGTTGCCTTCGGTCTCCGTGCGCGGACGTTCGTCCGTATCGGCTATGTCTTCAAGGAATGATTCGGGAACTTTCAGTTCTTGGGTAAGGAATTGGAAATCGTTGTCGTCCGGGCACTCCACGTTTACCCAGCAGTTAGGTTTCCATTCGGCTTTTTCTACGAAGCCGTTTTCGCTGTAGAGATACTTTCTCATTGTTTTGCCTCCTTTCTTTAGTCCGAACAGAGGCATTGCGACCAACGTCTCCGCTCGCTTTAATTGTAAACACTATTGCACGTTCGTGGGTTTGAATCGTCCATAATTTCAGTTGATTTTATTTAAAAGCCATGCAAAAGTATGAAAATCATATTGGATTTCATGCGTTGGCATGGCTTTTTTAGGATTTCTTGTTGTTTATGGAAAGCGCTCCTTTGTGCAAATGTTATTTTTACTTTCCGAATGACATAGTTTGGCCGCTATTTTGTACCTTTGCAATTGGAAAAACGGATTGTAAATCAATTCCCTTCTTCCATATAAGTAGAGATTGTACAATTAAAAAACTAATAATTATGAGCAAGAAAGCCCTTTTAATGATTCTTGATGGCTGGGGTATCGGCGATCAAGGTAAAGATGATGTGATTTTCAATACGCCTACTCCCTATTGGGACAGTCTGTTGGCCACTTATCCGCACTCGGAGTTGCAGGCAAGCGGCGAGAATGTCGGTTTGCCCGACGGACAGATGGGTAACTCGGAAGTAGGTCACCTCAATATCGGTGCAGGACGCATCGTATACCAGGACTTGGTAAAGATTAACCGTGCTTGTGCCGACGGCAGCATCCTGAAGAACAAGGAAATCGTTTCCGCTTTCTCTTACGCGAAAGAGCACGGTAAGAACATCCATTTTATGGGACTCACCAGCAATGGCGGTGTACACAGTTCTTTCGACCATCTGTTCAAGCTTTGCGATATTTCAAAGGAATACGGCATCGAGAATACATTTATCCACTGCTTTATGGACGGTCGCGACACCGACCCGAAGAGCGGTAAAGGTTTCATCGAGCAGTTGACGGCACATTGCGAAAAGTCAGCCGGTAAGATTGCTTCTATCGTAGGCCGTTTCTATGCTATGGACCGCGACAAACGTTGGGAACGTGTGAAAGTGGCTTATGACCTGTTGGTAAACGGAGAAGGTAAGGTTGCTTCCGACATGGTCCAGGCCATGCAGGAGTCTTACGATGAGGGCGTTACGGATGAATTCATCAAGCCGATTGTGAACGGTGGCTTCGACGGTACCATCAAGGAAGGTGACGTAGTAATCTTCTTCAACTACCGTAACGACCGTGCCAAGGAATTGACCGTTGTCCTCACCCAGCAAGATATGCCCGAACAAGGCATGCAAACCATTCCGGGCCTGCAGTTCTACTGCATGACTCCGTATGACGCCAGCTTCAAGGGTGTACATATCCTTTTTGATAAGGAGAATGTACAGAACACATTGGGCGAATATCTTGCTGCCAATGGCAAGACCCAGCTGCACATTGCCGAAACAGAGAAGTATGCACACGTGACTTTCTTCTTCAACGGTGGCCGCGAGACTCCCTACGATGCTGAAGAGCGCATCCTGGTTCCTTCTCCGAAGGTTGCCACTTACGACTTGAAGCCTGAAATGAGTGCGTACGAGGTGAAGGACAAGTTGGTTGAAGCTATCAAGACCCAGAAGTTCGATTTCATCGTGGTGAACTACGCCAATGGTGATATGGTGGGACATACCGGTATCTACGAAGCTATCGAGAAGGCAGTGAAAGCCATCGACGAATGTGTGAAAGACACCGTTGAGGCTGCCAAGGCAAACGATTATGAAGTAATCATCATCGCCGACCACGGTAATGCCGACCATGCCCTGAATGAGGATGGTACTCCGAATACGGCCCACTCTCTGAATCCCGTTCCTTTCGTTTACGTTACTGCAAACAAGGACGCCAAGGTTGAGAACGGTGTATTGGCTGACGTAGCTCCTTCTATCCTGCATATCTTGGGTATGGAGCAGCCGGCCGAAATGACTGGTAAGGATTTGATTAAGTAAGGCGTCAAAGCCGTAACAATATTTAGACGCGGATTATACGGATTCCACGGATGCTCTTAAAGTTGAGTCTGTGCAATCCGGATAATCCGCGTCTTTTTTCAATAGAACGATTATGATACAGATTGGTGATGTTGTGGTTTCTTTCGATGTCTTGCGCGAGAAGTTCTTGTGTGACTTGGGTGCCTGCCAGGGGATTTGTTGCATTGAGGGCGATGCCGGTGCTCCCGTAGAGCTGGACGAGGTGGAGAAACTGGAAGAGGTGCTTCCGCTGATTTGGGACGAGCTTTCTCCCGAAGCTCGCACCGTGATAGAGGAGCAAGGTGTGGTCTATACCGATTGTGAAGGTGACCTGGTGACTTCTATTGTGAACAACAAGGATTGCGTCTTTACCTGCTATGATGATAAAGGCTGTTGTTATTGCGCCATCGAAAAGGCTTACCGTGAGGGTAGGACCAACTTCTACAAACCCATATCCTGTCATCTCTATCCGATAAGGGTGGGGAACTACGGACTCTATAAGGCAGTGAACTATCATCGTTGGGATGTCTGCAAAGCCGCTATACTGTTGGGGCAAAAGGAAAATCTGCCCGTGTACAAGTTTCTGAAAGAGCCGCTTATCCGTAAGTTTGGTGAGGACTGGTATGCAGAGCTGGAATTGGTAGTGGAAGAGATGAAAAAACAAGGAATCCTATAGTTCTTCTGTGCGGAGACGGGCCTCTTCTTTGGAGGAGAAGAGGGATAAAGGAAAAGCCCCGGTCAGCAGGATTATCCTGCCCGTCCGGGGCTTCCTCGTTGTAAGATGTGAGGTTGGTTATTTATTATTTATTAAGCGTCAATATTTGCATAGGTTGCGTTCTTTTCGATGAAATCGCGGCGCGGACCCACGTCTTCACCCATCAGCATGGAGAAGGTATAGTCGGCTTCGGCTGCATTCTCAAGATGCACTTGCTTCAGCATGCGGTTTTCCGGATTCATGGTTGTCTCCCACAATTGTTCCGGATTCATTTCACCCAAACCTTTGTAGCGCTGGGTGTGGACTGCATTTTCCGAACCGCCGCCGTAAGTATCGATAAACTTCTGGCGCTGTTGGTCTGTCCAGCAGTATTCTTTCACCTTGCCTTTGGTGCAGAGATAGAGCGGGGGAGTGGCGATGTACAGGCAACCCTGCTGGATAACTTGCGGGAAATAGCGGAAGAAGAGCGTCATGATCAGCGTGTCGATGTGAGAACCATCGACGTCGGCATCGGTCATGATGATTACTTTCTTGTAACGCAACTTGTCTATATTGGCTTCCTTGCTGTCCTCGCCGTCTACACCGAAACGGATGCCCAAAGCCTGAATGATATTGTTTACTTCATCGCTTTCGAATGCTTTGTGCCACATGGCCTTCTCTACATTCAGAATCTTACCGCGAAGCGGCAGGATAGCTGGAAAGTACGGTTACGTCCTTGTTTGGCAGAACCGCCTGCAGAGTCACCCTCGACAAGGAACAATTCGCATTCTTCCGGGTCTTTGCTGGAGCAGTCGGCCAGTTTGCCCGGCATGCCGCCACCGGACATCGGTGACTTGCGTTGTACGGACTCGCGCGCCTTGCGTGCAGCCACGCGTGCCTGCGCTGCCAATATCACCTTGTCTACAATCATTTTGGCCTCTTTGGGATGCTCTTCCAGGTAATAGGAGAGTGCTTCGCCTACAGCCTGGTCCACAGCTCCCATAACCTCGTTGTTACCGAGCTTTGTCTTGGTCTGTCCTTCAAACTGCGGTTCGGCCACCTTGATGGAGATAACTGCGGTCAGACCTTCGCGGAAGTCATCGCCGGAAATCTCTACTTTTGCCTTTTCCAGCATCTTGTTGTCTTCGGCATATTTCTTCAAGGTACGGGTCAGCGCACGGCGGAAGCCGGCCAGGTGCGTACCGCCTTCGATGGTATTGATATTGTTTACATAAGAGTGGATATTCTCGTTGTAGGAAGTATTGTACATGATGGCTACCTCTACCGGCGTACCTTGTTTTTCGGTGTTGATGTAGATGACATCGTTCACCAGATGTTCGCGGGAAGAATCTATATAGCGCACAAACTCCTTCAAGCCCTCTACGGAATAGAAAACTTCTTGCTTGTAGCTTCCGTCTTCTTCTTTTACGCGGAGGTCGGTCAGCGTAATTTTGATGCCGGCGTTCAGGTAGGCCAGCTCGCGCATGCGGGTTGCCAGAATATCGTAGCTGTAGACCGTTTCAGTAAAGATTGTAGCATCCGGCCAGAACTGCTGGCGCGTACCGGTGATTGCGGTAGTGCCGACTTCCTTTACCGAATATAGCGGATGGCCGCATTCGTATTCTTGCTGGTAGATTTTTCCGTTGCGGAAAACCTGCGTCGTCATGTGCGTGGACAATGCGTTTACACAAGATACACCGACGCCGTGCAAACCACCGGAAACTTTGTAGGAACCCTTGTCGAATTTACCGCCGGCATGCAGCACGGTCATGACAACTTCGAGAGCGGATTTCTGTTCTTTTTCGTGAAAGTCTACCGGAATACCGCGTCCGTTGTCTTGTACGGTGATAGAGTTATCTTCGTTGATGGTAACTTCGATGTGGTCGCAATAACCGGCGAGCGCTTCGTCGATGGAGTTGTCTACAACCTCGTAAACCAAGTGATGGAGTCCCTTGGAACTAATGTCGCCGATGTACATGGCAGGACGCTTACGTACAGCCTCTAAACCTTCCAGTACCTGGATGTTACTGGCCGAGTAATTGCTTTCGCCGTTTATCTTTTCTTCTTCAGTCATAATCTAATTTCTCTTATTGTAATAACAAAGCAAAAATAGTGAAAATCCTTGATATATCATGCCGGCGGCTTGATAAATTTGGGCTGTTTACAGCTTTTTAGGGGTCAATGTAAAAACCTGAGGGGTAATATTTGTAAAAATCCTATCTTTGCATAAAACTAACTCAGAAATCTTATGGACAACAACGGCTACCGTCTCCTTCTTCCTGAAGGGACATTGGATTATTTCATCATCTCGGACGTAAAGGAAAGCGCATCGGAAATAGTGATTTATTTAGAAGAAAAGAATGAAGTTCCTAAAGAATACGCAGGAATGAAAGTTGAGAGCAAGGGTTTTTACGAACCTGTTGTGGTTCAGGATTTCCCCATACGCGGCAAGAAGCTTTTTCTGAACGTGCGCCGGCGCAGGTGGGTTGTCAAGGATGAGAACCGTTACGTGAGCCGTGACTGGAAACTGGTTGCCGGTGGTAGCCGTATGACGCATGAATTTGCGTCTTTTTTAAAAGAATTATATTGATAAGCTGCCGGTGGGCTGCAGGCTGTTGGGAACGCTGTTCGGGGTCGACGGGGAACTGCTCGAGCGGCAATACCGGAATCACCTGAGCGGTTATCTCTGTTGGGAGCAGCTTCCTCATGCCGAAGAATGGCTTCTTTTCGAGAAGAACATCGGTGTTTATGTGGGACTGGATGAAGTCTGCCTTTCCCGCGGAGAATTATATACCGTGTTGATAAACAAGGAGAGAAAAGGCCGTTCGGGCAGTCTTATCGCCGTTGTGAAAGGAACAGATGTAAAGACGTGACCTCCGTACTGCTCCGTCTTTCCCGCCGCAGACGCTTTCAGGTCAGGAGATAACCATGGATATGGCTCCGAACATGGAGCAGATCGCCCGCCTCTGTTTTGCCGCACGCCGCGTCACAGACCGTTTCCATGTGCAGAAACTCGCTTATGAGGCGGTTCAGGATATGCGCGTTAAAGCACGTTGGGAGGCTTTGGACGAAGAATCTGTTCAGATCGCCCATGCCAAAGCCTGCGGGAAGATATATCATGCGCCGGTCTTTGAAAACGGTGATTCACGCAAACAGCTTCTTTCGAGAAGCATTTACCTGTTATATAAGAAGGAATCCTTGTGGACGGAATCACAGCGCGTACGCGCCGGCATCCTGTTCCGGGAGTATCCCGATATTAAGAAAGCATACTACCTCTCCATGAGGCTCGGACTGATATACCACCAATGCAGGTACAAGGATGCGGCATTGACGCATCTTGCCCGCTGGTATGACGAGGTGGAAAAATCAGGGTTTCTCCGAATCGTTCAATGCAAAAATAAAGGAGTTCCGCACACAATTCAGAGGAGTAAAGGACAGAGCTTTCTTCCTGTTCAGACTGGCGAAAATTTATGCATAAGCTATGAATCCCTCAGGTTTTTACGTTGACCCCTTTTTAGCACCGTGAGGATTTGTTTGTTTTGAGGGTATTGTCCGGAAATGATACAAACGCAGAAAAGTCCGAACTAAAAAGTCCGGACTCCCCATATCTTTTGTGTAACTTATCAGCTTAACCGAGTTTGTTGATATAAACTGCCAACTTTGACTTCAGGTTGTTAGCCTTGTTCTTGTGGATTACGTTAGTCTTAGCCAACTTATCCAACATCTTTGTGATACCAGGATACATTGCTGTTGCTTCAGCTTTATCTGTAGTAGCACGAAGCTTACGAACAGCATTTCTCATGGTTTTGCCATAATATCTGTTGTGAAGTCTTCTTGTCTCTTCTTGTCTGATTCTTTTCAGTGATGATTTGTGATTTGCCATCTCGACTAATCTTTTTTAATTCGTTTATCTTTTTAATTGTAGCCCGTGGGGGAATCGAACCCCCCTTTCAAGAATGAAAATCTTGCGTCCTAACCGATAGACGAACGGGCCATCCTTGTTGAGCGTTTCCGCTCTTTGCAACCGTTTTTCCTTTCGTTTGCGGTTGCAAAGGTAGAAACTATTTTTGAATTACCAAAACATTCGCAAGAAAAAAATATAGAAACTTTTTGTTGCTTTTTGTCTTAGGGTGGAATTTTATCTGCTGAAAATCAGTGTGGTATGTGCTTTTATTTTTTTACACTCCTTACCTTATTTTTTTATTCTTCTCCTTTTGTTTCTCTTCTTTCGCGCTTTTTTTGTAGCTTTGTTATCAGATTGAAACCAGATAAAGAAATCGGGAATGTTACAGAAAACACTGGGAATTGTGCTGCATTCCTTGAAGTATAAGGATACTTCTATTATTGTAGACATCTATACCGAGGTGGCTGGCAGGGCTTCCTTCATGGTGTCCATACCCCGTTCGCGCAAGGCGGCGGTGAAGCCGGTACTCTTCCAGCCGCTGGCATTGGTGGAACTTGAAGCGGATTTCCGTCCGAATACTTCTATATATAAGGTGAAAGAGGCAAAGTCTTTCTATCCTTTTACTTCGATTCCTTACGACCCTTATAAATCTGCCATCGCTTTGTTTCTGTCGGAATTCCTTTATCGCGCCGTCCGGGAGGAGGCGGAGAACCGTCCGCTGTTTGCTTATCTGTATCATTCCGTCATCTGGCTGGATGAATGCAGGGAGGGGTTTGCCAATTTCCATCTGGTCTTCCTGATGCGCCTTTCCCGTTTTCTCGGTTTGTATCCCAACCTGGAGGATTATCATGCCGGAGATTACTTCGATTTGCAGAATGCTTGTTTCACTCCCTTGCGTCCGCAGCTCCACTCCAATTACATCGCTCCCGAGGAGGCGGCCCGCCTGACACAGCTGATGCGCATGAATTATGAAACGATGCATCTTTTCACCATGAACCGGTTGGAGCGTACCCGCTGCCTGAACATTATGAATGAATATTATCGTCTGCATCTGCCGGATTTCCCGGTATTGAAATCACTTGAGGTATTGAAGGAGCTTTTTGATTGATTATCGTCGATGTAACGGCCCAATAAGTGTGCGCTGCCTTTATTATAGGAGTAGGGAGTTTTACTTACTGCTGTAAGGGTCGTTACGATAAGCTGTAACGGTCGTTACAATATAGGGTAACGACCGTTTCAATATAGGGTAACCGTCGTTACATCATTAGGTAACGGCTTTTACATCTTATGGTAAACGGTCGGTAAATATAATGCGTTGATAGATAGCGTATAATCTCTTGTGGGGGAGGATATGGATTGGTATGTAAAAAGCCGTGTTCAACAGACTTTGGACGCTGAGTCCCTCTGTTGAAGCACGGCTTATATGATAGGGGAAGTGTATTTCTTTATCCCAGCAATTCCTTTACTTTGGCCGAGATGGCACGTCCTTCGGCAAGCCCGGCAAGTTTCTTGCTGGCTACGCCCATTACCTTGCCCATATCCTTACCGCTGGTAGCGCCGGCTTCGGCGATGATTTCCTTCAAGGCTGCCTCCAGTTCTTCGGCGCTCATCTGCTTGGGCAGATAGGTTTCAAGCACCTTTACTTGTGCCAGCTCATCGTCTGCCAAGTCCTGGCGACCTTGCTGTACATAGATTTCAGCGGCGTCTTTGCCTTGCTTGGTCAGTTTTTGGATAATCTTCAAAGCATCTGCATCGCTCAGGGTATCGTTGGCTCCGGGAGCGGTTTTGGCTTCAAGGAATACTTTCTTTACGTTTCTCAATGTTTCGAGAGCCACTTTGTCTTTGGCTTTCATTGCGGTTTTAATGTCTTCGCTGACTTTTTCAAATAAATCCATATTGTTATAGGTTTACTCCTGTTCCCCCCGAAGGGGAGGAGGATGGTTTTACATATCGGGAACGGAAAAATCAGAAGGTGATGACTCCCCCTGCACCGCCTTCTGCCTCTTGCGCGGCTTCGGTGGCGAGCTGCCCTTCCTGCTCTGCCTTCATCTTGATGCTGTTCAGCGTGCTTTTGTCACGCAGATAGGTCGGAGAATTCTCTACCATGCTGATGATGTCGGCGTTGTCCATGTCTTCGGGATTGAAGAGATAGATATGGCGACGGCGGCTGCGCTGGGAACGGGCATTGGCATCCTTGCCATAGTACACTTCGCGGCGGTTGCGTCTCTGTTCCTCTTCCTCCTCCAGCTCGGCAAGGCGCTTCTGCTCTTCTGCGGTACGCTGGGTGATGCGGTCGTCCATCTCTTTCATGTGGATGTCCTGGATGCCGAAGCCGGTGGCAAGCAGGGTAATCTTGACTTTTTGCTCCAGTTTGTCGTCCACGGCCATACCGAACTTGGTTTCAAAGTCGCGGCTGAAGCGGTTCATGAACTCTTTCACTTCGTCCATTTCGCTCATCATCAATTTGTATTGCGAGCTGTACGAGATGTTGAGCAGCACTTTTCTTGGAGTTGAAGATATCGTTGTTGTTGAGCAACGGAGAGTGCTGGGCATTCTGGATGGCCATGCTCACGCGGTTGTCTCCCTCGCCGTAGCCGGTACTCATGATGGCCACGCCGCCGTCTTTCAGCACGGTTTTCACATCGTTGAAGTCGAGGTTGACCTTTCCGTGCAGGGTAATGATTTCGGCAATGCTCTTGGCGGCTACCGAGAGGGTGTCGTCGGCTTTGTCGAAAGCATCGTCTACGGAGAGTTCGCTATATATTTCGCTCAGTTTTTCGTTGTTGATAACCAGCAGGGCATCTACATGCTTGCTGATTTCCTCCACGCCGTCCAGTGCTTGGTCTATCTTCTTGTCGCCCTCCCAGCGGAACGGGATAGTGACGATGCCGATAGTCAGGATGTCCATTTCTTTGGCGGTCTGTGCAATGATAGGCGCTGCACCTGTACCTGTGCCACCGCCCATTCCGGCAGTGATGAATACCATTTTAGTACCGTCGTTCAGCATGGCCTTGATGTCTTCGATGCTCTCTTCGGCTGCCTTGCGGGCACGGGCAGGACGGTTTCCGGCTCCCAGACCCTCTTTGCCGAGTTGCAGCTTCACGGGCACGGGGGAGTCTTTCAACGCCTGGTTGTCTGTGTTGCACAGCACGAACGTTACATCATGTATGCCTTCCCGGTACATGTGGTTTACGGCATTGCCGCCACCGCCACCCACACCGATAACTTTGATGATTTTCGGTGAATCGGTCGGAAAATCGAATTGTGCTATATCATCCATAATAACTTAATTTTCTGGCACATTATCACATTATTACTTCATATCGTCGTCCGAGAAGATTTCGTTGGAAAGCTTGTTGAAAGTCTTTTCGAACCAGCTGGGGCCTTCTTTCTTTTTCTTCTTCTTTTCTTCCTTTTCGCGCAGCTCCCTTTCTTTGCGCTCACGCTCCTTGCGTTCTTTCTCTTCCTTCTCGCGCTGTGCCTTGGCGGCGCGTGCGGCGGCTTCCTGCTCTTTCAGCGCTTCGTCGTCAACGAATATGTCGACCGGTTTGGGAGGAACATTGGAGGCAGGCTGCTGCACCGGCTTCACCTCTTGCAGGCAGCAATTCTCGTTGCCGGCAGCCAGCAGGCCCAGCAGTGTGTTGTGCATGCCGTCCTTCTTGGGCTCGTCGCTGCGTGTGTGGACGGTGGTCTGTACGAACTTGGCGGTCTTTACCTTTTCAATCTTGCTCACTCTATGGAAGGCTTTCTCAAGATTCTTCAGATTGGCTCCTCCACCGGTGAATACAACACCGGAGAAAAGTTTGTCCTCGTAGCCGGAAAGTTGCAACTGGTTCCATACGTTGGCAAGAATTTCTTCTGCACGTGCTCCGATAATATTGTTCAGCAGGGCCAGTTCGAAGGTACGGCCGTCTTCCGACGTGCATACGGCAGGGGTCTCGGCGTCTTCTTCCTCCTCGTAGAGGGCATCACCGTATTGCAGTTTCAGTTTCTCGGCATCTTCCTCTTCCATTTGCAGGGAAGTGATGTCACGGGTAATGGTGTTGCCACCCAGCGGCAGTACGCTCAGGTAGCGGAGAATATTGTTCTTGTAGACCAGCACGGTGGTGGTATCGGCGCCGAAGTCTACCAGTGCACAGCCTGAACGCATCTCGTTTTCGGTCAGCACGGCTTTGGCCAACGCAGTGGGAGCCACGAGCAGGTCGTCGGCAATTTCCACTTTGGCTTGCTCGAAGCTGTGTTCGAGGTTCTTCTTCAGCGAGGCACGCGCCACGATGTTGAGGAACTGCCCGGTGATGTATCTTCCGGCAACTCCTACGGGCTCCACATGCAGCGTGTTGTCTATCTTGTATTCTTGCGGGGCTACATCCAGTACACTCATGTCTACCAAGGGTACATCACGGTTCTCGTCGCAAATCTCGTCTACCAGTTCTTGCGAAATGATGCTCTCTTCCTCCAGCGTACGGCTTACCGCATTCCTCACCGTGCGCAATGACTGTCCGCCGATGCCTACATATACTTTGGCAATGGAGTTGTTGAGCTGGTTTTCCAGCTTGTTGGTGATGGAAGTCAATGCCTGTGCTGTCTTGTCGATGTTGTAGATGACCCCCTTGTGGATAAACGAGGACGCATCTTCGCGTGCATAGGCCAACACCTGAATGCTTCCGTCACTGTTCTTCTTTCCTGCGATACCGGAAATCTTGGAAGAACTCAACTCAATAGCGGCGATGAAATCTGTTGTTGCCATAACTGTTTTATTTACTATTTTACTATTTACTGTCTACTATTTGCTGCGCTTTGATAAAGAAGGGCTATTAGTAAATCCCTTTCTCTACTCTCTCTTTGTGCAGATGATTTGATTATCAAATTCAACGCTGATACGGGAGTATTTGTTCCAACCCACCTGGTTCAATCCTCTTTCGTAGAATACCTTTACCCGTTTCAGCTTCTTCTCGAATCCGGCAATCTTGCCTAAATAGATAAGATGGTCGCCGACACGGGGCACTAACTCGATGTTCTTGCCGGGCAATACGTGAATTTGCTCTATCTGTGCATTCCAAAAAGAATTCTTTTGCAAAAATACACCAAACTTATATAAATCCCTCATGGCAAACGACTTTTCTACGTTTCCGGTCACAATGGCACGGTGCGCAACACACTTTGCATCGGGCGGCATCACGGTGCCTTTGTTGTCCAGATAGTAGTTCTCGCCGTTGGCGCTCATCACCCGCAGGATAGGGATGCGCTGGGTTACTTCGATACAGAGTTTGCCGCTCGGCGTCTTGTAACATTCCACTTCGTCGATGAGCGGATGCTTGGCAAGTTCGCGCTCCAAGGTCTTGGTGCGCACGCGTTCCAGGTCTTTCCCAACGGGGCTGATACCTTTCTTTTCCAGCATGGCGGCTACTTCCTTTTTCGTGATGAAGCCGGCATATACCGTGTCTTTTATCACCAGTTCCACGTCTTGGCACACCTGCGAGGTGGGCTTGCGGTTGAAAGCTGTGACAGCCACTATCAGGTAGGCAAGGACGAGCAACAGGACGATAGAAAGTAGAATCCTTTTAACCATGATATTTTTCTGATAATAGTTGGGTGATTTGGGGCGCATAGTTGTCCAGGTCTCCGGCTCCCAGCACTACCAATACTTCGGTGTGCTTTTGGGCGAGGAGGCTGAGGACGTCTTCTTTCCTACAGATGCATTTCTCGATGCCGGGGCGGAGGTTGTCATAAATCAGCTGACTCGTCACGCCGGGAATCGGTTGCTCGCGGGCAGGGTATATCTCTGTCAGAATCACCTCGTCGGATAGGGAAAGGCTGTCTGCAAAGTCACGATAGAAGTCGCGAGTACGAGTGTACAAGTGGGGCTGGAAGATGACGGTTATCTTCTTGTCTTGGTACAACTCGCGGACGGACTTCACGCTTTGGGCTATTTCGGCAGGGTGGTGGGCGTAATCGCTGAGGAATACAATCCGGTCGTTCTTCAGCTTGAAGTCGAAGCGGCGGTCCACTCCGCGGAAGCTTGCCATGCCTTGCTTGATTTCTTCGTCGGTGGCACCGCTGAGATGGGCGAGTGCCATGGCGGCAACACCATTCTCGATGTTGATACTGACGGGAACCCCCAACTGAATATCGTTGATGCGGGTGTCAGGCGCCACGAAGTCGATGAAGATTTCACCGTTTCCGATGCGGATATTCTCGGCATGGAAGTCGCCTTCGTTGCGCGAGTAGGTATAGGTGGTGACGCCCGGTTGTACGTCGGCTTGCATTTCCAGTCCTTTGTGCAGAATCAGGGCGCCGCCCGGCTGGATAAGCGTGGTGTAGTGGCGGAAGCTTTCGAGATAGGCTTCTTTGGTGCCGTATATATCCAGGTGGTCGGGGTCGGTGGCAGTAATGACACTCATCCAGGGCGATAGCCAGTGGAAGGAGCGGTCGAACTCATCCGCTTCGATAACGGTATAAGGGCTGGTGGCGGAAAGCAGCAGATTCGTACCGTAGTTCTTCGAAATGCCTCCGAGGAAGGCGGTGCAGCCCACGTGTGACTGGTGCAGCAGGTGGGCAGCCATGGTGCTGGTGGTAGTCTTGCCATGCGTACCTGCCACGCACAGGCCTTTACTGCTGCGGGTGATGATGCCCAATACTTGGGAGCGCTTATGTATGTTGAAGCCGTTTTCACGGAAATAGGTCAGTTCTGCATGCCCTTGCGGCACGGCGGGGGTATAGACCACGAGCGTGCTTGCCTTGTCTTTACACTCCTCCGGAATAAGGTCGATATCCTCTTCGTAGTGTATCTGTGCTCCTTCCGTAATCAGACGTTCTGTCAGTTCGCTCGACGTACGGTCGTAACCCGCTACTTTCTTTCCTTTAGAGAGGAAATAACGTATCAGCGCACTCATGCCGATACCGCCGGCGCCGATGAAGTAAACGGATTTGATTGTTTCTATATTCATATCTTTCATTAAGATACTCTCCTAATTTATTTCTTAATTAACTTCAATACCTCCTTCGCAATAATTGTCGCCGAGTCAGGCAACGCCAGCTTGGCGATATTCTTGCTTAAGTCTTGCAACTTCTCGGGGTTAGCGATTGTCTCCAACGCCACCGGCAGCAGCTTCTCTTTCGCTTCCACATCCTTCACATAGATAGCTGCACCCTTATCCACCAGCGCCAGCGCATTCTTGGTCTGGTGGTCCTCTGCCACATTGGGTGAGGGAACCAGGATGACCGGCTTGTGCAGCAGGCAGAACTCGGAGATGGAACCGGCTCCGGCACGTGAAATCACCAGATCGGCAGCGGCATAGGCGTTTGCCATATCCTTAATGAAGTCCGTCACATACAGATTCGGAATGGCACTGATATGCGGGTTACGTACGGCTTCTCCCGTAGTGGCTGTAATGGCTTCTCTGACTTGGTCAATGTATATCTTGCCAGTCTGCCAGATAAACTGTACGTCGGGGTGGGTACGAATGATATCCAGGCCGGCGGTCAGTGTCTGGTTGATGGTGCGGGCTCCCAGGCTGCCGCCCAGAATGAGGATAGTCTTCTTTTCCGGGTTCAATCCGAAGTACTTTACGGCGTCTGCGTGCAGGATAGAATGTCCGAGCAGGTTCTGGCGCACCGGATTACCTGTCATGATTATCTTTTCTGCCGGGAAGAACTTTTCCATACCTTCGTAGGCCACGCATATCTTGCATGCCTTCTTGGCAAGCAGCTTGTTGGTGACACCTGCGTAGGAATTCTGTTCTTGTATCAGCGTGGGAATACCCATCATGCCCGCCATTTTCAGCGTAGGACCACTGGCATAGCCACCTACACCGACGGCTACTTGCGGGCGGAACTCCTTGATGATGCTCCGTGCTTTCCACTGGCTTCGTATCAGTTTCAGCAGTACGGAGAAGTTCTTCCACAGATGTTTACGGTCGAATCCGGCAACGGGTAAGCCTATAATCCGGTAACCGGCATCTGGAACACGCTGCATTTCCATTCTTCCTTCGGCACCTACGAAGAGAATCTCCGCGTCGGGACACAACTCTTTTATGGCGTTAGCGATGGAGATGGCCGGAAAGATATGTCCTCCGGTACCGCCGCCGCTGATGATAAGCCTCACCCCTTCCCCGTAGGGAGAGGGGTAGAGTTACTTTTGGTTGTATAGTTGTTCGCCTCTTTACTCATATTCTTGTTCTTTTTTATTTTTGTATTATTGGCATGCTCTCCATTACTCAATTATTCTTTTCTCCCCTCCCTACGGGGGAGGGGTTGGGGGGAGAGGCTGTTATTCAAACTCCGCATCACTGTTCAGTACCTTTGCTGTCGGCTCGGCGGCTGTCTGTGCTTCGCTATCGGCCGGTTGTTCCGGGTTCTCGGCATTTCCGGCATCTATCAGCATCGGCACTTGCGCATCATGCATCCGCTGTTCCTCCAGCTTGGCTGTATAGCGGCTGACACTCAGTATCATGCCGATGTAGGCACAGTTGATGAAAGTGGATGTACCACCCTTGCTGATGAGTGGAAGCGGTTGTCCCGTGACGGGTGCCAGACCTACGGCAACCATCATGTTGAACAGCGCCTGCGTGACGAGCAGCAAGGCTATTCCGGTAATGAGGAAAGCGGGGAAAGTGCGGTCGCATTTTTTGGCGATACGGCCCACTCGCACCAATAGGCAGACATAAAGGAACACAACGACTATTCCGCCTACCAGTCCCAGTTCCTCGATGATGATGGCATAGATGAAATCGGAGAATGCCTGGCTCAGAAAATCACGCTGTACGGAGTTTCCCGGACCCTTGCCTACAACGTTGCTCGTAGCTACGGCAATACGGGCATGTGCCACTTGCCCGTCGCCGTCGATGTCGAATTTGGCGGCAGGAACTTCCTCCTTGTTGGTAAAGTCTGCAATACGGGATTTTACAGTGGTGAAGCGGTGCCCCATCGGTATATTTTCCAATGTCTTGTCTGGCGTGGCCAGCAGGAAGGCGACAAAGACTGTTACGAATGCCACAATCCCTCCTCCCAGTATCAGCAGTTTCCTGGCAGATACCCGCCCGATGAACATCATCAGGTAGACCGTTCCGAAGAGCAGCATTCCCGTCGAGTAGTTTTCCGGCAGGATAAGGCCACAGACAATGCAGGTAATAATCATGATGCGCTTAAAGGCTTTCGGACTTGCACCGTCTTCATCCTGCCCTTTCGAGAGGATAAAGGCGGTAACGATGACGACGGCCATCTTCGCTATTTCCGACGGCTGGAACTGAATGCCCATGAAGGTCATCCAGCGGGCTGCGCCGTTTACGCGGTCGCCGGTAATGAATCCCATCAGCATCACAAAAGCCAGCAGTCCGATGGATATCGGAAGCAGGAATACCGGGAACACCTGAAACCATTTATAGGGGATGTTGTGTACCAGTACTACAATGACGGCGCCTACCATCAGGAGGATGCTGTGCTGCGTAATCGGTCCCCAATGGTCGCCGCTCTTATAGGTAAGCGTACTGGCAGCACTGAACACCTCTGTAATGGAGATGAGGCAGAGGAAGAGGAAAATAATCCAAATCACTTTATCGCCTTTGAATATGCTCTTTAATAAATCCAATGCTTCGCAAATTAAAAATTAATAATTAAAGAATTAAAAGTTGCCGTTCTTGTTACGGAATTCGTAATAGGACTGTTACGGCATCTGTATCTTATAGTGCTCTGACACATGCTTTGAACTGATCGCCGCGGTCCTCATAGCTCTTGAAGAGGTCGAAGGAGGCACAGCAAGGACTGAGCAACACGGTTTCACCTTTCTTTGCCAGCTTGAAGGCTGCTTCTACGGCATCCTGCATGCCGGTCTGCACGTCGGCTACGGGCAGTCCCAGACAGTCGAAGAAGGCGTGCAGCTTTTCGTTGTGCAATCCCAAATAGACCAGGGCAGAGCACTTTTCGCGTACGAGGTCTTCGATTTCCGTGTAATCGTTTCCTTTGTCTTTGCCGCCGAGGATAAGCACGGTTTTGGTTGTCATGCTTTGCAGGGCGTACCAGCAGGAATTGACATTGGTTGCCTTGGAATCGTTGATGAATTGGACGCCGCGTACGGTCGCTACCTTTTCCAGACGGTGTTCTACACCCTTGAAGTCGGACAAGGCTTTGCGGATATCTTCTTTGCGGATGCCGGCCAAATTGGCCGAGATGCCGGCGGCTAACGAATTGTATAGGTTGTGTGTGCCGTGCAGCGCCAGCTCCTCTTGCTCCATATTGAAAGCAATCGGTTCGTTGATTTCCACTTCACCGTCTTCCACATAAGCGATGGCGCCGTCTTCCTTTACGGCGGCGAACGGGTAGAGATGGGCGCGCAGGCCATGCTTGTCCAGCTCGCGCTTGATGATGGGGTCGTCGTTCCAGAAGATAAAAGCGTCTTCCGGAGTCTGGTTTTGCGTGATGCGGAATTTGGCATCCACATACTTCTGCATGCAGTGATCGTAACGGTCCAAGTGGTCTGGTGTGATGTTCATCAGTACGGCAATGTTGGCGCGGAACTTATACATATTGTCCAGCTGGAAGGAACTCAGCTCAATGACGTAGTAATCATGCTGCTCCGTGGCTACCTGCAAGGCCAGGCTGTTGCCGATGTTGCCGGCGAGGCCGACGTTCAGGCCTGCACTCTTGAAGATGTGATAAATGAGCGAGGTGGTTGTAGTCTTTCCGTTCGAGCCGGTGATACAGACCATCTTTGCGTCAGTGTACCGTCCCGCAAACTCTATCTCAGAGATGATGGGCGTACCTTTTTCCTTTAATTTCATAATGAGCGGAGCGTCGTTGGGAATACCGGGGCTTTTCACTACTTCGTCAGCATTCAGTATCAGCTCTTCCGTGTGCTGTCCTTCCTCCCAGGCAATGCCATGCTTGTTCAGCAGTTCCTTGTATTTGTCTTTAATGGCAGACATGTCGGATACGAACGTGTCGAAACCTTTCACCTTGGCAAGTACGGCAGCTCCCGCGCCGCTTTCGCCTGCTCCTAATACTACAATTCTACTCATACTTTTTTAATTAAGAATTAAGAATGATGAATGAAGAATCGCTATGCAGCGAGATGATGTACAGCTAAATTCTTCATTCTTCATTCTTAGTTCTTCATTTGTTTGTTATCTAATTTTTAATGTTATAATCGTTATCGCTGCCAGTACAATCGTCACAATCCAGAAGCGGATGGTGATTTTGGATTCGTGGAACAGCTTGTCCGGTTTGGTGAATACTACGCTGCATCCCGGCTCTATCAGGTTCATGCCGGTGCGGAAGTGGTCGTGTATCGGCGTCCGTTTGAAGAGACGCTGTTTAACCCCTTTCCGTTTGCCGGCCTTGTAGTAGAGGCGTTGCAGGATGACCGAAAGGTTCTCCACCAGGAAGATACCGCAAAGGATGGGTATCAGCAGTTCCTTGTGAATAATGATGGCGTATACTGCGATGATTCCTCCAATGGTCAGACTGCCCGTATCGCCCATGAATACCTGGGCCGGATAGGCATTGTACCACAAGAAGCCGATAAGTGCACCGATGAAAGCGCAGATAAAGATTACCAGCTCTTCCGAACCCGGTATGTACATGATGTTCAGATAACCGGCATATTCGATGTGGCTGGATACGTATGCGAGTATGCCCAGGTCAGACCGATAATGGCGGAGTTGCCCGCTGCCATGCCGTCCATGCCGTCATTCAGGTTGGCGCCGTTGGAAACGGCGGTTACTACGAATATCGTGACGAGCACGAACAGTATCCAGCCCGCCGTTTGTGCGTGTTCTCCCATGAAGGACACGAGGTCGGCATAGTCAAGGTTGTTGCTCTTGAAGAAAGGGATGGTAGTCTGTGTAGCCTTGATTTCTTTGGCGGCATGTACTACCTCGATGCCTGTCCGTCCGGTTTCTCTACCTCGATGTTTTCACGGATAACGACCTGCGGACTGAGATACAGGGTAAGCCCTACAATGAGTCCCAAGCCTACCTGGCCGATAATCTTGAACTTACCGTGCAGGCCTTCCTTGTCTTTCTTGAATATCTTGATGTAATCGTCGGCAAACCCTAATGAACCTAACCACACAGTGGTGATAAGCATCAGAATCATATAGATATTATTCAGCTTGCCCAGCAACAGGCAGGGAATCAGAATGGCAAAGATAATGATTACTCCGCCCATGCTCGGCACGCCCACCTTGTTTACGCCGAACGGGTCGATGTTGGCATCCCGTTGCGTCTCGGTAATCTGTTTGCGTTTCAGCAGGTTGATGAACTTGTCACCCCAGATGCTCGAAATGAGCAATGCCAGGATGATAGCCATCAATGCCCTGAAAGATGTATAGCCGAACATACCCGCACCGGGGAAGTCGTATTTATCTAGCCATTGGAATAAGTAGTATAACATAGTTTCTTACTTTATCACTTTAAAACATTATCGCCTTTAGTTCCTCTTTGTCATCGAAATGATGCTTCACTCCTTTTATCTCCTGATAATTTTCATGTCCTTTACCGGCTACGAGAATGACGTCTCCCGGTTGCGCCAGCATGCAGGCGGTCTTTATGGCTTCTTTTCTATCGGCGATACTGATTGTCTTCTGCAAATCGTCCTTATCCAACCCTGCCAGCATATCGTTGATGATGTCTTGCGGCTCTTCAAAGCGGGGATTGTCGGAAGTGATGATGACACGGTCGCTCAAACGGGCGGACTCTTTAGCCATGATAGGACGTTTCCCTTTATCACGGTTGCCGCCTGCGCCGACTACGGTAATCACTTTGCCTTTGCCTTCCAGTACGCCGTGGATGGCATTCAGCACATTCACCAACGCATCCGGGGTATGGGCATAATCCACAATGGCAGTAATGCCCTTCGGAGAGCGGATAGAATCGAATCTGCCTGCTACAGGGTGTAAAGTGCTGAGGGCAACGAGCACATCTTCTTCTTTCTTTCCCAACAGTACGGCTGCGCCGAATACGGCAAGAAGGTTGGAAGCATTGAACTTGCCGATAAAGCGTACGGCCAGCTCATGGTTGTTGAAATCGAGCAGCATGCCTTCAAAATGAGACTCCAATACTTTTCCCTTGAAATCGCTGAGGCTTCTCAATGAATACGTATATACGCGCGAACGTGTGTTCTGGGTCATGACCAGCCCGTTCTTGTCGTCTAGATTGGTCAGGCTGAACGCGTTCTTAGGCATGTCGTCGAAGAACTTCTTTTTTGCTTTGAGGTAGTTTTCGACAGTCTTGTGATAATCCAGGTGGTCGCGCGTAAGATTGGTGAAGATGCCGCCGGCAAACTTCAAACCGCTGATACGCTGCTGTGCGATAGAGTGGGAGCTGACTTCCATGAATGCGTATTTGCATCCGGAGTCTGCCATCTCACCCAGCAGGCGGTTAAGGGTAATCGGGTCGGGGGTGGTATGCTCGGTCGGCACGGGGCGGTCGTCAATGTAGTTGCATACCGTGGAAATCAGTCCGACTTTATACCCGAAATAACGGAATGTATTATACAATAAGGTGGCAATGGTTGTTTTGCCATTAGTGCCGGTTACGCCCACCAGCTCCATTTTGGAAGTGGGATCACCGTAGAAAGTGGTGGCAACCTTACCCACCGCATTCTCGCTGTCTTTTACTTGGATATATGTAACATCAGGATTTGTTTCTTCCGGCATGTCTTCGCACAGTACGGCTATAGCGCCTTTTTCAATGGCGGTAGGGATATATGCGTGACCGTCGGTCTGCGTACCGCGCATTGCCATAAACAAATGTCCGGCCGCAACTAAACGGGAGTCGATATTCACTCCTGTTATATCTTTCTCCGTACTGCCGATAATTTGTACCGGTTGTATCGCTTTTAATAGTTCGCTTAATTTCATTCCTTATTATATAATAATGTATATTCTTATATTAACGTAATGTCAAGGCTATTGTCTGTCCTTTTATCAATCGGCTTCCGCCTGCGATGGACTGGTTTCTTACCTTGCCGATGCCGTTGAGGCGTACTCTAAGTCCTTTGCTTTCCAGCAGATAAACAGCATCCTTGGCTCCCATGCCCACTACGCTGGGAACTATGCCGTCAGAAACTTTCTGATTTTGCAGGATAACGGCGGACGGGGCAGCCTGGCTGTGTCCCCACAACTCTCTCTCGTTTTCTACCTCAAACTGTTTCTGCACCGGAACATCCAATGTGTTGAGCACGCATAATGCCTCGTTCATCTCCCCGGCTTTTACCGCAGGAATTACATTGGTGGTGCTGTCTATCGCACTGCGTATATCGAACCGCAGATTCTTGGCATATACCCTTTCTGCAATCTTGCTGAATACGCTACCTGCCATCAAGCCGCCCGATGCCGGAAGTCCCGGCTTCTGTATGGAAACGATGCAACTGTATTTGGGAGCCTCTGCCGGGAAGTATCCGCAGAAACTGACGAGATAATTCACCCGTCCCGCCTTATAGCCGGCGGCACCTTGCGAAATCTGCGCCGTACCCGTCTTGCCGGCTACGGCAAACTGTTTGCTTCCGGCGGGTTTGGCCAAACCTTCGGCAACTACTTTGCGCAGAATCTCCCGTATCTGTGTCAGCGTATTGTCCGAGCAAATCTTCGGATTGATAACTTCCGTAGGAAAGTCACGGACAACCTCACCGTCTTTCACTGCCGCTTTTACGAATTTAGGGCGCACCATTGTACCGTTGTTGGCAATGGCATTATAGAAAGTCAGTATGTTCAGTGGCGGTACCTGCGTTTCATATCCTATACTCATCCAGGGTAACGTGGTCTTGGCAAAATACCGTTCTTTCGGACCGCGGATGTTAGGTTTGCCCTCTCCGGCTATTTGCAGGTGGAGCGGGCGGTCTATACCGATACGCTTCAATCCGTCTACGAACTTCTGCGGGTTGTCGCTGTAGTGCTTGTCGATAAGATATGAAACGCCGATATTGGATGATACTTCCAGAATACGTGTCACATCAATTTTGCCATATCCGCCCCGATGCCAGTTATGGTCTTTCATCGGGCGGCCGTGCATCATCATGATGCCGTTGCCTGTGTCGACTTCCGTATGGGGAGTAATCTTTCCGTCTTCAAGGGCTACCATGATAGAGGCTGTCTTGAATGTGGAACCCGGCTCCAGCATATCGCTGATGGCGTTATTACGCATTTCGTAATAGTTGCCGTCGCCCGCTTTCATCATGTTGACAATGGCTTTTACTTCTCCGGTCTGCACTTCCATCAATACGGCAACGCCCACACTGGCGTTTATCTCTTTCAGCTTGTCTATCAGTGCTTTCTCGCAAATATCCTGCATCCCCACGTCGATGGTGGAAATGATGTCGCAACCGTCTACGGGAGCAATGTCCACTATGTTCAGGTATTTGTTCATCACCTTCTGGCGATGGGTGATACCGTCACGTCCTTTCAGCAGCGTATCAAAGGCAAGCTCGATACCGTTTTTGGCTCCTTGCGCTGTATCGGCGTAGAGGTCGCCGAGTGTACGTGCCGCCAGAGAACCGAAAGGTTTCTTACGCTGGTTGAAAGGCTGTTCATGGAAGCCTCCTTTGTATTTGTTTAGTTTGAATACCGGCAGCCTTTTAACTTCTTTGTATTGGATATAGGAGATACGTTTCGGGTAAATCAGGTAATTGCGGCTACCCTTTTTACGTCCTCTTAACAGATGTCTTTTAAATTCGGCGGCACTTTTATCGGGGAATATCCGGTGCAATCCTTCGCAGATTTCTCCCAGATGATTCATAAGCATGGTGTCTTTCTTCTCTCCACCCGCTTTGAAGTCCATGTAAATACGGTACTCCGGTAGGGAGCTCGCCATTAATTTACCATCCGATGAAAGGATATTGCCGCGGTTGGGCTTCACCCTAACATTCTCCTTTACAAAGCGGTCGGCAACATCTTGCCAGTACTGACGTTCGGCAAACATGATGACAGTACCTTTTACGATAATAGCTACTCCTATCAGTCCCATGACGAGGACTACGAAGAAGTAGCGGGTCATTATATTTTTCTTGTTTACTGCCAAGGTTGTTTCGATTTACTATTATACTATATTACAGTTTACTTGTTTATCGGTTTGCTTACCATTATCCGTACTTATTTGATTAAGTACGGCGGATTGGTCGAAGTCTGCAAATCGCTCTCTTTCGTTGCGATGTATTCCTCGATACGCGATTGACGGCTCCGTTCCATCAGTTCGGAACTGCGTGTCAGGGCATCGTATTTTATATCTATCAGTTCTTTCTTGAGCTTGTCTATCTCTATCATCTGCTGCTGGCAGGCGTAACGGTTATGGATATAGAACAGAATAAGAACCATGATGAGGACAAGCAGCCTCGTCTGACGGCGGAAAAAGTCCGTAGCCAGAATATCACCGCCTATAATGTTCTTTAGCGAAGTCCGTCTTTTCACCTTTTCGCCTTTTTGCTCCTCTTGTTTATTATTTGTTTCATTCATCGTTCTATCTCTTTACAGCCTTATCGCTTCCCTCATTCTTACACTTTTTCCGCAATCCTCAGCTTGGCGCTTCGCGAGCGCGGGTTGCGTTCTATTTCATCGTTATCCGGAACAATCACTTTATTGTTTACCAGACGGAAAGGCGTCTGTACGTTTCCGAAGAAGTCTTTTTCCGCCTTGCCCTCTATGTTGCCGGTCTTCATGATGTTTTTCACCATGCGGTCTTCCAGCGAATGATAGGTGATTACCACTAGCCTTCCACCCGGCTTTAATGCTTCCGTGGCTGCATATAACATCTCTTTCAACGCTTCCATTTCCCGGTTGACTTCGATGCGCAACGCCTGAAACACTTTGGCAAGCTCTTTCTTTTCTCTTTCACGTCCGAAGAGGGGCTTGATAATTTCCAGAAATTCCCCGATGGTGCCAATCTTTTGAGCGGCACGTGCCTTGACAATAACGGATGCCAGCTTGCGACTGTTCTTCAATTCTCCATACAAATAGAAAATGTCGGCAAGGCGTTCTTCATCGTATGTATTTACGATGTCGGCGGCTGTGAGTCCGGCACGCTTGTTCATCCGCATATCGAGGGCGCCGTCAAAACGGAACGAGAACCCCCGTTCGCTATCGTCGAAATGATGTGACGACACACCGAGGTCGGCGAGTACGGCATCTACCTGCTCGATGCCATGATAACGCAGGAAGTTATGCAGATACCGGAAGTTGCTGCGTACAAAAGTGAAGTGCGGATCGTTTACGATGTTCCGTTCGGCATCTTCATCCTGGTCGAAACCAAGCAGTCTTCCACCGTCTCCCAGGCGGGAGAGTATCTCGCGGGAATGGCCGCCGCCTCCGAATGTCACGTCTACATACGTTCCGTTCGGACGGATATTCATTCCGTCAACGCTTGGCATCAACAGTACCGGAATATGATATGTCGTTTCTTCTTTCATTTTTCTTTCATTACAATCGTTCTATTACTCTACGCTCTTATCGCTTGTCTCTGCTTCTTCCTCTTCCAGGTTTTCCTCTCCTAAAATATCTTGCAGCGCTTCGCTGAATTCTTCCGGGTTCATAAAGGGCTGTTCAGCCTTTTCTTTCGCCCATATTTCGATGGTGTTGTCCACGCCGATAAAGCGTACCTCGCTTTGTATGCCTGCCATTTGCAAGTAGCGTTTAGGTAGCAGGATGCGTCCGTTCCCGTCGGGAATCATGATTTCCGCATCGCTTACAAACTGTCGGAAAATTTGTTGGTGTTTCGCATTCCATTTGTTCAGCCGCTGCCGGAGTTGGTTTTGCGTTTTGAACCAGACGCTTTCGGGGTAGAGTATCAGGCAGTCCTGAAATACATCTTTACGCAATACGAGTCTCTCCTCGGAAGCAGCCTGCAACTGTTTCCGAAAGCCGGCAGGGATAAATACACGTCCCTTTGTATCCGTCTTTGCTTCAATATTGCCTAAAAAGCGTATCATTTTCACCTTATTATAATAAGCGACGGTAAAAGTACACATTTCCCCACAATTCCCCACAATGTTTTAACTAAAATCTTATTTAGAAGTTTTCAACAGCTTGTTGATTACTTATTCTGTTGAAAATGAACAATGTGTTGTATTGCTTGTTTGGTGGAGGAATTGCGTGCTTCCCGAGTAAACACATGGTCTGTCGACCGCAAACGTACGGTCTGTTTGATGGAAATACATGGTGTATTTTGGGCGAACAGATAGTGTATTTGGGATAAAACAATGTTTGTTCATGTCCCCTTCACCTTTCACTATGCCCTGCTGGTGGCGCTTGACGGGTGAACCCTGTAATTTATGGCAGGCTTATAAAAAAGGAATGTGTGTCAAAGCAAAAATTCGCTCATTATTTGTTTCTTTTTAGGGCGGGTTACACGGAAAACACGGATTTCGCGGAAAAAGAATAAAGAAAATCCGTGAAATCCGTGTCTAAAAGAAGTCGTCAAGTGTATTTTGACTCACTCTTTTATATAGAATGTTGACTAAACAAAATCCTCAGGTCATATGCGCTTTCTGTGTTCTCAAATGCTGTGTCGCGCGGCAGGTTCAGGTGGTAGAGATTGTCCGTGGTATCCACAAAGTCTGGTCGCGCACTACTTTACGATAATTGTTAATAAAGATATTGCGCATGATCGTATATATCCAACCTTTGAAATTAGTATCGGGCATGTATACTTCTCTTCATTATCCAGAGCTTCAGTGATGTTTCTTGAAGAGGTCGTTGGCTTCTTCGCGGTCGGAGGTAAGCTTGTACGCAAAGCGTAATAAATCGTTTTGGACTCCGATCAGATCTTTTTTAAATGTCATACTGTTCATATGTGCTATGTTTTTTTTCGTTAATCTTGATATTGCAAGTTTACGGAAGTTTTCTCTTTCAGGCAGACGGATTTCAAACACACTTTAGGGGAAAAACTATCAAATGATAGATTTTAGGTGCTATTTGATAGATTTCGGGTGCAGTTTTCTATCGATTTTATTTGCATTTAATTAAAAAGATGCGTTAATTTTGCGCAATCATTTCATCACAAAGAAGAATGGCTGACGACTCTTTATTTTTGATTGACATTGACAAGATTCTTCGGGAGAAGGCTCCGAAGCAGTCTAAGTATATCCCCAAGTTCGTGGTTTCTTATTTGAAGCATATCGTTCATCAAGAGGAATTGAATGTCTTTTTGCGGGAGTCGAAAGATAAAGTCGGTGTAGATTTCCTGAAAGCTTGTCTGGAGTTCCTTGATGCCAATATTGTGGTAAAGGGGGAGGAAAATCTGCCTAAAGAAGGGCTTTATACTTTTGTGTCCAACCATCCCCCTGGGTGGGCAGGACGGAGTGGCACTGGGTTATGTCCTGGGCTCCTTTTATGGTGGCAAGGTGAAATATATGGTCAACGACCTGCTGATGAACCTGCACGGACTGGCGCCGCTTTGCATCCCCATCAACAAGACGGGAAAGCAGGCCAAAGACTTCCCCAGAATGGTGGAGGCGGGATTTGCTTCGGACAATCAGCTCATCATGTTTCCAGCAGGGCTTTGTTCGCGTAGGCAGAATGGGGTCATCCGTGACTTGGATTGGAAAAAGACCTTTATCGTGAAGAGTGTCGAAGCCCACCGTGATGTCGTTCCTATCCACTTCGAGGGGCGGAATTCCAACTTCTTTTATAATCTTGCCAATCTTTGTAAGATATTGGGTATCAAGTTCAATATCGCCATGCTTTACCTGGCAGATGAAATGCTGAAGAATCGTCATAAAACATTTACCATCACCATAGGGAAGCCTATCCCCTGGCAAACTTTCGACAAATCGAAAAGCCCGGCCGGATGGGCGCAATATGTGAAGGATATTGTATATAAATTGTAGAGAGACCGTATTTATATTAAAGAAGAACTACTAACAGAAAAATATGGAAGATGTTATTGCACCGATAAGCAAGGAGCTGTTGAAAGCGGAGTTGACTGAGGAAAAGCGTCTGCGCATGACCAATAGAAGTCATAATCAGATATATATCATTACTGCCCAAGACTCTCCGAATACAATGAAGGAGATCGGCCGTTTGCGCGAGATTGCATTCCGTGCTGCGGGAGGAGGAACGGGCAAGTCTATGGATATTGATGAATATGACATCATGGACAACCCGTACAAGCAGTTGATTGTCTGGAATCCGGAAGCAGAAGAAATTTTGGGTGGATACCGTTATATCTTAGGTACGGATGTGCGTTTTGATGAACATGGTGCCCCTATTCTGGCAACTGCCCATATGTTTAACTTTTCGGATAAGTTTTTGAAGGACTATCTTCCTACGACCATCGAGTTAGGACGTTCGTTCGTTACGTTGGAGTATCAGTCTACGCGTGCAGACAGTAAAGGTCTGTTTGCGTTGGATAATCTGTGGGATGGCTTGGGCGCGCTGACGGTGGTTATGCCCAATGTGAAGTATTTCTTCGGAAAGGTGACCATGTATCCCAGCTATCATCGTCAGAGCCGTGATAAGATTCTTTATTTCCTTCGGAAACATTTTGCGGATAAGGACAACCTGATTACTCCGATGAAACCGTTGCTTCTGGAGTCGGACGAGAATGAATTGGATGCTCTATTCTGTAAAGACTCTTTTAAGGAAGACTATAAGATTTTGAATTGTGAAATCCGTAAGGCGGGGTACAATATTCCCCCGTTGGTGAATGCCTATATGAGTCTTAGCCCTACCATGCGTATGTTCGGTACAGCCATCAATTACGGTTTTGGAGATGTGGAGGAAACGGGTATCCTGATTGCCGTGGACGAGATTTTGGCAGAAAAGCGCATCCGCCACATCGAGTCGTTCATAGCGAGCGAACCGGAGTCGTGCAAGCTTACGTCGGGAGCAAATAAGGTTGTATCATAGGACTATCCGGAAGAATGCTTGTCGTCTGTTATACCGCTGGTAAGCTATTCCCGTTTATTTTCCTGTATAAATCGAGTGCAAATACATCCGTCATTCCGGAGATGTAATCCAATACCGCCTGTATTCTTTCATAGAGTGCAGGCGCTTTTATGTTGTACTGGCCCGATACGCGATTGATGAGCAGTTGCGAATATGCCTTTTCCGGAGAACACACGGCGTCAATCATCAGTTCGAGCAGGGTACTGATGATACGGAAACCGGCAAGTTCAATGTCCAGCACGTCGCGTGAGCGGTAAATCTTCTTCAGGGAGATGTCTGCACAGTGCTTGTAGGCATTGGCAGGTACTTCGGATATATGGTTGATGAGGCTTCCTTCAAATTCTCCTTTCAGAATCTTTTCTTCATTGTCTACAAAGGCTTGCACGCACTCGCCGATAAGCAGTCCGATAACGCTGGAACGCAGATAGGCTATTTGCTCATTGGTGTCGCTTACTATCTCCATGGTTTTGAGCCGGTGTGCTTGGCGCTCTTTCGAGAAATAAGAGAGAAGTAACTCTTTGGTTTCTTGTGTAGTCAGAATTTTTAGTTTATGGGCATCTTCGATATCCATCATCTGGTAGCAGATGTCATCGGCGGCTTCCACCAGGTAGACCAGCGGGTGGCGGGCATATTTCAACGGGGCATTGTTCTGCTTCTCCATACCCAGTTCTTCTGCTATGCGGCGAAAACTTTCTTCCTCTGTAATGAAGAAACCAAATTTTGACTTCTTGCCTGCGAGACTCGATGAAAAGGGATATTTCACGATGCTTGCCAGGGTGGAGTAGGTGAGTACAAATCCTCCCTGCCGCCTTCCCTCAAACTGGTGGGTAAGCAGACGGAACGCATTTGCATTCCCTTCAAAGTGAGTAAGGTCCTCCCATTGGGCAGGTGTCAGTTGGCCCTTCAGGGACATTCCTTTTCCCTCGGAAAAAAAGGTGGAAATAGCTCGTTCTCCCGAATGTCCGAAAGGAGGATTTCCCAAGTCGTGTGCCAGGCAGGCGGCCGAAACTATGGAGCCTATTTCGGTGAGGTAGCTGCCTTGCAGTTCCGGGTGGCGGGCAATGAGAACTTTCGATACATCGTTGCCTAATGAGCGGCCTACGCATGATACTTCCAAGCTGTGTGTCAATCGGTTGTGGACGAATACACTACCGGGAAGAGGGAATACCTGGGTTTTGTTCTGCAGACGGCGGAAGGGGGCAGAGAAGACAAGGCGGTCATAGTCACGTTGGAATTCCGAGCGGTTTTCATGGCGTTCCTGGTGAAACTCTTCCAGTCCGAAGCGTTTGGCAGATATGAGCGTATTCCAATTCATCATGATGTTATTTGAGATTTGACGATTTACTATTTACGATTGAAGTTACTATTATTTAACTGCAAATGTATCACTATTTTGTATAAAAAGCCGTATTTTCGCCCAAGTTTATAGTAAAAGGAAGATGAATTGCGAAACTTGAATTACTCGAATTGTAAGAATAGAAGTAGCCCCAATCGTAAATAGTAAATCGTCAAATCGTAAATAACATCATGTTGAACGTACAAATCATCAATAAATCAAAGCATCCGCTTCCGGCTTATGCCACTGAGCTGTCTGCAGGAATGGATATCCGTGCAAACCTTAATGAACCTATTTCGCTGGCTCCGATGCAGCGGTGTCTGGTGCCTACTGGCCTTTATATCGCTCTTCCTGAAGGATTTGAGGCGCAAGTGCGTCCGCGTAGCGGATTGGCCATTAAGAAGGGGATTACCGTGCTGAACTCCCCTGGAACGATTGATGCCGATTACCGTGGTGAAGTTTGTATTATTCTCGTCAACCTTTCTGCAGAAACCTTCGTCATCGAAGATGGGGAGAGGATTGCACAAATGGTGATATCGCGTCACGAACAAGCTCTTTGGCGGGAAGTGGAAGTGCTGGATGAGACGGAGCGCGGTGCCGGTGGCTTCGGGCATACGGGTAAAAAATGAATGGATATTGTTCCGTTTTACGGGTTAAGAATTTATAATTAAATAGATGAGAATCAGAGTAAAAATAATACTTGCATTGTTGATAGGTACCTTCTGCTTTACTACGTACGGAGTGCAGGCTGCCAATGTTCAAGCTTCTAAGGAGAAAATGAGTGGGTACGGTCGGTCTGAAAAGGCACGGAAGGAATTGAAGAAACGGAAGAAGTCGAAGAAAGCCGACGTTTCGCCCGTAAAGGAGCTTACCCCCGAACAGCAGCGCCGTTACGACTACTTCTTTCTTGAAGCCGCCCGTCTGAAAGTCCAGAAAGACTATGATGCGGCTTTCGATGTCCTGCAACATTGCCTGACGATAAACCCGAACGCATCATCGGCTTTGTATGAGATGGCCCAGTATTATATGTACCTCAAGCAGGTGCCGTTGGGACAAGCCGCCTTGGAAAAGGCGGTGGAGAATGCTCCCGATAATTACTGGTATGCCCAGGGGCTTGCCAATCTGTATATGCAGCAAAACGAAACGGAGAAAGCCGCTGCCTTGTTGGAAAATATGGCGGTACGTTTCTCGGATAAGCTGGACCCGCTATACAACTTGCTGGAGATTTACAACCGCCAGGAAGAGTATGACAAAGTTATCGGTATACTGAACAAGCTCGAGGAACGGATGGGCAAGAATGAACAGCTCAGTATGGAGAAGTTCCGCATCTATCTGCAAAAGAAGGACGACAAGAGCGCCTTTCATGAAATAGAAAGTCTGGTAGAAGAGTATCCCAACGATATGCGCTATCAAGTTGTGCTGGGGGATGTCTATATGCAGAACGGGAAAAAGCAGGAAGCTTATGAGATTTACAAGAAGGTGCTGGCCGAAGAGCCGGACAATGCAATGGCCATGTACTCATTGGCTTCTTACTACGAAGAGACCGGACAGAAGGAGCTGTATGAACAGCAATTGGACACGCTGTTGCTGAACAAGAAAGTGGCTTCGGACACCAAACTGAATGTGATGCGGCAGTTCATCGTGCAGAACGAGCAGGCAGGCAAGGACAGCACACGTGTCATTACGCTCTTCAACCGTATCATGGAGCAGGAGCCCGATGAGGCACAATTACCTTTGCTGTATGCCCAATATCTTCTTTCCAAAGGAATGAACAAGGAGGCAGGACCGGTTCTGCGCCAGGTTCTGGCGATAGACCCTACCAACACAGCGGCTCGTATGACATTGCTGGGGGAAGCTGTGCGCCAGGAGGATTACAAGGAAATAATGAATTTGTGCGAAGCCGGTGTGGAGTCCAATCCCGATATGTTGGAGTTCTATTTCTATCTGGCCATTGCCTACAACCAGGCGGAACGGACGGATGATGCCCTTGCCATCTGTCAAAAGGCTTTGTCGCACGTCAAGGACGACAGCAAGAAGGAGGTCGTATCAGATTTTTATGCCATTATCGGTGATGCTTATCACACCAAGAATCTGCATGCGGAAGCTTATGCGGCTTATGATTCCGCTTTGGTGTACAATCCTTCAAACATCGGTGCCTTGAATAACTACGCATATTATCTTTCCGTGGAGCGCCGCGACTTGGACAAGGCGGAAGAGATGAGCTACAAGACAGTGAAAGCCGAGCCGAACAATTCCACCTATCTCGATACATATGCATGGATATTGTTTGTTAAAGGTAATTATGCCGAGGCGCGTCTCTACATAGATGAGGCGATAAAGAATGATAAAGATAGCAGTGACGTGGTCTTGGAACATTGCGGAGATATCTATTACATGACTGGCGATGCGGAAGGTGCCTTGAAATACTGGAAACAAGCCTGGGATAAGGGCAATCGCTCTGATACGTTGAAACAGAAAATACAAAAAAAGAAATATATATCAGATGAAACTAAACCTGCTGAATGATATGGCAAGGACGTGCCGCCTATTGTCCTTGCTGTTGTTGCTGGCTGTGGGGCTTGCCGGTTGCAAGACTTCGCGTCACTCAAGTTCTCTGTCCGGAGAATCTGCCTGCCTTTCCTCCAAAGTGCAGCTGACGGTACCCCATAAAGATGCCACCCTTACTGTGAACGGTACGATGAAGTTGAAGAAGGAAGAATGCATGCAGATTTCCTTTCTGATGCCGATACTTCGTACGGAGGTGGCACGTATGGAAGTCACCCCGGATGAGATTCTGTTGGTAGACCGTATGGGAAAACGTTATGTCCGTGCAACACGTAAGGAACTGAAGGATGTGCTGCCCAAGAAGGCGGATTTTGCCCATTTGGAGAAACTGCTTTATGCTGCTTCCAAACCCAATGGCAAGAAGGTGCTTACCGGCAAGGAACTCGGGATACCCTCTCTGGAAAAGGGAAAGATTGAACTTTCCAACTTCTCGGATAAGCCTTTTGCACTGACTCCTACCCAGCTCTCACAGAAATATAAAGAGGTGGAGCTGGAAGAACTGCTGGAAATGCTGATGGACCTTTGATTAGTTGATAATTGTCAGATAATCCCTCATAACTTATAACTCATAACTTATGAAGCTTCTCCTTCTCTTCTTTCTCCTCCTTTTGCCGGTTTCTCCGCTCCTTGCCCAGTCCAACAAGCTGATTAAGGAACTGGAAAGCAAGCGTGGTGCCTTACAGAAACAGATAGCAGAGTCGGAAACGCTGTTGATAACCACCAAGAAGGATGTGGGAAGCCAGTTGAACGGTCTTGCTGCACTGACCGGACAGATAGAAGAGCGCAAACGCTATATTCTGACTATCAATAATGATGTGGAATCCATAGAGCGCGAGTTGTCTTCATTAGAACGTCAGTTGACCCGCCTGCAACGTGACCTAAGGGACAAGAAGAAGAAATACGAATCGTCCGTTCAATATTTGTATAAGAACCGCTCCATTGAGGAGAAGCTGATGTTTATTTTCTCTGCACGGAGTCTGGCGCAGACCTATCGCCGTTTGCGTTATGTGCGTGAGTATGCCACCTACCAACGCCTGCAAGGCGAGGAAGTGTTGAAAAAGCAGGAGCAGGTGAACCGTAAGAAGACTGAGCTTCAGCAAGTGAAGGTTGCCAAGGAAGGATTGTTGAAAGAACGTGAAGAGGAGAAAGTCAAGCTGGAAGCGCAGGAGAAGGAACAAAAGTTGTTGGTAGCCAATCTGAAAAAGAAACAGCGGGGATTGCAGAACGAACTGAATAAGAAACGCCGTGAAGCCAATCAGCTCAATGCACGCATTGACCGTCTGATAGCGGAAGAAATAGAGAAAGCGCGTAAGCGTGCGGCAGAAGAAGCGCGCCGTGAGGCAGCCGCACGTAAAAAGGCTGGTGAGAAAACCGAAAAAAACGGCAACTGCCTCTACGCCCGCAAAGCCGAAGGCACAGCCTTTGGAAACTTACTCCATGAGTAAGGCAGACCGTGAATTATCAGGGAACTTTGCTAATAATCGCGGTAAGTTGCCGATGCCCATCACCGGCGCGTATATCATTACCAGCCATTACGGCCAGTATTCTGTGGAAGGTTTGCGCAATGTCAAGCTGGACAATAAGGGCATCGATATACAAGGGAAACCGGGTGCCCAAGCCCGTGCCATCTTCAATGGTAAAGTGGCGGCTGTCTTTAAACTGAACGGACTGTTCAATATCCTTGTCCGTCACGGGAATTATATATCAGTCTATTGCAACTTGTCATCGGCCTCGGTGAAGCAGGGCGATGATGTTGCCACCAAACAGACTCTCGGACAAATCTTCTCGGATGGGGCCGACAATGGTCGTACGGTGCTACACTTCCAATTGAGGAAAGAGAAGGAAAAACTGAATCCGGAGCCGTGGCTGAACAGATAATGATAATTTAAATTTTTACTCCTTCCAGCAGCTCCAGATACATCCCTATCGCCTCCTCTATCTCCTTGACAAAGATAAATTCATCGGCAGTGTGTGAACGGGCACTTTTCCCCGGTCCCATCTTCAGAGAAGGGAATGGCATCAGTGCCTGGTCGGACAAGGTCGGTGAGCCGAAAGGAGTACGTTTCATGGCAATGGCCTTTTGCACTACCGGATGCTCCGGAGCTACGTGTGAAGAGCTTAGCCGGAAGGAGCGGGCTTTGGCTTCACACGTGATGTGTTTCTGTATTTCATCGAATAGCTCATGATTGCTATAACACTCGTTGCTGCGAATGTCTACGACAAAAGTACAACGGTCGGGAATGACGTTATGCTGTGTACCGGCGTTTACCATGGTTACGCTCATCTTCACGGGACCCAGCAGGGAAGATTCTTTTCGGGAAACGGTAATCACGAAACCAGGCAATATCATCCAATACCTTATATATAGCATTATCTCCCTCGTTCCGGGCAGCATGCCCCGACCTGCCGGTAGCAGTTACGTCCAGTACCATCAATCCTTTTTCGGCAATGGCGGGTTGCATCTCCGTCGGCTCGCCTACAATGGCGAATTGTATGGGAGGGAGCTCCGGCAGTACGCATTCTATTCCCCCTTTGCCTGATACTTCCTCCTCACACGAGGCAAGATATATCAGATTGTAGGCCTGAGTGGTGCGGCACAATGTCAGGAATACTTGCAGCAGGCTGACTACACTGGCTCCGGCATCGTTGCGCCCAGGAAGCCAGGTAAATCAGGTTGTAAGCCTGTGTAGTCCGGCACAATTGCAGGAATACCTGCAGCAGGCTGACTACGCTTGCTCCAGCGTCATTGCTTCCCAAACCGTAAATCTTGCCGTTCTCTTCCGTAGGGGTGAACGGGGCTTTCCGCCATCCGTTTACGGGCTTCACCGTGTCGATGTGCGAGTTCAGCAGCAGCGTAGGTTTGTTCAGGTCGAACATCGGGCTGAGACACCATATATTGTTGCCTTTCCGTCCGGTTGCCATTCCCTGCATTTCGATGTAATTCTGAAGAAAGTCCGCAGCCTGCTCCTCTTCGCGGCTCAATGATGGTATGGCTATCAATGATTTAAGCAGTCCGATTGCCTCGGAAACCAGTGTTTCTATATCCGTTGTCATCGTTGGGTTCTGTTATATATTCGTTATTACTTTGCAAACTTACGGATAAATCCCGAAAAAGGGAGATAGTTTCAAATAAAACTAATACCTTTGTACCCATATTTACCAATTCATTAAAAATATGACTTATCATCATTTGTCTGTTCTGATACATCGTCAGGCAGAGAAGTATGGAGACAAAGTAGCCCTTAAATACAGGGACTATGAAACATCACAATGGATACCTATCACTTGGAAAGAGTTCTCACAGACTGTACGCCGGACTGCCAATGCAATGGTGGCTTTGGGAATAGAGCCACAAGAGAATATCGGTATCTTCTCGCAGAATAAACCCGAATGTCTCTTTACTGATTTCGGTGCATTCGCCAACCGGGCGGTGACTATACCTTTGTATGCTACCAGCTCTTCGGCCCAGGCCCAGTATATCATCAACGATGCTCAGATACGTTATCTGTTTGTAGGCGAGCAGTTCCAGTACGATGCCGCTTTCAGCGTGTTCGGATTTTGCCAGTCTCTGCAGCAGCTCATCATCTTCGACCGTGCTGTGGTGAAAGATCCGCGCGACATGACTTCCATCTATTTTGATGAATTTATGGCAATGGATGAAGAGTTGCAGCACAATGCCATTGTAGAAGAACGTACAGCAGCTGCCTCAGATGATGACCTCGCCAATATCCTTTATACTTCCGGTACTACCGGTGAGCCGAAAGGTGTCATGCTCCATCATTTCAATTATAGAGAGGCTTTCCGCATTCATGATATCCGATTGCCTTTCATGACAGACCAGGATGTTTCCATGAACTTCCTTCCGCTGACCCATGTATTCGAAAAGGCATGGACCTACCTTTGTATACATCGGGGAGTGCAGGTCTGCATCAATCTCCGTCCACAAGATATCCAAACTACTATTAAAGAGATACGTCCTACATTGATGTGCAGCGTTCCCCGCTTTTGGGAGAAGGTATATGCCGGTGTGCAGGAGAAGATTGCCCAGGAAACCGGTCTGCGTAAGGCGATGATGTTGGATGCCATCAAGGTGGGCAGGACGCATAACATTGATTATTTGCGCCAAGGAAAGACTCCTCCGATGATGCTTCATCTGAAATACAAGTTCTACGAAAAGACCATTTATGCTCTGCTGAAAAAGACAATCGGTATTGAGAACGGTAATTTCTTTCCTACGGCAGGTGCTGCTGTGCCCGATGAAATCTGCGAGTTTGTGCATTCTGTAGGTATAAACATGGTGGTGGGCTATGGTCTGACGGAATCTACGGCTACCGTGTCCTGCTTCCTCAACGAGGGCTATGAGATTGGTTCCGTAGGTACGGTGATGCCTGATGTGGAGGTGAAGATTGGCGAGAACAACGAGATACTTCTTCGTGGTAAGACTATCACTACCGGCTACTACAAGAAACCGGAGGCAACGGCTGCTGCCATTGACCGTGACGGTTGGTTCCACACGGGTGATGCCGGTTATTTGAAGGATAGCCATCTGTATCTGACGGAGCGTATCAAAGACTTGTTCAAGACCTCCAACGGAAAATATATTTCGCCGCAGGCATTGGAAACGAAGCTGGCTATTGACCGTTACATTGACCAGATTGCTGTCATTGCCGACCAGCGTAAGTTTGTTTCCGCTTTGATAGTTCCCGTTTATGGCTTTGTGAAGGATTATGCCAAGGAGAAAGGCATTGCATACAGCAATATGGATGAGTTACTGCAACATCCCAAGATACAGGCGTTGTTCCGTGCCCGTATCGATACCTTGCAGCAGCAGTTTGCGCATTATGAGCAGGTGAAACGTTTCACGCTTCTGCCGGAACCATTCAGCATGGAGCGTGGGGAACTGACGAATACGCTGAAGCTGAAACGTTCTGTGGTGGCAAAGAATTATAAGGAGCTGATTGATAAGATGCTGGACATCGAAGGAAAAAAAATACAAGTGGAAGAGGAGCAATTGCGCACGCAGGCTCCGGGGTTCTGGGATGACCAGAAAGCCGCCGAAGCTCAGATGAAGAAAGTGAAAGGCTTGCAGCAATGGATTTCCGGCTACAATGAGGTAAAGACCTTGACTGACGAGGTACAACTGGCTTTCGACTTTTACAAAGACGAACTGGTGACTGAAGAGGAAGTGGACGATGCCTATGCCAAGGCAATCACTGCTGTCGAGGCCCTCGAGCTCAAGAATATGCTTCGTGAGGAAGCCGACCAGATGGATTGTGTACTGAAAATAAATTCGGGAGCCGGCGGCACGGAGAGCCAGGACTGGGCGAGCATGCTGATGCGTATGTATCTGCGATATGCCGAAACACACGGATATAAGGCCACCATCGCCAACTTGCAGGAAGGCGACGAGGCCGGAATCAAAACTTGTACCATCGAGATTTCCGGCGATTATGCCTACGGCTATCTGAAAGGTGAGAACGGTGTCCACCGTTTGGTGCGCGTATCTCCCTATAATGCTCAGGGCAAGCGTATGACTTCTTTTGCATCCGTTTTCGTCACTCCCTTGGTAGATGATACCATCGAGGTGAACATCGAACCTGCCCGCATGTCATGGGATACCTTCCGAAGTGGTGGTGCCGGTGGACAGAACGTCAATAAGGTAGAGTCCGGTGTCCGTCTGCGCTATCAGTATAAGGACCCATATACGGGCGAAGAGGAAGAAATCCTGATTGAAAATACCGAGACGCGAGACCAGCCCAAGAACCGCGAGAACGCTCTCCGTCTTCTCCGTTCCATGCTTTACGACAAGGAACTCCAGCACCGCATGGCCGAGCAGGCAAAGGTGGAAGCCGGTAAGAAGAAAATCGAATGGGGTAGCCAGATTCGTAGCTACGTCTTCGACGACCGCCGCGTGAAGGACCACCGTACCAACTTCCAGACCAGTGATGTGAATGGCGTGATGGATGGAAAGATAGACGGCTTTATCAAAGCTTACCTGATGGAGTTTGCAGGAAGCGGCGAATAAATTTTCTCCCTTTCATTTGCATTCTTCCCGAATTTCTTCTTACTTTGTTCATCGTTGAACTTTAAACTATAAAACACACCATGGGAAAAAGTAAAAAGAAAGCAATGCATAGCCAGAAGGAAGAGCAACAAGCCAAGAAAGTGATGATGACGATGGGAGTAATAGCCATTGTATTGGTCATCGCCATGTTTGTGGCTTACTCTTACTGGGGCTGATAAAATCACTGGAAACGACATGCCGCAGGAGATAGAACGGAAATTCCTCGTGACGGGAGAATACAAGCCACAAGCGTATGCACACAGCCGTATCGTACAAGGATACATCAGCAGTGCACGTGGACGGACAGTACGGGTGCGCATCCGCGATGAACGGGGATTTCTCACCATCAAGGGTGCATCCAATGAATCGGGAACGAGCCGCTACGAGTGGGAAAAGGAAATTCCGCTGTGCGAAGCGCGGGAATTGCTGAAACTGTGCGAACCGGGTGTCATCGACAAGACCCGTTACCTGGTGCGCAGCGGACAGCACGTCTTTGAGGTGGATGAATTCTATGGCGAGAACGAAGGGCTGACTGTGGCTGAGGTGGAACTCTCCTCGGAAGACGAGCCTTTCGTGAAACCTGCATTCATCGGACGGGAGGTGACGGGAGATGTCCGCTACTATAACTCGCAACTGATGAAACACCCTTTCACCACATGGTAGCAAACCAATTGTATGCCGTACTTGTTTAATCGTCATGGAGAAACTTTACGACTACCTGCCAAGAGAACTGGTCACCTTCCTTTTGGTCACTGTATTCTCTTTACTCATCGGGCTTTCACAGCGTAAAATCAGCTTGAAGCGCGAAGGGGAAACTACGCTTTTCGGTACCGACCGCACCTTCACTTTTATAGGCATTCTGGGCTATCTGCTCTATATCCTCGACCCTACGGGCTATCGTCTGTTCATGGGAGGAGGAGCCATTCTGGGACTGCTGCTCGGACTGAACTATTATGTGAAGCAGTCACAGTACCATGTGTTCGGAGTAACCACCATCATTATTGCACTCATCACCTACTGTATTGCTCCCATTGTGGCCACGCAGCCGTCGTGGTTCTACGTCATGGTCATAGTGACCGTCCTGCTCTTTACCGAGCTGAAACATACGTTTACCGAACTGGCACAGCGGATGAAGAACGACGAAATGATTACGCTTGCCAAGTTCCTTGCCATCAGCGGTATTATTCTCCCGATGCTGCCCGATGACAATCTGATACCGGGCATCAACCTGACGCCATACAGTATTTGGCTGGCCACGGTGGTTGTATCGGGCATTTCCTACCTTTCTTATCTGTTGAAGCGTTACGTTTTCCATGAGTCGGGCATTCTGGTTTCGGGCATCGTGGGAGGCTTGTACAGCAGCACGGCTACCATTTCCGTACTGGCGCGAAAGAGCCGTAAGGCTTCTGTGCAGGATGCTCCCGAATATGTGGCGGCCATGTTGTTGGCGGTCAGCATGATGTTCCTCCGTTTCTTGATATTGATAGGTATTTTCAGCCGGGAGACGCTACTGGCCATTTATCCCTACCTGCTGATAATGTCGGTGGTGACGGCAGCCGTGGCATGGTATCTGCATTCCAAGCGGAAACGGGTGGACGACGGCACGCAGACCACGGAGGACGAAGACAGCAGTAACCCGTTGGAGTTCAAGGTAGCGCTGATTTTTGCCATGCTGTTTGTGGTGTTCACTATCTTGACCCACTATACGCTGGTGTATGCCGGCACGGGTGGACTGAACTTGCTCTCTTTCATTTCGGGGTTCAGTGACATTACTCCTTTCATCCTGAACCTGCTTCAAGGAACGGGCAGTGTGGCGGTGCTGGTGATTACGGCTTGCAGCATGCAGGCTATTGTCAGCAATATAGCGGTAAACATGTGCTACGCGTTATTCTTTGCCGGTGGAAAAAGCCCTTTGCGGCCGTGGATATTGGGGGGATTCGGCTCTGTTATTGCCGCAAATATCTGTCTGTTACTTTTCTTCTATTTTCTCTAAATTGCTTTCTTTTTGCTTTTTTAACTCCGAAAGTCTCGTAAATGCATGAAAAAGGGGCTATTTTTGCCGAATTCATTGTGACAAAACTCGAACGGGAAACGTCTAATACCAAGACAATAAACATGAATAGTCACTAAATATAAAAACGCAATGAGAACAAAATGGACTGTGCTGCTATGGATGCTGATGATTTCGGGACTGCTTGCAGCGCAAAACACGGCAAACACTTCTTTCCAGGTTAAAGGAATTTTGCTCGACTCACTCACCCAGGAGGGTGAACCTTATGCTACCATTAAAATCGTGAAGAAAGAGGCCCCTGCAAAGGCGCTGAAAATGCTGGTAACGGACATGAAAGGCCAGTTCCAGGAGAAAGTACCCGGTACGGGCAACTTCGTGATGACCATCACTTCCGTGGGACGTACTCCCATCGTGAAGGACTTTTCTGTGAAGGCAGGGGAGAAGCTGGTGGACTTCGGCACGCTGTATATCGTAGATGCCTCCAATGAGCTGGGGCAGGTGGAAATAGTGGCACAGAAGCCTCTGGTGAAGGCAGATATCGACAAGATAGAGTACAATGTGCAGGATGACCCTGACGCCCAGTCGAACTCCGTGCTGGAAATGCTTCGCAAGGTACCGTTGGTAACGGTGGATGGCGAGGACAATATTCAGGTGAACGGGAGTAGCAGCTTTAAGGTATATGTCAACGGAAAGCCCAACAACATGATGAGCAACAACCCGACGGAAGTGCTGAAAAGTATGCCTGCAAACAGTATCAAGCATATTGAAGTGATAACCAATCCCGGCCCCAAGTATGACGCCGAGGGTGTGGGCGGTATTCTGAACATCGTCACCGTGGGCAGCGGACTCGAAGGCTATACGGCTACGTTCAGTGCCAACGTCAGCAACCGCGGTGCAGGCGGCGGGGCATTCGGTACCATAAAGAGCGGAAAGCTGACCGTCAGCGCCCGCTACAATTACAATTACAACGACCAGCCCCGCAACTACAGCAGTGGTAGCCAGCATGTGACACCGGAAGCTGTTACGGAGAATTCTTCCAATCTGGACTATGACGGCAGCAACAAGGGACACGGTTCTTTCCAGTCGGGCAGCATGGAGGCCAGCTACGAAATAGATACATTACGCCTGGTCACCATGTCTTTCGGACTTTGGGGCGGCGGGAACAAGAGTAACGGCTCTACGGACTACATCGCTACTTTTCCGGAGAACATAAACGCTGCTCCCATTTACAGCTACTCTGCCTTCAACCGCAGCAAGTCTTCCTGGTATTCCATCGACGGAGGTATCGACTACCAGCGTCTGTTCAAGGTCAAGGACCGCATGCTGACGTTCTCCTACAAGATAAACACCCGTCCGCAAACGTCGGATTCCTATACGGAATATGAAATAGACAATGGCTATAACCCCGATTGGGCAGACTATCTGAACCGTTTGAAGAACCAGCATAACGACGGTGAGCAGAATACCACGGAGCATACGTTCCAGGCCGACTATACCACGCCTATCGGCAAGCTGCATACATTGGAGGCAGGTGCCAAGTACATTCTGCGCAACAACTCCTCCGAAGACGACCGTTTTGATGCGGACGATACCGGAAAGTATGAATACAACAAGGACCAGAGCTCACACTACAAGCATTTGAACGATATTATCGCCGCCTATCTGGGATATGGACTGAAGGTGAAGAGACTTTCGGGCCGTTTGGGATTACGCTACGAGCATACCATCCAAGATGTGAAGTATCTGGTGGGCCGCGGTGAGGATTTCACAAAGAACTTTGACGACGTAGTGCCTTCCGCTTCCATCGGCTACAAGCTGACGGATATGTCCAACTTGCGTTTGGGTTATAACATGCGTATCTACCGTCCGGGCATCTGGTCTCTGAATCCTTATCTGAATGATACGGACCCCTCCTACATCAGCCAGGGTAATCCGGAGCTGGACAGCGAGAAGAGCCATGCTTTCAACTTGAGTTACAGTAACTTCACACAGAAGTTCAACATCAATATCTCGGCCCGTTACTCGTTTACCAACAACAGTATTGAGAATGTGACAAGGCTCATGCCCGATACGGAGATTGAGGGATTGAAGAATCCCACGGGCAAGGATGTGCTTTATTCTACCTATGCCAACATCGGCAAGACCCGTTATGCCAGTGTGAACGGCTACGTCAACTGGAATGCCACTCCACGTACACGTATCTACATGAACATGAGCGGCAATTACTCTTATCTGGAGGGCAGTGAAGGCATGCGTAACGATGGCTGGAGCCTCTTTGCCTACGGCGGTGCACAGCAGACGCTGCCCCATGACTGGCGCATCAGTCTGAATGTCTTCGGACAGACGCCGTGGATTATGCTGCAAGGTAAGGGCAGCAGCTTCTTTGATTATGGCTTGAGCGTCAACAAGTCCTTCCTGGACAAGCGCCTCACCTTGTCTGCCTTTGCCAGCAACTTCTTCAAGAAGTATATGGACCAAAGCTCCACCACCGAAGGCAGCGGTTTTATACGGGAAAGCAATTATAAGTACAGCCGCCAACGCTTCGGCATAAGCGTCAGCTACCGTATCGGTGAGTTGAAGGCAAGCGTGAAAAAGGCTGCGCGCACTATCAGCAATGATGATGTGAAGAGCGGTGGCAGTGGTTCCGGTGGCGGCGGTGAATAGGTTGTAAATACATCCCCTTCTGAAACTTGTACCTCGCTATTCATCAGAGAATACAAGTTTCAGAAGGGGATTTTTTATGATAGTAAGTTACTTGCTGACTGTTGAGAACCCCAACTCCTTCAACCCTTTCTGCACATCCGGATGACTCATGAAGAGCTTCCACAGCAGTCCCGACCGATAATTCTCGAGCATGACGGCTATCGGGCCCTGGTCAATGGCGAGGTAGCGCTGCGGATACCAGTTGTCCGTTTCGCTGAAAGCATCGTAGAAGCCATAGGGGCCGAAGACCTTATCTCCCATCTCGTAGAGGTGACGCATCACTTGCAACGACTGTTCCGGGGTATAGACGATGGATGACAAGGCGGCAGTTGGAGAGATGACTCCCTGGTCGTCGCGTTCGTTGGGAGCGTGGGCGGCATATCCGTTGACGGAGTAGCTGGCTGTCAGTCCCCAGCAGTCGGGCCCGAAACCTTTGTAGTGCTTGGGGTTGCGGACACAGTAGGCACGGTTCACAAGCGTCAGGTTACGCATCTCGTCGAAGTAGTTGGCGCAGTATTCATCCTTCAGCCCGATGGGGTCGAGGCCGAGGAACGAGTATTGTGCCCAGAAGAGCGGTCCGGCTTCTGTGCCTTGATAGCGCAGATGCAACTCGATATTCTCCACTTTATGAGGGTCTACAATGGCCCCGTTCTGCGCCCAGCCCTCGTGATAGACTGCTGCAGGCACGCCGTGGGTAGGCGAGGCGGCAGCAAGGATATACATGATGAGGCATTCGTTGTAACCGTGTACGGGGAAGTCCATTTCCCAGCCGTATTCGGGGCTCCAATGCCAGTAGAGCACGTTTTGGTCGCCCTGGCGGTAGAAGTTCCAGTCTACCTCCCGCCATAGCTTGTCGATGCGGGCGGCGAGGGCTTGCTCGGCGGGCGAACCGTCGATGTAGTACTGGTGGACGGAGAGCAGCGCCTGCATGATGAAAGCGGTTTCTACGAGGTCGCCGCCATTGTCTTTTTGTCCGAAAGGCTTTACCCGTCCCGTATCGCCATACCACCAGTGGGGGTAGGCACCGTGAAAGCGGTCGGCGGTTTCGAGGAAGGAGACGATTTTCTCCATTCGTTCCAGCCCTTCCTGGCGGGTGACATAGCCGCGGTCTATACCGGCAAGTATAGCCATGATGCCGAAGCCGCTGCCGCCGGATGTCACTACGTTTTGGTCGTTTTCGGGATATACGCCGTCCATGTGGATGCGTTCGCGTGCCAGTCCGCTGTTGGGTTCGGCTCCGTCCCAGAAGTAATTGAAGGTCCGGCGTTGTACGGTGTCCAGCAGGGCATCGTCGCTCAGCCGGTCTTCTTTGGCGGCGGGGCTTTTGCATTGCGTGAAACCGAGCAACAGCAGGAACAATAATAAACTGTATTGTATTTTCATTGTACCAATGCTTACTTGTTTTTTTATCATTTACTTATCTATATTCATTGCACGGTCAATTCAACAAGTATAGGACAGTGGTCGGAAAGGTAGCTGTTCTCCGGTTTGTCTTGGATAACGCGGTAGCGGTCTATCTTTGCGCCTTTGGTCACGAAGACATAGTCCAGCAGTACGCGTTCCTCCACCGGCAGACGGCCGAAGTCATGGAAAGACCAGGACGGACCGTAGGTGACAGCAGCTGTCTTTGCGGCATTTTCCATTCCTCCCTTTTCCAGCGTTTGCAGAGGTTCTTCACCGGGCGTACAGTTAAAGTCACCGGTGATGATGGCGGGCATGTCCGGTGCTATCTCCTTGATTTTGTCGAGAATGAGTTGCACGCCCTCTTTGCGGGCTGTCTTTCCGTCGTTGTCCAGATGGGTGTTGAAATATACAAACTTTTGTCCGTTGTTCTTTTCCTGCAGTATCGCCCAGGTGGTGACACGGTTGTAGGAAGCGTCCCAGCCCTTGATGCCGATAGTTTCGGGTTGCTCGCTGAGGGAGAAATTGCCGTATTCCACCAGTGTAAACCGGTCGGTCCGGAAGAATATCGGGCAGTATTCGCCTGCTTCCTTGCCGTCGTCGCGCCCCACACCGAGTGCTGTGTATTGCGGCAGCCCGCGTTTTAGGTCTTCCATTTGGTTGTGAAGCACTTCCTGCATGCCCAGCAAGTCGGGGCTGTAGTAGGCTATCATACGGCAGGCGTCACCCTTGCGGTAATTCCAGTTGTTTACACTGTCCGAAGGAATATCCAGGCGGACATTGAACGTCATCACTTCCAGCGGCTGTCCGTTCTGTGCGGAGGGCTGGCTCTTGCAGCTGCCAAGGAGCAGAATGCTGCAAAAACAAAGGAGTAAAGTAGTATATCTCATGTTTTCTTGTTTTTAGAGTGCAATATTAAATATTTTATTTCAGTGTCAGTCGGGCTGTCTTTTCTGCCTGGCTGCTGCCACCTATCATCACATCGAAATCTCCCGGCTCGGCCACGTGGTTGAGGTCGTAGTCGTAGAAGCGGAGCAGCTCAGGGGTAATCTTGAAGGATACGGTCTTGCTTTCGCCCGCTTTCAGGAACACCTTTTCAAAGCCTTTCAGCTCGCGTACGGGGCGGGTAATGCTGCCTACGAGGTCGCGGATATAGAGCTGCACGACTTCTGCGCCGTCACGCTTACCGGTATTGGTCACGGTGACTACGGCAGTGGTGGAGCCATTTTGTCCCATGACCGGGGTACTGAGGGCGATGTCGCTGTACTGGAAAGTGGTGTATGAGAGTCCGTATCCGAAGGGATACAGCGGTTCATTGTCCACATCCAGATAGTTGCTGCGGAACTTCTCGAACCAATTGCCGGCAGCCAGCGGGCGACCGGTATTCTTGTGGTTATAGAATAAAGGTATCTGCCCCACGTTCTTCGGGAAAGTCATGGTCAGCTTACCGCTTGGGTTCACGTCGCCGAACAGTACGTCGCCGATGGCGTATGCCGCTTCACTGCCACCGAACCATACGTTCAAGATAGCGGGCACATGTTCCTGCTCCCAGGTGAGCGTCAGCGGCCGGCCGGTGAAGAGGGTTAGTACAACGGGCTTTCCGGTCTTCAGCAAGGCCTCCAGCAGGGTGCGTTGCACGTCGGGGATGCCGAGGTCGGTACGGCTCGAGCTTTCACCGCTCATTTCGGAAGACTCGCCCAGGGCGGCTACAATCACGTCGGCACCGGAGGCCACCTTCAAAGCTTCGTCCAGCAGCTCCTTATCCGTACGGTTGTCCCGGCCCAGCGAACGGCCGAATAGGGTGGCGCGTTCCTCGTAGGCTGCATCACCGATGAGGTTGCTGCCTTTGGCGTAGGTGATGTTCACTCGGCCGGCTGTCATCTCCTTCAATCCTTCGTACAGAGAGGGATAGTCGTCCAGGCGTGCGGCAACACTCCAGGTACCGGGCATGTTGCTGCGGGTATTGCCCAGGGGGCCGATGACGGCGACGGTGCCTTGCTTCTCCAAAGGAAGGACGGGACGAGAAGACTTCTTGCCTTGTCCCTCAAAAGGTTCGTTTTTCAGCAGCACAAAGCTTTCGGCGGCAATCCGGCGGGCAGCGTCGCGGTGCTCGCGCGTGAAGATGTCGCGTGCGGGACGGCTGAGGTCGCAGTATTTGTAAGGGTCATCGAACAGCCCTAACTTGTATTTCGCTTCAAGGATGCGGTGGCAGGCTGCATCCAGCGTCTTCATGGTTATTTTGCCTTCGGTGAGCGACTTTTTCAACGTGCCCACGAAACCTTCGCTCACCATATCCATGTCCACACCGGCGTTGAGCGCACGGGCGGAAACGGTCTGCAGGTTGCCGATTCCGTGTTCCACCATTTCGGAGATACCGGTAAAGTCGGTCACCACAAAACCGCTGAACCCCCATTGTTTGCGCAGCACGTCTGTCATCAGCCAGCGGTTGGCGGTGGCGGGCACGCCGTCCACTTCGTTGAAAGAGGCCATTACACTGCCCACTCCGGCATGGACGGCTGCTTCATAGGGGTACATGTATTCGTTGAACATGCGGTTGCGGCTCATGTCCACGGTGTTGTAGTCGCGTCCGGCTTCTCCGGCACCGTACAGTGCGAAGTGCTTGACGCATGCCATGATTTCGTCGTTCCGTTTCAGTTGGTCGTTCAGGTCTTTTCCCTGATACCCCAACACCATGGCGCGGGCGATGGCACCTCCGAGGAACGGGTCTTCGCCCGAACCCTCGGATACACGTCCCCAACGCGGGTCGCGGCTGATGTCCACCATCGGACTGAATGTCCATGAGATGCCGTCGGCACTGGCTTCTGTAGCGGCTATGCGGGCAGACTGCTCGATGGCTGCCATATCCCACGTGCAGGAGAGGCCGAGGGGGATGGGGAAGATGGTTTCGTAACCGTGTATCACATCCATGCCGAAGAGCAGGGGGAATGCCCAGGCGGGAGTTCTCTACGGCCAGTTTCTGTACGTCGCGTATCTTGGCCACTCCTTTCAGATTGAAAAGCCCTCCCACGAGCCCCTGCTCAATCTTCTTGGCCACGTCGCTGCTCTTTGCCTGACCGGTGGTGATTTCTCCGGTCACGGGCAGGTTGAGCTGGCCGATTTTCTCTTCCACAGTCATCCGGCGCATCAGTGCGTCGATGAAGCGGTCCATGTCCTGCGGAGACTTCTGCGCCTGCACGGTGACGCCTATTAAAGCGGTCGCGAGCAGCAGACTTGTTCTCTTGAAAATTTTCTTCATATTCATATTGAATTAATTGTTTGTAAGTATGTTCCCTTCATTGTTTTTAGATTGCCGTCACTCTATTGCAGTGGCGCTATGACTTCTTTGCAACGGTGCTGCAATTTCTCTGCAGTGATACTGCAAACGATTTGCAGCGCTACTGCAACTGCTTTGCAGCGACACTGCAACTGTTGTGCAGTGCTACTGCAACACTTTTGCAGTGCCACTGCAAAAAGTTTGCAGCTCTTTGCAGTAGCAATGCTTTGATTGAAAGCAAGTTATGAAATAGACCTTTTGCCATTGATTGGGTCGGCTGTTTCCTTTGGCCGGGTATCAATAGTCGGGGTTCTGTACCAGTACTCCGTTCGATTTGTCTATCTCTGTCTGGGGCAGAGGCAGTAGTGCATTCTTGTCCTGGTAATTCTTTCCGGCAGCTTGCAGCACTTCTTTGGCAATGCCCCAGCGCACGAGGTCGTAGAAACGGTCGGGTTCCAATGCCAACTCAACGCGGCGTTCGTGGCGAATGGCGTCACGCAGCACGGACTGGCTGGCAGATTCTACCTTCGGAAGCACGTTTGCCAGTGTGCCGCGGGCATGGGCGCGTACTTGTTCCAGATACCCGGCGGCTTCGCCCGTCAGCCCTTTCTCGTTGGCGGCTTCGGCAGCCATCAGCAGCACGTCCGGATAGCGGATGAGGCGGATGTTTACCCAGAAACCCATACGGCTGTACTTGCGGCGCAGTGTCGGGTCCGTGTAGGCCTTCTTGTTGAAGTAGGCACCCATGGCGGTGGATACGGGTGACTCGCCATAAGGCTGGTTGGTATTCTCCGGTGTGATGGGCTCGTCCGTGCTGCGGCGGAAGTAGAGCAATGTGGCGTTCCGGCGCGGGTCGCCCGGCTCAAAGGCTTCTCCCATCAGTTTGGTGGCCATGTGCCAGCCCCATCCCAGGTCCCACTCGCCGGCTCCGCGCACCCCTTGCACCTGGCAGAACTGGCTGCCGATGCTGGCATCCTCTTTCATGGCATCGGTGGCTTCGCATTGCAGTTCGAAGATGCTCTCGCCGCAGTTTTCCCCTTCTACGGTGAAGACTTTGTCGACCGGTGTATTCAGGTTGTAGATGCCCGACTTTATCACTTCGGTGGAGGCTGTGTACATATTGTCCCAATCGTTCCGCATCATATAGGTGCGTGCGTGCAGGGAGCGTGCGGCGCCCCAGGTCAGCCGTCCCGTATAGTCGCTGTCCCACCGCAGGGGCAGGCATTCTTCGGCTTCGGTCAGGTCTTTGTCAATCTGTTCGTATATCTTTTCCGCCGTGGTCTTGGGCACGTTGGCATCGGAGGCTTCCACTACCTTGATGGTGACCAGCGGCACTTCGCCAAAGGCGCGTACCAGGTTGAAGTAGCACCAGGCACGGAAGAAGAGCGCTTCGCCGCGGTTGCGGATGGCTTCGGTGTCGTCCTTGTGTCCGCTCTTCTCAATGTCGTCCAGGATTTCGTTGCACTGGTAGATGATTTTATAGTTCTGTCCCCAATAGGCACTGAGCGTACCGTTGGAGGCTGTATACTGGAAGTCGTCCCACATGGCGGCCTCGTTGCTGCCGTCGCCGGCGTCACTGCCTTTCTCGGAGTCCTCGCTGCGCACCATGTGCACCATAAAAGCAGGAATACCGGCAGTGATGTCGTACGAGCGCATCAGGTAGTAGACGTTGAATATCTTCCCGCCTACAAGGGCGTTGGGAGCATCGTCTTCGGTGAACTGCCCCAGCGGGTCGCGGTCGAGGAAGTCGTTGCAGGATGTCAGTGAGAGGGCTGTTGCACCCACCAGCAATGTAAATATGTATTTTATCAGTTTCATAAATTTATATTTTTCATTCCCCGTTCCCTTTGAAGGAGTCGGGGGAGGTTTGAAGTTACTCTTTTTTAGGGGAGAGGCTTTTAGAACGTCAGATTAAATCCGAACGTATAAATCGCCGGCATCGGATAACTGCCGTCGTCCACCCCGAAGGCGATGGCACTTCCGCCCAGTTCCGGGGTATATCCGGTGTTGTGCTTCCACGTCTTCAGGTTCTGTATGTTCACGTAGAGCTTCAGCGCCTGCATGCCTATCTTCGAAATCAGCGCCTTGTCGAAGTTGTATGCCAGCGACACGTTACGGATGCGGAAGAACGAGCCGTCCTCTATGTAATACTCGGAGTTCAGATTGTTGATGGTATGCTTGGTGTTCAGCAGCGGCTGGGTGTTGCTGGTCCCTTCACCGTGCCAGCGGTCCATGCGTTGTTCCATGAAGTTGAACTGGCTCCAGTTGTAGTTGTCCCAGGTACGGAATATCTGGTTACCGCCTTGTCCCATCATGTCAACGGCAAGCTCCCAGTTCTTGTAGCCCAGGCCGAGCGTGAAGCCGTAGGTGACATCGGGTGTAGGATTACCAATCATCGTACGGTCGGCAGTGGTGATTTCACCGTCACCGTTCACGTCGCTGAATTTCAGGTCGCCCGGGGTGACGGTTGCCAGTGTGTTCTTGGGAGAGTGCTCAATCTCCTCCTGGGTCTGGTAGACGCCTTCCACCTTGTAGCCGTAGAAGTAGCCGATGGGGTATCCTGCCATTGTGTAGCTCTGCTGCTTGTCTCCGGCTATGATGGAGTAGCCTTCCTGCACGAGGCTCAGTACCTTGTTCTTGATGGTGGCAAGGTTCATTCCGATGTTGTAGTTCCAGTCGCCTATCCGGTCGCGCCAGCTCAAGGCAAGCTCTACGCCCGAATTCTCGATGGAGCCAAGGTTTCCGATACCCGGTACGGTGCCCGAGATGCCCGGCACTTCCGCCAGCAGGTCTTTGGTGGTTTTCTTGTAATATACACCCTCGAAGTGCAGGCGGTTGCGGAAGAAGTTGGCTTCTGCACCCGCTTCCCAGGCTTCCACCTTTTCCCAGCGAAGATGGGGATTGGGCAGGTAGGACAACTGGTAGCCCGGATAGATGGCGGACGGCTTGCCGAATACGGCGGAATAGGCATTGGTGAGCAACGGTTCGGCAGGATAGGCGCGGTCCAGGTTCTGGTTGCCCAGTGTGCCCCATGAGCCTTTCAGTTTCAGCATATCCAGCCAGGTGATGTCCTTCATCCATGCTTCCTCGCTCATCAGCCAGCCCAGGCCGACGGAGTAGAAGTTCTGCCACTGGTTGCCGGTGTAGGAGAAGGCGGAAGAACCGTCGCGGCGGTAGGAGCCGTTGAACAGGTACTTGCCCTTGTAGTTGTAGAGCACGCGTGCCAGCACGGACACGGTGGAGCGCTCCCACTGCGTACTGCCGTTGGTGGCGGTGGCTGCGTCGCCGATACTTACGTACCATTTGTCGGGATTGTCCGGAATGACCAGGCCTACCCCTTGGGTACGGGCGCCGTTCAGATTCTCGAGCTTGTTGTAGTAGGTGGTGAAACCGGCTGTGGCCGTCACGCTGTGGTCTCCCCAGGAGTTGGTGTAGGTCAGCAGATAGTCGCTCTGTACCTTCATTTCCGTTTCTTTGGCTTGGGACACTCCGGTCTTGCCGTTGCCCAGCGTGGCTATGTCTCCCTCGACGCTTGCGTCATATACCTGGATAACCGGGGTGTATGTCCGTGTGCTGTTCGAGGCATAGTCCAGGGAGAACATGGCCTTGAACTGGAAGTGTTTCAGGAAATCCCATTGCCCGTACACGTTGCCCGAGCCACGGTAGTTCTCGGCTTTCGTGGTATTCGCCTTCAGGTCTACGTCCACCATCGGGTTGTTCATCTGTGCCTTCTGGAATCCGGGCAGTGAGGTGTAGAGGCCGTACTCGGAGTTGAATACATGCGCCACCGGAGCTGCGCGCAGGGCTGTAGCCACACTCTTCGTGTCGGCGGGCAGCATGCGTGCCCCGTTGAATTGGAAACCTACCTTGAGGTTGTCCGTCACTTTATAGTCGTTGCTGATGTTCAGCGTGATTTTGCTGTACTTCTCGTGCTTGATGTTGCCTTGCTCGTAAGCATAGCCCGCACCGAGATAGAAGCTGTTCTTGTCCGAGGCACCCGTGATGCTGATGTTGTTGTTGGTGATGAACCCAGTCTGGAAGATTTCATCCTGCCAGTTGGTGTTTCCCGTCCAGTCCGAGAAGTTGTATTCCGGGTTGCCTTCATTCCTCAACTGTTCGTTGTACAGCAGTTTGAAGCCTTCGGCATCCGTCAGTGCAATTTTGTCGGTCATACGGTCACTTCTGTCCTGCTTAAGCTCTCCTGTCGCCGCCGTTACCAAGTGCGCGAGATAACCTTGGATATGGCTCCTAACATGGAGCAGATTGCACGCATCTGCTTTCCTGCGGCCAAACGTGTTACCGATCGCTTTCACGTACAGAAGTTAGCTTATAAAGCTGTGCAGGAGATGCGTGTAAAAGCTCGCTGGGAGGCTTTGGATGAAGAGTCCACTCAGCTTGCTTATGCAAAGGCCTGTGGAAAGATGTATCATGCACCTGTTTTCGCTAATGGAGATACAAAGAAAGCAGTTGTTAGCGAGAAGTATTTATCTGCTTTACAAGAAGGAATCCTTATGGACTCAGTCTCAAAGAATACGGGCAGAAATTCTTTTCAAGGAATATCCCGATATAAAGAAAGGATATTATCTGTCTATGCGGTTAGGCTTAATCTATCATCAGTGTAAGTTTAAGGATATTGCTTTGACAAGGCTGGCAAGGTGGTATGATGAAGTACTGCCAATTACGCCACATCCGCGGAATAATTCCGATTAGCGGGAGCAAAGATAGAAAGAATTTTCGTTTTGGCAAATTGTTTTGTAGATAAAGTCGTTTTAGAAAGTCACTTTCAGTATTTTTCTTGCTTCCTCAATGATGGTGTCCAAGTCATTGTTCTCATCTTCTTTGCTCATATCCACTTTCTTGTCCGGGTCGATGCCGAACTCGATATGCTGTTTTTGGGCATCGAGGTGCGGGCTGGCAGAAAAGCGTACCCCCCATCCGTTGGGCAGTTCCGAAGAGAATGGCAGGCCCGACCCGCCGCCGGTTTTGTCACCAACCAGGGTGACATTGGGAAAACAGCGCATGGAGTTGACAAAATCATTGGTTGCACTATAGGAATGACGGTTGGTCAGGACAATTACCTTTTTTTGCCAGCGGATACTGTTGGAAGGTTCCACATAAATGGGAGTCGGATCTGAAAAATCGCTATGGCCTTTGCCGGTCTTGTGCTGAATATATCCCGTCAGTACTTTTTCATTCGTGAAGCGTTGTGCCATTCGGGTGGCGTTTGTCAGGTTGCCGCCACCATTGTTGCGCACGTCGATAATCAGGCCGTTACAAGCGGAAAGGTATAACAGAATCTCATCCAGGTTGCCGTTTCCGATGCCGCTGGAGAAATCACCGTAATAGATATATCCTATGTTGTCCTCCAATATGGTATATTTGGCGCCTCCAGCAATGCGGTAGTCTCTTCCCAGGTACTTTTCAATGATACTTTCGTTGAAGTTACGAGGATAATCCAGATACCAGTCCCAGTAGCGCGCCATGTTGGAAGAAGAGTACAAGTTGACATGTCCGTCTTTTAACTCGGCAAGCATGTTACCTAATATTTCAAATAGACCGTCGTAACTCATTCCCGGGGTAATGAGTGGCTGGTACTTGTCATGGATGGCATCCCAGTCTATTTGCTTGTAGTCCAGGAAGCAGTACTGTTCGTCTATTATTTTCCACAAGGCTTCGAAATTGCCTTGTGGGGTATTGTCGAACTCTTCCTCACGAATACATCCGTTCAATAGGGGCAATAACGTGAGTAGGATACTCCAAATTATTAAAATATATCTTCTTTTCATGCACATTATCCTTATCATCTTATCGTTTATCACCTTGTCACTTTTTACTTTCTCTTGTTAGGAAACAGATAGAGTTCCTTTACGAACCCCACCATGAATACGTGCGAGTAAGTATGTGTCTTTATTTCATTTACTTTGGACTGTTGTGCGTCCCATATGTAAGCGAAACGCATCCGGGCACGTCCCACCGGAAAGTCTGCGGTCAGCATTTGTCTCAGAGAGGGCTGGTTGTGCAGGGAGGTGAAGTTCACTACTCCGTCCCAATGTCCTAACGTAAATATCTCGTAGTAGGACTGTCCATAGTTGGGCATGAACATGATACCTGCCAAGGGAAGATTTACCTGATAGCGTAGTGTGATGGGACGGTTCTTGATGCGCAAGTCCCAAATAGCCATTCCCGATGCGGCAAGGTTGATATAGGCACGTGCTTGGGCGGGGTTGTTTCCGTTGCGCAGATTATAGACAAAGCCACCGTTGAAGTCGCCGACTCCTCCGGCAAGCAGTTTGAAATTGCCCGTGATTGGAAAATTATAATGCAGGCCGTAGTTCCAGTTGGCCAGTCCGGAGAATGTATTGTTATTGTCTACTTTGTTGTGTGTATATCCCAAGTCTGCCTGGAAGAAAGTTTGCAGAGACACGTTGCCGTCCATCAACCGTGTCATCCGCATGCTTTCGCGGGAGATACGGAAATCGATTCCCTTATACTCCTGAGGTGAAAGATAAGTGTCGAACACGTTGGTGAAGCCGACACCATACATGGTGGCACGGGTGATAATACGGTTACGGTTGGTGGAGTCAGCCCGTAGCTTCCGGTCGATGCTGCATTGTGCTTCTTGTGCTTTCAGTCCGACACTTCCCAAGAGCAGTCCGCATAGGATTATTATCTTGTATATGTACATATTAAATTATCAATTACAAATTAGTAATCGTTAGCCACTAATACTTCATTTCCGTCCTTCATCAAAAGAGTTTCATCTGTCCTGTCATCTCGTCCAGTATGTCCCCTTCGCTTTTACCGTGGTCGGGGTCCAGAATTTCCGGTTCTTCATCCGTTTCCTGCTCTTCGGTTTTCTGCGAGGGTTCCGGTTGACGGGTAGGCTCCAGCTCGTTGATGGTTTCTATAGTATAGGTGGTCAGGCGCTTACCTTTTGCTTTGAAGCCTTTCACGGCGATGAATTCGTCGGCTTCCACCACCATCGGCTCTCGGAAATTGTCGTGGCCGCCAAACACCACCTCTAAACGCGGGTAGCACTCGTCTGTCAGCAGAATGAGGCTGCTGTTCTTGTTTTCTCCCAAGTAGTTTTGCTTGCGGGCGGTTGCCTCGAAGCAGAAACGCTTGATGTAAGGATAGTTCTGCTGGTCGGCATCGTAGAGTACGGCGGTCCATACTTTGTTCGGATCGTATTTCTCCAATACGCGTATGCCATCGTCATAGTGATTGTTCAAGTCGAAGTTGGTGGCATAGAACTCTCCGCTGTTCTGTACGACAAGGATGGTGTCTTCGCTCTGGAATTCTCCGAGATATTCTCCGCGCCCGTCGTAGTTGAGACGTAGCACATCACGGTCGAACCAGACTTTCCGTCCACCCAGCGTGGAGCCTCCACGTTGTTTCAAGGCTATCTTGTGTACGGGGAGTTTCGTGAGTATATTTCCCATGGCCTGCCGTCCCTTGATATTGATGTTGCTGAAATCCTCCTCGAAGATAATACGGCGTACACGGGGATTGGGTTTCAGGGTTACCTTGATGATTTCAGCTTCTCCATTGGGATTGGCGGTGAAGTAGGTGATACGGGAGTCGGGAGTACCTTGCGTCACATCGTATTCGCGGTCACGCACCACGGAAGTGACGGCAAAACGCTTGATATAGCTTGTCCCCTCCTTGCCGTCACGGTAGCAGACATTGTAGATGGTACGTTTGTCGTTCTTCTTAAAAATGTTGGCATAAAGTATATTCTTGCCCACGAACTTCTTGTCGGCCACCGGTGTGATGATATATTTTCCATCGCGGAAGAAGATAATCACGTCATCTATGGGCGAGCAGTTGCCTATGAATTCATCTTTCTTCAGGCCGGTACCGATGAAACCCTCTTCGCGGTTGATATACAGCTTTTCGTTGGCTTCGATGACTTTGGTTGCTTCGATGGTGTCGAAGTTACGCAGTTCCGTGCGGCGGGGGAAGGCTTTGCCGTACTTGTCCTTCAACATACGGAACCAGTCGACGGTATATTCCACGATGTTTGCCAGGTGGCGGTCTATCTCCTCGATGTCCGCTTTCATGCGTGCTATCAGTTCCTCTGCCTTGTCGGAGTTGAACTTGAGGATACGCGCCATTTTTATCTCCATCAGCCGGAGGATGTCTTCCTTGGTCACTTCGCGGATAAAAGTCGGGTAGTAGGGAGTCAGACGCTCGTCGATGTGTTCGCAGGCGGCATCCATGTTCTTAGCCTGTTCAAATTCCTTATCCTTGTAGATACGTTCTTCGATGAATATCTTTTCGAGCGATGAGAAGTGCAGGCTTTCCAGTATCTCTCCCTTACGGATTTCCAGTTCCTGGCGTAGCAGTGCCAATGTGTTGTCGACTGATTTGCGCAATACATCACTCACGGTGAGGAAGTGGGGCTTTTGGTCGTCGATGACACAGCAGTTGGGAGAGATGCTCACTTCACAGTCGGTGAAGGCATAGAGGGCATCGATGGTCTTGTCGGATGATACACCCGGGGCTAGATGCACTAATATTTCCACACTGCCGGATGTTAGGTCCTCTACCTTACGTATCTTGATTTTTCCTTTTTCGCTGGCCTTTACGATGGAGTCGCATACACTGGCCACCGTTTTCCCGTAAGGAATTTCCTTAATGGCAAGTGTCTTGTTGTCTATCTTTTCTATTTTGGAGCGCACGCGTATCGCACCGCCACGTTCACCGTCGTTGTATTTGGATACATCGATACTGCCTCCCGTCTGGAAGTCGGGGTACAGCTTGAATTCTTCGTTGTGCAGATAGCTGATGGAAGCATCGCACAGCTCATTGAAGTTATGTGGTAATATTTTGGATGACAGGCCTACGGCAATACCTTCCACACCTTGTGCAAGCAGCAGTGGGAATTTTACCGGTAGTGTAACCGGTTCTTTGTTTCGCCCGTCATAAGAGAGTTTCCATTCGGTGGTCTTGGGGTTGAATACCACGTCCAGTGCGAACTTGGAGAGACGTGCTTCGATATAACGGGGGGCAGCGGCGCTGTCACCCGTCAGAATGTTACCCCAGTTTCCCTGGCAATCCACGAGCAAGTCCTTTTGTCCCAGTTGTACCAGAGCATCGCCGATAGAAGCATCACCGTGCGGATGGAACTGCATGGTATGTCCTACGATGTTCGCCACCTTGTTGTAGCGCCCGTCTTCCATGCGGCGCATGGAGTGCAGGATACGCCGTTGCACGGGTTTCAGTCCGTCCATGATGTGGGGTACGGCACGTTCCAGGATTACGTACGAGGCATAATCCAGGAACCAGTTCTGATACATGCCGCTCAGTTGGTGCTTTATATTGGCATCCTTTGCGTCCGCAGGTTTATAATCCGAATGCCCTTCGCTCCCCTTCGGGAGTTCTTTATCCAAATCATCTTTTGTTCCTTCAAAGTCTTCGCTCATATTTGTTCACGGTTGGTTCCTTCAATCACTATTTTGTAGTAAGGTCCTCCTAAATATCCGCCGGCATCAGGTACAGCAGTAATTGTCCACTTCTGGTGGGGGCGGAACATATAATCACCGATTCTTACATCAATGTTACCTTGTGGCCATGTGTCGATTACATCTTCTAAAGTTTGCGACTTCAAAGGCAGAATAGGTTCGTCACTTTTTTCCCAAAAACGGTGTCTGCCTCCTTCCATACGTACGAAATCAACACTAAGTTCAAGAGCGTATCCTCTACGTTCGGATTCAATTTCGTATGTACCTTCCTTGAATACTTCACCTGCTACCGGCCATTCGTTTTTCCATAGGAGCGGGCGTATGGCAAGTACACTACGGCCACCACGGTCGAAATCGGCTTCAAAATGACATGACATCTTTTCTACTCCGTCAGTTTCGATGAAACGCCCGAAGTGTCCTGGGCCGGTCTGGCGGTTTCCTGCAACGAGTACCATCTTTCCGCCTCCTTCCAGCATATCTCTGCCCATATTGTCGATGTAGGGGCCTGTGACTTTGCGTGAGCGACCTACTACGATGTTATATGTAGAGTTGGGGCCATCGCAGCAAGTGCCGTGTGTACCAAGCAAATAGTACCAGCCGTTACGGTATATCAGGTCGGTTGCCTCGCAGTCGATAGCGATGTTGATAGGTTCATTGCCTTCCATTCGTTTGCCGGTAGTAGGGTCGAGTTCGACCAACCGGATAAAACCGAAGTAGGTACCGTAAGATAGCCACAGACGTCCGTCAGTAGGGTCAAGCAACAGTCCGGCATCGATAGCATCACAGTCTTCATTGTCTTCGGACGAAGCGACAGCAATAGCTTCTGTATATTTGAAATCGGGCGAATTAGGGTCTAATGTCTTGTTCCACATGGTAAGTACCGTACCGCGATGACTGCCCCCAAGACCTCCTCCGGTGGCGCTGTAAGCAATCAGGTAACGGTCACCTATTTTCACGGCATCGGGAGCTGCACCTCTTCCGGGTCTTACTCCACCGCTATTCCACGTCCATCCGTCCTCGGAGATCAGGCCGCCTCCACCTGTACCGAAGGTGTAATATTTGCCTTCGCATTCCATAATGGTGGAAGGATCGTGTATATAAGGTTCTCCGATTTGTGCGGTTGCTTTTTCAGATATCAGCAAGGATAACAGGGTTGCAACACTCAAGAATATAGTTTTTGTTTTCATGATTATTTATAACTGATAGTAATGTTTTTAACAGGAGCTCCCTTTTCGTCAAGGAGACGGATACAAAAATCGCTCATTCCGGGTCCGTTGATAACGGCTCCCCGGATAATATTCTTTCCTTTTTTTAAGGTCAGCCGCTTGGACAGGCAATCGTCTTTTACCATACGGCGGTCACCGGATAAAATGACAACTTCTTCACCATTCAGCCACCACATGGAGGCGGAATTTGAACCGACCGATATTCTGACATTCGGTATGTCCTCCGGGCAATTGATAACAGTGACAGCCCAAAACAGTACGCCGTATATTTGTTTTTGAAGACTAGATGCAAAACGGAACAGCTTTACATTAAACAATTTACTGTCGAGAGCGTGCCAGGTTAGTTCCTGTTTACCGACTTTTACTTTGTCGCCGTCTTTGGGTAATACGGTGAATTGTCCGGGAAAATATTCGGTAGTAAAGGCCTTACGGATATAACTGTCCGTAAATACCGTGTTACTGTGGTTAGGCTTGTCGATAGGTTCGAGCAATAGCCAACGGCGGATAAAACCATCATCATCGGGTGATATGACATCGGTAGTACCCGGCGAAAAATAGGTGGCCAAACGAGAGGCGGTTTCTTTGTTCTGTGCATACCCCTGCACACTCATTAGAGTGGCGAAGCAAATCGCCAACCATACTCTGTAATAAGGATTTTTCATTGTTATGGTGTGTTTCTCAATAATACATAATTATTTAAATAGTAGTGGAGCAAATTCTTTCAGGCATCTGCGCCAAGTGAGAAATTCATGGGCAGTACCCGGAGATTCGTAATAGATGTTGTTGATACCGGCAGCTTTCAAACCATCGCTGAGTTTTTTGGTTCTTTCGGGATGTTCTTCCGAACCGATACCCAGGAAAAATACGTGGATGTTATCATTGAATGCCTTGCGGTTTTTGAAGATTCCGTTATAAGTTGTGTCTATATTCTTCAAGTCGATATTGCCTGCTCCACTGAAGCCACCGATATAAGCAAACTTATCAGGGTTATTCAGCGTGGTGTTAAAAGTGAGAAGACCACCCCAGGAAAGTCCGGCCATTGCACGGTTGTCCCGGTCTGTCAACGTCCGGAAATTAGATTCAATGTGCGGAATGATTTCATTTACCAAAATGGCCGGGAATTGGGCACCGAATTTTGCTCTGGCATCGGCAAGGCTTTCGCCCGGCTTGTTTTTAAATACTTCGATATTGCCGTTGTCCATTACTACGATCATGGGTTTGGCCTTACCTTCGGCAATCAGATTATCCATGATGAAGTTCATCTTACCTTGGTTGGCCCAGCTTGTCTCATTTTCTCCCATACCGTGTTGCAGGTACAGTACCGGGTACTTTTTGGAAGGATTCTTATCATACTCTGCGGGTGTGTAGACGAGGCATCTACGCCATTCTTTACGAATGTCGGAATAATACCAGCTTTGGCTTATTAAACCGTGAGGTACATTCTTGATAGAATAATAGTCTACTCCCTTTTCTGGAATCTCAATACCGCTAACCCATTTGCCCATGCCGAAGAAGGGCTTGCCATTGGGGTCGGCTGTACTTACCCCGTCTACTATTATCTGATAGTAATGGAAACCGACGACCTCAGGCTTTTCGAAACAAGCGACCAGTATCCGTCTGCTTCTTTGGTCATTTCACCCCGGAAGCTGATTTCTACTTTTTTTTGCGTTGGGAGCAAAAACTCTGAAATGTACTCGCCGGTCTTCACCTATCCGGGGGTATTCCACGCCATTGATATTATGTTCATTAGGTACTGTACCCGCAGGAAATTCTTCTTGTTGGGCATACATAGTTAAGGGAAACACCGCTAAAAATAGAAAAATAAAGTTCAATGCGTTTTTCATAATTTGAATGTTTAAAATAATATATATTGATTACCTATTTTCACTATCATTTGAATAGAAGCGGGGCGAATTGATATAGGCTTTCGCGCCATACAGGCCAGGTATGTCCGCCCGGAGTTTCGAAGTATGTATATTTGATGCCTATCTGGTCGAAGCGTTTCATCATTATCTGGCAATTGTTGTAAGCTATGTCTTCTTTACCTCCCATGGAAATCCAAAATTGTTTTAGCTTCGTATTATAGTCGTCTTTTTTATTTTGTAGCATTTTATAATATTTTTCGGTGTCGTTACCCCCTCCAAAAGGAGTAGGATTAGCCCACCAACCGGAACTAAATACTCCTAAGTAGGCAAAATAGTCGAGGTTGGGGATGCCTGCGTTTAAAGTTTGGATACCTCCCATAGAGAGTCCTGCCAATGCACGGTTGTTACGGTTGGCTTTTACACGGAAATTTTTTTCTATGAATGGAATGCATTCTTTAAGAAGTTCGTTTTCGAAATCGTTAGTGTTGCCGTCTGTCATGACGATAATCATAGGTTCTGCTTTCCCTTTTGCTATTAAATTGTCCATGATGATGTCGGTACGTCCTTGATTAGACCAGCCGCGTTCATCTTCACCCCCACCGTGTTGCAGATAGAGTACAGGGTAAGATTGCGTAGATGTATCGTAGCCGGGAGGACAATATACGAACATACGCCTCCAGTTATTGGCTGTTTTGGAGAAATATCGTTTTATACGGATATCCCCGTGTGGCACATTTGCTATATGGAAACGTGTATCACCATCCGGGTAAGGTATTTCCACGCCACTTGCCATCATACTACATCCGTAGAAAGATTCGCTGGCAGGATCGGCAACGGATACTCCGTCAATAATGAGAAAATAGTAGTGAAAACCTTGTGTAAGCGAGTCGGTAATACAACTCCATTCGCCATTAGTATTGCGTACGAGGTCGTATTTACGACCTAAATCGATTTGTACTTTTTGAGCGTCAGGCGCTTTTATTTTGAATTCTATACGATTGCCGGGTAAAAGGCGCGGGTACGTAGCATTGCGGACATTGAGTTCACTACGTTTACCGGGTAGTGTAGATTCATCCTGTGTACGGCGGTTAGATTGTGCCAGGAGAGCTCCTAAACATACGGATTGAAGTAATAGAAAAGTGAAAATTCTGTTCATAAATTCTGTGTTTTTTTGTTGTTGACTTCGCAAAGATAGCTGCGTTTCCTACTCTTTTCTTTGTACTTTTGAACACTTTCCTTGCATTTTTAGATAATATAGGTGTGTACGTCTTTTATTTTCTTTAGTTCATTTGATTCCATATGTTGTATAGTTGTGTATTACATACATATTCATTGTTATATTTTAATTTGTACAAACTTTGTTGTATGTAACAGTATGAGGAAAAACATTTTATTCTTTCTTTTTATATTGTTTATTGTTGTATTATCTTTGTAGTAAAGAATCATAGTATATGAAAAACACTTTATTATTAATATTTGCTTTTCTGTTATCGGAGTTCTACAATGTAGCAGTGTCCCAGGATTTTGCTTTCTATAATATCAATAATTTGTCAGGCATTTCCATGCGTGAAGTAACTGCTGTAGTGCGTGATGATGATGGTTTTGTTTGGGCTGCTTCACGTACTGGGGTTTTGCGGGTTGCGACTGACGATTATCAGCTTTACTCGCTTCCATTTACTACGACTGATGTGATGCAAATCAAGATGGCTTGTCGTGGAGGGCTGTTGGTTGTTGCTACTCAAAATGGACAAATATTCCGTTACAATCGTGTATTGGATAAGTTCGACCTCTGGTTTACGTTTTCATCATTATTGGGGAATGAGGATTGGGTTACTAATTTATTAATAGATGTTGATGGAAAAGTATGGATAAGTACTAGTACTGGTATTTTTTTGTGGACGGGCGAAGAAATTGTACGGGCATTTGATAATATAGCAGGTATTTCTAATATGACACTATTGGAAGGTTGTTATGCATTAGCTTTTGTACAATCGTCCATATACCGTATCAATACCCGTAATCGTACGAAAACTAAATTGCAGGGGCATCTTCCTTATATTATATCATCTGCTCGCTATGATGCGCATACCCATCGTGTTTGGATAGGTACCTATAATGCGGGATTGTGGCAGTATGACCTTATCGGCCAAATGCTCCGTAAAGCTGCGATTCCACAATTTCCGAAACTTATTGTGCGGGATATTCTGATACCTGATACTACTTCGCTTTGGGTTGGTGTCGATGGTGGTGGTATATGGATACTTGATTCGGAAACTTGTCAAGTACGACAGGTATTACGTGAAAACCTTGATAACCCTTCATCTTTGCGTGGTAATAGTGTTTACTCCTTGTTGGTCGATGACCACCGGGTATGGACAGCTACTAATAGCGGAGGGTTACAGTATACAGAAATAACACGTTCCAACGTGGAACATTTAGTACATGGCATCAATAATCCGCAATCGTTACATAATAATGAGGTAAACCATATCGTTACTGATAGTCGGGGAAATCTTTGGATTGCGACCAATGATGGTATCAGTCTGCGTGAGGCTTATACTCATAGGTGGAAACAGTTATATAGGGGATGCCAGCAAGTATTCTTATCGTTGGCGACTGATAAGAAAGGACGTATTTATGCCGGAACTTATGGTGAAGGACTCTACGTATTGGATGAAACTACAGGTCGTAAACTGCATCATTATACAAGCCGTGATGGCAATATATTCGGTGCGGGTGGTTTTGTGTTTGCAACCTATGTGGACAGCGAGGGCGATGTGTGGATGGGAGGCGTTAAAGGTAATGTATACTGTTGCAATGCCATTGATGGGAAACTTCGGGCATATGATACACAACCGGTTTATTGTTTTGCAGAACTTTCACCCGGACAAATTTTATTGGGATGTGCATATGGTTTGCTACTGATGGATAAGGAAACTGGTAAATTCGATATCCTTTTGTCTGGTTATACTGTACATGATATTGCTGTTGCAGACCGTATCATATGGGTCTGTACTTCAGGAGGGGTAATAGGTTTGAATATGCATACAGCCGAACAAGTACGCATTACTACACAGCAGGGGTTACCCAGTAATTATACTAAAAGTATACTATTGGTCAACAATAATTTGTGGATAGGTACAGATAACGGATTGTGTTGTTATAATCTTTTTCATAAACAAATACGGACATTCGCTACTCAGCAACAGTTAGCAAATGTGTCGTTCAGTGTTAATGCTGCTTGCCAATTGCCTGACGGCAGGCTAGCTTTCGGCAGTAACAATGGAGTTGTTTTATTTTGTCCCAGCAAAATTAGTACAATTCATCCTTCAGGACGTATCTATTTTTCGGATATACGTGTATCGGGACGCTCTATTCGGGAAACGGTTGATTTTAATTTATCTGTTCCTATCGACAGTCTTTCTACATTGCATTTGAATTATCCGCAAAACTCTTTTACATTGTCGGTACTTCCGTTAGGATGTGTCAGTAAATCTGTCTCCTTTTCGTGGAGGTTAGTGGGGCAGGATGAAACATGGAGTACTTATACCACTAACCGATACATCAACTATACCAATTTACCGGCTGGAAATTATACGCTTTGTATCCGGTTGTACGATGGTAACCTACTGTCACATAGGCAACTTTCTATTGTTGTTGAGCCTCCATTTTGGCAAACGGTATGGTTCCGGTTATTAGTGGTAACTGTAATCATTGGTTTGCTGTTTCTTGTCATTCGCTATTATGTACAGTATTTGCATCATCGTTACTCTAATGAGAAAATACGCTTTTTTACACGTATGGCACATGATATACGTACTTCATTGATGCTTATTAAAGCACCTATAGAGGAGTTGCATAAGGAAAAATCTCTTTCGCAGTGGGGAACCAGGTGTTTAACACTAGCTTCTGAACAAACTGCACGGTTATCCGACACGGTTACTCAGTTGCTTGATTTCGAAAAGCTGGATGTTGGATGCGAACAGCCGTTGTTTACCGACTTTAATCTAACCGATCTCATTAGACGGCGTACCGGAATATATGCTTCATATGCTGCCGGAAAACAAATAGATGTTAAGGTTGACCTTATGCCAGAGGATTATTGGGTACAGGCCGATGTACGTATGCTGGAAAGGGTGATCGACAACCTGCTTTCCAATGCAGTAAAATATTCTACCTCTGGAGAACATATTGAAGTGACTTTTACCGGAAAGGCGACTGAATGGATGCTGCGTGTCAAGGATTATGGTATAGGAATCAGCAAAGCGGCGCAGCGTAAGTTATTTCATGAGTTCTACCGTAGTGATAATGCAGTAAATGCGCAGATTGTAGGTTCGGGCATTGGCTTGTTGATGACAAAAAGATATATTTCCATTCATGGTGGAAAGATTGCCGTAACCAGTGAACTCGGGGTAGGGACTACTTTCGATATTACGGTACCTTTACGGCTTGCTTCCCAAATGAAAACTGCCGATGTGCCCGTAGCAGATAAAATTGAGATATCTGAAAACGGAGATCTGGCAGTACATGATATGCATATCCTCATTGTAGAAGATAACCATGCTTTATGCGAGTTCATGGTACATCCATTGAGTGAGCATTTTCGTGTAACTACTGCTAATGACGGGCAGCAGGCTTGGGAGATGCTGAATGACTTGCAACCCGACCTTATTGTTTCCGATGTGGTTATGCCGCGTATGGATGGATTCGAACTTTGTCGTAAAATTAAGTCTACTTACGAAACATCTCATATTCCGGTAATTCTGCTTACTGCCCTTTCCGATAAAAACAACCAATTACACGGATTGGGGCTGGGAGCCGATAATTATTTAGTTAAGCCGTTTGATATGGCGTTGTTAGCAAGTCGCATAACTTCTATCATCCGTAACCGGCGTACGGTGCTTCAGAAAGCTCTGGAAGCAAAGCGCGATGATGTACGTTCTATTGTAGCCAATCGTATGAATGATGAATTTATCAAGAAAGCTGTCGAGTGCGTACGTGCCAATATTGCTAACGAGAACTTCGGTAAAGAAGAGTTTGCCTCTGCCCTTGCTTTGAGTCAGTCTTTACTTTATAAAAAAATAAAGGCACTTACTAATTTATCAGTAGTGGAATTCATTCGTTCTATCCGATTGAACTATGCTATGGAGAAACTTTGTTCGGGAGAATATAATGTAACGGAAGTGAGTGAGATGTGCGGGTTTAACACATCAGCTTATTTCAGTAAGGTCTTTAAAGAATATTTTGGAAAAACACCTACAGAGGTTATGCAAAACTCTGCTTTATAAGTTAAAATTGAGCATGCGATAAAGTAAGGAGGTTGTGTCAAAACGCTGACACAGCCTTTTTTTATGCGCAAAGCCCAGACTTTCTCAAGCCCGGGCTTTGTTATTACCCAAAGTTTTCGTATCTTTAGGCATAAAGTTTTTCGTTATGGCAAAGTTACATTTTCGTCCTTACATTCCCAACCAAACCGTTCTTTTTTTCCACAAAGAATTGATGAAAACATAGCTGCGACCGACCCGGTCCGCATCGTGAATGCTGTTATTGATAACCTCAATCTTGAGAGTTTCAAGAAGCTTTATAAGGAAACGGGCCGTTGTCCTTATCATCCTAAAATGATGCTTAAGGTGATAATCTACGCCTACATGAATAATATCTATTCTTGCCGTAAAATAGAGAAGCACCTCCTTCGTGACATTCATTATATTTGGCTTGCCGGTAATGAGCATCCGGATTTTATCACGATCAACCGTTTTCGTAACCGTGTAAAGGAGGAAATAAATAATGTATTTACCCAGTTGGTTCTTGTCCTTGCCGATAAAGGCTTCATCAGCCTTGATGTGGAGTATATCGACGGTACTAAGATTGAATCCAAAGCCAACAAATATACTTTTGTCTGGCGCAAGACAGTCGAACGGAACCGTACGAGACTAATGGATAAAATCCGTATTCTCTTGGAGCAGGTGGATGAAACCATTGCACAGGAGAACTCTATAAAAGACACATCCGTGGAGTTTACTGCCTGCAAGCTCTCTGACATAGTGGATGAACTTAAAGAAGCCCTGGAACGCCAGCCTGCAACAAAGGATAAGGAAGAAAAGAAAGCTCTGCGCAAAAAAGAAGAAGCAGGTCAGGGAACTTGAAGGGTATCGTGACAAGCTGATAGAATATGACAATCACCTTGATACCCTTGGAGAACGTAACTCCTATTCCAAGACCGATCCTGGTGCCACATTCATGCGCATGAAAGAAGATGCCATGAAGAACGGGCAGACCAAACCCGGATATAATCTGCAAATAGGTACTGAAAACCAATTTATCACAGACTTCTGTCTGTTTCCCAACCCTACCGATACACTGACCCTCATACCTTTTTTTCCACTCTTTCCAGTACCGCTATAACCGTTTACCGAATATCTGCGTGGCAGACTCCGGTTACGGTTCGGAAGAAAATTACCGGTTCATGCAGGAGAATGGGATAGAAGCCTTCATCAAGTACAATTACTTCCATAAAAAACAGCGTCCCCGTTATACTCCCAACCCGTTCCATGCCGAAAGTCTCCATTACAATGAGGGGGAGGATTATTACGTTTGTCCTATGGGACAGCACATGAACCGTATAGGAACCAAACGTGACAAGACAGCGAGCGGATACATCACCGAAAGTGCCCGGTATAAAGCAAAAAGATGTGAAGGTTGCCCTTTACGTGGCAGTTGTTTTAAAGCTCGGGGGAACCGTATTATAGAAGTCAACCACCGGTTAAATCAATACAAACGGCAGGCACGGGAAAGGTTGCTCTCAGAAGAAGGTATCAAGCATAGAGGCAGGAGGTGTATAGAACCAGAAGCGGTGTTTGGACAAATGAAATACAACATGGCATACAGAAGATTCCGGCATGTGGGAGAAGACAAGGTTACAATGGACTTTGCTTTCTTTGCTATAGCCTTTAATATCAAAAAAATGTGTGCTAAACTGATAAAAAGAAGGAAAGGGGCTCATTACAGTTGCCAAATATATGTTTATGGGACTATTTATAACCCGATATAATTGGAATATAGCAACTTGTTGCCAAATGCATGAGGAAAAAGTAGCATAGCCAAAAGAAAATATAGCAGAACTTAAAATATAAATGAGGTTGTGCCAACGTTTTGACACAACCTCCTTAATCTCACTGTCTATTCACCACTTGGATTTTGCTTTAGATTAGGATTAACGGAAATTGCATCAAATGGGAATGCGAAGTATTCATGCTTGCCTTTTATGAAACCTGTTGTTCCACTGTTGGGATTTGAATACTCTACATAGATACGATGCTTAGGTTCGCCTTTTGTGAAAAATGCATCGTAAGCAGTAGGTATGTTTTTACCATTATCTTTAACACCATCTGTATCGCCCCAACGCACCATATCTGGGAAACGAACTCCTTCAAGCCACATTTCGAAACTCTTCTCTTTTTTTACATCTTCCAATGTAAGTTGAGTAGAAACATAATCGGAACCTGCACGATTTTGAACATCCTGAAGACATTGAAGACCAAGACCGTCTGCATCGTCTGTTTGTACACAAGCCTCAGCATACATCAACAGAACTTCGGCATAACGGAAGATCGTGAGATTTTTGAATCCCCAACTACCTTTTGTGTTATCCTCTTTCCAAGCAACGAATTTATTGGCAAAATATTCTCCAACACCATAAAGACCTGTCTTGTCCTTAATGCCAATTTGATCGGATGTTTCAAGTTGTGCACGGGTTAATCCTTTGTCTTTGGTTCCATTCCACTCCATTTCGTAGAGAAATTCGTCAGCGGTGAGGAAGGTTGATTTACGGCGATAAGAATCACCGTCATTGGCTAACATACGTGCTGCAAAGTCTTCACGAATGGCATGCCCCCCCCAACCGTCAACACCTATGAATGAAGGCATGGAAGCTAACTTGTCAGTTCGCCAGTTCCAAAATTGGATAAACATCCAGCCTGTACGTTGAATATAGTTACTCCACTCGCCGATGTTTGCATTTTCCACCACATTAGCTTGAAAAATCATTTCTTCGCAGAGGTCGCCTGATGTGTGGAATAGATTTGCCCAGCGATTACCAGGTACAAGTTCGTATTTTCTAGATTGGATAACTTGCTTGAGGTTATTTTTTGCACCTGCATAATCTCCCATAAAGAGACGAGCCTTACCTGCGAGGGTGAGAGCAAAGCCCTTGGTAACTTTTGAAGCTCCCACTTTGTCTGTCGGGCTTGTGCGTTCATCAAGGTCATTTACCACAGCTTCTGCCTCTGATGCACACCATTCGATGAGTTTATCATGGCCACCTTCATAGTTGGTGGGTTTGATATCTGCTGAGAGAACATGGTCTACTAATGGAGGACAATTCCACCCGATAGCAAGTGTGAAATGCGCCCAAGCACGGAGTGCGCGAGCTTCAGCACATACACGTTTCTTGATGTTCGTAGTCGGTTCTATATTATCAAGAATAAGGTTACAGTCATAAATTACTCCATAAAGTCCCCAATAGGCATTCTTGATAACTTCGTTCTGTGAGTCATAACGAAATTCATTGAGTTGTGCGCCAAAGTCATTGTCGCCATAATAATTACCCGCTGCTAGCATATCGTCACCGGGTTCATTGAAGAGTACAGGAAGAGCGATGTAAATACCTTCGTTACCAGCAATGTTCAAACAGAATGATTGATAGAGGTTATTAAGCGCATTCTGTGCGTCATCATCAGTCTGGTAGAAACTTTCAAATGGGATGACACCTTTTTGCTCAATGTTGAGACGATCCTCACAAGCGCTGAAGAGTAATGTAGCACTTAAAAGTGAATATATAATCTTTTTCATAATGAATAAACTTTTGTTTTTTTCAAGTAAAACTAGTCTCGATTAGAATGAGAAACTTGCACCGAATGAACACTTTTTCATGGTGGGGTACGAACCTATGTCGAAACCTGCACCACCATTTTTGCCTGTGGTTGCAGTTTCGGGGTCCATTCCCGGATAACCGGAAAATGTAAAGAAGTCATCCAAAGACACAAAGAAGCGGAGATTCTTGATTGCTACTTTCTGAGTGAGTTTTTTTGGCAAAGTGTAGCCGAGTTGGAGTTGCTTGATCTTGAAGTAAGAACCGTTGAACATAGAAGCGCTTGATCCCCAGAAATTAAGGTCAGTAGCTACTTGGCTCGGTGCAGGCATGGAGGCCCCTTTGTTCTCTGGAGTCCAAGCATTGTCCATATAGTATCTCAATGAGTTGCGTAGCGGGCTGTCTGCACGATAGAGAATGTTAAAAATTTTATTGCCTGCTACGCCAGTACCGAATGCCGTAAAGTCAAATCCTTTGTATTCGAGATTAATAGTAATGCCGTAAGTGAACTTTGGAATGGCACTGCCGATGTCTGTCATATCCTCGTCTGTCAATTCTGAAGAGTTCACAATTTTACCTTCACGATTGCGGAATCGGGGGGCACCAGTTTCGCTATCGACGCCGACATAGTCAAATGCACGGAAATACCAGATGGAATGCCCTTCTTCAAATGCAGTATGTACTTTGTTGTTTGTGCCGTCTACACCACCTTTGCTGGCTGTAATGCGTGGGAGATCGTCATAAAAGTAAGTTACTTCATTTTTCAATGTAGAGAAGTTTGCATTGATACTATATGCAAGGTCACCAATATGGTCTTTCCAACCAGCTTCGAATTCAAAGCCTTTGTTATTTACTTTACCAGCGTTTACGGTGGTAAAGTTTGTATAAACTTCAGGAACCGGATTGATTTGTACAAGAAGGTCTTTTGTGTTTTTGTTGTAATAGTCAAGACTTACCGTCAGACGGTCGTTCAGGAAACGCATGTCAAGGCCGAGATCCAATTGTTCGGATGTTTCCCATTTGAGATTTGGATTGGCGAGTCCAGAAGGATAAGAGCCGTAGTATTGTTCGGGGTTGTCTCCGTACTGGTACCAGGCTGCATTGTAGCTAATAGGTGCGGTGTATGGATAGTTGTTGAGCACATTAACATTACCGTTACGTCCCCAAGATGCACGGAACTTCAAGAAGGAGATAATATCGCTGTTGATATTTTCTTTGATGAATTTTTCATTACTGATGGTCCAACCTACGGCCAAAGAAGGGAATTTCCCCCAACGTTTGTCAATTGGCAGTTTGGAAGTATCAAATGCATCAGCACGGTAGTTGAACTGCAAGCTATAACGGTTGTCGAATGTATAGAGCAGACGACCAAAGTAGGAGAGACTGGTTGAAATACCAGGAAGGTTTCCGATGCTTTTTGTTGTAGTTGAGGCTGAATTTACATAGTCGAGATACTTAAAATTATCAGCATCGCCGGAGAGAATTTTATTACCGCCTGTACCGGTTGCTGAAGCTGATACATTATCCGAACGGTCTTCTGTATAGGACATACCGATCATAACGCTTATGTTGTGTTTATCAAATAATGTCTTATTAAAGTTTGCAAAGTTTTCCCATTGATAGTAGTGGCTGTTATTAGCATTGGCCGAGATGGAATAGTTATCGGCTTTGGCTTGTCCGTTCATGTAATAGGGTTCGGAGTAGTCATGGCTATTGCTTTGTGCAATACGGTAGGAAAAACGAGATGTCATTACAAGACCGTCAATGGGAGTCAGATCTACGAAAGCCGTTCCGCGAACGGTGAAACCGGAATTCTTGTAGTTACGGCGGTCAAGCTGGAGGAGTGGATTGCCATTGTCGTCCATTTGGAATTTTGAAGTAGCGTAGTATTTGCCATTCGGGGCAACAAGAATTTTTTCGGGGTTTGTGGCGTATACGTCTTTCATACCTGTGGTAAAATCATCAACGCTATCCCAATATACGGGAGTCAGAGGGTCGAGTAAGAGAGCTGGTGCAAGCATGGAACCATAAGCACTTTGGTGAGTGATGTTGCGGGTTGCCCACTTTTCAATAGAAGTGTTGGTGCCGACTTTTATCCATTTATAGAGTTGATAGTCTGCATTAAGTTGGGCGGTAAGGCGGGTATAAGTGTCTTTCTTGCCGCGTACGATACCGTCATTGTCAATGTAATTTATAGAAGTAAAAAAATGGCCTTTGTCGTTGCCGTCTTGAAATGTGACAGAGTGTTGGGTAGCCCAGCTAGTATCGAAAACTTCCTTTATCCAGTCTGTTTCTTGCGGATTGTTGTAGTCAACGCCATTAGCTTCACACATAGTTTTCATATCATAACCTGACATTTCTTTGTATTTAATCCAGTCTTTTGCACCGAACAGTTCAGGTGTTTTGCCAAGGCGTTGGTTAATGGCCTTGAAAGAATATGTAATTTTGGGACGACCATTTGCGCTGCTACCGGTCTTTGTTGTAATAAGGACAACGCCATTACCGGCTTGGGCACCGTAGATTGCAGCTGAAGCGGCATCTTTGAGGACTTCCATAGACTCAATCATGGATGGGTCAAGGTATTGGATGTTGTCAACTTTCAAACCATCGACAATCAATAGCGGACCAAGTTGGTCTGAGTTTGATGAATAACCACGAATACGAATCTTCGCTCCTTCACCGGGAGCACCCGATGTGTTCAGAATCTGAACACCGGCAGCCTTACCTTGAAGGGCGGCGCCGGCATCAACTGTTGCTAAGTTTTTAATATCATCTCCACCGACTGAAGCAATTGCTCCTGTGAGGTCGCTCTTACGTTGAACGCCATAACCTACAACGACTACTTCATCGAGCACTTTTAAGTCCTCTTGCATGCGGATATCAATTTTGTTACGACCATTGACATTGATTGTCTGTGTCTTGTAACCTACAAAAGATACGGTAAGGGTCGCGTTGCTATTCTGTAACGAGATAGAGTAGTTACCATCCATATCGGTAATACATCCGTTGGTCGTTCCATTTTCAAGAATAGCAACACCAATCATTGGTTCAGAATCATTAGCTGAGACAACAGTAC